>Ga0070734_10002414_pt1 | contig 22742 bp, 19 predicted proteins | sample Coa_R1_8_FD_66444 | JGI IMG/M metagenome (GOLD analysis project Ga0070734, IMG submission 66444) | Surface soil microbial communities from Centralia Pennsylvania, which are recovering from an underground coalmine fire - Coalmine... | ecosystem: Environmental > Terrestrial > Soil > Unclassified ...
CGCAGCATCACCGCCATGGCGATGTTGCGCACCTCGGCGACCCCGAGCCAGGACACCGCCTGCTGAAGCGATACGATCGGCGCGCGCGGCCGCAACACCGGCGAATTTGCGACGCGCATCAGCTCGCCCGCGAGCGCCGGATCGGACTGGATCAGGCGCGCGAGCTGCGCCGCATCGGTGGCGCTCTGCGCCGTCAGCTCGGCCAGTTGTGCGCACACCCGCGGCAGAGGCGCGATGCTCTGCGGGGCGCCGAGCGATGCCGCCAAATACTCACGGGCCGTCTGGCTGTGCAGCGCGGAGATGACAGCGGCCTTCGGAATCAAGCGACTAACCTCCTCCTGACGCGATGCGCCAACACCATAGATCGGCCAGGAAGCCGAGCCCTTGAGCTGAAAGAGCCCGACGCGCGACCTTCGCGTCGTGTCGGCCGCGCCGCCTTATGTCAAGTGGAGGGTGGATAGGCCGTGCGCAGCGCCTGCTCGAGGTCGGCAATGAGGTCGTGCTCATCCTCGATGCCGATCGAGAGCCGCACGGTGCCGCGCGTGATCAGGGAGGCCTCACGCTGCGCCGGCGTGTAGTCCTGGGAGGCCCAGAGCTGCGGGGGCACGACGAGTGATTCGGTCGAGCCCAGGCTCGCGGCGATCGAGAAGAGCTCGAGTGAGTCGGCGAAGCGATTGCCCTCGGCGAAACCGCCCTCGAGCTCGAGGCTCACGATGGTGCCGAAGTCGCGCATCTGGCGCCGCGCGAGCGCGTGCTGGGGGTGGCTCGGCAAGCCCGGATAGAACACGCGTCTCACGTGCGGCGCGCCGGCCAGAAAGCGGCTCACGGCGAGCGCGTTGCGGCATTGGCGCTCGTAGCGCAGAAAGTAGGTCCGCATCCCCCGCTGCAACAGGAACGCGGCGTGCGGATCGAGAGTGGGTCCCATCGCCCCGACGTCCTTGCGCATCGAATCGATGAGCTCGCGGCGGGCGATCACCGCACCGCCCATGACGTCCCCATGACCGGAGGCGTACTTGGTGAGACTGTGCAGGTAGATGTCGATGTCGTAACCGCCGTGGTTGTGAAATCCGGCGAAGGTGTTGTCGAGCACGGTGAGGGCACCCGACCTGCGCGCGTGCGCGGTGAGGTGCTCGAGGTCGGCGATTTTGGTCACCGGATTGGTCGGGCTCTCGAAGATGACGAGGCGCGTCGGCTTTTCGGCGAGCGTCTTCTCGATGCCCGCGAGATCCTCGATCGACAACAGCGTGTGCGTCACGCCATAGCGGGCGAGCAGATGCTTGAGCAAATAGCGCGTCGGACCGTAGGATTCGACGAACCCCAGCACGTGATCGCCCTGCTTGCAGAGCGCGAGCAGCGTCGATGCGATGCTCGCCACGCCCGAACCCACCAGCAGGCAGCCATCGCGTCCTTGCAGCTGCGAGAGCAACAGCTCGAGCTGCGCGAGCGTCGGGTTCGATGAGCGTGAGTAATAGAAACCCGGACGCTCGCCGCGCAGATAACGCACCGTCTCCGCCGTATCGTCGAAGGAGAACTTCACGGACTGGTAGATGGGCGCAACCAGCGGGCGGTTGTCCGCGGGAACCTCGACCTCGGGCGGATGATTGACCTTGGTTTCGTCTTTCATGGCGGTCGCGTCATCCTCATCGAGTCCCGCTCGGCAAATCGATCGAACCAGCCGGCGAGCGCCGGTCGCCCCTCCCGCCAGCGCATCGAGCCGTAACGAAAATCGAGATAACCGAGCGCGCAGGCGATGGCGATGGTGCCGACATCGACGCGTTCCGCGAGCGCATGGGCGCGTCGCTCGAGCTGCGCGAGCGCACAAGCGACCTTGTCGAGCTGGCCCCTCGTCCACTCGCTCCACCGCAACGCCTCAGGGCGCAGCGCGCTCTCGTAGCGCGCGAGCACCGCCGCATCGAGCACGCCGTCCGCAAGCGACTGCTCGACGAGCACGGCGAAGCGCTCCTCGCCGCCGGACGGCATCAGCCGCCCACCGCACAGGGTGTCGAAGTACTCGCAGATCACCCGGCTGTCGTACAGCACCGCCCCTTCATCGGTGATGAGCGTCGGCACCTGGCCGAGCGGATTGCGCGCGATGAGCGCTTGATCCCTCTGCACGGGATGCGCGGCGGCGGGCACGAGCGTGAGACGTGCGAACAGGCCCGTCTCATGAGCGCACACCACGCATTTGCGCACGAAGGGGGAAGTCGGCGAGTGCAGGAGTTGCATCGGGTCAGTTCCTTTCGAGGAGGATCATGGCGCCGCGCGCGCCAGGAGCCGGCTCGAGCGCGCGGTCCACAGGCTGACGCCGATCATGATGAGGGTCACGGCCGTGATGGTGAGCGTCGCCAGCACGTTGATTTCCGGGCTCACTCCCAAGCGCACTTTGGAAAAGACGACCATCGGCAGAGTGCTCGATCCGGGACCCGAGGTAAAGCTGGAGATCACGAGGTCGTCCCAGGAAAGGGTGAAGGCGAGCAGCCAGCCTGAAAGGATGGCGGGAAAGATGATCGGCAGCGTGACCACGAAGAACACCTTGAGCGGGCGGGCACCCAGGTCCATGGCGGCCTCCTCGAGCGCGCCGTCGAAGGTCGCCATGCGCGACTGGATCACCACGGTCACATAGGCCATCGAGAAGGTGATGTGGCCAATCGTCATGGTGGTGATACCGCGCCCGGCGGGCCAGCCGATCATCTGCTCGAGCGCGACGAACAGCAGCAGAAGCGACAGGCCCGTGATCACTTCGGGCATCACTAGCGGCGCGGTCGTCATCGCATTCAGGGTGAAGCGGCCGCGGAATTGCGTGAAGCGCGCCAGGCCAAATCCGGCGAGCGTCCCGAGAACCACCGCACCCGAGGCGTTGATGAACGCCACCTTGAAGGAGATCCAGGCGGCATCGAGGATCTCATCGTTGCTGAGCAGGGAGCGGTACCACTTGAGGGTCGGAGAATTCACGGCGTCCCAGACCGTCACGAGCTTCGAGGCGTTGAAGGAGAACACGACCATCGAGAGGATCGGGATGTAAAGAAATGCGTAGCCGAAGGCGAGACCCGTCACGATGAAGGCGGAGCGCCGGTAGTTCACGCCTCAGGCCTCCTTCATTGCGCGGCCGCCGCCGCCTCACGCGACTGCACACTCTGGTACCACATCATGAACGGCACCAGCAGCAGAAGCAGCAGGATCGCCACCGCGCTCGCCACCGGCCAGGCGCGGTTCGAGAAAAACTCATCCCACAGCACGCGGCCGATCATCAGCGCGTTCGGCCCGCCGAGCAGCGCCGGAATCACGAACTCGCCGACCGCCGGAATGAACACCAGCATCGAGCCGGCGAGGACCCCGTTTCGCGACAGCGGCAGGGTGATCTTGAGGAACGCCTGCCAGGGACGGCAGCCCAGATCCTGCGCCGCCTCGAGCAGCTGCCAGTCCATCTTCTCGAGGTTGGCGTACAGCGGCAGGATGAGAAAGGGCAGGTACGAATAGACGATGCCGACATACATCGCGAAGGGCGTATAGAGCATGGTGATCGGCTCATGAATGACACCGAGCGCGAGCAGCACGTTGTTGATCACCCCGTTGGCCTTGAGCAAGCCGATCCACGCGTATACGCGCAGCAGGAGCGAGGTCCAGAACGGCAGCACGACCAGCAGCAGCAGCAGATTACGGGTGCGGGCGCTCGATCGCGCAATGCCGTAAGCCATCGGATACCCGATCAGCAGACACAGGAGCGTCGAGATGAAGGCGACCTTGATCGAGTTCAAGAATGCGTTGACGTAGAGCGGATCGGTGAAGAGGAAGGCGTAATTGTTGAAGTTCAGGCGAACCGCGAGCGCGTTATGGCCCGTCCATTCGAGCAGTGGCTTGTACGGGGGGATTGCCAAATCGACGTCCGAGAAGGAGATCTTGAGGACGATGAGGAACGGCGCGGCGAAGAACAGCAGCAGCCACAGGTACGGCAGCGTCACCACCAATCCGCGGCCGCTGATTCCAAACCTCGAAAGTCGCGGCGGGCTCATGCGTCAGCGGGTGACCACCACCGGACTCGACGGATCCCAGCACAGATACACCTCCTGCTCCCACGTGATCGCCTCGGCGTGGCGCGAGGTGTTGGGCTGGGTCACGCGCACCACCTTGCCGGTCGGCAGCTTCACCAGGTAGATCGACAGATCGCCGAGATAGGCGATGTCCTGCACCGTCCCCTTGACGACGTTGTCGGGGCCGGCGGGGGGTTGGGTCGACATGAAGATCTTTTCCGGCCGCACCGCGGCCCACACCGTCGCCTCGGGCGGTGCACTGATGCCGTGGCTCACGAAGATGACCGCGCCGAGCTCCTCGGAGGCAATGCGTACGTGCTCGGGCTCGTCTTCGATCAGCTTGCCCTCGAAGATATTGACGCTGCCGACGAAATCGGCAACGAATTTCGAGTTCGGGAACTCGTAGATCTCCGAGGGCGTACCCGCCTGCACGATCTCGCCATGATCCATGACGCCGATCCGGGTCGCGAGCGTCATCGCCTCCTCCTGATCGTGCGTGACCACGAGGAACGTCACGCCGAGCTGGTCCTGCAGACCGATCAGCTCGAACTGGGTGTGCTCGCGCAGCTTCTTGTCGAGGGCGCCCAAGGGCTCATCGAGCAGCAGCACCTTCGGACGCTTGACGAGAGAGCGCGCGAGCGCAACCCGCTGACGCTGGCCGCCGGAGAGCTGGTGGGGCTTGCGCTTCTCGAACCCCCGCAGCTTCACCAGGTCGAGCATCGTGCCCACGCGCTCCGCGATCTCGCCCTTCGACACGCCGTCCTGCTTCAAGCCGAAGGCCACGTTCTGCTCGACCGTCATGTGAGGAAAGAGCGCATAGGACTGGAACATCATGTTGACCGGTCGCTCGTACGGCGGCACGCCCGTCATGTCCTCGCCGTCGATCAAGATGCGACCCGAGGTCGGCGTCTCGAACCCTCCGAGCATCCGCAGGAGCGTGGTCTTGCCGCAACCCGAGGCGCCGAGCAGACAGAAGATCTCGCCCTGGTAGATGTTCAAGCTGACGTCATCCACCGCCTTGAAATCGCCGAACGTCTTGCTGATGCGCTCGATCTGCACGTAGGGGCGCGCGTTGGGATCTCGCCAAGGCGCGCTCTTCACGGCGGCGGTGGCATTCGCCATGGCTACTCGCCCGTCTTGAACTTCTGCCACATGCGCGTGATCGCCCGGGTCTGGTCCGGCGAATCGGGCAGCTGCACCGCCAGCTTATCCCGCAGGGCGGGGGGCGGGTAGATCGCCGGATCATCCTTGACCGATTGCTGCACGAAAGGATCGGATGCGGAGTTGGCGTTCGCGTAGCGCTTGAAGTTGGTGATCGCCGCGATCACCTGCGGCTCCATGATGTAGTTGAGATACGCATAGGCGCTGTCGACATCGGGCGCGTCTTTCGGGATCGCCAGCATGTCGAACCACAGAATCGAGCCTTCCTTGGGCACCATGTATTTGACCTCGATGCCCTTGTTGGCATCGCGCGCCCGATCACGCGCCTGCAGCACATCCCCGTTGTAACCGACGGCGACGCACAGATCACCGTTCGCCAGGGCCTCGATGTATTCCGAGGAGTTGATGTTGCGGATGAAGGGCCGGATCTTGAGCAGCACCCGCTCGCCGGCGGCCAAGTCCTCAGGGCTTTGCGAGTTGGGGTCACGTCCGAGATAGCTCAACACGGCGCGCAGCATCTCGGCCGGCGAGTCGAGCACGCTGATGCCACACTTGGCGAGCTTGCCGGCGACGGCGGGATCGAAGACGAGCCGCCAGCTGTCGAGAGGCGCATCGGGCAGCTGCTCGCGCACCATCTTCTCGTTGTAGCCGATGCCGTTGGTGCCCCAGGTGTAGATGATGCCGTGGCCGTTGCCGGGATCGAACTGCGCGACGCGCTCCATCAGCTTCGGATCGAGGTTCTTCAGGTTCGGCAGCCTCGACTTGTCGAGCGGGAGGTAGACCCCGGCCTTGATCTGGCGCGCAAAGTACGAGGCGGTCGGCACCACCACGTCGTAGCCGCTCGAGCCTGCGAGCAGCTTGGTCTCGAGCGTCTCGTTGCTGTCGTAGTAGGCGACGTGGACGTGAATGCCGGTCTGCTTCTCGAAATTCGCAAGCGTATCGGCGGCGAGATAGTCCGACCAGATGAAAAGATTCAGGCTCCTGCCGTGCAGCGTGCCGGGTGCAGTGGCCGCGGCTCCCGGACCGCTCGAGCCGGACTTGCCGCCGCAGGCGCTCAACGACAACCCCGCCAGGAGCGCCAGCAGCGCGGCGCGACGAACACTCACCATTGCAAGGAGTCCCCTTAAGGCACAAGCGTTCATTTATAGCGCAGTGCGGCGTCCGCGCACAGGCCCGCTTGGCGCACGCAGCTGCGCTCCTCGTACTCTTCGGGTCAGCGGGCTCAGACGTTCAGCAGCAGATGCTCACGCTCCCAGGAGCTGATCACCTGGGAGAAGGTCTCGTACTCGGCCTCCTTGACGGCCGTATAGGCGAGCACGAAGCGGTCGCCGAACACATCGACGAGCGGTTTGGACTCGCGCAGCAGCCGCAGGCTTTCGGCGAGGCTTCGTGGCAGCGCAATCGCGAGGTCGTAGGCGCTGCCCGAGATCGGCTCGGAAGGCTTCAGGCCCTCGACCATTCCGAGGTACCCGCAGGCAAGCGAGGCGGCAATGGCGAGGTAGGGGTTCGCATCGGCGCCGCCGACGCGGTTCTCCACGCGCCGCGCATCGGCTCCGGACATCGGGACGCGCAGTCCCGCGGTGCGGTTGTCGTATCCCCAGTGCACGTTGATCGGCGCCGCCGAGTAGCGGCTGATGCGCCGGTAGCTGTTGACGTTCGGCGCGAACAGCGACATTGCCGCCGGCAGGTACTTCTGCAAACCGGCGATGTGACCGAAGAAGAGCGAGGACGGTGAGCCATCGGCCGTGCTGAAGATGTTCTTGCGTGTCTTCACATCGACGATGCTCTGATGCAGGTGCATCGCGCTGCCGGGCTCCTTCGCCATTGGTTTCGCCATGAACGTGGCATACATCTTGTGACGCATGGCGGCCTCGCGCGCCGTGCGCTTGAAGAGGAATGCCTGGTCAGCGAGGCTCATCGGATAGCCGTGCAGCAGGTTGATCTCCATCTGCGCAGCGCCCGCCTCATGAATGAGCGTATCGATCTCGATGTCCTGCGCCTCGCAGAACGAGTACATGTCATCGAACAGCGGGTCGAACTCGTTGACCGCGGCGATGCTGTAGGCCTGGCGCCCGATCTCGGGGCGGCCCGAGCGACCGACCGGCGGCTTCAAGGGGTAATCCGAGTCGACGTTGGGCTCGACCAGGAAGAACTCGAGCTCCGGCGCAACCACCGGCTCCCAGCCGTGGGCCTCGTAGAGCTCGAGCACGCGCCGAAGCACATAGCGCGGTGCCATGGTCACCGGGCGCCCGTCCCCATAGAAGCAATCGTGAATGACCTGCGCGGTCGGCTCCGCCGCCCACGGCACCACCCGCACCGTCTTGGGATCGGCCTTCAAGACGATATCGATGTCCGAGGGATTCATCGCGCTCTGATCGTCCGGGTAGTCACCGGTGACGGTTTGCAGGAAGATCGCCTCGGGCAAGCGCATTCCTTCCTCTTCGGCGAACTTCTCCGCCGGCATGAGCTTGCCGCGCGCGATCCCCGCCATGTCGGGAATGATGGCCTCGACCTCGGAAATGCCGTGTTCCTTCAGGAACTGCTTGATCGTGCTCGACATGGATTCACCCTGCGCCCTCGGCGCATCGACGACTCGCTGGATCGTGCTCGACATAGGTCACCTCGCTTCTTGAGCGCGTCGACGGCTCGCATCACCGAACGCCGCAAACAGCGCACGCGAAAACTCGTTTTCCTCGAATTGCCACTCCGGGTGCCATTGCACGCCCAGCGCGAAGGCCGGGGCCTGGGCCACCGAGATCGCCTCGATGACGCCATCGGGCGCGCGCGCCTCGACCTCGAGCCCCTTGCCCAGCCGATCGATCCCTTGCCAGTGGAGCGAATTCACCTCGAGCCGGTCACGGCCGGCAATGGCCCGCAGCCGCCCGCCCGGCTCGAGCCGCACCTCGTGCGCCGGGCCATACTGCTCCTCGAGCGGTGCGCTCTCGTCCTCGCGATGGTCGCTCAGGCCCGGAAGCTCGTGCAGTCTCTGATGAAGCGTGCCGCCGTAGGCGACGTTCATCTCCTGGAATCCGCGGCAGATGGCGAGCACCGGCAGCCCGGATTCGATCGCCTGCGGAATCAGCGGAAGCGTCGTAGCATCCCGATTTGGATCATGTAGCGTCCCCGGCGCGCTCGCCGGTCCTCCATAGTGGTGAGGCTCAACATTCGAGGGGCTGCCCGTGAACAGCAGCCCGTCACATCGCGACAAGATCGCCTCAGCGTCGAGCACCGGGTCGAGCACCGGCAGCAGCACCGGGATTGCGCTCGCTCCGCGAGCAACCGCCTCGATGTACTTTTCGCCTCCCATGTGGAAGTAGTGCTTTCCGCACAGGCGACGGTCGGCAGGTATTCCGATGAGCGGCAGGCGCATGTCTAGTATATTAAACGTCCGAAGGGACGGCTCGACGGTCTGAACAGGACTATTACACCATACCCCTGCCCAGGCGTCCCGGAGGCGGGCGAAAAACTGGCCTTGATTTAGGCATTTCCGAGACTTAGCGTGCATTGATGCGGCGCGTCAATGTTGCGCGGCCCGCCGTTGAGCAGCTAGGCTCACAGCCCCAGCGCCCTGTCAATAGTCGCAAAATCTTAAACAGTCACCGCCGTCGAGTTGTCAAGTGCGCCTGCATTTTCCACCCGCCCGCTCCTTCTACGCAGCCTCGAGTCCCGAGGGTGCGGCGCCGCGACGACCGGCGCTTGCGGGCGAGGTGCGTGCGGACGTCGTGGTGGTGGGCGGGGGCATCGCCGGCTGCTCCGCGGCGCTGCATCTCGCACAGCGCGGCTATCGCACGGCGCTCCTCGAGGCGCGGTTCGTCGGCTACGGCGCCTCGGGACGCAGCGGCGGACAAACGATCTTCGGCTTCGCGGCGAGCCAGCAAAAGCTCAAGGCCCAGGTGGGCGCACAGTGCGCACGCCGCTTGTTCGACCTGTCGATCGAGGCACTCGACCTCACGCAGGCGCTGATCCGTGAGCACCACATCGACTGCGATTACCATCCGAACCACCTGCATGTCGCGACCAAGCCGCGCCACCTGATCGAGCTCGCCGAGTGGGAGCGCGAGCTGCACGAGGAGTACGACTATGGGTCGGTCCAGCTTCTCGATCGCGAGGCGCTCGGCGCCCACGTCCGCAGTACACGCTTTCTCGGCGGTCTCATCGACCCGCGCAGCGGACACCTGCACCCGCTCAAGTACACCCAAGGGCTCGCGCGGGCCGCCGAGAGCGCAGGCGCACTCCTCTTCGAGGCCACTCCGGCGCTCGAGTACCGCGAGGGCCGGGAGATTCTGGTGCGCACGCCGGAGGGGAGCGTGCGCACGAGGCATCTCGTGCTGTGCGGCAACGTGTATCTGGGCGCTCTGGCCCCGACGATTGCACGGCGCATCCTCGGCGTCGGCACCTACATCGTGGCCACTGAGCCGCTCTCCCCGACGCTCGCGCGGGAGCTTTTGCCGAGCAATGCGGCGATCGCCGATATCAACTGGATCCTCGATTACTTTCGCCGCTCGACCGACGACCGACTGCTGTTCGGGGGGCGTGTGAGCTATAGCGCCTTCGAGCCGCCGCGCCTCACCGAATCGATGCGCCGGCGCATGGTGAGAATCTTCCCGGAGCTCGAGCGCAGCGTCATCGAATACACCTGGGGCGGCTATCTCGACATCACCATGAGCCGCGCACCCGATTTTGGACGCCTCGGCCCCAATGTCTTCTATGTACAGGGATTCTCGGGCCATGGAATGACGCTCACCGCGCTCGCCGGCAAGCTCAGCGCCGAGGCGATCGCCGGGACCGCGGAGCGCTTCGATCTCTTTGCGCGCCTGCCGCATCGGGATTTCCCGGGGGGCGCGGCACTCAGGCGGCCCTCGCTGGTGCTGGCGATGCTCTACTACCGGCTGCGCGATTTGCTCTGAGCCGCGGTGAGGCGGTAGCAGTGGTGCATGCGCGGGTTGCGGGCAAAATCCTTCGGCAACGTCGCGGCGCTCAAATCCTCGATGTGCCGGTCCGCGAGCGCCGCGCGATCGAGCTTGAAGCGCTCGTAATGCGTCGAGAACAGGATCTGGCCCTCGGGTCGCAGCAGCGCGAAGGCTTGCTGCAGCACTTTCACGTGATCGCGTTGCACATCGAGCACGCCGCGCATGCGCTTTGAGTTCGAGAACGTCGGCGGGTCGATGTAGATCAGATCGAAGCGCGGCTCGCGGGGTTGTGCCTCGAGCCAGGCAAGGCAGTCGGCGCGCTCGAGCCGATGCTCCGGCCCCGCGAAACCGTTGAGCGTGAGATTGTCGCGCGCCCACTCGAGATAGGTGTTCGACAGATCGATGCCCAAGGTGCTGCGCGCCCCGCCCGCCGCCGCGTACACGCTCGCAGTCGCCGTGTAGCAGAACAGATTGAGAAAATCAGCGCCCTGGGCCCACTCGCGCAGGCGCGCTCGCACCAGGCGGTGATCGAGAAAGATGCCCGTGTCGAGGTAGTCGCGAAAATTGATCCAGAACTTGAGGCCCCCTTCCTCGATGACATGCCGCTCGGCGCTGCTTGCGAGCCTCTCGTATTGATCGTGCACGCGGCGCGGCCGGCGCACGCGGGAATGCATGCGATCCAGGGGGACGCCGAGCACCTGCGGCACCACGGCGAGGACCTCGCGGCGTCGCTCGCGCGCCCCTTCTTGGCTCACCTCGTGTGGCGGCGCATATTCCTGCAGGTGCACATGCGGCTCGATCCGGCCATAGACGTCGATGGCGAAGGCATACTCGGGCATGTCCGCATCGTAGAGCCGATAACAATCGATCCCCTCGCGCGCCGCCCAGCTCCCCAGGCGCTCGAGATTCTTGCGCACGCGGTTCGCGAACATCTGGGCACCGGGCCGCGCTGCCCAGTCGACCCGCGGCCGCGGCGGATCATCGGCCGAGGCGAGATCGAAGCGCAGCAGCCGGCACTCGATCGCGCCATTGAAGAACGGGTGGGTGCGCTGCGCCTGCAGTCCGAGCTCCCGCGCGAGCGCTGGTGCGGCGCTCAGAATTGCAGCCTTCCACCCGCCGAAGCGCTCCCGCAGCACACGCCCGAGCTCCCCGTAGAGTGCTTTGAGGTCGCCGTCGGCGCCGATGCGCTCGCCATACGGCGGATTGCAGACGAGCAGCCCCGGCGAAGCGCGTGGCGGCGCGAGCTCGGCGAGATCGCGGCGCTCGACGTGCACCCAGGCGGCGACGCCGGCGGCCGCGGTGTTCTCGAGCGCGGCCCGCACCGCCCCCGGGTCGCGGTCGGCGCCGTAGATGCAGCGGCGCGGCACGCGGGCCGCGGCCCGGGCGCGTGCCTCGACGAGGAGCCGCTCCCAAAGCGCGCGATCGTGTCCACGCCAACCGAGGAAGCCGAAGTACTCGCGTCCCAGCGCCGGTGCGATGTCGCCCGCCATCAAGGCGGCCTCGGTGAGAAACGTGCCCGATCCGCACATCGGGTCGAGGAGCGTCCCGCCCTGCGCGAGCACGGCCGGCCAGCCGGCCCGCCAGAGGATGGCCGCAGCGACATTCTCCTTGAGGGGGGCTGCACCGGCCGCCCGTCGGTAGCCGCGCCGATGCAGGCTTTCGCCCGAGAAGTCGACCGAGACGAACGCGCGCTCGCCTTCCACGTGCAGGTGCAGGAGCACATCGGGACGCTCGGGCCGGATCGTGGGGCGCTCCCCCGTGGCCGCCCGCAAGCGATCGCACACCGCATCCTTCAGCAGCTGCGCGCCATAGATCGTGTGGCGGATCACGGCATTGCCGCCGCTCGAGCTGCAGGCGAGCGTCGCGCCAGGGGCGAGATGGACGGACCAGTCGATGCGCGTGAGGGCCTCGAGAAGCCCTTGGGCGCTGCCCGCTTCCACCGTGGCGAGCGAGAGCAATACGCGAGTCGCGGTCCGCGACCACAGACAGGCTCGGTAGCCGAGCTCGAGGGGCCCGCTGAACCGCACGTCGACGCTGCGTGCGCGCACCTCGCGGGCACCGAGCACGCCGAGCTCCTCGGCGAGCACGGAAGCGGCGCCGATGGGCGCGCTCGCGAGCCATTCGTAGGAAGCGCTCAGCGCCACGGCAACGTCAACGGCGCTCGACTTCGAGATCGAGCCACTCGAGCGTCGGGTGTTGCGCGAGATAGCGCATCAGCAAACGATAGCGGTGCACATCGAAGTGCTCGGGAGCCGGCGCTGTGCGCAGCGCCTCGAGCTCCTCATCCGAGCGCGCGGTGCCGAGATACGCCCAGTGCTCGATCACGTGCAGCTCGCGGTTGCCGTGCGCGTCGCGCTCACACCAGGCGACGCGGCCCGGGAACGGCCAGGGCTTGAGCTTGAGACCGGCGAGCGCCATGCGAACGCGCACGCCATGAAGCGGTGCAGGCTCCAGGCCCATGCACACTCCCTTGCAGCGCCCCATCTGATAGGCGAAGCAGGATCCGGCGCTCTCCTCGAGACCGAGCTGCTTCAGGCACAGCTGATGCGCGCGCGCAATCTCCGTGAGCGCGCGGTGCGCATCCGCCGGCTCCTGGAATGCGCCGAAGCAGTGTGCAAGATCGGCCGGGTCGAGCGCGCGCAGGGCGGTCACCTCCGGCACCTCGCCCTCCTTCAGGCGAATGGTCACCTCGGCGCCCCTGCGCCGGCGATTGCGCAGCGGCGCGCCCCGTTCGATCCACTCGAGCTCTCGCAGCGCAGCGCCGAGCTCTCCAGCGGTCTCCTCCCAATCGATACGGCGCACCTCATCGGCGAGCGAGGCGGACCTCGGGGCGGCGGGTGCGGCCGGAAAATGCGCGAGAATCCTCGTGCGCAGCGTGCGGCTGCGGCCGACGTAGAGCAGCACCTCGTTCTCGCCGAACAAACGGTACGCGCCCGCTCCATCCGGCAGCTCCTCCTCGAGCCCTTCGGGCAAGTGGGCGGGCAGGCGATGCGCATGCACCAGTCCATCGACCGCACGCGCGAGCGCATCGGGTGCCATCTGCCCGAGCAGCCGGGACCAGAATTCCGCGATCACCTGCGCATCGCCGAGCGCACGATGACGCGCCGCGCAGCTGATCGAATGGCGCTCCATGAGCGCATCGAGGTTGTGCGTCACGTGCTCCGGGAACAGCTGGCGCGAAAGCTTCACCGTGCATAGCACGGGCGCGCTGAAGGATTGTCCGAGGCGGCGAAATTCCGAGCGCAGGAAGGCGTAATCGAAACGCGCGTTGTGCGCGACGAACAGCGGTGCCGCCGCCTGCGGATCCCACCCCGAGAGCTTCTCACGCACGAGCGCGGCCAGCTCGCGGAAGCGGGGTGCGCCGGCGACCATCTCGGTGGTGATGCCCGTGAACCCCGCGGTATCCATCGAGATCGGACCTTCCGGGTTGACGAGCGAGCTCCACTCCTCGATGCGCACGCCATCGCGCATGCGCACCAGGCCGATCTCGATGATGCGGTGGTACGCGGCGTTGCAGCCGGTCGTCTCGAGGTCGACGAACACGAGGTCCCGAGGAAGCGCAACGGCAGGCGGCGCATCGACCGCAGGCGCATCGATGAGGCGAGGAGGCGGCTGCAGCAGTGCGTCGCTCAGGGCCTCGCGCCGATGATCAATCGCAGCCATCAAGCGTGAGCAGCGGGTGATACAGCTCGGGACGTCGATCGCGAAATAAGCCCCAGGCTTGCCGGTAGCGTTGCACCGCATCGAGATCGAAAGTCGCGATCAGCACGCTCTCGCTCTCTCGATCCGCCTCCGCGACTTTCTCACCGGTGTGCGAGGCGATGAACGAGGAACCGTAGAAGCTCATCGTGTAGCGCTCGCCCTGCTCGGTGCCGATTCGATTGGAAGCGACCAGCGGCAACACGTTCGCAGCCGCGTGACCCTGCATCGTGCGCTGCCAGTGTGCGCTCGAATCGAGCGAGGGATCCTGCGGCTCCGAGCCGATGGCGGTCGGATAGAGAAGAACCTCCGCCCCCTCGAGCGCCATGCAGCGGGCCGCCTCCGGAAACCATTGATCCCAGCAGATGGCCGCACCGATGCGCGCGTGGCGCGTGTCGAAGACCTTGAATCCCGTGTCGCCCGGCGAGAAGTAGTACTTCTCGTGATAGCCCGGACCTTCCGGGATGTGCGATTTGCGATAGGCGCCCAGAATCTCACCGCCTGCGTCGACCATCACGAGCGAGTTGAAAAACGCGTTATGCGCCCGCTCGAAGACGCTCACCGGCAGCACCACCTCGAGCTCGCGCGCGAGCCGTTGGAAATGCTCGACCGCGGGATGGCCCTCGAGCGGCCGCGCGAGATCGAAATGCTTGGCTGCGTGGTCCTTGCAGAAGTACGGCGTCTCGAACAGCTCCTGGATGAGCACGATCTGTGCGCCGCGTCCGGCCGCCTCGCGAATGAGCTTCTCCGCCCGCGCCACATTCGCCTCGCGATCCCACCCGCAGGCCATCTGCGTGGCGGCAACGGTCAGTTTTCTCATGATTCGATGCTACCTCAGAAGGTGGGCGGCGAGCTTGCGCTCACGATCTCGCAGTCCTCGCGCCCGGGATTGCGAAAGCGGTGCGGGATCGAGCTCTTGAAATAGTAGGCATCGCCCGCCGAGAGCACCCGCGAATCGCCACCCACCGAGAGCTCGATGCGCCCTTTCACGATCACGCCGCCCTCCTCACCCGGATGGGCGAGCATCTCCTCGCCCGTATCCGCGTTCGGTGGATAGCGCTCGTGCAAGATCGACATGCTGCGCTTGGGCACACGGCTCGCCACCAGCCTGAGCTCGACCGTTCCGGTGCCAATCTCGGCAAGCTCCGAGCGCGGAAAGAACACCTCGGGACGACCGGCCAGATCGAGCGTGAAGAAGTCGGCGAGCGCCATCGGGATACCGTCGAGCACTTTCTTGAGGGAGGACACCGAGGGGCTCACGCGGTTCTGCTCGATGAGCGAGATCAGGCCATTCGTCACCCCGGCGCGCTTTGCGAGCTCGCGCTGCGACAGACCATACATCTGCCGCACGGCCTTCAAGTGGGTTCCGACATCGACGGTCATAGTGTGTATTATTTTAAACAGTTGCGGGTTCAATGCACCCAAAATTGCTCAATTTGTCGATTTTTTTTATCATCCGGCCCCAGTCGCCGCCGGGACCTCGCGGGTCCATCGACTTTGCATCGCCCCCCTCACCCGAAGGTATGCGCATGAATGCCCGGATCACCCCCGCTCTGGCCCCGACCGACCTCGACGCTTTCTGGATGCCCTTCACCGCCAACCGGCACTTCAAGGCGAACCCGCGGCTGCTGGCGCGCGCCGAGGGGATGTTCTATTTCACGGTCGACAATCGTCCGGTGCTCGATGCGGTCGCCGGCCTTTGGTGCGTGAATGCAGGGCATACGCGCCGGGAAATCGCCGAGGCCGTGGCGCGTCAGCTCGGCACGATGGAATACGCTCCGGCCTTCCAGATGGGTCATCCGCTCGCCTTCGAAGTGGCCAACCGTCTCGCGCAGCTCGCCCCGCCCGGTCTCGATCGGGTGTTTTTCACGAACTCAGGCTCCGAGTCGGTCGACACCGCGCTCAAGATCGCGATCGCCTATCACCGGGCGCGCGGCGCCGCTCAGCGCACCCGCCTGATCGGTCGTGAGCGCGGCTATCACGGGGTGGGCCTCGGGGGCACTTCCGTGGGCGGGATGGTCAACAATCGCAAGGCCTTCTCCTCCCTGATGATTCCCGGGGTCGATCACCTGCCCCACACACTCGACCTTGGACACAACGCCTTTTCGCGCGGACTGCCGCGCTTCGGTTTGCACCTGGCGAATGAGCTCGAGCGGCTCATCGCCTTGCACGATGCCTCCACGATCGCCGCCGTGATCGTCGAGCCGATTGCCGGCTCCGCGGGGGTGATCCTGCCGCCGGTCGGTTATCTCAAGCGCCTGCGCGAGATCTGCGACAAGCACGACATACTGCTGATCTTCGACGAGGTGATTACGGGATTCGGTCGCGTCGGCAGGCCTTTTGCGTCACAGGCTTTCGAAGTGACACCGGACCTCATGACAACGGCGAAGGGACTCACCAACGGGGCGATTCCGATGGGCGCGGTCTTCTCCCAGCGCAAGATCTACGATGCGTTCATGCAGGGACCGGAGAATGCGATCGAGCTGTTCCACGGCTACACCTACTCGGCGCACCCCGCGGCCTGTGCCGCGGCGCTCGCAACGCTCGACCTCTATCAGCGCGAGGAGCTGCTCACGCGGGCGAGCACCCTGAGCAGCACCTGGGAGGACGCGATTCACTCGCTGAAAGGATTACCGCACATCATCGATCTGCGCAACTTCGGCCTCATCGGCGCGATCGAGCTGGAGCCGCGCACCGGCAAACCCGGCACGCGCGCTTTCGAAGTGTTCCTCAAATGCTTCGAGCGCGGGGTGATGGTGCGGGTGACGGGCGATACTATCGCGCTCTCTCCGCCGCTCATCGTCGAGCCGAAGCAGATCGCTCAGATCGTCGAGATACTGAGCGGCGCGATTCGCGACACGGCCTGAGCGCTCGAGGCCGACGGCGCGCGCGCTTACCTCTTCACCTCGAACACCGCGTACCATTTCTTGCAGGGCTCGACGACTTCCCAGCTTCCCTGGAATCCGGCCGGAACCACGAACGCGTCTCCCGCCTTGAAATCGTGGCGCTCCCCGCTGACCGATTCGATCCGCACGCGGCCCTCGATGAGGACGCACAGCTCATGCTCGCTGTAATGGACTCGCCATTTGCCGCTGGTCGAGCTCCACAGACCGCAGAAGAACTGCTGCGTCGGCTCGCTGTATTGATTCGCAACCCGGGTGCGCGGAATGCCCGAGAGGATCTTCTCGGGGGAAGGATTGGCAACCTCCCCCGTCTGCAGACGATCGAGCACTACGATCTTGGGGGCACCGGCCATGTCGTATCGTAGGCGGCGGGCGACCATCGAGACAAGAGCGGCCCGGCGAGGCCCGCCGAGCCGCTCCTGATCGCCCTTCCGACTCGCAGATCGCCGGGCTAGCTGCCGGCCGAGGCCGCCTCCTCGGCCACCGCCGAGACCGGTGAGGTCGCCTCCGCCGCGCTCGCTTGCGCATTCGGATCGCCCTGCGTCTCGATCGTCAGCCGTACACGACGCTCGAACGCGTAGCCGTCCGGATCCTGCGCCTGGCTCATGCTCTTGCCGTACGCGTTCACCTCGAGGGCGGTCGGCTCGACGCCGGCCTTGAGGAAAAGGTCGCGCACGGCATCGGCGCGCTCCTGCGAGAGCTTCAGATTGGTCGCAACGGTGCCCCGCGGATCGGCGTAGCCATCGACCCGGACCTTGAGCGCGGGAGACTTCGACACCGCCCCGGCCAGCGAGCGGATCTGATCGGCCATCTCCGGGCTCAAATCGGCGCTCCCGGTGCGAAACAGCACATCCCCCTCGAGCCCGGCGAGAGCCACCGCGGCCTGCTGCTCCGTGGTGGAGCTCGCAACCGCCTCCGCGGCCTCCACCTTGTGGGCGAGATCGTCGAGTCGTGCCGTGAGCGCACGATTGGTCTCGGCCAGCTCACTGCGCTCGCTCTCGAGCGTCGTGCTCTGTGCCTTCAGAGCGCTGTTGTCGGTCTCGAGCTTGGCCACCTGGGCCTCCGCGCGGCGCGCATCGCTCGCCCGATGCACCCGCTCCCCGAGCCAGGTGCCCAGGCCCGCTCCGACCACCGCGCCGATGGGGCCGGCGGCGAAGGCGCCAATGATCCCACCGCTGACAAAACCGATCGGTTCCTGAGGGTGGCTCTGCCTGGCGGGTGAATCGGCGAGCGCCGCCGCGCTCAGGCTCAACAGTCCCACCGTCCAAACGACTTTCCGACTGACCGTACTCATGATCCTCTCCTTTCTCGAAGCTGCTGCCCATGAAGCGGCGAACTCCGCCGCTTCTCTCGAGGAGTCATTGGGCGCTCCAAATCAGGCAAAGCACTTGGGCCGCCGATGGCGGATTGTGGCGAGGCGCGGATCAATCGGGCCGCGAGGCCGCACGAGCGCGGCTCGAGCAGGGATCGAGCGCGGCCCTTCGCCGAGGCGTCGCAGCGCGCGCCGGAAAGCGCCGCGGCTCAGGCCTTCAACGAGAACGGTGTGAAGTTCGTGCCGATGTCGTAGTAGTCCTCGTGCTCGGCGCGCTTGAGGAACGCGACGATGCGATAAGTCAAAGGGGCGGCGACGAATTCCCATCCGCTCTTGAGCAGATATTGCGTGAACATGATCTGCACGAGATGTGCATTCGACATGCGCCCGTAAAACGCGACGAAGTAGAAGATCATGGAGTCCACGAGCTCACCGCACAGCGTCGAGCCGACGATCCGGGTCCAGAGCCAGCGCCCGCTCGTGAAGATCTTCATCTTCGCCATCACATAGCTGTTCACGAAGGTGCCGCAGAGAAAAGCGATCATCGAAGCCATGACGATGCGCGGGGTGTTGCCGAAGACCGTCTCGACCGCGGCTTGCGTCGCGCGTGAGCTCTGCGAGGGCGGCAGATGCACGACCACGGCGGACATGACCGAGGCAAACACCAGGGCGCCGAAACCGGCCCAGACCACGCGGCGGTCGCGCCCGTAGCCGTACACCTCCGTGAGGATGTCACCGAAGATGTAGGAGATCGGAAAGAAGAGAACCCCAGCCAAAAATGTGATCTGTCCGACGAAAGGGACCTCGAGGGTGGTTTCCTTGGCGGGGCCGATGAGGTTCGAGCACAGGAGCACGCAGACGTAGGCGGCCATCACAAAATCGTAGTAACGGTATTGACGCGCGTGGGTGCTCACAGCCATGGTCGTTCCTTCCCGGAAAGGCCGACGATGATATGTCATACGTCGTGTCTTGAGTCGCCCGCGCGAACGGTCACTGCGGGCGACTTCTCCCCTGTGGATTGGCGAAAACCATCACATCAGGCGGCCCCCACGTCCTGTACATATGTTCTCTCAGCTCGAACGTGTCGGACCTATGGAGCAGGGCAAGCCTTTCAGCGCAACGGATAGTCCGCTCGTCGATTTCGATGCCGTCTGTCAAAAGGTACGCGCGGCCGTCGAGCCGGCGCGCGCCTACGCCGTTTCCCTGCACGATCACAACGGTGATGTCCTCTGGCTCAGCGAGAGCTCGATGGGGCCCGATGAGCACAATGCGGTGCGCGAGGCGCTCGATACCTTCGCCAAGGGCGGTCCGCCCATCGTGGCCGTCGACCTCGGGGATGCGCGCTCGGCGCTGCTGCTGCGCGCGGTCAGCGCGCGGCGAGCGCTCGTCGGCGTGATCATGATCATTCTCGACACGCGCATGATCAAGCAGGATGAGCGCGGCGCCGTGCGTATGATGACACCGCGTCTGCAGCGCGCGCTGGCCGACTTCGCCGCCATGCGCCCGGATATCGAGCCACCGACGCAATCGACACCCGCGGTGTCGCCGGTGAAAAGCGCCCCTCTGCCCAGCGGCAAACCGGCGCCCGCCAAGGGCGTTTTCGCGGAGCTCAAGCCCGCCGAGATCGGCATGTCGACGCGTGCTCCAATGCCGCCCCGGGGCGCTGGGGCGGGACCCGCTGCGGCTCGATCGACGCCGGCGCCCGCCACCGCGCGAGCGCCGGCAGGCCGCCCGCACGCTGAACGCCCTCCGTTCCCTTCCAACCGGGGGCCTGAGACAAAAGCGCGCGCCGCATCGCCCAGTCCGCAGCGAAGCGCCGCGCCCGCGCCCTCTCCGCCGCCCGCGCCGACTTCAGCGGCGCCGCCCTCGCACACAGCGCCATCCGGCCCGGTGTACTACGGTCGTGAGCCCTCGCCGATCGAGCTCGCGCTCGCCGAGGCGGTACCGCTGTCGGCACGCAAAAGCAGCGCCGCCTCGAGTGCTCCCGCCAGCGCCTCGCGCCCCCCTGCGGCCTCACCCGAGGCAGTTCTTCTCGAGCCTGTGCCGAGCGCGGTCGAAGCGCGCGCAGCGATCGCGCCCGAGATCGACCGACTGCACGCCGCTCTGCGAAAGAGTCCGATTGTTCTGCACGTGCAGCACCTCGTGCCCCTCGCCAAGGGCTCTCAGCTCAAGCGCTACGAGGTGCTGCTACGCTCAAAGGGCGAGGACGCGCCCAACGTTGCGCCGCAAGCCATGCTGCGCGCAGCGGTCGACAACGGTCTGGGCTCCATGATCGATCGGCGGGTCGTCACGGAGCTGATCGGCTGGCTCGTGCATCATCCGGATGTGTGGCAGTCGACGCCGGTGATGTTCTCGGTGAACCTGACGGCGACCGCCCTGCAGGATGAGCACTTCATCAAGTTCGTCGAGCTGTGTCTCGCGAAATCCTCGCTGCCGACGGCGACCATCGCTTTCGAGCTCGAGGTGTCGACCGCGGCGAAGCTGAGCTCGCGCGTCTTCGAAGTCGCCGAGGCATTGCACCGGCTGGGTTGCCCGATGGTGCTTGATGATTTCGCGCTGCGCACCGAATGCTTCGACATGCTGAGAATGCCCGGCGTGCGCTACGTCAAGCTCTCCTCGGACATCACGGCCAAGATGCGCACCGACAAGCTCTCCCAGGCCTCGATCACGGCCGTCGTACAGATGGCGCGCGTGCTCGGCATGCACACGGTGGCGAAGCGCACCGAGACTCCCGCCGAGCAGGAGTGGCTGACCGCGCTCGGCGTCGACTTCGTTCAGTCCCATGCGCTCTCCCCGCCGACATTGATCGACTCGCTGTCGCGCGGTCCCTCGCGATAGCGCTTTAAAATCGCTTCATGTGGCACAGGTCCCCTTTGCAAATGCGGGCGAAGGGGGCAGAGTAGAGCGTCTTCAACGAGACACCGGAACCGGGCTGATTGCTTCCGTTAGTCCCATGAGGTTCGGTTCCGGTTCCCTCGCCCCCCCGAACCGTTCCCGTGCCTCGTCCATGCAAGAATGCTCGCAGGGAGGTACTGCGTCATGATCACCCTTTACCATCGAGCGAAGACACGCTCCTCGCGATTCATTTTCCTGCTGGAGGAGCTGGGCGTCCCTTATCAGCTCAAGCTCGTGACCACCCGCACCCGCGAGGGTGGGGAGGTCGACCCGGCCAACCCACATCCGCACGGAAAGGTGCCGGCCCTCTCCGATGATGGCGTCCTGGTGTTCGAGTCGGCAGCGATCACGCTCTATCTCACCGACAAGTATCCCAAGGCCGGCCTGGGTCCCGTGGTGGGGGACCCCAAGCGCGGTCCTTATCTGTCATGGCTCGCCTACTACGCCGGAGTGCTCGAGCCGGCCATCCTGTCGAAGTTCATGAAGATGGAGGTTCCGCGCGGCACGGCGGGCTGGGTGCCCGCCGAAGAGGCGATCGCCGCCCTCGCCCAGCAGCTGTCACCGGGTCCGTTCATTCTCGGCGAGCGCTTCAGTGGCGCCGATGTGCTCTTCGGCACGACGTTCGCGATGTTCGGCCAGAATCCGCTCATTCCCCAATCAAAGGTGATCCGGGAGTACGCGCAGCGCGTCGTCAGTCGACCGGCGTTCGCGCGGGCGCTCGCACGGGACAACGGCTAAAATGGTGAGGCAAGATCGAGCCCACCGCTCGATGGGCACCCGAGTCACGTTGCCGGCTTAGCACAGTGGTAGTGCAACGGTTTTGTAAACCGTAGGTCGGGGGTTCGAATCCCTCAGCCGGCATACCAATAAAAACAATGTATTATCCGCAGTGCGAGAGTCTCCAATTGAGGAGCGGCGGGACGCGGCTCAGTCCACCCTCGCGGACATAGAAAATTCATTGGCATTGAGCCAGTGCTTTCGACGATGCTTGAGGTTACGCCGTGCAGGAGGGCTGGCGGCACTCGGTGAAGCATGGACGCTGCGAGGGTCAAATCCCTTGAGTAGTGGATCCCCATGTCATCCAAGACAGGTAAGCCGAGCAACCATGCGTTAGTGCCTCGCCGGTGTCGCCGCCCCGTGCGCTGCGCCGCCGGCGCCACCCTTCTGATGGCGCTACTGACGTTTCGGCCTGCCGCCGCAGCGATCAGTTACGTTCAAGGAGCCGCTGCGACCGGCGGTGTCCACACCACCGTCAAGCTGTCTTATTCGGGTGCACAGCACGCAGGCGATGTGAATATCGTATTCGTCGGTTGGTTGTTTGCGTCTTCTCAAATCGTGTCGGTAACCGACTCACAGGGTAACGCTTATACCCTGGTCAATAGCGTGTCCCTGCCGAAGACCGCAGCGCAGGCGGTCTACTACGCAAAGAACATCGCCGCCGCTGGCTCGAACCGCAACACCGTGTCCGTGACCTTCAGCCGCGCGACCACCAACTCCGACGTCCGGATCATGGAATACAGCGGGCTGGATCCGAATAGCGCTCTCGACGGCGCCGTCGGCGCGAGCGGCCGTGCGCAGATCACGAACAGTGGATTTCTCACGACGACGAATGCCGATGACTTGTTGCTCGCCAGCAATTACTCGCAGCGCTCCGTTACGGGTCCTGGCCCGGGCTACACCGCACGGTTGCGCGATCAATATGCTCAGATCGTTGAGGATCGGTTCGTCACGTCCACGGGCCAGTTCAATGCGACCGCGCCGCAATCGCGCTACGGCTGGTATCTGATGCAACTCGTGGCATTCCGCGCGGCGCTGAGTGCGCCGCCACCGCCGC
>Ga0070734_10002416_pt1 | contig 22717 bp, 33 predicted proteins | sample Coa_R1_8_FD_66444 | JGI IMG/M metagenome (GOLD analysis project Ga0070734, IMG submission 66444) | Surface soil microbial communities from Centralia Pennsylvania, which are recovering from an underground coalmine fire - Coalmine... | ecosystem: Environmental > Terrestrial > Soil > Unclassified ...
CGCAAACTAATCCACCACGAATCACAAACAATCGATTCGGTTCCCGTTTGCGCGACTAAGTGGGATCCGGGTAGTCAAAATTGCCCTGCCATGAGGTAATCCAGCTAAGACCGCGCCGAGTGGACTCCGTCAACGCGCAGGGATTGAGAAAGCGCCTCCCAGCCCTGAATAATCCTTCGGTGTAGGCGAGAACGACCCGCTCGGCGAGAAGGTCAGCCACGAAATGGGCTGCCTCTTCGATTCCGGCTAACTCTTTCCCCGGCGCGAGCCGAATAAGCATCTCGAAAGGGCTGCCACTCTTCACGGTAAAGTGATATTCAATCTGAATTTCCCCGTCGTGCCGAAGGAGAACGTTCAGATGCTGCGTAGATGGTCGCAGTGGCGACCGGACTTCGATCCAGTATTGCGAGATGCCGGAAACTCTTTGCGCTTCTCCGCGCGCCCAGGCGCCAGACTCTGGAATCGCGCGAAGCAGGGCGTCGTCGAGAAGGCGTATTCTGTCTTGCTGGCTGTACATTTCGCTCCCAGCTTCGGTCTACTCCACTTAACGGACACCACGCGATCCCGGTAGGCGCAACTCTTCCGCGAACCGATCCGCCTGGCCATACGCACCCGAAAATTACCCTTTCGTCCGGATAACCCTTTGTCCGGGAACTCCCACCGCTACGATCCTTCGTCTCTCTCCGGGCTAGCGGTCGTATTCATCGTGGCGTCGCACCCAGAAGGGACCGCGGCCATTCTCGTCCCGTCCTTTTGGCGTCAAATCCAAGTAGTGGTAGTGAATGTTGAAGATTTCGTTGCCACGCGCGTAACACGAATAGGTGTGGAAAATGTCACCGGCTTCATCCCGGTAGAACACGCTGTGTCCTTCGCGCTCGGAATGATCGGGATCCTGTATCGCGTAATTGAAGAAGGCTTTCTTCTTCTCGGTTTCTTCCGGCGTAAAGGACACGTAATAATCGAAATTGAAGTCGCTGCCGGCCGAGGACACCCAGGTAAAGCTCCAGCCCATCCGTTCCTTGTAGGCCGCCAGCTTTTCGTAGGGGGCGCGCGATACGCAGATCATCGTCGTATCGCGGTGCTTCAAATGGAGATTGATACCGTTGAAGCCGTCGGCCCGCAGCGAGCATTGCGTACATCCCGCCTTGTCGTTCGGCCCAAACATGAAGTGGTAGACGATCAGTTGACGGCGCCCTTCGAACAAATCCGGCAGGGTCAGCTTCCCCTTAGGCCCCTCGAATGCGTATTCTTTGACGACCCTGACCCAGGGAAGCGCACGGCGCTCCAAGTTGAGCTCCTCCTCCGAGCGAGTGAACTCCTTTTCCTTCACAAGAAGTTTCTGCCGTTCCTTCAGCCATTCCGGCTCGGAAACTACTTTATGGTTCGCTAAGGCTTCGCTCATTTTCTTGTCCCCCGTGGCTTACAAAATTGAATTCACCGACAGTCGTTCTAAGTCGCCCGCTTTGCAGCAACCAAAACGGAGTTACGCAGCCCAAGTCTCGGAGCCGCCATCCGTGCTCGCCCGCCGTTGCCGCTTTCGGTCGATTAGACGCGGCGGGCTGTAAGGACGCCAAGAAAATTGCCGACTCCCTCTGCCGTACCGCGCGAGACTCGAGGCGCGGCCACAAACCCTCTAACATGGTCGCGTAGTTTAGCATATACTTGCGATAGTATATGCTTAACATGGAGCCAGCCGCCAGCTATCGCGCGGCCTGCTCCGTAACTTACTAAGGCGGAGGAATCGCACTCTGGAATTCCCGGGGGCCAAAGCGTTTTTGTGTTCTCCCGTCGCCGAGGAGGAAAGCCGCTTGTGCCCAGGAATTGATCGGATAACCGGTGAGCTCACTGTAGGAAAAGAGAAGCTGGGCCCGAGCCTGATGGAGGAGGACTTCCTGATTTCTGAGCTGGGATCAGTTGCGAAAAGGATTCGGAAGTCTGGATGCCGGCACTATTATGAAACGTGGCGGCACGTCAGTCCGGAGATGGAGATGGGTCTCACTTTGGGCTTTTCTCTCGACGGGCCACTGCGGCGCATCAGCGCTCAGTTTGTGAAACCGGGAACTCGGGGCTTAGCGTGGTCGAAAGAAAGGGAACACGAAATTAAATGTTTTCATGACAAATGGCTAAAGGAACAGTTGGGCGATCCGCCGCATCAGTTCCGGTGGGGGACGATCATGTCCGTCATAACACCGCACTGGTATTCGGCGAATATTGTCATCGACTATACGAGTGGCAGCCGAAACTAGATAAGTTTCGCGAATCGATCTGGCCGCCAACCGAAAAAGACGTGGTCATCGCGGGATACGCCGATCATGTCGTTGACGATAAGGAAGGAGAGCTAATGACCCGGCGTCCAACAAGGATTTACGGCGCCGCCTTCGCATTGTCGCTTCTGACGCTCGCGCCCAGCTACCTACCGTTTGTATGGATGCTGATCCATTTCCAAACATGGCGCCTTGGGCATCCGAACCCATTCGTCTTTGGTCCAGAGATCCACGCCCTGGAGTGCTCCTTGGTGGCTGCGGTGATTGTGTTCTGCTTGGTCGTGAGGAGACAAAGCGTCCGCCGCAGGACGGTTTCGTCAACGGTGCTTACCGGAGAGTCTCCAATGAGCCTAAAGGAACAAATCAACTTGTTTGAGCACGACTCCAAAATACTTGAGGAAATAGCGGGAAAGTACCCCGAGGATTCAAATGAATATCGTGTCCTCAAGCACGCGGCGATAGCGTTGTGGTTCGCATTAGCGGGCGACCCCGAACGCTTCAAGGAATACGTGGTGAAATTCGCAGGCGACCTCACTCCGGAACAGAGAGCTCATCTCCTTGCGATGGGAATCGATCCCGACTTTGATCCCGATTGAGACTAGGTTTAGGTGTTTTTATTGCCAAGGAACGGGCGGGTGTTTTTGCCGAAGCTGAGGTCGACAGCGGTTCCTGCTCGGGTATGACCAATTAGGATGGCCGCATCTTTCCGCCGCGCCCAAAGAATTCCAGGCCAAATCTTTTCTCCGCCCCCGGCTTGACAAGCGGAGCAAAGCAGTGCATTATACATTGTATGGCTGAGTATCCTAAAGGACAGGACCCCAGAAGTTCCGACAGCCGCTCCCTGGAGCCTTGGGAAGCGCAACTTCGTAAGGGGTCTCTGGAGATGGCCATTTTGGCCAGTCTATGGACTCACAAAAAATACGGACTAGAGATCCTTCGCGCCCTCGACGGCAAATCAAGTTTGGCGCTCGCAGAAGGCACGCTTTACCTAATCTTGAATCGCTTAAAGACCGACGGCCTCGTTGAATCCGAGTGGGTCGACGCTGGGACCGGTCATCCACGCAAGTATTACTGGTTGACTAAAGTCGGCAAGGAACGGCTTCGGGCGATGGCCCGATTCTGGACCCAGTTCTCTACGGACCTGGGTGCACTGCTTGACCCATTGAGTGACCGAAAGGAGAAAGACCGTGTCCACCAATAGCGTGACCGAATCTGTCGATGAATACTGCAAGCATCTTGGGAAGGCCTTGCACAATCTGCCGAATGCAGAAAGAGAGGATTTCATCCGAGAAGTGCGGAGCCATATTATGGAGCGAGTGGAAGCAGAGCCAGAAGTAACCGCTGACGTTCTCGCCAAGATATTCCGGGCAGTCGGCGAGCCGAAGTATCTCGCCTCCGAGTATCGAACCCAAGCTATGCTTCGTGAAGCAACGCGCAGCGATGCACAATGGGTCCTGCGGCCATGGGTCCTGCTGCGTGCGACCCTGCGATGGGCAGTGACAAGCATCGCGGGACTGGTAGCGTTCCTTCTCACGGTGATTGGGTTTGGCTGCGCTGTGGTTTTCTATCTTTGCGCCTTGCTAAAACCAATCTTTCCCACACACATTGGACTCTGGCTCACAGCGCAGAACACGCTCAGCCTTGGCTATTGGAATGGCCGACTTTCGGGGGCAGAAGTCTACGGAATGTCCTTGCGGCCGCCGATGTCCTTCGTATTGCTCGGCACATTAGGACCAACCGGCGGACCCATTCGCGAGCTCCTTGGGTACTGGATCCTACCCATTGGCTTTTTATGCGGCGCTCTCTTCTTTCTTGCGACTTCAATGTTCACACGATGGTTCATCGCCAGGTTTAACCGCGGAAAGAAGTGGACTGCGTCTTCCCATCCATTATCGATTCGTTGACTGAAACCATTAACCCGCCGCGGGTACGGATAGCACACAACTGCGGAGCGATGCGGCGGTGTGAATACCAACACTTGAGGATTCTCGGCGTCTGTATCGCCGCCACCATAGGCTGACTTTCCGAAGACTTGGAGCGAACCTTTGACCCAGCAGCGCTCGTTCGAATACAACGTTCGTAAAACGCACAATGGCGTCAAGGTAGAGATTGGCCGCTATCGCTGGAAGGGCTTTTTCATTTTCTTGCTGTGGTCAGTCCTTTGGATCGTCGGCGCTGCCGAGGCATATCAATCATGGTGGGGCAAAACCTATTTGGGCTTTTTGTTCCTCCTGGTCTGTCTGTTGTTCGCGAGCTTCGGGACTCTCCTCGCCGTCAAATCTGTTCTGTGGCGCACGCTCGTTCTCTCGCCGTCATCCGAGCTTCGCCTTCGGACCTCGTTCTTTGGTGTCGGACGGAACAGGTCCATCAATCTCCGCGATGTGATTAGTTTCGGGTTTGGGTTGACTTCGCATTCGTTCACGCCGGTGCTGAAACTGGAGCTTCGAACTTCGGGCACAAGAACAAAATGGGTCGTGCTCGCTAGCGAGACGAGCGAAGACGAAGTGAATGCGTTCCTGCAGGAAATCGAGGCGCAAGGCTTTCCATTGCCGCCGCGGGGCAATCCGAACATCTCTGCCGCCGTCTAGCAATGAAGGAATATCTCCGATGGGCATGAAGGAACAGATTCACTCGTTCGAACATGACTCCAAAATACTCGAGGGAATAGCGGGACGATACTGCGAGGATTCACAGGAGCATCGAGCTATCAAGCACGCTGCGATAGCATTGTGGTATGCGTTAGTCGCCGACCCCGACCGATTCAAGGAGTTTGTCGTGACATTTCAAGACGACCTCACTCCGGAACAGCGATCGCATTTACTTGCGATGGGAATCGATCCTGACTTCGATCCCGATTCAGAGTAGGTTTGGTGTTTTAACTACGCCTGAATCGTGCTTTGACGCCCGGGAGCACCTCAAGGTTGCTGACCAAAGGATTTACGAAGCACTTTTTGGGCCGGAATGTTCATTGAGTTTTGTTTTCCTCGGGGAGCATCTCTTAATGATCAGAGTCGTGAGCCACTTATAGCCGAATAGGTTGAATGGCAATCCAATCAAAATCCCAAAGAAAATGCCCTCACCGTGACCACCCCCAACTCCAAGCAGCAGCGCCACAGGGAAGCCGATGAGAAGTCCCGGCATGCAAAACGCGTAGAACACTGGATCGAGGATGGTGGAAGCTTTGAGTGACACTTCGACGACAATCAAGACTGCAAAGATTAGATGGAGTGCGCCACTGACTATCCACGCGCGCCGCCGAATCTCGCGTACTTTCATTTCCGCTCCGCGGGCTTTACTGCGACCGTCTCGCTTCGACGCAACTGTAACTATGCGCTATCGAAAGTATATGCTAACTTTCTTGGGGTATTAACGCCAGGTCGCGTCCGTTAAGGTTGCGCCCACAAGTGTGAGTCCCGATGGACCGTTGGTCGGCGCATGGCTACTCTTTTTTTACAGAAGTCTGGCGCTCGTCTCTATCCAAGCGTTAGATTGCGAGATGCCGTCCTACTTCGGAGGGAATAGGGCATCGAGGATCTGTTCGTCCCACCAGTCATCGACGAAATTGTCGTTCAGGATGATGGAATAGATGCCGGACCATGATCGTTGCCAGCGCCACCCCTTCGCATTGCCAGGTGCGTCGCGCTCGATGTAGGTAGCTGCTTTTTCTGCAGAGAGCGGCCGAGCACAATGAGGGCACTTCGGGCCAGCCGAGGCGCGAAACAGGGCTCCGCATGGACACGGCTTCAACAAAGCCTCGATGTCCGGTGTTATCCGTTGATGGACACGCAAGTTTACTCGCTGAGCGGCGTGGTTCCAGCCGCTCAGCAAAGCAGTGAACGCGCAGTGGTCGCAGTAAGCATACGCAGAATCGCTGAACCCGTCGTGAATCAGCCGGTAACGGAAAGTGCCGCCGCAGTGGTCACAACTGCCGCTTGGGTTATCCATTCGTGGTGTCCTCGGGTTTCGCCCAAAAATTCGTCGCACTGAAGAACGCCCAATGCGTAATCGGCGGGCGACACAGGATTTTGCTGATGTCCGTGCCGTAAAGTTTCCGCATCGGACCCCCAGGCGTATGCGGTTTTGCCCTGCGCGGGCCAGCCCAAGGTATTGTCCATGCGCACGAACATCACAAGCGGACATTCCCGGTGAACCGACTAAACAGAAGAATTCACCGAAGAGTTCTCTGGGCCGGAATAGGCTAAGAACGAAGGAAAGTAAGCTGCCATGAAAAAAAGCATCATCCGCACAAGAGAGAGAAGCAACCCTATCGCTTTAGCGCTGGATGTACATTGAAGTAGTTCTTGGAAAGCCGAGTCATAAGATGTCTTCATTTCGGATAAACTGCTCGGCACCTTTTGACCGAAACCTCTTTGCAACTCTAGCCCCGTAAGAACGGCTCCCCACTGGCCCATCGTAAAGTAGTCATCCATCCCAGACCGAATTGTGCCCGCCATGTACTCGGCCTCGCCCAGTTCTGGTGTGCCGTCCGTGCGCCTAAGGAAATCAAGGAACTCGCACGCAATTCGAATGGTCACTTGCAGTACGGCGAGGTCCGTCGGCGCATGAAAAAAATCCTCAGACTCGCGAAGAATGAGAGCTTCGATTTGCGCTTTAAGTTCATCTAGGTCTGATCTTGAAGAATACATGGAAGGTCTCCCCCAACAGGATCCCAGCGGACTATTTCTGGTTTATGTGCTTCAGCCAAGCCGCCGTGCTCCAGCCATCTGCGGATGTCGTTGTCCATGACTCGGACCCTCCTCGAAGGAGAAAACTCTTTGAGGCCGAGTTCCCTGGATGCTGTCATATTGGCAGCTCGCCGAATGTAATTATCCACTATCGCAAGTGTATGCTAACATTGTCGCAGCATAAATGCCAGTGTCGCTAGACCGGCGCGTCTCTAGCCAAGGGTTTCAGCGCGCAGGTCGGTATTGCAGGCATCGCGGCTCTTATTTTTAATAGCGGGATTCTCCGGTGACGACCACAATCGTACTTAAGTCCCTTGCAGCGCTGTCGGCGTGCGGTCTCGCCGCGAGCATCCTCATCTACGTCGAAAGCCTGACGGGGCCGGCAGTTGACGATACGCATTTGGTCTTCGCGTTCAGCCTTGGGGCGATCGCCGCCCACATACCCATGTATGTCCGTGAGCGCTCATCGCTGAAAGACCGGACGTTCTACTGGACGGGATTTGGGCGGGGCAAACCGGGCTGGGTTGTTCCCTTGGTGAAGTTATTCTGGCTGGTCGCCTTGGCGCACGGAGTCTGGTTTTTCGTACAAGGCCATCATGCAGTCCCCGTAATCCAGGATGGCCAAATGATTCTCAGCAGCCGCGGGCGGGTCGTAAAGGTGCTCACGCAGGGAGAGTATCTCAAGCTGAGGGCGCAAGAACTACGGGGATTCGCAGCCTTGATGATCGCCTGCTATCTGACACCGGCGATGTATTGGTGGTTCCCGCGGAATCATCAAGAGCCGGACTGAGGGGTATTAGAGGGCCGGTTGGCTCTTGAAAGAGCCAGCCGTGAGAAAGGCGCGAGGAATGATGGCTAGCTCAAACCGCCGACCATGGAAAATCAGCTCCAATGTCCTCTCGATCCTGGGGGTGGGCGGTTTCATGGTTGCGTTTGTTTGGTTATTGGGACTGATTGGCTACTACTCCTTCCAGCGTCCACGGGAACCGATGCCGGAACGCTGTTGGACGGAGCCACTGCATTGGACCCACGGATATTATGGAACTCCCGCGGAGAACGAACGACTGCTACGTTTGCACCATTGGTGTTTCCCCTTCGTTTTGGTGGGAGGCGCTGGGGCATGGATCAAAATGCGATACAAGAAAGACGAGCCGTCGCGGGGGAAGTGAAAGAGTCGTCCCCGCAGCCAACTCGCGATTCGCATATTGCGCCGCCTGCGCGCTTCATCAAGGTGGCTGGAGAACGGCGACGATGAATCCCATCATCGAATACCTAAAGCAAACAGAGGGCACTGTCTTTGTGAATGAGGATGGCTACAAGGATGACTTCAAACTTAGGCCGCCCTTGTCGGAACGGGAATTATCGGCGTTTGAGGCAGGACTCCCTTGTGCTCTGCCCGCTGAGATGCGGGAGGTACTGAGATTTGCACGAGGATTCGACGGGGTGCTCGACGGAATTGATTTTGCGGACGCCTCTGGATTCGGTCGTAAGGACATCTTTCCTCATGCCAGAACACTAGCTGTCGACGGCTATGGCAATTCCTGGGTTGTTGATTTGACCGCGGAATCTCAGTTCTTCGGTCCAATTTATTACGTTTGCCACGATCCTCCCGTAATCGTATTCCAAACCGACAGCCTGTTGCATTTCGTCCGCGAGGTAGTCCGCTTTGGAAACAAGCCGTGGAAGAGCGAGATCGACGATGTTCACGAGGCTTTTTCCAGCCGGATTTGGCGCGAGAATCCGTGCGTCCTCAGCCTTGCAGAATGCCTCGCCACAGGAGACGCACCCCTCAAGGCGTTCGCGGAATCGCTAGGCGAGTCATGGGAGTTCGCGGACTTGCGCAACCCAAAGTTGGGCGACGGTTTTTCCTGGGGAAGATATGGAGCAAGAACTTTGAACAAGCGATGGGGCGACAATAGAATCTTCGCCTGCCAGAAGAAAAGCTTTGGCCGCAGGTTCTGGGACGCGCTCCGATAAGGGGCGACACTCCTATTGGCCCGGCCGTGGGAGGAAGATTTTATGCTCTCCGGGAATTTGCGTGTCATTAACGTTTCTTTGCCTGCCTTGAAACACACATTCACTTGACACTAACGCAAGCTGTCACTAACATATCGCGGTTTCGGCTTTAGGTGTGAAGCGGGAGTGAAATTCGAAAATGATGAGACCAGACATCCTCGCGGTGATTCGCCATAGAGTTCTCCCATCGATTCTCTGTTTGTTGGCTATCACCGCTAACGCCGCTGCCGGCACTCGCGAAAACGCAACCGCGGAACGGTGCGGCGTCCATCAGGATCGGCCGGCACAAAGAATATTCGCTGATCCCGACGGCAAGAAAGGCTGGCACGAGTATCGGCACTTAACGGATGTTCCTGCATTGGAACTCGGGTTTGGCGAATCCGCACTGACGTGGGAAGGGAGTGACGGCAATCTGCTGGTTAGGATGGAAGAGCCCGGCGAGGACTTTGCGGCATACACCGACTACCGCTTTAACAAGGCGGGCCAGTTACTACAAATCACGTTCGAACTCCGAACTGCATGGGGATGGTGTTATCGGCAGGAAGGACCGATTGCGAAGGATTCGCTTGTCGCCCAGAGGGCGGAGTTTTTTAGCACCAAGACTGGAGAACGGATCGCAAAACCAGATCAGGCTGCTGATGTCACCGACGCGCTCCGGCCACACCTATACCTACGAAGGTCGCAATTGCCGTTCTCCAAGTTGTTATCTCAATGAAATGCAGCGCAGTTAGGTCGTTCCCCGCGTAGCGGAATGAGGCGGACAAAGGGGCGCGTGGAGTCAGGGTATCGAAATGAAGATAAAAAACAAAGAAGGCCGGGTGATACACGAGGGGAACCGCTCCAATCGATACGGCGACCTTGACCTGCACAACGCGGTGTTTGCAGGCATGCTCTTACCAGGGGCACACTTCGATGATTCCAATCTCGAGGGTGCAAATTTTCGAGGAGCCGATTTATATTGGGGACATTTCTTTCTGGCGAATCTTGCTGAAGCCGACTTTGATGGAGCACAACTGCAGGGCGCCGACTTCAAGAAGGCCAATTTAAGGAAAGCCAACTTGAAGAATGCGAATCTAAGTCGCGACAACGTGGGGGGCTCGACCCAACTTCAGGGCGCGGACCTCACGGAAGCGAAGGTTCTCGGGGCGAATTTCGAAGGGGCGGAATATGACGACGAGACCGTGTTTCCCGAAGGCTTCGACCCGAAAGAACACAAGATGATTTTCAAGCAAAGACGCACTCATGGTCCATCAAATCCGGTCAGATGAATCGCGTTAGGTGCTGGTATTCGTTTCGTCAATCTACGGCCAGACAAGCAATCCATCTCGCAGTTGTTCCTGGCTCATGCGCGCACACCTCGCGGTCAACTTTAAACTAAACATCCGAATTGCCCCGGGCAATAGTACCGGCGGAATCGGGCTATTATTCGTTAGCGTACGCTTTCGTTAGCTTAAGCTATATCTGTGACTGGCGGTGCCACACCATAGACGGCCCTGGCATAATTTCGAACATTGCGCGGGCGGCCAACGACATATCAGATTCAGTTGACACTATCGCAAGCTGCTACTAACGTACAGTGGAATCGACGTTCTGGTGTGACGGCGCCAGCCGGGGCGCCCCAGCAATTCCTTGCTCCTGGAGCCGTGGCATGAACAAACTAACAGTCGAGCGTAGAGATTCAACGCAACCGGAATTGCCCAACATGAAACGCACCTATTTCAAATGGCTTGTTGTTTCGGCGGCCTTGGGACTGTTGGCACCCATCTTTTGGTTTTTGATCCAAGGGCTTTTTGGTGCCAACGCACAGCTACAATGGAAGATAGTCTATCCGCTGGAGCGTGTAATGCGAGTGTTCTGGCCATCTTCGATTTGGCTCATGGCGACGGACGGCGGCGAAGGGACGCCCGGATCCCATCTAATCGTACTCATGTCCGTCGCCGCGAACGTTGCCCTTTACGCCGTGTTTGGAAGCGGCGTGTGGTTAGTCAAGCGCTTGGTAACGGCTCCAAAGCAGTAGGTGATTAGTCCAAAGAGAGCGCGGTGTTTATGAAATCTGATGCGCTACGGCATCTGGGGTGGGGGCGGGTGCATCCTGGTCCCGAATCAACGCACTAAAGTCGAAAAAATCAATCTAAAGCGTTGAATCGGCGTCGGATAGATGAGCGACTTTCTCCCTTAATTGGGCTCCCCATTGGGCTACAAATTGTGGGCCCCACTCTCGGACAGCGAACGTCCGCTTGGCTGACAGCGCGCCTGCCGTGAGCGCACGAAACCTCTTGACATCATCGTCAACTTTGCCGATGATTCTTCTCCAATGCGCTATCCGGGCGGCAAAGGGAAAACGTACCAGCAAATTATAAATCTGCTGCCGCCACACAATACGTATATCGAGACACATTTGGGCGGAGGAGCAGTCCTCCGGCATAAGAAGCCAGCTTCCAAGTCGGTCGCGATTGACCGAGACCCCACAGTCATTGAGCGGTGGCGCAACGGTTTTCCTGCCCTCGCGTCGTATATTCAAGCCGATGCCTTGGAATTCCTCTCAAGTAATCACTTTCGGGGAGATGAGGTTGTCTACTGTGACCCACCCTATCTGCCAAGTACTCGCCGACGTACCCGCGTCTATCGCTACGACTACGATAGCAACGACCACGAACGTCTTCTGAAGGTACTCCGCGGCCTACCCTGCCGGATCGTCATTTCCGGCTATCCGTCTCACCTATACGACGTGAGACTCCATGATTGGAACGCGTACACATTCCCGGCGAAGTCGCACTGTGGAATGCGCTTGGAAAAACTTTGGTTCAATTTCGATCCTCCGAAACAACTCCACGATTCACGGTATCTCGGAAATGATTTTCGCCAGCGTCAGACCTATCGACGCCGAATGGATCGACTACGACGCCGTATCGTTTCTCTCTCATCGCCCGAACAACATTTCCTTTGGGAATGGTTGGCCGATCACCTTTCTGGGGGTTGACATGCCGATATTCTATTATTTGAAAGACGACAAAATACAGCAACGCGAAGTCCCTTCACCCGAAGCGAGCGTGCTCCCGGACATTCCTTGGGGCCGTCCAGACGCGCTTTTCACTCCAGCTTATTGGATGACACAGTATTGGATGCGCGAAGGCGATTTACCTCAACGGAGTCACGCAATTGGGCAAACACTCGAAGAAGAAGTTGTGGCTTGCTTGCTCGGTGGTCATGGCATCCCCGCTGAGGTCGGAATCGCGGCCTTCGAACGTCTCCGCAGTCGAGGCCTAATCTCCACGCCAAACCTGAATGCGGATACTCTTTCAACGAATCTTCGTGAGCCACTTACTGTCGCTGGCCGGCAAATCATCTATCGATTCTGGGCGCAAAAGGCCAAGTACCTCGCGGCGGCTCTCCGCACACTCAATGCAGAATCGGTCCCTCGAGAATCGCCACGTGAGTTGCGGCTCTATCTGATGCGTCTCCCTGGTGTCGGACCGAAAACAGCATCGTGGATAGTACGGAACTGGTTGAATTCCAATGAAGTCGCCATTCTCGACATCCATATCGTTCGAGCTGGCCAACTTATGAATCTTTACTCTTTAACGGAACGGGTAGACACAAACTATTTTCCAATGGAGCAACGATTCCTGGACCTCGCCTCCGCAATCGGCATCCCTGCTTCAGACCTCGATGCTCTTATTTGGTCAGAGATGAGACGCACACCTCGTCTTGTAGCTCGCGTCCTGGCGTCGTCCGACGAACGGCAAAAACACCTCACGTGACGTACTTTCTGCCGCCGATCCAAGCAAGGCCAGTCGCCATTGCCCGAAACGGAAGATCACAAACCATTTTCTCCAAGAGTGGTCCACCCGTTGATCCAAGAATTCTGAATCCAATTCCGATGGCTGCCGCCACAAGAGCACCATGACCTAGCAAAACGCCTGCGTCCCGTAATATCAATCCAGAAGCATTTTCGTAGTAGCTTTCTGCAAGCTCCGTATCACTAATGAGCGACACCAATGTCGCTTCGGGAGCCGCAAATAGCTGCGCCGCAAGATTCCGTAGCTGGAAAGCCACATTCGCATCTACGGCAAGCTCACCAAGAGCATGCTCGCCTGAAACGTAGGTGAACCACTTTCCGTCAGGGTTTCCCAAAAGAATGTGGGCAGGGTGCAAAGCCCCGAACGACGCGACAAACCGCTGCTGTCGGTTTCGGTCGTCGGAATGCACTGACTGAACTGTGGAACAGTAGTAGAGCCAGGTGGCGAGATCGCTCAAATCGATTGAAGCAAACCGTTCCGCCGAGCGCCGTTCAGCCAAGGCCAAGATAAATGACATGGGTATGGGAGAGGGCTCGGGCAGCGCGATCTTTCGGGTAAATGGGAGACAGCGCCTTTTGGTGAGCTTAGGCTTGGCAAGCCTTCTTGGCTCTCCCTCAGTATTCGCCATATCCCAACTCCCGCATGGTTTCTCGATGTTTGTTACACCCTCTGCAGCGACCGCACGCATACTCCGAAATGTGGCAGGAGTGTGCCCATGCCAAAATTTCGAAGGGTACGGCTACTCGTTGGCAAAGCGCGAAGGTCGATTCAAAAATCGCCGGAACCTCAAGCTCCAATCCACCTTCTTGTCCGCGTAACACACGGCGCATACCATCAAAGAATTCGAGTCGCCCGTCGGCGTGACTTCTATCCGAAGAGACGACGCCGAGCAAGACACTAGTCATTCCCTCTTGGAGAGCGACCGCAGCCGCAAGTGTGATGAGAAGTTGATTGCGGAATGGCCACCATTCGCTCACCGGGGCAACCACGCTCGGTTCCGTTCCTGCCATGTCGCCGGAGCCCAACGCACGACAGTCAACGCAGACGACGCGCTGCCGCAGCCCCATGGCCTCGCAAACAGCAGACGCTGCCCGAAGTTCTCCACGAGCGGCTAACTGCCCGTAGTTGATTGTGATCGCTAGCTCCGGCCGAAACGCCCAGGCTAGTGCTGTCGAATCCATGCCTCCCGACAGCAGAAGAGCGCGTCCCGTCACGTCTGTGCTGCCCAAGCCGCCCGATAAACGGCAGTCACAAAGTCCGAGACTACGTCGCATCCACTACCCGACACCATCTTCAGCGGTTCTTCAGCTGTTGATTCTGCGAGAGCAATAACAGACTTCCCAAGGGAACGTGCGTAGCCGATTTCAAAGATCGTTCCAGCGTCCAACCCATCGACTAACGCAAGTACCGTGCGAGAACGCTTCAAACCTTCCAAGTCTTGCGGAGCAACATCGTGGGCGCTGCCTAGTCCAATGTCGTGCAACGGTGAAAAGACTTTCAGCCCCATGCCCTGTAATGCTGATCGCGCTCCCTCGACTAACCAGCGTTGGGCAATGTTGAAGAATGGTCCCGCAAGATAGATGTGGTATTCCGTTTCTTCTAACGCTTTATCCGTCACCACGAGAGGCGAAAAGGGGAACCTACTTTCGCCCTTTATCTCGTCGCTCGATATTGGCAGCACTCGATTGTTAACGTAGACCGCTGCGGCCCTCGATGCATCGTTCGCTGCCTCGACTGCTGGCAAGTCTTGGCACGCCCAGCGAGCCGCAAAAACAGCGGCAAAAACGTCTCCGGATCCGATCGGCCACACAAACTCCGTTTTGTAGGCCGGGACATGCATATAACGCCCGTTCTCGTATACAAGCGCGCCGCGCGGACCACCCTTTATGACAACCACTTCGGAGTTGAACTGACTAGCAATCCTTGACGCCGCTTCCGAGGAGTCATCAACTCTGGCCAGCTTCCGCGCTTCCGAGCTGTTCAAAACGTAGGCGAGACGCGGAGCTAAACCGGACGCGAATCTTATCGGTTCGGGCGCGGCAGGATTCTGAGGATCGTATGTAACTCGTTGTGCGCGGATACTTACTGTCGCCTCCAGCATCCCAAATACCAGAACATTTTCGGCGTTGACTTCAAGTTTCAGGGACTCCGAGGGGTTTGAGGAGGGCCAAATAACCGGAGACGAAAGTCCATGCTCATATTGAAACTGCTTCGTCTCATTCAGGTTCGCTGTAACTAAATCGAAATGAAACGTATGCGCTATGCTCGCTAGCACCCTTTCCGTTGGAGCATCAGCAGCGGAGTGCAGAGTAACTGTCAATCCGAGTCCAGCGATTACCGCGGCGGCCCGTCCACCGCTGCCCCAAATGTCGTCGGTAGGATTCGGAAGTCGACACCTCTCGCGATAGACTCCGCCAACAACATCGATTCGAGATGTCATTTCACGCGAACGTGAACCTTGCACGCACCACCTTTTACTTCCTCCCTGACTTCTGCCACATATTTGAATCCCTTCTCCATGCACTCGGCCAATCGCTGAATGATAGAAGAGGTGATCGTGCCCGCTACCTCCCCTTGATAAAGCGCTTCGACAATTACCGCCTTTCCGGCTTGTCGCACAGTGATTTCCAACACATCACCTTTCTTCAATTTCCTAAGTACCGCTTGATTCGGGGAATTAAGAGTAGTGAACTCCGTAAGCGTGGCGCAATCATCTTTGGGCTGTCTATCCCAGCCACCATCACCTGATCCAGACATTCCAGCTCCTCCCCAGAGTTATACACCGCTCTGCAAGTGCCTAGAGTATATATGACTGTGACAAAAATCGCCGGTGGTTATCCGAACAGTTCCGAAACATATCGCGAGGGCTGCTGCGTTCTCACAGCGCCCCAAGGCATTACTTTTGTGTTGGGATACGTGACATAGAGCAGCCGTCTTGAGCGAGTGACCGCGACGAACGCGCTTCTACGCTCCTCCTCTAAAGCAGGGCCACTGGCTCGATAGTCTGGAAATGTACCCTCGTTCATGCCAACTAGGAACACAACATCGAATTCCATTCCCTTTGCTGAATGCACCGTAAGCAGCGCCAGGCCGTCTTCGGTTGGCTGCTGCGTGGTGCCAAGGGCAATCTGTCCGAGAAACGAAGTGATACTATGAGCGCCGCCCGGTTCCGTCCTGACGTAGTAGTCCCAATGCTTTTTCCACTCCGCAATATCCTGGAGGATAAGAGCGCGATCCTGCTCAGGAAGCGGATTTGCGTATTCTTCAATCTTCTTAAGCGCGTTGAGGAATTTGAAATCGTCGCCCGTCCATTTTAGGGCACTGACCGCGCTGAGCACTGTGGGGGCGCTGCCTTTTCGCGCAGCATTTGCAAGTGCCTTCAGCAAAGACACCGGATCATCTGAGTTCTGGAGACTCGGCGGGTTTTCCGCAACCGCCTGCGCTCCCCACTCTTTAGCAAGTATGCCCAGATGTAACTTGTCCCTCGGATTGGCGAGGAGTCGAAGCGCCAGCTCGAACTGCTCGACAACGTCAGATTCGCTCTGATAGGTCGCGGCGGAGATTTTCTTGTAGAAAAGCATCCCCTCTTTTTTCAACTCTTCCTGCAGGCTTCCGAAAACAAATCGATTGCGGCCCAAGACAGCGCACCGTCCTGGAGTAATGTCCCCCTCGATATCCGGATGTCCAGTGGACTCAAGTGACCTGATTTTTTCAATGACGGCCCGGGCCTCACCCGGTTCATCCTCGCATTCGATAAGTTCAACTGCGCCTTCGATGGGAAGCTGCCCCTCGACGGTGTAGGACGAATCCAGCCGTTGAGCAGCCGCAACAACGGCCTTGGAACAGCGGAAGTTCTCGGTAAGCTCGATTTTCTTGGCCTTGAAATCCCGCTGGAACAGGTCGAGATATTTCGGATCGGCTCCGTTCCAGACATAGATTGCTTGCCTGGGATCGCCCACCATCATTACGTTTGTAAATTCCGATCCGCAAAGACTGATGAGCAAGCGGTACTGCGCCTCATTGAGATCCTGGGCTTCATCGATGCATATGTACTTGTACTGACGCCGGTACAAATCCGCAGTCTTGGGCCGTTCTGCGAAGAGCCGGTACGTCAAAAGAAGGAGATCATCATAGTCGAGCGCAGCGGAGGCCCGCAGTTGCGCGTCGTATCCTTCATAGAGCCGCCGCTCATCATCGTCTTCCACCATACTGGGCAGAACTAATGAATTCTTGAGTTCGCTGATGCGCTCAAGCCAGGAGCTGAGTCTGCGCTGTTGTTCCTTCGGTTCTCCGGCGTCCCTCAGTGCGACCGAAAGCTGCGGGTCGGAACGGACGGCATTCGCCAGCACCTGCCTTCGGTCCTCGAATGACTCGAAAATATTAGGCAGCCCGTCGACGCCAATGGGTTTACCCCTGTTGGCCAGCACCTCCATGCAGAAGCTGTGAAGCGTCCCGACAAAAGCGCGCTTGAGGATATCCGGCACATCATTGAGCCGTTCCTTCATTTCGTTAGCGGCTTTGTTGGTAAATGTCAGTGCCAGAATGCGGAAATGCCGGGAGGGATCATCCAGCAGTCTGCGGACTCGCTCGGTCAGCACGCGCGTTTTCCCTGAGCCAGGGCCAGCCACTACGAGCAAGGCTCCAGTGCCGTGGGCAACAACCTGTCGCTGAATTGGTGTCAGTCGGACGCTCATGCCTTCTTCTCAACAGGTTTCGGTGGACTCAGTTCACTGTCGATCTTTTTGAATAAATCTTCAAGCGCCGTAGGAATGGGAAGCACTTTCCCCACGACCGAGCCATATTGCGTCTTGCTCGCTTCCATCTCAGCTAAAATGTCCCTGAGTTGATCAGCCGTTGATTTAGCAGCCCACTCTTTCCTCATCGCGGCCAGATGTTGGGCATTTGCCGCTTTTCTCTCAGTAATAGCCCTAATCAATGCGTCCTTGGACGCCTCGGTCACAATATACGTCTCGAACTTCTTGCCTCCTGGCAGAACGATGACGCGGGGATTGTTGGGAATTGCAGGTTGGCCAACTGCCGCTAAAGCGGTGTTTACTGCGGTAATGGTATCGTCCTCGCCGTCCGAAAATATGAACCAGGGAATCTTGAAGCTCTCAGCCATGCGCAGAAAAGGCAGATAACTCCCCATCCCACCGACGCCAACAAAGCTAAAACCGAGATCGTTAGGATGTTTGCCCCAGCGTTTCTCGGCAAAATCGGGCAAAGCCTGTTCTTCCGTTTCGCCTTCGAAGAAAACAAGCGCACGGGCGAACAGCATATCGCCGCGTGTATTCATGACCTGGCGGTCAATCTTTCGGAGATCCTCGTCCGTGAGTTTCTTCTCCCCTGTTCCCATATCGATGCGGCACACCAACGTTTCCTCTGCGTTCTTTGAAAAATGCCTGATTTGCGCAATCTCGGATTGACCGCAGACATAGGGGGAGTGGGTGCTGATGATGCGTTGACCAGGCATCCGATCGATCTGACGGAATAAGGAGCGTTGCGCCTGGGGATGGAGATGTGTCTCCGGTTCCTCCATCGCCATCATTGGATGAATTGCGCCGGAACTGCCTTGTTTCTGCCTCCAGGTCGTGAAGGCCCAGAAGGTGAAGAAAGTGCCAAGGCTCCGCGTGCCCATGCCCTGCTGATGCAGAGGAAACGGAGGAGCACCCCGCGTCGAGAGTACAACATCCATCCCGCGCGACAAATCCCGAAGATGACGTGCAAGCGGAGTGATGGAGACGCTGTCCTCGTCGCATGAAAGCGTTTCGTGGAAGTTCTTCAGATGCGACTGTATGTGCGTGAGGACATCGCTGCTCTCCACAATGTCCTGGTTGATTTTCGACAAATCCTCTTCGATACGCTCCACATCCTCCGGGCTGAGGCCGTGTTCCTCCACCATCTTGTTCCAGAAGGAGCTCCGGGTCCGCAGATCTTCAGCGATGTCGCGCTTGGCGTCCAACAAATACATGGCAAGCGGCTCGATCTGCTGGGCGGAGACGGGTGGAACTTTTTCGACCGGCTTTGAATCTGCCCATTTAGCGGCGTCTTTCTGCCATTCTTTCAAAAACCTGCGCTCCAGAACGTACTCGCCTTTGATGGTATTCCACTTGAACTGCGTTCGGAGCGCGACCAAATCCCGCTCGTCCTCGTCCTGGACCACACCGGAGCCCCAAAGTTCCAGCCACGCACTTCCCTGGGGGAAAACATCTGCAATCTTGCCTTGCTCATCGGTAGGGCGTATCAGGATGTCGATAGCAACCACCCTGTCCTTCGGCGCAGACACCTCCGCTTTCTGCAGAAAAACATCATCACCCGAAATGATCCGCTGCCCCGCGCCGATGGCGGCGAAGAGCGCGTTGAGGAAGCTGGTCTTGCCCGCATTGTTTTGTCCGATGAGGACGGTAAGGGAGTCCAGCTCAACATCAACAGAGCGCAGGCATCGGTAATTCCGTACTCTAACTTCTGTTATGACGATGCCGCTGAATACGGAAGGAGCAGCGGACTTTCCGTTGGTGGGCGCAGGGGCAGTCTTTTCAGCCTTTGCGGCGGCCGGGCTCGCTGCGGCTGCGGCGGCACTAGTTTTCTTCTCCTTGCTCATACCTTCCGAAAGTCTCCACTGTCACTGCGGCCGAGAGTTTAATCATCTAAGAGAGGCAACCAGCCTTTTTTCACGCATTCCCTGACCCTGGCTTGCATTTCCCAATCGTGACGGCTTTACGACACCGCCCTCATTTCTTCCAGGAACCGCCGCAGAATCTCGTCAATCGACCCCAGCGGAGGATATTTCGCGAGGTGCTGTCTGATTTCCTCGACGATCTGCTTCTCCGGTTTCGCATCTTTCATCTTGGGATCGCGGTGCGCCCAATCGCGACCCGGATGAAGCGTGTCCCAGGGCGAGCGCAGGTTGGCCCTTGTTCCCGGATCGTCGCCGTGTTTGCCAAAGCCGTAAGAGATGCCGACTTCCGAGTTCCATATCGGCTTGAACAGGTGAATGAGGTAGCTCTCCGCCGAGGTCTGCCATCCGGTCTGCACGACAATCGCCCGGTACTCGAAGTCCTCCAGCCGCAACGTTGTTGCGGCTTTCGCGATGTTCTTCCGGTGATCGTTCAGGCGATTGGACAGCCGGTCTCCCTGCTCCATCGCCGTCTTGGCGGCCTGGTCCTCGGGATCGGCCTTCCCGACATAGATCGGATGCTCGCGCTTGGCGATGGCCTTGTAGGCCGGAAATTTTCCGTTGTAGTAAATGGCGTAGACGCCGGAGCCGTAGAAGCGCTCGACGTTCGCCAGCGGCTTGCGGTCCTGGGCGATCATGGTGATGCCGACGATGCGCCCCGCGACGTTCGGATTCGAGGGATCGAACACGAAGCCGGGATGCTTGATGGGATCGAGGTCCTCCATCACCTTGCGCAGTTTGTCGTAGGCCTCGGTGATGATCTGGCGAACGCGCTTCGCGCGCGGCGCGGCAAGTTGAGATGGTTCCTCGGCCGCAAGGGACTCCGACAGTTTCTTAAGCTGCGCGGCGAGTTGTTCCAGCTTCTCGGGTGCCGTTGCCATCACCCCTGCCCCTTCATACCGAGCAGGGCGTTCGCCACGGAGCGCGCCACCGTTTCGGCCAGACGCACCGGCACGGCGTTGCCCAACTGCCGCATGGCCTCGGTCCAGGGCCCGCGGAAGGTGTAATCGTCGGGGAAGGTTTGCAGACGCGCCGCCTCGCGCACCGTGAAATACCGCACGGAGTCATCGGCGCGCGCGAGCATGTTCTCCCCGCCCGGAACGCCGTGATCCCCCGCCTTGAGCGTCTTCGCCGGTTCGTCGAGCGGGCTCCCGGTATGGCCGGGATAACTCCGGGCTCCCGGATTGAACATATGGTTCGCGATTCCGCTCTTGGGGAATCGCTCCGGGTCGGGCAAGTCGCTGATCGCGTCGCGCACCGTGAGCCAGGGAAGCTTCTTATCCTGCAACAACACGCCGCAGCGGAGCCGTTCGATGCGCGCCCGCTGGCGGTCGGCCGGCCGCAGCCGCTGTTTCTTCGCGACACCGTGCCGCTCCCAGTAATCGCCGGTGATCCACTTTGAATGGAACAGAGCGTCGTCCGAATGCGTTTCCTCGGGGAAGTTCCACTTCACGTCGAGATCGGCGCGGAAGCCCACCAGGAAAACACGCTCGCGTCGCTGCGGCACGCCGTAATTCGCGGCGTTCAAGAGACGAAACACAACGTTGTACTCGGAGCGCGCGCGTTGCGAAGTATGGTGCCTCTCAAGCCGCGCGCGGTGCTCGCGCCAGCTCTCGGATTTTCTCCGGGTGAAGCCCGGATAGGTGAGCTGCAGGTGGACATACTCGAAGTACGTTGCGAAGGTCTCGCGCATCAATCCCTTGACGTTCTCGAAAATAAACGCCTTCGGCCGCAGCTCGCGCACGGCGCGCACCGCCTCGGGGAACATGTCGCGCTCGTCCAGATATCCGCGGTGCTTGCCTCCGAGCGAGAACGGCTGGCAAGGCGGACCGCCCGAAACCACCATCACGTCGTCGCGGAGCTTGCCGTAATCGAATTCGCGCACATCGCCCTCGTACAGGGGCCATTCCTCCACGGCGCGGAGATGATGCCGCTTGTTCTCGCGAAACGTCTCGCAGGCGTCGTGATCCCACTCAATCACGGCCGCGTGATGAAATCCCGCGTTCGCCATGCCGATGGCCAGCCCGCCCGCCCCCGCGAAAAGTTCAACGCTTCGCATCGAGAAACCTCCCTATCCGCGCGCTCAATCGGGTCGGATTCCCGAGTTGGCATTCCCAGATGGTCAGCACCTTCCACCCCCGGCGCGCGAGCGCCCGCTTGTTCCGTTGATCGCGCACCTTGTTTCCCTCAAGCTTCGGTATCCAGAAGTCCAGTCGGGATTTAGGGAGCCGCGCGAGCGCGCATCGCGCGTGCCGGTGCCAGAAGCAGCCATGCACGAAAATAACCTTCCTTCGCAGCCTGAAGACGAGATCAGGACAGCCCGGCAAATTCCGGTCGTGAAGCCGGTAGCGATAGCCGAGCGCGTAGACAAGATTGCGGACCCGCAATTCCGGGCGCGTGTTCTTGGAGCGCACGCGCGCCATGATTTCGGAGCGTTCCTTGGGAGAGAGCGAGTCCACCACAAAGTCCTACGCCCCCTTCCTGGGCACGAGCAACGGCCACTTGTCCGCGACATACTGCTCCGCCGCCTCGCGGACGACCCAGGCCAGCGAGACTTTTTTCTGGCGCGCCATGTCTTCAAGCGTCTTGTAGAGTTCAGCCGGAAAGCTGATGGTCGCGCGCACGGACGCGCCCTCGGTCGGCACCGTTTTTTCTTTTCGTTTCGCGCCTCTGGTCACTTGGCACGCCCGCTTGCTGGGGAGTATAGCACCACAATTCACCATAGCGGTGAAGTCTGTGGAAAACAACCTTTTAATACATCCCGGCCAGCTCCCCTGCCCGCCTCGCTACCTCCGCCACCTCCACAAATTTCTCCCCGCAGACGTCATTGCGCCAGCAGTTTCTCGTAATTATCGCGAACCATGTAAGGGCTAAGCATTGAGAGCGAGCGCTTCAGCTTCTCCAGCTCCTCCCGTGTCATGTCATTCGCCGGAAACTCGGGCCGCCGCGCCATAGCCAGCCAGCGTACTATATTCGCTTTTTATTCGTCTAATGTGTTTTCCGCATTTCCATGGATCGTCGTGTTCTCCTGAGCCGTACAGTTTCGTGTCATAGTTTCCGACAGCGGGCTCTCTTGCTTTCAAAGAGTCTGTCTGGTGCGGCACTAGGCGCGATTGCGTAGCTTTAGCGATCAGGAAAGCGTTATACGTTGATTTACTGACGCACTCTCAGAATTCCTCCGGACGTGGTTGTTCTGTTTTCGTGTCCTGCCTGAACCGCCCTTCCTGCCAAACCCTGCGCCTAGACCGTCCGCTTCTTCCGTAAAGGGCTTCCGCT
>Ga0070734_10002417_pt1 | contig 22712 bp, 19 predicted proteins | sample Coa_R1_8_FD_66444 | JGI IMG/M metagenome (GOLD analysis project Ga0070734, IMG submission 66444) | Surface soil microbial communities from Centralia Pennsylvania, which are recovering from an underground coalmine fire - Coalmine... | ecosystem: Environmental > Terrestrial > Soil > Unclassified ...
GCGCACATCCATGAAGCGCATTGCCCGCACCTCTGGCGCGAACGCTGCCAGCACGCTTTCCGCCGCCGGCCCTTGCAGAGCAACGAGAGCACGATCAAGCAGCGGTTCGATCGTACAGGTGTCCGACAGATGAGATCGCAGATGTACCTCGTCGAAAGCCTTGCGGGCAGCATTGACGACGAGCATTAAATACTCGCCCCCGTTCGACACCATCAGATCATCAAGGACGCCGCCTTCCGCGTTGGTCAACACGGTGTAGCGCTGCCGCCCAGCCGCAAGCCCGAGTATGTCGCTTGGCAATAATGTTTCGAGCGCCCGCGCCGCGTCTTCGATGCGGCCGGAACCGGGATAGATTGCAATCTGCCCCATGTGCGATATGTCGAACAGGCCGGCGGCTGCACGCGTGTGGAGATGCTCCTTGATGATGCCGGAGGAATATTGCACCGGCATCTCGTAACCGGCGAACGGCACCATGCGCCCGCCGAGGCGCAGGTGCAGCTCATGGAGCGGCGTGCGCTTGAGTTCGCTCGTCGGCTGCGGCTCGCTCATTGCGCCGCCTCCTTAATCCGACGCGATTTGCGTGCGGTCCGAAAGCACGAGTTCGCGCGCCGCCTTGACCTCATCCAAACGTCTGAGCGGCGTGCGGTGTGGCGCGGTTTTGACCAGCGCCGGATCGCTCCGGGCCTCATTCGCGATCGCCTTCATGGCATCCACGAAGGCGTCAAGCGTGGGCTTCGCTTCGGTTTCGGTCGGTTCGATCATGAGCGCCTCCGGCACGATCAGCGGAAAGTAGTTGGTCGGCGGATGAAAGCCGTAATCAAGAAGGCGCTTGCTCACATCAAGCGCGCGCACCGCGGTGCCCGGGACTGCGCCACTGCACACGAATTCATGCATACAGACGCGATCGAATGGCACCGTGAAAGCGTCGTGCAGCTTGACGCGCAGGTAATTGGCATTGAGCACCGCATGCTCGGAATTTGCCCGCAGGCCCGCCGCGCCGTGCTGGCGGATATAAGCATAGGCCCGAACGAACATGCCGAAATTTCCGAAGAAAGTGGATACGCGACCGATCGACTTGGCGGGCATCGCAGGCCGGTAGTGAGGGCCGGAGTCGTTGAGCGCCAGTTCCGCCACGGGTCCCGGCAGGAAATCCCTGAGCCGCGCCGATGCGCCGACTGGCCCCGAGCCTGGTCCGCCGCCGCCGTGCGGGGTGGAGAAAGTCTTGTGCAGATTGAAGTGCATCACGTCGAAGCCGAGATCGCCGGGACGAGCGATGCCGGCCAGCGCATTCATGTTGGCGCCATCGCCATAGACAAGCCCGCCGGCCTCGCGCACGAGCCGCACGACCTCCCTGATCTGCTCCTCGAACAGACCGAGCGTGTTCGGGTTGGTCATCATGATGCCGGCCAACGTGTCGTTGCAGGCGGCGCGCACTGCCTCCAGATCAATATTCCCGCGCCCGTTGGAAGGGACCTCGACCGCCGTGAAGCCCGCCATGGTGGTTGAAGCCGGATTGGTTCCGTGGGCGGAATCGGGAATCAGGATGCGGGTGCGTTTGAGGTCACCGCGCTCGCGGTGGTAGGCACGCATCATCAGGAGGCCGGTGAACTCGCCATGTGCGCCCGCCGCCGGCTGCAGCGAGACGCCGGCAAAACCGCCGATCTCCGCAAGCCACCCCTGTAGTTCAAACATCAGCGCGAGATTGCCCTGCACCGTCTCCAGAGGTTGCAGCGGGTGCGTCTCGGCGAAGCCCGGATGCCTCGCGATCACCTCGTTGACCTTGGGGTTGAACTTCATGGTGCAGGAGCCGAGCGGATAGAAGCCCGAGTCGACGCCGAAATTGCGTTGCGATAATGCGAGGTAGTGCCGGACCACATCGAGCTGCGACAGCTCGGGCAGACTGCGGTCCCGGCGCAGTTCATCCACCGGCAAGTCCGTGGCGGGTACGTCGCTTGCAGGCAGGTCGACTCCCGGCCGACCGGCCACGCTGCGCTCATAGACGGTCGCGATCGCGTCTCGCATCAGGTCGTCGCCTTTCTCAGTGCCATCACCAGCTGGTCGATGCCCGCGCGGGTGTTCAGTTCCGTCACGGCGATCAGCATATGGTCTTTCAGTTGCGGGTATTCGTCACCGAGATCGTAGCCGCCGATGATCCCATATTGTTGGCGCAGGTGCTCGTTGATCGCGGCTACAGGCGCCGGCAGGCGCACCACGAACTCCTTGAAGAATGGCCGCGTCGGCGCGTGCGGATTGATCGCGAACCCTTTCAGCCTGCCGATCTCCGCGGCTGCATAGTGGCTCTTCTGGAAGCACAGCTCGGCGACCTGTCTGAGGCCGCGCGTTCCCATGGTCGCGAGATAGACCGCGGCGGCGAGTGCACAGAGCGCGGAATTGGTGCAGATGTTGCTCGTAGCCTTGGCGCGGCGGATGTGCTGTTCGCGCGTGGCGAGCGTGAGCACGTAGCCACGGCGGCCATCGGCATCGACTGTCTCGCCAACAAGATGACCGGAGAGCCGCCGCACGTGTGCGGCGCGCGTTGCGAAGATTCCAAGATGCGGTCCGCCGAAATACGGTGGAATCCCGAGCGACTGGCCCTCGGCCGCCACCACGTCGGCCCCGTAAGTACCGGGAGGCCGAAACAGACCAAGCGAGATCGGATCCGTCACCACGATGAAGAGACCGCCGGCGCGATGCACTGCGTCGGCAAGACCTTCGACCGGCTCCCACTGACCGAAGAAATTCGGGTTCTGGATGACAAGCGCAGCCGTATCGTGGTCGATCAACGATTTCAGTTGTGCAATGTCGGCCGTTCCATTCTCGTCACCGACCACGGCCGCGGCATGCGTGCCGCTCAGATACGACTTGAGCACGTCCCGGTACTGGGGGTGGACGGCTGGCGATATCACGACCTTGCTGCGTTTGCCCGATGCCGCACTGAGCGCCAGCAGGACGGCCTCGGCCATCGCGGTCGCGCCGTCATAATGGCTGGCGTTGCTCACCTCCATGCCGGTCAGCCGGCAGATCATGCTCTGGTACTCGAACAATGCCTGGAGCATTCCCTGGCTGACCTCGGGCTGGTACTGCGTGTAGGAGGTAGAGAACTCTCCACGCGAGAGGACGTAATCGATAGTCGCCGGCCGAAAATGGCGATAGGCGCCGGCGCCCAGGAACGAAAGCGCCGGGTCGACAAAAAAATTGCGCGCGGCCTGCGCATCCATTTCGCGCATAAGATCGGGTTCTGTGAGGGCGGGGGGAAGTTTAAGTTCCGGAAACCGGACCCGCGCCGGCACATCGACAAACAAATCTTCCATGCTGGCAACTCCGATCGCAGCGAGCATGTCGCGTCGCTCGCGGTCGGTGTGCGGCACATAGCTCATGGGCTGACCTCATACTTTGCCGCCTGGAGATGGCGGACAGTGGGCGGGCTCGCGTTAGCCGCCCATTTACGGGGGTAGCCGGCTAAAGTGAACCCGCCCTATGCTTGTTGCGCGCAAACTTGGCCCGCCATCCGATGGCGTGAAGCGAGTGCGAGCAAGTTTCGCGCTCATCGGGCTACAGCGGGGTGAGTTCTCCAAGCACCGTTGGGATGAGTTCCGCGACCGTCGGATGTATGTGGACGGCGCGCTGTAGCGTCGTGTACGGCACATCCGCATACATCGTCGCCGTCACGCAGTGGACGGCTTCATCACCGCCGGTGCCGAGGATTGCGGCGCCCAAAATCCTTGAGGTTTCGGCGTCAATCAAGATCTTCATGAAGCCGAGGGTTTCGCCCTTCTCGACCGCGCGCTTGACCTGCGTCATCATCCGCTTGCCGACCAGTATTTTGTGGCCCGTTTCCTGCGCTTCGCGCGCGGTCAAACCAACGCGTCCGAGAGGCGGATCGATGAACAGCCCGTAAGTCGTCACGCGGTCGGTGACGCGGCGATTTTCGCCGTCGAGCAGGTTGGCCGCAACGATTTCGGAATCGTTGTAGGAGGTGTGGGTGAAAGCGCCTCGCCCGTTGCAGTCCCCGAGCGCGTAGATGTGCTGCGCCGCGGTGCGCAGATATTCGTCGGTCGGAACGAAACCGTGCTGGTCGGCTGCCAATCCGGCCTGATCGAGGCCAAGGTCATCGGTGTTGGGCTTGCGCCCGATCGCGAGCAACAGGTGCGTCGCCTCGACCTCGGCTGGGCCAGTGTTGGCGTCGAGTCGGGCGATGATCGAAGCTCCGTTTTTGACCAAACCCGTGCATTTGGCGGCGACGTGGACCGTAACGCCCTCTCGTTCCAGAATATCGCGGATCGCGTCCGAGACGTCTTCGTCCTCGCGGGGGATCAATCGCGGGCCGGCTTCGACGATCGTGACATCACTCCCGAACCGCCGGAACATCTGGGCAAATTCAAGCCCAACATAACTGCCACCCAGGATAAGCAGACGCGGCGGCACCGATTCGATGTCCATGATGGAACCGTTGGTGAAAAATCCGACTCTGTCGATGCCCGGGATCGGAGGCACCAGGGCGCGGGTGCCCACATTGATGAAAATCCGGTCTGCCGTGAGCCGGTTTCCGTCAACCTCGATTTCGGTTGGCGAAACGAAGCGCCCATGACCCCGCAGCACGGTGCAGCCAGGCATCGAGGCGAGCCAGCTCTCGACACCCCTTCGGGCGGTACCCGATACGACGTTCTTGCGAGCAACGACTCTCTGCAAGTCGATACTCACGCGACCCTCGATGGCGACGCCGTATTCCGCAGCGCAGGCCACTAGATGCGCCGCATAGGCACTCGCCACCATGGTCTTGGTTGGTGTGCAGCCGGTGTTGACGCAAGTGCCGCCAAAGCGGCCGCGCTCGATGACTGCGACCGCCATCCCGGCCCGCGTCAGACGATTTGCCAACGGCGGGCCGGCCTGGCCAGTGCCGATTATCGCGGCATCGAAGCGGCTAGGCATGGATGTACTCCCGGTTGGTCCTGCTGCTCGTCACGCGATGCGGTTTGACCCGCGGGTTCCCTCCCTCTCTACCGCCTCGGCGAGCGGGGGATGGGCAGACAGGGCAAGCCCCGGCAATGACGTTGAACGAACATCAGCGGACGTTCTAAAGCCGATGGCGTACAAACGATTTGCTCGGTCGCGATGTTTCATGCATTAGCGCGGCGGACACGGGCCCGCATAGGGGGCAACCGCAATGCTGCCGCTCCCGACGCTGCGGCAAATCGGGACGTGTTCCACCGTCACCACAGGATCGAGCGAGTAGGACCGCATGCTGTAGACGCCAATCGAATTGAAATAGTGGCAGAACGGCAGCACGGTGGTGGTCCGGTCGACGAACCAGTCATTTCCCTGCCGATAAGGCAAGCCTTCGCTTTGGCTCAGCGTTTCGCGCTCGGGCACCACGCTCCAGCCCTCGTCCGTTACGGGATCGCATTTGTGTTCCGCCGCGCCCGCGTTCTCCGAAATCGTGCATGCCGCGAGAGCGACGGCAGCGACTGCGATGATTTTTGCGCCAAGCATGACAGCTCTGGTGCGAAAGGCGTGGGAGGCTCTCGGGCCGTGGGGTGCCGCCTGCTGTCTTGACCCCGCCGCAGGCAAAGTCAAGACTACCGCGATTGAAGACACCGGGAGGAAGCCATGGGCGAGCGCGCGACGGACCGCGGAGGTACGGGCTGCGGCAAAGTAAGCCGGCGGGCATTCCTGTCGAGCGGAACCACCGGCATGGCGCTCGCCGCGGTGGGCGCGCCGCAGGACGACGCCCAAGGTGCGCAGCCGCGCAAATGGGACCGCTCCGCGGATGTGGTCGTGATCGGCGCGGGTGTCGCGGGACTGCCGGCCGCCATCACGGCGCGCGATCACGGCGTCTCCGTCATCGTGGTCGACGAGAATTATGACATCGGCGGTCGCGGCATATTGAGCGGCGGGCGGGTGCATCTCGGCGGCGGCCACGCGCTGCAGCAGAAGGCCGGCATCAACGATTCGCCCGACCAGATCTTTGCCGACTGGACCCGTCACGACACCGCGGATGCACGCTACAGCGACCGCGATCTCGTGCGCGCATTTGCCGACGAAAATGTGCCGACCTTCAATTTCCTCGTCGAGAACGGCGTCAAGTTCAACGAGCGGCCGATCGGCCCGGAGCGCGCCTCGACGGTGCCGCGCACGTTCGTGACGGCGGAATGGTCCATTCCGAGCCAGCTGATCGCACCGGGCCGCGGTCGCAACGGTTCCGGCCTGGTCCGGCAACTCGAGGTCGCAGCACGGCAGAAGGGTGTGGAAATCCTGCTGCAGCACGAGATGAAAAGCATCATCCGGGAAGAGCCGCGGTCCGGCAAAGTCCTCGGCATCACCGCGGTTCACGACGGAACGACGATCAGCATCGAAGCCCGCAAGGGCGTGATCATCGCGACGGGCGGCCATACGGGTAACGTCAACTTTCGCCGCATATTCGATCCGCGACTGACGGAAGAGTACCAGCAGGCGTGCATGCCCTACGTCCACCAGGGCGCCGACGGCGAACTTGCCGCCATGGAGATCGGGGCCTCGCTGTGGGCGACCGCCAACCAGACCGCGGAGGCGGGCTCGGCCATCACCAAGACGCGCCACATCGGCTGCCGCTGGGGCTACGCCACGCTGGTCTATCAGCCAGAAAGCCCGATGTTTCACCTTGCCAAGGCGACCGGGCTGACCGTCCAGGACTGGCAGGACGTGATCTTCGTCAACCAGGCCGGCCGTCGGTTCTGGAACGAGGTGGATGGCTCGTACAAGTTCTTCGCCGCCGCGATGGCGTACAGCGGCGAACCGGGCAAGCTCAACGGCGGCGGGCCGATCTGGGCCATCTTCGATGCCGAAGCGGTTGCGCGGGAAAAATGGAACCCGAAACCGCCGAATGTCGATCCCGACGGTTTCTTCTTCGGCGCCGATACAATCAGCGAACTCGCCGGAAAAATCCGCAATCCCTATCAGAAGCAGCCGATGTCGGGCGCGGTGCTGCAAGAGACCGTGAACCGCTACAACGGCTTCGTCGCCGCCGGCGTCGACAAGGATTTTAAGAAGCCGAGCCCCATGTACAAGATCGAGACGCCGCCCTTCTATGCGGCGTGGTCGACGCCGATCCTGCACGATACGCTCACGGGATTGCGGACCAGCCCCAGCGCCGAGGTGATCGATATCCACGGCGAGGTCATTCCGGGCCTTTACTGTGCGGGCGAGTCCCAGGGCGGGTTCGCCCAGCACGGTCTCGCGCGTTGCCTGGTGTTCGGCCGCATTGCCGGCCGCCACGCCGCCAAACGCCCCGCATGACCTGGCTTGGCAGCCTCGATCCCGAGTCGCCCGCATGACCATGGGCGGCGCAATTCATGCGACCGTCATTGCGGTGGACGAACCTGGGGAGGTCGCAGCCGGCACCGAATTCATGCTGACAGTCGTGCTGTCGTGCCCGGCCGGCTGCGATCTGTCGGGGCTCCCGATCGAGGTTGTGGCGCCCGACAACCTCACGGCGTCGGTTGCGCCGTTCGCTCCCTACCAACCCACGCCTGCAGGGGAGAGTGGGGAGGGGATAGCGGAAATCGCCGGGGCGCGGCGCATCGTCCTCAAAGCGCCGTTGCGGTTGGGCCAGCACGTGTGGTGCCTTTCCTGTGCGACTCACGAGAGCGGCGGCTGGCATCATGACGCAAGTCTGCTGCGGGTTCCGGTTCACGTTCGACCGCATGAGACAAGCCTCGCCGTGTGGGCGATCCCGTCGCCGGTGGTGACGGGCCGGCCGTTCGCAATCAAGGTCGGCGCCAAATCGGCCGCCGGCTGCGATCTCGCCGACAGGCCCATCGCAGTATGCGACGAGACCGGCGCCGAGTTGGCGAGCGGCGTTCTCGGCGCCAAGCCATGGCCAGGCACAAGCGCTTTGTATTGGACTGAACTCAAGCTGGTCGCTCCCGCCAAGGCCGGGATGTTTTCATGGTCGGTTCAATTCGCCGCCGCGGATCTCGCCTTGCCGCACCGGGGCGCGTCATCCCGCTTCAGCATCGCAATCGTGGACCCGCCCGAGCACAAGCTGACCGTCAAGGTCGTTGAACAACAAACCGCATCACCGGTCGAAAATGCGCAAGTGCGGCTGGGCGCATACCGCGCCGCGACTGGCGCCTCCGGAGTTGCGGAATTGATGCTGCCAAAAGGCCGTTACGACCTGAATGTATGGAAGTCTGGTTACGAGGCTCCGGCCACCACGATCGCGATCGACGCGGATCTCGCGGTAGAAATTGAGATGGTTCCCGTGCCTGAGGAAAACCCCGATGCCGCCTGGCAGATGTGACGATTGGTGGCCCTGCTCGTTTGGCCTTGCCTGAAGCTGTAGCCCAGGTTGAGCGAAAGCGAAACCGGGGGCGGCGTTGCCGTCTTGGCGGCCCGGATTTCGCTTTCGCTACAATCGGAGCTTCGGCTGCTTCGCTTGCAAAGAACCCCTGGCCGCAACGGGCCAGGGGGCTGTAGTAGCTGCCGGACATACGCAACGCATCCGACGCTGCCACCATACGATTCGATGGTTACGAATTCGTAGCTTGCGGAAGCTGAAAATCGAGTCGTGTCGACTCCATCCATCAATCTCGTCCTGAGGAGTCCGCACCGAAGTCGGGCCTGCCCGACTTCGGCACTTTAAAGTGTCGAAATCGGCAACAGCCGATTTCGATGCGGGCGTCTCGAAGGACGGCCACAAGCGAGATCGACATCCTTCGAGACGCCCGTGCTTCGCACGGCTCCTCAGGACGAGGTCCGTGGTTCGCGTTCCCTCCGGCCACCGCGACAGCCCGACGTCAGTTCAATGGGCGTCGATGAGGCCCGAATCGATCAGGCGGCGATGGAACGCCAGGACGGTTTCGCGCGGCTCGCAACTATAGTAGCGCCCATTGCACGCGCTCAGCATCCTCTCCCTCTCCCGAAATGAGTCCGACAACGGCAATCGCGCCGCGTTGAGGATCACCAGCGGCAAGTAGGGCACGTCCAAAACCTCGACCGTGGGCAAAGCCGGTGGCTTGTAATTGATTCCGTCGACCGCGTAATAGGTGATGAAGCCCGGTGATTCCTGCGGCAGTGATATATCTTCGGCATCAAGCTTGTTGTTAAGCCCAAGCAACGCGCGGGTTGCGATCGGATGGTGGTCGCCGTATTGCACGATCAGAAACCGTTCGCCCGGGAACCGCCTGATAATTTCCCGTCGCATCCAATCGTAGTCGATGCGCGCCATTGCCAGCCGCCGCAGATATTCGTTCATTTCCGGATCGGTCCCGGGACCACCTCCCGGCACATCGACTTCGGGCATGTACACGGCATCGTAGGGGCTGTGAGTCGCCATGGTGAAGACCATGGTGAACAGTGGCTGGCGGGACTTATGCAAATGCCGCGATATCTCGTCGAGCACGTTCCCGAAATAGAACCGGTCGCGCTCGTTATCGGTCTTGGCGCCCTGGTCTTCCGCATCGAAGATCTCTTTCAGGCCGACTGATGCGTAGAATTTCGCGTTCGATACGAAATTGCGCATAAGCGGATAGAGGACGACGTTGCGATAACCGCAGCGGCTGAGCGTCTCCGGCAAGGTGTCGCGCAGTTTTCCGGCCATCAGGGGCTGCACGAACTGGTTCATGCCACCGAATGACTGTGTCGAGAGACCGGTCAGGACTGAAAACTCGGTGAGCCAGGACGCCCCTCCGTAGGTTTCCACCCGCAAGCGATGCTCCCGGCCATCATGGGAGGCGAATAGCCGGTCCAGGCTGTGGTCGTACTGAAGAGTCGGGAAATGGCCGGGCGGCACCACCGACTCCTCATGAATGAGGATGATGTGCGGAGGTTTTGCCGCCGTCACGCATTCGGCCGGCACGGTGAAACGATCGCCGGGGGCTGAACTAGCCGCCTCGATCAACTGGCCGCGCCATAATGTTTCGATCGTCTCGGCCCACGACGAATAAAACGACGAGATGTGGAAGCCATTCCAGTAATATTGGGTGTGCCGCCGCTCCCCCTTGACGTAAGCGGCTGCGACGGAGACGAGGGTGAGCAGCACCACCCAGGCCAATGCGGCTCGACGACGGACCCGCTTGGTATCGAATCGATAGGCGACCGCAGCCGCGATCGCGGTCGCCAACAAGGCGGCGAGAAGCGCGATTACGTAGGCGCGAAAATCGCGCCACAGGAATGCGATGGTAGACCACGAACTCACGTAAAACACGAGGTCATAGGCGTGGAGCGCCATGTCCATCGCCTGGTGCTTTGCCCAAGCCACGGTCGCCACGATGCCGACGATTGCATTGACCAGGACGGACGCGACTAGCACGCGGCCGAACGCCAGAACCAGGGCCGCGGCCAATGCCAGCGTGACCGAGCAAACGAAGAACTGGTTGGCCGGGCCGCCCTCGTACTTCCAGAAATAGTCGATGGTCGGGAAACTGAAAAGCCCGGCCACTCCAATGACGAGACCTCGGCTCAGGCTCCCGTCCGGTGCGAACAACAATCGCGCCGGATCGTGCCGCCATTCGCTAACGCGCGCCCAAAGCCCGTGGGCGACTTGGTCCCTGATCTCGACCGCTTCGGAGGATGCCGCATCGGCGGCTTCGCGCCCCCCGGAACTCATCGTTTACAACCCCGCACAGTACGTGACGGAAATATGACATGGCGAAGCGTTGTCCGGCAAGCGGGCTAGCAGCCTGGCTCACAAATGTAGCTTTCGCGATTTCGTGAACTGAGAGCCGATTTCGATCGCTTCGGGCGTAACCGCGGCGTCGCCGGCTTTGTCCCGGCGACCGCCCCCTATACCCCCTCCACATGCGGCGGAGGGTCTGGGAAGCGAGAATAACCGCGGTGGCCGGGACAAAAGCCCGGGCCACGACGCCGGAGAGAGGAGGGGTGGTTTACCGTGCGAATGCGGTCTCTAGAGGATGGATAGGCGTTCGCCAATTGCAACCAGCCACATCGCAGCGGCAAGGAGAAGCGCGACCCCAACGGCGGCCGATCCCATGTCCTTTACGCGGCCGATGCCGGGGTGGAGCGACGGCGTGACATGGTCCGCGAGCTTTTCGATCGCGGTGTTGAGCAACTCGACGACGACGAGAAACAGGATCACGGCGATCAGTGCGAGGCGTCGCCACGTGTCCGGCGCGACCACGAAGGCAAGCGGCACGGCCAGCAGAAGTGCGACCAGTTCCTGGCGGAAGGCCGCTTCGCTGCGCGTTGCCGCGACGAGTCCATTCCACGAGTTCACAGTGGCGCGCAACCATCGATCCATGGGACAACTACCCCTTTTGTCCGTCACCCGCGGGGCCTGACCCCCGGGTCCATCTTTTTCGCATAACCCGTCATGGCCGAGCCTGTCCTGGCGATCCAGGCCTCGCCGCCCGACCTCCCCGCCGGCCGGGGAGGGTAGGATGGGGCAAGAAAGAGGTCGATGCCTGCCACAAACGCGGGCACGACGGCATGAAGGTCATTCGGTATATCTGGAACGCGCGCTAGGAGGATGCCTTCAGGGCGAGAGATCTGAGCCCCAGGAACGCCGCATCGGGGTTGATGATGACGGCGGTCGGAATGCCTTCGAGGTATGGGCGGAAGCGTCCCTTCGCCATGAAGCGCGCGTGGAAGTCCGAGCGCGCAAGGACGTCAACGAGGCGCGGCGCGATGCCTCCAGCGACATAGACGCCACTGCGGGCGCGAAACATCAGTGCGAGATTGCCCGCGACCGTGCCCAGCATGGCGCAGAACATATCGACTGCTGCGACACTGACCGGGCAACTGCGCTCGAGCGCTCGGTTGGTAATCTCGGCTGCAGTCATGTTCGAAACCGCAATTCCATCGATCGCCGCAATGGCCGAATGGAGATTTTCGAGTCCAGGTCCCGAAAGGGCCCGTTCGGCCGAGGCATGACCGAACCTTTGGCGCAGGTGCGCAATCACGGTATCCTCCCGCGGAGTCATACCCGGCAGGGTCGCGTGCCCGCCCTCGGTGGGGATAACGACCGTGTCACCCCCGCGCCGAACCAGGCCCGCCATGCCCAGTCCGGTTCCGGGCCCGATCACGGCCATCGATTCCCCCACCGGCGGCTTGCCGCCGGCCAGCGGCTTCACGTCATGCTCGCGCAAATAAGGCAGAGCGTTGGCAATTGCCTCGAAGTCATTGATCAGTCCTACGGACTTAAACCCGAACGCCGTGCGCAGCTCAGCCACATCAGCTATCCATTGACTGTTGATGAGCATGCTGCGTCCGCTCTCCACCGGCCCCGCCACGCCGAGAACCGCGGCGCCGACACGGTCGCGATCGGGGCGGCTGCTCAGGTATCCCTCGATCGCTTCGATGATGGATCGATATCCCGACACCGGCAGATGGCTGATCGGCCCGATCGTATCACCGGCTAAAAGGGCGAACCGTGCGTTCGTTCCGCCGATATCGCCAAGCAGGGTTTGATCGCAGGCCACGTCCGTTTCAGCGTTCTGAATTTCGAATCATTTCGCGTGACACCCTGGAGCGTCCCAAAAGGCAGTTGCAAATCCGAATGGCCGACCCCCGCCCTTTGCGTAGCGGATCGGGGGTACCCTCAACCGGACTCGGCGGAGGCAAACTCCGATCGAGCACACGGGTTGTCGCGCCGTCCGGCAGATGCCCCCATCTCCGGCAGGTTCGATTAGCAATTCTCGCCGTTCCAAGCCACCCGCATTTGACGACTTTCTCAAGGCGAATGATGTAGGATAGGCTTGAGTTCCTGCGGAACCCATCCCTGCGGCGCCATGCGGCATCATTGCGGATGGTGTTTTGCAAAATGCTCAGCTCGATCCTACGGTGGTCGCCTGAAGGGCGGTCATCAAAGCGCGGAGGCCCCGCATGGCAAAAGCGGCTATCGTCTCGGAAGAACTGGCAAAGAAATTCGCGACCGAGAAGGATACGCCGTACACGCGCTGGGTGCGCGCGGAAGGCCTCGATATTATCAGCGCACATTACGTGCCGAGCCTCCACACGGTGGAGTTGAGGCCGTGGGGGCGACGGGGCGGAAAGGGCGTCTTCATCAACCACGAGGCGTCGCGAACCTCGAACGACTGCTATGTGTGCGAGATTGCCCCCGCCGGCAAGCTTGCGCCGCAGCGCCAGCTGTTTGAGGAAATGATCTTGATCCTCGACGGCCGCGGCTCGACTACGGTGTGGAACGATGCCGGCAGCCGCATCACCTTCGAGTGGAAAGCCGGCGCGCTGTTCGCGATTCCACTCAATACGTGGCACCAGCACTTCAATGGCTCGGGCCGCGAGCCTGCCCGTTACGTGGCGGTGACCAACGCGCCGCCGGTGATCAACCTCTACGAAGATATCGATTTCGTGTTTGGCACCAGCCACGACTTCCGCGACCGCTTCAACGGCGAGCCTGATTATTTCAGCGCCAAGGGCGAGCAGAAGGGCCTGCTGCTGCAGACGAATTTCGTGGCCGACGCCGTCAACCTGCCGTTGATCTCTGCCAAGGAGCGCGGCGCCGGCGGCGGCCATATCCGCTTCAACATGGCCAAGGGCTCAATGAACAGCCATATCTCGCAGTTCCCGGTCGGAACCTACAAGAAGGCCCACTGCCACGGCCCGGGCGCCCATGTGATCATCCTGTCGGGCGAGGGCTATTCGCTGATGTGGCCGGAGGGCGATACGCCGCGCCGCTACGAGTGGCAGGTCGGCTCCATGATCGTGCCTCCCAATATGTGGCTGCATCAGCACTTCAACACCGGCACCACGCCGGCGCGCTATCTCGCTTTCAAGCATGAGGTGGTGTCGATCCGCAACGCACAGGGCGTGCCCAAGGCCTGGATCAGCCGCCGCATCGGCGGCGACCAGATCGATTATGCGGACGAGGCGCCGGAAATCCGCCGGACCTTCGCCGAGGCGCTGGCTCGAAGCGGGCTGACGCCGAAAATGGATGCGGCCTACGAGGCCGAATTGGCCGACTTGCCCCCGCTCCCGGCGAGATCGGTGGCGTAGCCCGTTACAGCTGGGCGCAATAGCCGAAGGCGTATTGCGCCACGGATTGGCGGATTGCGCTAACGCTAATCCGCCCTACGCGGTGCGGACGAAACGCCGCTGAACTGGCCCACCATCAGCCCAAGCCCGATGCCGATCCCATGCAACATCGCGGTCGCGACAATGAAGCCCGCCCCGTAGGCGAGGCCTGCGGCCATCTCGGGCATCTCGGCGCCATGCGCATAGCCGTGAAAAACCGCAAAGAACGCCACCAGGCCCATCGCAGCTGCGACCGGCATCGCCAGCCGGAAGATTGCGATTGCACCAAGGACCACCACCGACACCGCGATACCGGTCTCCACATAAGGCAAACCTGCGCCGGCCATGCCGGCAAGGCCGGCCGCCGCCATGGTGGCGACAAAACTCGCCGGGACCAGCCACAGCGCGCGCCCACCGAGCCGCGCCGCCAGCAGGCCGACCGCCACCATGGCGATGATATGATCGACGCCACCCAGCGGGTGCATGAAGCCGCTGACGAGGCTTGCGCCGTCATGCCCAGGATGGGCGGACGCGACTGCGGGGGCGAGGGCGAGCGATGCGGCGGCAATGCGCAGGGCGGTACGGTGCATGGAAGCCTCCCTTGGTATGATGTTTAATGAATAAGTGCATAGCGCGTGCTATTGCAAGCGCCGAATTGGAGTTTGCCCGATGGCGGATGCCGACGAGTTCGAGAACAAGAACAGCCACACGCTCGCCGATCATGTCTATGGCCTCGACCTTGCGCACACTCATGACGGCTACGCCGATCATGACCACGATTTTCCCGACGACGGCCCGTTGGAGGAAAATCCGATCTGGATCGCCGACCACGTCTCCCTGATGACGGTCGGCATCGACATCGGCTCCTCCGGAACGCAGGTGATTTTTTCGCGCGTCAATCTGCGCCGTCTCGGCGAGGACCTGTCAAGCCGCTACTTCGTGGTGTCGCGCGAAACGCTATTTCAATCGAGCGTCGCGCTGACACCCTATCGCAGCGAAACACACATCGACGACGTCAAGCTCGGCGCCCTGATCGACGATGCCTACAACGCCGCCCGCATCGATCCGGCGAGCATCGATACCGGCGCCGTCATCCTCACCGGCGAGGCGCTGCGGCGCGAGAACGCCCAGGCGATCGCCGACATCGTGGCGAAAAAGGGCGGCGATTTCGTCTGCGCCACGGCGGGTCATCACATGGAGTCAATGCTGGCCGCTTATGGCTCCGGTGCCTCGGCGGTGTCGAGCGCCGCGCACAAGCGCATCCTCAATGTCGATATCGGCGGCGGCACCACCAAGCTCGCGGTCGTGGACCACGGCAAGGTCACGGCCACCGCAGCCATACACATTGGCGGCCGCCTGCAGGTGGTCGACCCGGCCGGTAAGATCGAGCGCCTCGATCCCGCCGGACAATATCATGCGGGGCGCGCCGGCTTCGCTTGGCGACGCGGCGACGCGGCGAGCGCGACCGATCTCGACGTGGTGGGCGAGAGAATGGCGGACACGCTTGTTGAGGCGCTCACCGCACGACCGCTGTCGCACGACATCGCGCATCTTTACCTCACGGATCCGATCACGGATTTCGGTCCGATCGACGGGGTGATGTTTTCGGGCGGCGTCGGTGAATATGTGTACGGCCGCGAGGATCGCGATTTCGGGGACCTCGGGCGAAGGCTTGGCCACGCCATCCGCCGACGCATCGATGCGGGAGCGCTGCCCTGGCCGCTGCTGCCGGCCGGCGAGTGCATCAGAGCTACCGCGCTCGGCGCGTCCGAATACTCTGTGCAGCTATCCGGCAACACCAGTTACATCTCGGCCCCCGGCGCACTGCTGCCGCGGCGCAATCTGCAAGTGCTCCAGCCGGATTACCTGCCCACCGAGGTGATCGATCCCGAGGCGGTCGCCATCGCGATACGCCGCCACCTTGTGACGTTCGATGTCAACGCCGATCACGAAGTCGCATTGGCACTGCGCTGGCAGGGCGCGCCGTCTTACGAGCGGCTTGCCGCCTTCGCGGAAGGCATCCGCCGCGGCCTCGCGGATCGCATTGCCACGCGGCAGGCGATCTACATCATGCTGGATGGCGACGTGGCGCAGACATTGGGCGCGATCCTGCGCGAAGAGCTCAATGTCGACAGCGAAATCCTGGTCATCGACGGTGTCGTGCTGATGGATTTCGACTACATCGATCTCGGCCGCATCCGCCTGCCGTCCAACACGGTGCCGGTCACGATCAAGTCGCTCGTCTTCAGCGAAGATCCTCGAAACCGCTTATCGGCGGTCACCCACCATCATCATCACCACCACCATCATCACGAACACTCCCACAAATAAAGGGCTTTCGGTGCGCTGAGTGCCGATGAAAGGCCAGAGGCGCAAGGCTACGTCACGCCGACTGCCGCCATTGCGGCCGCCTATGCTGACGGCCACCATTGCGGCGTTGAGCCTCGCGTTGCTCAACCTGCTCCGCTAGCCGGTGCCACATAGCCGCCACCTCGATCAGTTGGCTCCGCCCTTCCTGATCACTGCATTCCATTGCCAGTCTCATGCATTCAGCCGCGTGCTCACGGCAGGTGGCTGCTTTTGATAACGGTTCGACTTCCACGCGAAGCGCAGCGCAAGCCGCGCCACTGCGTGGCACAATTAAGTTTTCCATGAGTGCAATGCCGCATCCCAACCGACGTGTTTCAACGCTCGGTGTCGGTAAATGTTCCCGTCTGCATGGATGTTTGGGGGAGAGTGTCGCCTACCCAACTCAAATCGGGCCGGAAAGTTCTTTGAGGGACTGAGCTCGCACCGCCCCACATCGGACGGTAATCGCAGCGCTCAGCCACCCTTGTCGGGGTCATTGCTGCCTTGACCTGCGCGCCATTCAACCAGTTCTGCTAAGCGGTGCCACATAGCCGCGACCTCGATCAATTCGCTCCGCATCTCAGCATCGCTGCTTTCCGCAGCCAAGCGTACGCAATGTGCCGCGTACTCGCGATACCTCCGTGCTGCCAGCAAAGGTCCCCTGTTCGACACACACATGCAGTCACGCCGCACCAATGCGCAGCACGCACGGGTTCAGGATTTGGGTTTCAATGCCGCGCGCTTCAAAGCGCTAGCGGCCAGGAGGATCGGCCTTATGCTCGTCCTCCGCCATTTTCCCACGAAAATGACGTTATATTGTCGTCACTGATCGCGCATTTCGTCAAATGACAAATATGACAGCATTTCGTGATCAAACAGCTTACGGCTATGTATGATTGTCGACATTAGCCACCTTTGGTGATCGACAGTACTTAATGCAAAAGCCATTTAATGTTTTCGCCGTAAAATGATACTGATTACAACAATCTGATATTTCAATCGCAAAACGATAATATCAAAGAAATGATAATAAATAGGCGAACTTGGATCGCTTTGGGCACGACCGCGCGGGCCGCGACCGCGGGAGCGACTACACCATCGTGACCACCGACATGTGCACGACCACGGACATGGGCGGCGCCATCACGACCATCATCGTCATCATGATCATCGGCATGGATCATGGGTCGCATGATCGTTCCCGTGGTCATCATGAGTAGAATTCGCATACGCCCTGGTGTTTACTGGGTGCGATCAGTTCACTGAAAGTGTCATGCCCGCGAAAGCGTGGCGTCGCGTAATCCGCATGTTATGGAAAACGAAGCTACGCGCTGAGATCCGACTGACCGGATCGCGGGCTTGCCGCGGGCGATGATGACCAGGAAGCACGACCACCAGCGAGAAAGACAATGGCAACTGAGGAAGTCGAATGGAGGAGCTCATGACGACACGTCGCACTGTGCTCGCGGCGGGGCTTGGCGTCGCCGCGGCGGCATCGAGCGCCTCCGCCGGGAGCGCCCAATCCGCCCAGAAGACCTTCGTGCTGGTGCACGGCGCCTGGCACGGCGGCTGGTGCTGGCGGCGCGTTGCCGACTTGCTAGAACGGCGGGGCCACAAGGTGTTCACCCCGACCCTGACCGGGCTTGGCGAACGCTCACACCTGATGAGCCGCGACATCAATCTCGACACTCACATCACAGACGTAGTCAACGTCTTCAAATGGGAGGACATCACCGATGCCGTCCTGGTCGGCCATTCCTACGGGGGCTGGGTGATTTCGGGCGCCGTTGAGCAGGTGCTGCCCCGCGTCAGCTCGATCGTGTTTCTCGACGCCTACATGCCGGACGACGGCACCCGCGGCCTCGACAACACCTCCGAGTTCAGCCGCAAGGGGATCCTGGCCGCAATCGAGAAGGGCGATGTCTCGCGCCCATCACCGACCGCGGCGATGTTCGAGGTCAACGAGAAGGACCGCGCCTGGGTCGATTCCAAGGTGACGCCGCAACCGGTCGGTGTCGCACTCCAGCCGATCCGGCTCACCGGCGCACGCGACCGTGTGGCGAAGAAAACCTATGTCCGCGCCGCGGCCTATCCGCAGGCAGCCTTCGACAAGTATCTCAACGCGTGCAAGGCCGATCGAACCTGGCGCACGTTCGAACTTCTGTGCGGCCACGACATCATGGTGGACATGCCGGAGCGATTGGCGGAGGTGTTGATGGAAGTAGCGTGAGCGCAGTGGATCGCCGCCGGATCAAATGGCGCTCACAGCGGCGTGCCCAGGCTTAAGGGACCGTGATCCTGAATGAACGCGCATCCGAAATCCTGCCGGCGGCGGCGAGAACTCACGCATATCCTGGCACTGGGACCGGTTGCACTGAATTTGTTGGTTCCGGTTTCACCGGCAGAAAGCCAAATGTCCGATGAGACCATCCGGATTGAAAGTAACTACCGGGAGTGCCTCTATTCGAAGGCCAAGGGCGGCCGATATGCAAAGGGCGAGAGGGACTCCGATTTCGGCCTCATAGGAGAATGCCGGAATCAGTGGGTCGCATACATGGATGTTTGCATAAAACTTGGGTTTGATAACGCAACATGCGTGTTGAAAACCCGCCTGCTGATTCACGCAATCCTCGAAGTGGTCGGCAAATAATTCAATTTTGCGCGGCAGTAAATCAAGGCACCACGGAATAAGGGTTCATCCCGGAGTTAGCGTCCCGCCACGTTTCGGTACACCGTGCCGCCTTTCATGACGAATACCACTCGCCGGAGCGCCGTAATGTCGCTCAACGGATCGCCGTCGACCACGATCAAGTCGGCTTCCATCCCGGGCGCAAGCGTCCCGATCATGCTCTGCAAGCCCATCGCCTCCGCGTTGATCGACGTTGTCGCCACGATGGCATCCATGGGTGCCTGGCCGTCCACCTGCACGCGATGGATGATCTCATTGGCATTGCGTCCGTGCGCGCCGGCGACCGCATCTGTCCCCATGGTCATTTTCAGGCCCTTGTGGCGGAGCGCCATCTTGAACATGGCGTCATTGAGCGGGATGCCCTCCTCCATGAACTTGAAGCCGGCTTCGTTGTAGTTGCCGATACCCATGTAGCGGGCCTTGTTCTCGATATAATTCTGCAGCAAGAGCCCGGTCTGCGGCTCGAAATAGGTGCCGCGCGCCGCCATCAGGTCGGCCTCCGCGTCGGTGATCTGCGAGCCATGAGTGACAGTGGTGCAGCCCGCCAGCGAGGCAGCACGCACCGCCGAGGCCGCGTGCGCGTGCACCCAGACCCGCTTGCCGAGCGCCTTGGCTTCGCTGCAGGCGGCGTTAATCTGATCATCACTGAGCGTCTGCCCACCGCCCTCCCGAATGCTCTTCGAGGCGAAAATCTTGATAACATCGGCGCCGTCGGCGGCGGCCTTGCGGACATGCGCGCGCACCTGATCGAGTGTCAGGCTGGTGTCGGTGAGCGGCGTGACGGCAGTCAGCAGCCGCGGACCGGGAAGCCGCCCGGCCGCGATTGCGTCGCGCAACGGCACGTCGCTCGCCGCCCCGATGCTCTGCACCGTGGTGAAGCCGGCCATCAGCATGGCGTAGGCGTTAGCGGCCCCGTAAAGGGCGGCTTCGGCCGGAGTCTCGCCTGGGGTGGAGGCCCGGCCGTCTTTGCCGAAATGCGCTCCGATATGGACGTGCGCGTCGATCATTCCAGGCAGGACGGTGAACCGCGGGAAATCGTAGGTGACGGTTTCCGCAGCGCCGTCGCCGACCTTAGCGATCCGCGATCCTTCAACTGCCACGACGGCGTTACGCTGGAGGCCGCCTTTGCCGTCGAGCAGGGTTCCGGCCCGGATCGTAATCGGCTGCTGCGCGTTCGCCGCTGCGGTCAAGGCAAAACAGCCGGCCAGCCCGCTAAGTGCTGCGGCAGTTGACACCGCAATAGTCGATCGGGTGCGCATGGGACCTACTCCTCGAATCGGTAGCGATCGCTTGTTGGGCGGGCAAAGTCGCATCGGCAGTAGGCCGAGTTGAGCGTGAGCGAAACCCGGGAGCGGCGTTGTCGCCTGGAGAAGGCCCTCCTGGATTTCGCTTCTGCTCAATCCGGGCTACGGTTGCTACGACCTACCCTGCGGCTCAACGAGTGGGAATTCAAACCTCACTCATTGCTCGTTTTCGTCGCGAGCGTTAGCGCGAATGACCTCTTTCCCGCCAGGAAGCACTGCCTGGATGAATTGTCCGCCGCGCGTGCCATCCTTCATCGGATGAAAAGTCACCGAAACTGCATCGCCCGGTTTCACGGAATCGGCGCGCATGCCCATGGTGACCAGCCGCCCGGGCGAACTCAACTCGATCGCCCACAGCACCGGCTTGCCGGTCTTCTCGTCGTTGACCGTGAAGCGAAGCCAGGAGTGCGGATTGACCCATTCGAATTCCTTCACCGTGCCTTGCAGGGTGACGGTTTTCTGGGCGTCGAACATGGCGAAGGAGTGATGCGCAAGTGCGGGCGCCGTGATCGCGGCTGCAGCGAGGGCGGCGAGGCTGACGACTTTCACGTTCATGGACGTCTCCCCGAATGATTTGGCCAATGGATTATGAATTTTGCTAAGATCATAATACAGAGCGTCGAAACCGTACAAGAGAGCTGTTGCGGTAAACCTGAACGCGCCGGTGGTCAGTCATGACGACGCGCAGGAAACAATTCACGGGAGGCAGACATGCGTTTGGCCTTGGCGATTTTGCTAGGCGCCGCGTTGGCGACAACGACCACGCCCGCGACTGCGGAATGGCGTAGCTACATCAGCCATCCTCTGGGTTTTGCATTTGCGGCGCCCGGTCCACTCACGACCGAGAAGGGGTCCTACAGCGCCGCCGTCTCCGGCCCGCGCGACACGGTCGTGTACCGCTTCGTAGACGACGACATTGAATACAAAGCCGTGGTTATCGATGTGAGCGACAAGGCCAACGACGCCGCGACTCTCCTCGGCGAGGCCGAATACACCTTCCAGGACGGCAAGAAACTCCTGATGGATGCGTTTGGCCGCGTCGATCGCCAATATGGGCGCAAGCTCACCATCGATCTGCCCAATAATGCCGGACGGTCTACGGCGGCGTTCTACTTCATCAATGGACGCATCATTTCGCTCCAAGCGACCGTTCTGCCGGCAAACGGCGATTACGACACGCCCGAGATGGGGCGGTTCGTCGACTCGATCTCGTTCTTCACGGTGCGCGCTGCCGACGATGCGATCGAGCTTCCTGCACCTGCGAAGTAGCGCAATGCAGCAAGCAGCGAGTCGACGCATACTTGCGGACTGCTGGTTGGCGTGGAGGACAGCGTCGCGGAACTGAAGGGAGGACTTAAAATGCGCACAGGGACACTAGCGGCTTTGGCAGGCGCGGCGCTTATGGTGATGGCGATGCCGTCGCAAGCCGCGTGGAAGAACTACTTCAATAAGGAGCTGGGCTTCTCCTTCACGGCGCCGGGGGAGGTCAAAGCCGATGTCGGTACCTTCAGGGGTGCCATCGCGGGACCGCGCCAAACGATCATTTACAAATCGACGGAGGACAACATCGAATACAAGGTGACGGTGATGAGTTTCGTGCAAGCCCAGGCCGAAGGCGCCACTCTCCTCGGGGAACGGGAATACATGTTTCAGGACGGTAAAAAGGTGCTGACGGATACGTTTGCACGCGTCGGCGTCGGCAAGGATGCCGTCTACGGCCGCAAGCTCGTCGTCGATCTTCCGGGCAACAAAGGCCGGGTGACGGGCGTGTTCTACTTCACCAAGGGCAGGCTCTACTCGTTTGAAGCGACCGTGCTCCCGGCGCACGGCAATCTCGCGTCCCCCGAGCCCGCGCGGTTCGCCGATTCGATTGCGTTCGTGTCCTCACGGCCGGAGCCGGGCGCAGTCGAACTCGAAACTCCGAGATTCGAGTAGACAATGGTAGCCCGGATTGAGCCAACGGGTCCGGCCTTCGGCCGGCCCGATGATAAACTCCGCGACATCCGGGGCCACCTGTCCTACGGCACCGCTGCGCCCCGGGCTCGCTCCGCTCAACCCGGGCTACAAAATCTTGCGCCTCACTTTCCTGCGACGCCTCACTTCCCCGATCGATTGAAATACCGCAAATCCGGCGGCGCCTGACCTTTCTTGGCGGGCATGAGCAAACCATCTCCGCTGAGGAAGTAGATTTCGTTGCCGATGGCGACATGCACGTTGTTTTCGGCGCACACCGTTTCCTTCCACCAGATCGGCTGCGTCGTCTGGGTGCGGCGGTAATCCTTGGTAACGATCCACGGACGCGTCAGCGCGTGGTCGAAAGTCGTGATTTCGTCGTGCAGAATGTTCGGGTCGGTCTTATCGAGATATATGCGTTCCCGGATGATCGTCTGATTGTCCTGGTG
>Ga0070734_10002418_pt1 | contig 22702 bp, 20 predicted proteins | sample Coa_R1_8_FD_66444 | JGI IMG/M metagenome (GOLD analysis project Ga0070734, IMG submission 66444) | Surface soil microbial communities from Centralia Pennsylvania, which are recovering from an underground coalmine fire - Coalmine... | ecosystem: Environmental > Terrestrial > Soil > Unclassified ...
GCTGTCGTGCATCCTGCTTTACACTCCATTAGTCCGCCGGTACCGTCCAGATCGCCCGGTTGTATGTGAAGCTGATGCGCTTGCCGTCCGGCGACCAGCGGAGTTGGCGGGGAATAGGAGGACCCCAGTAGTACTCTCCGGTTTCCAGATCTATTGGGCCTGAGCGCTCCAGTAGGGTAGGATTATTGACGCCGCCGATCTCATGCATCTCGCTGCCATCCAGGCGGCTCACCCAGAGGCTGACGCGCTCGGTCCCCGCATTGAACTTGTGTGTTACCTGTTGGATCATCTGGCTGATGATACTCGCCTGCCGTCGTTCCGACAGTTTCCAGAGGATCCGATCCCCATGAGGGGAAAAAAGGATCTGAGTCACCCTGTGCCCACCGGGCGCGGTGAGTGTGTACTGGCGGAGAGGAACGGTGGAGTTGGCGTCACGCTCCCGGAGAATGACCTGATCGTTCGTGCGGGTAGACGTTCGTTCCCAGGTCAAGAAGTGGTTTTCGGTAAGAGCAAAGAGGGTGTAGGAGATACTCGGCTGGCTGAGCGATGAGGAGGCAGCGATAGGGATCGAGCGCCATTGGCCCGGCGTATCCACGTCGTAGACACGGATCTCCTGGATCTGTTCGGGGGCGTAGTTCCAGTTGATCCGCGCTCTGGGCGGGCCGGCAGGGGCGATACGTCTGCCGTACAATTCGATCCAGTGACGACCATCCGCCAGCCAGCGTGTCACCAGGAAGCCGTCGTGTATCTCCTGTCGCCTCACCAGGGTTCCATCGGTGCGGCAGAGGCAGTAACCGGAGGCTCCGGGTTTGTTGAAAAAACGCTCTGGCAGGATCCCGCTGAGCAGCCAGGCCCCATCGGGCGATATTTGTGGACTATATTGCGGCGGCATCAGACGCCGATACTCGACTTTGAAGAGGATCGCCTCAAGCGTCGGCTCCCGGGTTTGTAGCCCCGTCTCAAGATCCTGGTAAAATAGGCCCTGCTGCGGCCTGTCGCTCCCCATCCTGGAACACGCTAACAGGAGATTGGAGTTGGAGAGCCATTGATAGTCACCTCCACTAAACTGAGGGGCGGGAACCACGATCTTCGCCCGTTCCAGGAGCATCCGTTCCGATTGCGGATGCAGCAGCGTCGCGGCGATTGCGCCCGCCGCCAGGAGCGCAATCACCCACCAGATCCACAGTTTGGCTTTCGTAGCGCGTTTCGGTTTCTCCATGGCACCTCCTCGCAGGAACGCAAACATCGGCTCCCCACCACCTCGGAGGAGCGGCATCGGTGCGTCGATCCCACCGAGTGACGCAAGGTCATTACTCCATAGGCTTAGTTCCCAGTCGTGTAGAATAGGTTCACTGTGAAAAAATGTTAATTTCTTCGCATTTTGCATTGACAAACGCCGAACCATGTGTTAAGATCTTAACATCTTTGCAACGAACGCCTTCCGAAAGGATTCTCACCGGCTTATGGATACTCCTTCCGACAAGCGGCTCACCGGGCGTGAACGGCAGATCATGGACATTGTCTACGAGCGCGGGCAGGCGTCCGCGCTGGAGATCCAGGAGGCGCTGCCCGGCTCGCCCAGCTACTCGACAGTGCGCACCCTCTTACGTATTCTGGAGGAAAAGCAACACCTCACGCACCGGAAGCAGGGGGCGTACTTCATCTACTCTCCGATCCAACCACGCCAGCAGGTGGCCCAGGCCGCCCTGGCGCAGGTGGTAAAGACCTTCTTCGAGAACAGCGTCGAGCGGGTGGTCACCGCGCTGCTATCCACTTCGGACACCCGCCTCTCGGCGGAGGAGTTGGAGCGGCTCTCGGAGTTGATCGAGCAGGCCAAAAAAGAAGAGGTAGAGGAATGACATCGGCAGTCCTGGATCGCGCCTGGGAGCTACTGGCGGACATCGCCCTGAAGAGTTGTGTGCTGTGCGCTCTGGCAGGGGGCGGCCTGCTGCTGCTCCGGCGCTCCGCTGCGGCCTCGCGGCGTCTTGTGCTGCTCCTTCTCATGTGCTTCCTGCCGACGCTGCCGCTGCTCTCCGCGCTGCTGCCCGGCCTGCAGTGGAGCGGGTATCCCTTCCGGGCATCCCAGACGGCGGCCTCACCTGCTATCGCTCCTCCCCCGGCGCTGGCGCCCGTCTCTCCGGCCCCACCTGTGCGGGAGGCGAACGTCCCATTCCCGGAGCCTGCTGCACCCGTTGCCGCAGAACCGACGCCGTCGAGCGCCGTCCTCCCGCCTGCCTCGCTGCAGCCGCTTCAGAGCACGCTCTCTCCCAGGCCGCCAGCGCCGCTCCACCCCGCCGCTCCACTTGAGCGCCTGGAGGCGCTTAAGTGGGGCCTACTGGCGCTCTGGTTGTTGGGGTGTGCGGGCGTGCTCCTGCGGGTGATTGCGGGACTGGTTGTCATGAGCAACCGCCGACGCCGGAGCGCGCCCGTCGTGAATGAGGAGGTGTTGCGGCTGGCGGCGGGGGTCCGCGTGGAGCTGGACATTCGCAGTGAGGTCCTGCTGCTGCAGACGCCGGAAGGGGCTGCCTCCGGCATTCCGGTGATGTGGGGTCTCCTGCGCCCGGTACTGCTGCTGCCCGCCCCTATGCTCCACTGGCCGGCGGAGCGCCTGAGAATGATCCTGCTGCATGAGATGGCGCACATCCGCCGTCTCGACTGGCCGGCGCAGATGCTCTCCCAACTCACCTGCGCCCTCTACTGGTTCCACCCGCTGGTCTGGTGGGCCGATCACCGGCTGCGTGAGGAGTGCGAACGGGCCTGTGACGATTGTGTGCTTCTGGCGGGCATCGCCCCGCCCCACTACGCGGCAACGCTTCTGGAGGTCCTACGAAACATGAAAGAATCCCCTTCTCTTCCCACGGCGGCGCTGAGTATGGCGCGCCCGCCGATAGAGCAGCGCCTGCGCGCTATTCTGGCCGCGCGTCCGCTGCAGCGCAGACGGCAGCAGCGTTCGGTCTCGGCCCTGATCTGGCTGGGAGCCCTGGTGTGCGGTCTGCCGTTCGCAGCGCTCCATGTCGGGGCCGTCCCCGCAAAGCGGATCGCTCCGCTGCCCTCGGTAGAGGCAACGCAGAGCCAGGCGACGCCGGAGCCTAAAGCTTCCTCCTCGGCAGAGAGTGTGAAGCCGGTCGTCCTCCAGGATGAGAAGAAATCCGGGCAGGATCAGAGCGACGAAGTGGCTGCATTGCGCAAACGCCTGGAGGCGCTGGAGAAGCGCCTGGATGAGAATATGAGGGAGAACGCCAAACTGCGCCAGGAACTGCAGAGCCTGCGCGCGCAGCAGAAGACACAGGGCCGGGCGAACTCCGCTGCGGAGAAGGCGAATGCAGCCGCCGAGAAGGCAAACACCGAGCGGAGAATTGCTGCGCAACGGGCGGCGGTGGAAGCGCAAATACAGGCGGCTCAAAGACAACTCAAGGTGCAGTTGGAACTGTTGAAAGTAGCGGAGGATCGGTACAAGGCGGGCGTGGCGACGGTGGATGCCACGATTGAAGTTCAGGCGCAACTGGAGTCCACCAAGTCACAGATCCAGATGTTGGAGCAGCAGTTGCAGATTCTCAAGGCCGGGCACAGCCTCACATCGAAGGAGTGGGAGCAGAAGCGACTGCAGGCGGAACTGGAGGTTGCGGAGGCGAACCTGCAGCGCGATGAGGAGCTGTTGCGGCTTGCCCAGCAGAGATACGCGGCCGGCCTGGCGCCGCAAGTGCTGGAGGCCGAGTCGAAAGTGGCTGCCGCCAAGACGCAGATCGAGTCGATCAAGCTCCGCATAGCGCAGAGCACTTCTAACTTCTAAGTAGAGCGACCGCCCTGTAATCCGTTAAAGCAAGTGCAGCATCTTGTGGGTCTGGGGGATCACACGCACCTCCTGCAGGCAGCGCGCGGCGCGGGCGTGCAGGGCGATCATCCGAGCGGGTTCGACCGGGCGCGGCTCGTAGCCGAAGGGGGTCACCGGCTGCAGGATGAGCGGGATGGACGGGTCCACCTCCCGGATCAGGGCGATGACGGCATCCAGCTCCGCCTCGGTGGCGCCGGGCGTGACGACGAACTTGCCGTAGACATTCACCGCCCGCGCCACCGCCAGAAATTCCCGATGCTTCGCCCAGGTCGCCTCCGGCGCGACCCCCGTGGCAGTCGGGGCTTTGAAGTCCATCGAGACATAGTCCACCAGCGGCAGGATGCGCTTCAAATGGTCGGGCAGGAGGCCGTTCGTCTCGATAAAGACCTTCAGGCCCAACGCGCGGATAGAGGGCAGCCAGCGCGCCAGAAACTCCGCATGCAGCAGCGGCTCGCCGCCCGTTACGGAGAGCGAGTGGTGCGGTTCGGTCAGATACCCGCGCACGATCTCCGTCAGGTCGGCGGCGGGGACCGGGTTGGGGACCCGCCGGAAGGTCCAGCTTCCGGGGGCTTCCTCCACACGGCAGGTGGGTGGCGAACCGGATTCCTTGAGCGTCTCCGGGCTGTCGCAGTAGGAGCAGCGCAGGTTACAGCCGAAGGTGCGCACAAAGACCTGGCGGTGCCCCACCAGGATGCCCTCGCCCTGCAGGGAGGAGAAGACCTCGACCAGGCGCACGGCGTCGCTCATGCTCCCCCCTCCGGCGGCCAACCATGGACAATGGCGTCGCTCATCCGCGCAACCAACGCCATCGCCTTCACGTCGTGGACCCGCACCATCGCCGCGCCATTGGCTATCGCGAGCGCGACGGTGGCCGCCGTCCCCTCCAGCCGGGCATCGGGCGCCAGCCCCCCCAGCACCGTTCCGATGGTCGATTTGCGCGACGTGCCTACCAGCAGGGGATAGCCGAGCGCCGTCAACTCCCGCAAACGGCGCAGGATCTCCAGGTTGTGAGAGACGGTCTTACCGAACCCGAAGCCGGGGTCCAGCACGATGTTCTCCGACTCGATACCCGCCGCCCGCGCGACCTCCACCTGTTGGCGTAAGTGCGCCCCTATTTCGTCGACGACATCGGTATAGGTCGGGTGCGGCGGGATCGCCATCGGCAGGCCCAGCAGGTGCATCAGGCAGACGGGCACGCCGAGTTCCGCGACTGTCCGGGCCATCTCGGGGTCGGCTCGCAGGGCGCTGATGTCGTTCACCATCGCCGCTCCCGCTTCCACCGCCTGCCGGGCCACCTCGGCCTTGTAAGTATCCACCGAGAGGGGGACCTGGGGCAGGTGGGCGCTCACCGCCGCGATAACGGGCAGAATGCGGCGTAGCTCCTCGTCGGGCGAGAGGGGAGATTGGGAAGTGAAGGTGGAGGGGCGGGTGGATTCACCGCCGATGTCCAGGAGGTCCGCGCCCTCCTCGGCCATGCGCGCGGCATGCGCCAGCGCCGCCTCCGGCGTGCTGAAGCGCCCGCCATCGGAGAACGAATCGGGGGTGACGTTGAGGACCCCCATGATTAAGGTGCGCTTGCCCTTTCGCGCTTGCTCCAGCAGGGCCTGCAGGGCCGCATCCGCCGGGCGTGAGGGCTTGCGATCATGTGCTGGAATGGGGGTGGGTCCGTTCACATCCGACGCCTCAGTTGTAGCGCAGGGTGCGGGGCGATGGGGGAAACTCCGGCAGCGTGTCGCTGCAGAATTCGGTGAGGAGGTGATCGCCCGCCGCGCTCAGAGCGTACCCCCGCTCGATGGCAGCCTCGACGGGGTCGCGGGAGAGTTTCGCCCGAAAGACCGCGTCTTCCAGGGCGAGGGTGACGATCTGGTTCAACTGGAAGATGTCCAGGGTCTCTAGGGCATCGCGGGCAGCTTCGGCGAGGGCGCTCTCGGGGGCCAGGCGAATGGTCTGCATGAACTCATGAACGGCCAGGGCGACCTCGCCCTGGTGCTGGCAGAGCAGCGCCATTTTGAAGTGGTGGGTGGGGGCTTCGGGATCGAGGCGGATCAGGGTCTTGGCGATCCGCATGGCCGCCTCCACGTTTCCCACCTGCAGATAGGCGGTGCCCAGGGTATTGTAGGCGGGGATATGGCGGGGTGCGAGCTTGATAAGCGCCATGCTGGCCGACATGGCCCGGTCGCGGTCGCCCGCCTCCAGCGCGACCTCCATTAAGATCTCATAGGCCGCTGTGCGCGCGGGCGCCAGGGCAATCGCCTGCTCGGCGGCGGCAAAAACATCCGGCCACTGGCGCAGGGTCCGATAGACATCGGCGATCCGCAGGATACAGGTATACCCGTCCGCGCCCACGGCAATGGCGCGCTCCAGGCTGGAGATCGCCTGGGTATAACTGCCCCGTGCGATCTGCTTCTCTGCACGATCCAGGGCGCGCTGCCAGGCCGGCGGCGGCGTGAGGGGAGACGTCTCCCGCACTGTTTCCGTTAACGACACGGTGGGGGCCTTTCTACAGGGACATCCGAGCGTGGCTCAGGCCAAATAGATTTGCAATCGGTTCTCTCATGGGTCTCCGCCTATTGTACCACGATTTTTGCATTTTGCCCACCCGTACCGGGGCGGTTTTTGGCAGGTTGTTCGCTCTCGGATTGGGCATAGGCTACGCATCGAGGAAGGGGCGCGTCTCGGCGGCATATTTGCGAGCCAGCGCGCACCAGTAGCACTCCGGGTTGTCACAGAGGAGCGAATCTCCCCGTCCCTGCAGCATGGCGACCGCCATCGAGACCAATTCCCGCTGCTTCATCAACATGCTGGGCGCATTGCCCACATAGCCCCGGCGCAATAGCCGCGCCTGGCGCATCACCGGCTCGATCTTCGGAAAGCCGGCGCTGCACTCCGGGCTGCCCTGCATCGTGGTCCACTCCTCCGGCCCTGTCTTTACCCGCGCGTTGCGATGGATGTAGGGCACGTTGGCCCAGATCTCCGCCAGGTGGATCGAGGTATTCGCCCCCTGCCCCACCCCCAGTAGCAGGACCCAGCCATCCGCCTGGTGCAGCCGCGCCGGCGGGCTTTCGGAGCCGAGCGGGTAGTGGAAAGGCACATTCTGGGTAAAAAGCGCGGCATTCGCCCCAATCGCCGCGAACGAGAGGGTGGGATGCGCGCTGCGCATGGCATCCGACTGTCGGCGCACCGCTTCGGTAAAGACGCTCATATTGCGGACATCGGAGGGACTGGCATCTACATCGAAGACCGGCACGGCAGCGCGGGCGCGCTCCAGCGCCTCGGGCGTCTCCGGCGGGGCCGGGCGCTCCGCCGGGTCGCGCCTCTCTCCGGTGAACGTCGGGACCATCAGCGTGCCCTCCGGCCCCAGAGCCTCGCGAAAGGCTCGCACCAGCCCCTTCGGGCCGTTCTCTATCGGCCCGATCGCGCGCAGCGAAGTATGCGCCAGCACGGACGCTCCGGCGGGCAGGCCGAGGTCACGCAGGTCTTCGGCAAGTTGTTTCTCACTCCACATAGCTTCTCTTCTTATTCTTAGCGCCGCTTCTCAGGGGTATTCCCACGCGGCCTTCTTGTTGCAGGGATTGTTTCCGGGAGTTTTCAACACCCGGCAGGAAAAATCAGCTTCCCTGTATGTTACACTATGGAAGGGAAAACATCCAAGTTCCGTTGATGCCTATGAAACCCGCCTCCGCACAAAACTTGCTCTCCGCCCTCGCCGGCAAACGCCGTGTCACCATCGGTCTGGAGGCGCCGGACGAACTCCGGCGCCTCTCCGACGCGCGTGCGCTCACCTGCCCCGGCTGCAGAGCGCCTGTCGTCCTCCATGCAGGCACGGTGCGCGCCCACCACTTCGCGCACCTGCCCGGCGCGGTCTGCACCCTCCCGCAGACGGAACCGGAGACGGAAGAGCACCGCGCCGGGAAACTCCTGCTGGCCCGCTGGCTGCGAGACCGCCTGCCGGCTGCGGAGATTGTCGTCGAGGCCCACCTGCCGGAGACGGGCCAGCGCGCCGATGTGCTGGCAATCCTCCCCTCCCTCCAGGGCAAACCCCGTCGCCTCGCCCTGGAGTACCAGTGCGCCAACCTGTCCGCACGTGAATGGCGACGACGCCACCGGCTCTACCAGGAGGCCGGGATCGAGGATCTGTGGTTTCTGGGCGGCTCCCGGCTGCATTTTGAACCATTTTCACCACCCGCTACGCTAGAGGACACAGAGAACACAGAGGGAACACAGAGAAAAACAGGGAGAGCAGAAGAACTGGAGCGTTCGAAACGATTGCAAGAAGGAAGCCGTCAGAGAGAGGGACGGAAGGTGGAAATTCGCACGACGGAGTTGGAGCGCGCGCTGCTGTGGGATGGCGCGCCACTCCTTTATTTGGATGCCGTGGGTGAACGCTTGCCTGCGGAGACGCTGGCCCGTTTTCGTCCGGATGCCGAGGCGCAGGCGCTCCGGCCTATGGGCAGGCTGATACGCAAGAACCTGCTCACGCTCGACTTTCCGTTCCATCTGCTGGATTGGGGGCAGGCTCTGCATCCGGAAGCGCCGGTGGGTGCTATGAAGCCTTCTCCAGCGCTCCCGCGCGCTCCTGCCCCGGTTGTCAGTGACGCCTGGCTCTGGGAGTGGCTGACGAACCGGTTTCGGATCACGCCGGAGACCCTGGCCGATTTCTTCGGCCTGCCGGTCTTTGGGCAGGATGCGTTTGCCTGTGAGGCGCGGGCCTGGCAGGCGGCGATCTACTACCGGTTTGTGCATCAGCGGGTGGGGGATAGTTGGTGGCTGGCGGAGGTGGAGACCTGGGCGCGGGCCCACCTGCCGGTCGCACGCCCGGTCAATCCGCGGAAACTGAAGGGAGCGCTAAGCCACTACCAGGAGCTGCTGGCTGCGGCGGGAATGCTCTCGCTGCCGATGGGCTACGGGCGGGTGAATGCCCGCATTCAGGCCGACCTGACCACGCTTCGGGAGATGCCCGACCGAGAAGAGACGCTGCGTCTCGCTCGCTATCGGCGCACCCTCACCCGCGAAGACCAGGCTACTTATGCGTGTGATGGAGAACATACATGAGCACAGCCCCTTATCAGGACAATCGTTTACCGAATTCCCCGGAAGGCAGGTCTATCAGCCGCCGATGCTGGATTTGGACCCGAACAGGGTCCAGTGGATCGAAATTCCGCCCGTCTCTCGGCGCGTGGTGAGTGTCAGCGGAGAGACTCCCAACATGCTGCTCAAGGTGTGAGAGACGGGCAGAATGGGGTAAGGAGCGCTATCCCCTGTCGGCGTTGGCGGGCAGGTGCTCCTGCTCCAGGCGGAGGAGGCGCTCTTTGCGGGGCAGGCCGCCCCCATAGCCGGTCAGCTTGCCATTGGTTCCGATGACACGATGGCAGGGCACCACGACGGAGATGGGATTGGTGGCGTTGGCGCGCCCGACGGCGCGGGAGGCGTTGGGATTGCCGAGCTTTGCGGCCAGTTGCCCATAGCTCCAGGTAGCGCCATAAGGAATGTGCTGCAGCTCCTGCCAGACCTTTTTCTGGAAAGGGGTGCCGGCAGGGGCCAGGGGCAGGTCGAACTCCTGCCGGTCGCCGCAGAAGTATTCGTTCAGTTGCGTGACCACGGGCATGCAGCGCGCCGCATCGGGAATACACTCCACCCCGGACAGCGTTGGGACGGCATCGCGCGTATCCTCGCAGAAGTTCAGGTAGGTGAGCTCGCCCTCGGCATTGACGGCGGCCAGCATCGCCCCGAAGGGCGTCTCGAAACGGTGGGTATAGACGGTCATTCGACTTCTCCTAAAGAGTACCAGAGGTGATAGGTAGCGAGGCTCCGGAAGGGAGCAAACGCCTCCATTAAAGCTAATGTTTGTGGGGCGTCCGGAGCGGTATCGAGCGCATAGAAGCGCTTCAGCGCGGCCCGCAACCCCGAATCGCCGACGGGAACGCAGTCCGCAAAGCCGCAGGAGCGGAGCATCAGGTAGTTCACCGACCAGGGACCGAGGCCGCGCTGGGCCAGCAGGCGCTTCTCGACCTGGCTGGCGGGCGCATCGGCGAAGGTCTCCAGAGGCAGTTCGCCGGAGGCGATGAGCCGGGCCGTGTCGATGAGATACTCCGCCTTACTCCGGGAGAACTGCCGGGGCGTCAGGTCGGAGTAGTCGAGTTGGGCGATCTGCTGCGGGGTCGGGTGCGCCACGAAGCGATCATCTATCCGCTCCCCGCACAGCTCCGCCAGGGTACGCCGCAACGACGCCGCGAAGCTCAGGTTCACCTGCTGCCCCACGATGCTCCAGACCAGCCCCTCGAAGAGCGTCGCCGCCAGGGGGATACGCAGCCCCTGCCGCCGCTCTACCAGACGGAAGAGGTCGCCCTGCTCCTCCAGCCGCCGCTCGAAGGGGCCGGGATCGCTGGCGAGGTTCAGCAGGCGGAGGGCGATCCCGTGCGCGGCGCGCATCTCCTCTGCTCCCACCGTAGAGGCCGCCTCGACCCGGCACTGCGCGATCTCCCCGCAGAACTCCAGGTGCAGCAGCGCCGGGCGCTCGTCCAGATGGATCGCTTTCGTCAGGCAGCAGCCCTGGACGCGCTCCGTCCGGCTCTCGGCATCGCGCCCCTGCAGGCCCAGTGGATACTCGGGCCGATAGTTGGGCGGCAGGGCGATGGCGAACGTCGACTCCGCGCCCAAACGGCGATACTCGGTGGGGCTGAGGCCGGTCCAGCGGCGGAAGTTCTCATTGAAGGCGGAGAGGCTCTCATAGCCCACCGCGACGGCCGCGTCGAGGGCTGTCGGAGCGGCGGGGTCCGTCAGCAGGCGGCAAGCTGCCGCTATGCGGGCGCGGTTCAGATATACGGCGGGCGTGGTATGGTAGTGGCGGCGAAAGAGCGCGTGCAGCTTCGTCACGCCCAGCCCCGAACTCTCCGCCAGGCTCTCCACCCCCTCGAATGCGCCCGGCTCCTCCCCGATCTGCGCCGTCAGGGCGGTCAGGCGCTCGAAATCGGGGTCGAAATCCCGGTAAAAGTCGTTGGGACGGCACCGCCGGCAGGCCCGCAAGCCGGCGGACTGCGCCTCCGTCTCCGTAAAGAAGAAGCGGACGTTTTCCGGCTTGGGCTTGCGGGCTGTACAGGAGGGCAGGCAGTAGATACCGGTTGAAAGGACCCCCGTTAAGAAGCGTCCGTTCCAGGCTCTATCGCTGGCGAGCATCCGCTCCAGCATGAATTCGCGGCTCAGGGTCATGGTTCTTCCTCCAGCTTTTATTGGAGTAATGATAGCAGAATCAGTGAGCCTTTGTCTGCCGCTTTCCTTCGCCGGAATTCCCTTCTCTTATTTTTTCCGCACGGAGCGCCTCAGAGCCGAAACGGTTGTCCAATCAGGGCGCCAGAGTGATCCTGGTCTTATCATGCCGGTCGTCCGGCAGCGAAAGCGGCATCAGAAAGTCGAGAATAGTCCCCTGCCTTTTCTCAATGATACTGACCAGCGTCACCGGCACGTACTGATAGCCATTGGCAGCGGATTGCGGCGAATCCAGCGGGCGAAACATATACGTATGAAGGCCGATATAATCCGGGGCGTAGAGCAGGTCGTTTTGTGCGCTCAGGTAAGCCTGCAGAAGGTCGGGCGCGCAATCGGCATCGGTGAGTGTGAACTTATCCATGAACCCCTCGGGGTACGGCTCACGCGGGTTATGGTACAGCAAGGGAGCCGTGGTCGCCTTCTGGGAGTTCTTCAGGAGCACCAGCAGTTGGGAGATACCCGACATCCAGTACTCATCGGCAGCGCTTCGGATAAGGGAGTTCTCGGGGCGCTCCGGGATGCTGTTGAGCCCGCGCATCTGTTTGAGGGTCAACTCCGAAAGCAGCACCATATCGGAGTACGCCGGTTGTGCGTTCGACTTTTTTAGCCGCTTACTCACTTCCAGTATCCAGCGGTCAGGAACCTCGTATTGACGTTGGGAATACCAGTTGCCGTTGCGAAACAGCAGCGTCTTCCCACTTGTCCACCAGAGACAGCCATGCGGACGACACAGGAGATCCAGCGCTTGAACGGTCTCTTTCTGCTCTTTCTGTCCGTCCTTCTTCGGAGGAGCCAGGTACATATCCGGGTTTCCGATCAGCGGAGTACGATAGTAGTCCGCCATCAGGGGCACGCCTGTATCCTCCGCCAGTTTGTGGAGGATATCCGGCCACTTGCCCTGTCCGGCAGCCGCATGGGAGCGCTCGGCATCCGGCAACCTGGCATCCGTCGCGAGCTTGTTCCCGTTGTAGGGGTTTCCGTGCAGCGGCAGTCTCGGCGTATCGGGAGTGTCTATGGAGAGCTCTATGGTAAAATGGCTGCCGATGCGCGCGATCAATCGGCTGTTGGAGAGGAGCAGGCCAAAACGGAGCCCGCCTTTCAAGACATCCTCGGGCTTGCTGGTATCATCGAGCAGTTGCGGCGTAGCCTCTCTATCCCTTCGAAATTGCTCCTGCTCTTCTGTCGCCATGACGTCGAACACACTCCGGACCTGGATCTGCTGTTCCGGGGTTAACTGCTCGAAAGAGAGGTTCAGCCGTCCCGTGGTAAAGAGTTGCTGGCGCTGCTCCGCGCTTAAACAGGCATAGAGTGCGACGGCGCGTCGTTTGTCGGAGGCAGGATGGGCTTCCTCCGGCTGATGGGCGAGCGCTGCGGGATTCGCATCCGCTTTGTGAGCGGCCTCGTCCAGTTGCGCCATCATCTTTTTGGCAAGGTTGTTGCCCAGGCCATCCTCGTAGGCCTTGGCCCGGATGTCGCGCAGCAGCAGGTAGGTGATCTCTCCGTTGCGCTCTTTATGGGACTGCCAGCGATCATTAAAGAGAGAAGCAAGATCGGTCAACACGTCGCGTAAGGGGCGGGCCGGGTTGAAGACGATCACCTTGTCGTCGGCGACATAGGAATCGGCTTTGAGCTTGACGCCCGTTCGCGTTGACAGGAGCGACAGCAGATCGCCGACAGGGATCCCCTCCGCAGTGATCTCCACCTTCTGGTTCAGGCGCGCATCTCCGTTCAGCGCGTTGCCATCGTCCGGCGCGGCGCCCGCCGCCAGATGGAGGGAGGCCGCGGGGATCAAGATCAGACACATCCCCAGCAGCACGATACAGAGCGCTCTTGCTGTGATCGGGGAGCGATCCCGATGGGGATCGAGGATCGCGCAAAACCGTGTCTGCAGGGTGCTTTGCGATGACGCCATGGCCTGCACCCCACCGGGCATCGCCGCAACTTTGGCCCCCTTCATGGCGCGCACGATCTCCAACAGGTATTCCGCGTAATCCGTGGTTTTGACGCCCGCCCGCAGCACACGGTCGTCGCAAGCCTGTTCCGCTTCTCGCTGCATCTGCCGCGTCAGCAGCCATACCAGAGGATGAAACCAATAGAGGGCGCAGACACATTGCGCCAGGAGGTGGGTCAGCCAGTCCTGTCGGGCGATATGCGCCATCTCATGAAGCAGCACGGCCTGCAGGCGCGCATGCGGCCAGCTCTCCAGGGCGTTGCTCGGCAAGAGCAGGGTCGGCCTCACGCATCCCCAGGTCATGGGCACCAGAAAGCGCGTATCCTCGGCAGTCGCTTGCCGCAAATGGATGCGTCTGCGCAGCCCGGTCCGGCGCTCCAACTCCTGCACCATTGCAAGCACAGGCCCATCTGTCACGCTGGGATACCGGCGTGTCACCTGCCACATCCACCGCATGTCCCATAGCCGGCATCCCAGGCACAAGAGCGCGCCGGTCAGCCACACCGCAAACAGCCAGCCGGCAACGGACAGCGGTGTGAGCACTGCTCCCCTCGCATCCGAAGCTTTTAGATGCACGGTAGCTGCTGCCGGCTCCACGCCTCCTAGATGCGCGGGCAGGGACGATTTGGGGGTCGATCTGGGCGTAGAGACCGGCGGGAGCGTAGCGGAAGGGGTGGGCACGGGTTGCTCGGCGGCAGGCATCGCCCCCTCCGCCGAGGGCATCCAATATACCTCCCATGGCGGCGTCACCAGCGAAAGGCCAGGCAGGCACAGCAGTCCGACGACAGTTGCCAGCAGCATAAGATGGCGCGATGCCGCAGAGGCGCGGCGCATCAGGAGATAGATCGCTCCAACTAAGGCAAACAGTACCAGGCTTCTGAGCGTGGTGTTCAGAATCAGCATTAGCCCGGGATGGGCCGTAATCGCGGTAAGGGCGTCTTGCATGGGGTCACTCCCGTTCGGTCTTGCGCGCTTCTTCGAGAAGCTGCGCCATGCGATCCAGCTCTTCATTGGAGAGGTCAGCCTCGGTATCCGAGAGAAATGCCTTTACGGCATTCTCCATTCTGCCTCCAAAAAATGTCCGAAGCACGTTCTTGAGCGCGTTCTGCGCCACGGTACTCTGCGGCTGCGTAGGCAAGTAGAGATAGCGTTTCCCCTCCTCCTCATGGCGGAGGTGGCCTTTCTCCTCCAGGATGCGCAGCAGGGCGCGCACGGACGAGTAGGAGGGCGGTTCGGACAGGGCCTCCAACACCTCAGCAGCGGAGGCTCTGCCTAGCCGGTACAGAATGTCGAGAATTTCGCGTTCACGACGGCTCAGGCCCGTGCCGATCATACGGGGCATCGTCGGGGTCTCCTTTTCAGGAACAATGTGCTAAAAGTTTAGCATAAAATGGATGCCCTGTCAAGAGTGAATGCTAATCTTCTAGCATATTTTTCGAAGCCTTGACATACCGATCCCGCTTGTGCCAGAATCGCTTTGTGCAGCAAAGTTCTTTTGATGGGAGGATTCTCGTGTGAAAAGAGCAGAGTGGACCGTTTTGCTTCTTCTGATGATGTTCGGCGGGTTTCTGTCGGCGCGGGCGGATAAAATCGAAGCGCAAATCGATGCGTATGTCAATGCGCAGAGGCAGCAGAGGCATATCCCAGGCGTCTCGGTCGCCGTGGTTCGGGAAGGGAAGGTCGTCTTTGCGAAGGGGTACGGCCTGGCGAATGTGGAGTTGGAGGTCCCTGCCACCAGGGACACGGTGTATGAACTGCTCTCCGTCTCCAAGCAGTTTACGGCTGCTGCCGTCCTGATGCTCGTCGAGGCGGGCAAAGTCAGCCTCGACGCAAAGGTAGCCGACTATCTTCCGGATATTCCCGACGCCTGGAGCGCCGTCACGGTGCGCCACCTGCTGACCCACACCTCCGGCATCATGGACTATACGGACGCTCCCTCCTTCTTCGAGAATGCCCGCCAGGATGCCACCCCGGAGGAGCTGCTCAAGCCGGTGAAGGCACGCCCGCTGCAGTTTGCGCCGGGAACCCGGTGGCGCTACTCCAACTCCAACTACTACCTGCTGGGCCTGATTATCGAGAAGGTCAGCGGCATGAAATTCGCGGACTTTCTGGAGGAGCGTATCTTTCGACCGCTCGGGATGACCTCCACCCGCATGAACGATATGACCGATATTATCCCGAACCGGGCCTCTGGCTACCACTGGCTGGCTGAAAACGCGGATAAGCTGCCTGCCGTGGTGACGGGCTATCACGGGAAGAAGAATGTCCTCCAGAACGCCATCTATATCAGCCCGACCCGGAAGTGGGCGGCGGGGGCCATTCTCTCCAATGTGGTGGATCTCGCCAGGTGGGATGCCGCCCTCACTTCGGATCGGTTGCTCAAGCCCGGCACGCTCCAGCAGATGTGGGCGCCTGCCAGGCTCAACAGCGGGGAGGAGGTGAACTATGGTTTCGGCAACGAACTCTCCCATATCCGCGGCCATCGCATGGCAGGCCACCAGGGAGGCGGAATGGCCTTCAACACCACGTTGCTGCACGACCTGGACGACAAGCTTACGGTAATCGTCCTGTGCAACCAGACCACGGCTCCCAGCCAGCCGATGGCCCTCCACATCGCCTCCCTCTATGTTCCGGCCCTGTCGTTCGCCCAGGATAAGCCTATCGAGGACAAGGAGCCGCAGGTCAGCGCGCGCCTAAAGCAGATCCTATTGGACGCCCAGCAGGGGAAAGCGGATGCTACCCTCTTCGCTCCGGAGGTGCAGCAACTCACCCAGTTCATCCGGCGGGCCGGACAGGAGATGCTCGGCAAGCTCGGCGCTCTGCAATCCTTCGTCCTGCTGGAGCGCCGCGATGAGGGGAACAGACGTCTCTATCGCTACCGGGCGGTCTTCGGAACCACCCCGATCCAGTGGACGTTTATGCTGAACCCGGAGGGCAAGGTGTTCAGCATCGAGCCTACCCAGGAGTAAACCGCAAGGTCAACCCGTTGTCGGAAGCAATCTGCATGTTGCGTCCGCCAGGCGGGTGAATGCGCGGATGCGCAGAGGGCCGGACCCTGGGCGGCGCAAAGCGCCACATCAGACGGGTACGTTCTGTGCCCGGCCCATCGAGCCTACCCAGGAGTGAGCCGGAGCGCTTCCTACATGGGCCAGGGTCAACGAGCCTGCACGGGGACCCACTGCCGATGGTGCTCCCCAACATAGACCGACTGGGGCCGGATGATTCGGTCGAGGCGCTGCTGCTCGAAGCAGTGGGCGATCCATCCGGCCACGCGCCCGATGGCGAAGGTAGGCGTAAACAGCTCGGTGGGCAGGTCCAGGCCATGCAGCAGCAGCGCCGTGTAGAACTCCACGTTCGTCTTCAAATGCCGGCCCGGCTTGTACTCTTCGAGCAGCCGCAGGGCCGTCTGCTCCACATGCTGCGCCAGCGCATAGAGCGCCTGGTCCGCATCCGTCTGGAACAGGCGCTCCGCCGCCTTCGCCAGCACATCGGCGCGGGGGTCGCGGACCTTATAGATGCGATGCCCGAAGCCCATCAGACGCTCCCCACGCTCCAATTTCTCCCGCAGGTAGGGCTCAGCGCGCTCGGCGGTCCCGATCTCAAAGACCATGTCCAGCGCGGGGCCGGGCGCGCCGCCGTGTAGAGGCCCCTTGAGCGCCCCAAGCGCGCCGACGACGGCGGACACCAGGTCGGATTGCGTGGCGATGATGACGCGGGCGGCGAACGTAGAAGCATTGAGGCCGTGATCCACCACCGTATTGAGGTAGGTCTCCAGAGCGCGCGTCCGCTCCGGGGTCGGCTCCTCTCCGGTCAGCAGATAGAGGTAGTTGGCGACATGGCCCAGATCCGGTCGTGAGGCGAGCGGCTCCTGGCCGTTGCACAGCCGCCAGTAGGCTGCGACCAGCAGCGGCATACTCGCCGTCAGCGTCAGCGCGGCCCCATCGAAGCCCGACGGCTCTTCTCTTTCTCGCTCCAGGCTGAGCGTATCGGCAGCCATCCGAAGGGCGTCCATGGCGGGCATCTCACTGGAGGCTGCGGCCCGGAGCGCCTCCAGGGCGATCTCCGGTAAGGCCCTGTGGGCCGCCAGCGCGCGGGTAAAGGTCTCCTTCTGCTGGGCGTCGGGCAGCTCGCCCTTCCAGAGGAGGTAGGCAACCTCCTCGAACGTCGCATACTCCGCCAACTCCTCCACCGGGAACCCGGCGATCACCAGTTCCCCTGCCTGTCCATCCACGCCGCTGATGCGGGTCTCTGCGGCGACAACTCCCTCCAATCCCGACCTGACCAGTGTTGCGGTCATTTTCAGCTCCTCCTCTTGCTATCGGATTGTGTCTCCGTCTACAATATAGGCTGAGGAGAAATATATTGTCAATCTTGATTCCTGAATCAATCTATGGCGGCAGCGAGGAGGCGGAATGAGCGGCTATTTGAGCGCGGCGGAAGTCACGCAGGAGTTGGGCATCAGCGTCTCCACGCTCTACTCGTATGTGAGCCGGGGGCTGTTGCGCTCCGAGTTCGCGGATCGCAGCAAGCGGACGCGGCGCTACCCTGCCGAGGACGTGCAGCGCCTGAAGGAGCGCCAGGAGATGCGCCGCAATCCCCAAAAAGTGGTGGATACGGCGCTCCACTGGGGTACGCCGATGCTGGACTCGGCACTAACGCTGATCGACGGAGGGCGCTTCTACTACCGGGGGCGGGATGCGCTCGATCTGGCCCTCCGGGAGAGCGTGGAGCGGGTCGCCGCATGGTTCTGGCTGGGCGAGGAGCGCGAGGCGGGCGCCCTCTTTGCGCAGGGCGCGGACACGCTGCCTCCGCGTGTCGAGGCGATGCAGGCTCATCTGGCGGAGGCCACGCCGATGGAGCGCTTTCAGGCCCTTCTGCCGGTGATGGCGCTGGAGGACCCGGCGGCCTATGATTTCCGGCCCCGGCAGGCGGCCTACACCGGAGCACGCATCTTACAGAGCATGACCCTGCTGGCTCTGCCCACGGCGTTGAAACGCCGTTCTGAAATACGAAACCCGCCTTCGCGGGTTAGCCCCATTTTGAATGGAGTCCGCGAAGGCGGACTTTGCGTTTCAGACCGGGGATTCATCCCCGATGGAATCGCAGCGCGGCTGCAGCGCGCCTGGGTTCCGGGGCCGCCGCAGGCCGCCGCGCTCCTGAACGCCGCTCTGATCCTCTGCGCCGACCATGAACTGAACGTCTCCTCCTTCACGGCCCGGTGCGTCGCCTCGGCAGGTTCGCCTCCCTATGCGGTGGTCAGCGCGGGATTGGCAGCCCTACAGGGCGTGAAGCATGGCGGCGCAAGCGACCACCTGGAGGCGCTATTTCGAGAGGCGGGCCGGCCCGAGCAGGCGCGCGCCGCTCTGGCGCAGCGTCTGCGGCGGGGAGAGAATATCCCCGGCTTCGGGCACAAACTCTATCCCGAAGGCGACCCGCGCGGCAGGCTGCTTCTGGAGCAGGTCACAGCGGCTTATCCGCAAGCGCCTGGTACACTGCTGGCCCTGGCGCTTGCGGAGGCCGGTGAGGCGCTCCTGCACGAACGGCCTAACCTGGACTTCGGCCTCGCCACCCTCTGTGCGGCGCTGGATCTGCCTACCGGGGCGGCCATCGCCCTGTTTGCGCTGGGGCGCACCATCGGGTGGACCGGCCATGCCATCGAGGAGTACCAGGCAGACCGCCTGATCCGCCCGCGAGCGCACTATACAGGGGTCCTGCCTGCCCCATGAAAGGATAGGGAAGGAATGGATGCCTGCGTAGCGAATATTACGATGACGTGCCGTCTCCGGCAGAAAGGGAAGAACGCATGAAAACCGTCTCCGTGTTCCGATGGAGTCTGATGCTTCTGGGATTGGCTCTCTTATCGGCGCCAACGCCGGCCCAGAACCCTACCAAACCCGCCAAACGCCCGATGACGCCCGAACAGAAGCAAACGGTTCAGGCGCTCTTCGATGCCGTAGATGATGCAGACCCGCAAGCCCTCCGGAAACTGCTCTCCGAGGGAGCCGATGTCAATGTTCGCTCAGAGCATGGGGAGACCCTCCTGTCGCGGGCTGTGTCTACAGGCAGGCTCATCCTCGTGGAGCTTCTGGTGAGCCATGGGGCGAACGTCAATGCCGCCAACACACAGGGCGGCCGATCTACCCCGCTGTTTGCAGCTCTGGGGGGTGATGGCTGTATCTTGACATTTCTTCTGGACAAGGGAGCGAAAATAAACTTTCGAAACAAGGATAACGTTACAGCTCTGCTGATGGCTGTACGGGATGGCTTTTCCGATGATGTCGAGATCCTGCTCCATTACGGCGCCGACAGAAATATCCAGGATGGAAACGGGAATACAGCGTTAACCTGGGCATACTATATGAGGATGGTGAGCCCAAACAAGCAACAAGATTACGATGCCATCATCAAACTCCTTTCGAAAGATCCGTCTACGAGTAAAGCAACCAGGGTGGAAAGTGAGGCCACCAGGGTGGGAATGGATCCTACGGTGATTGCCCTCTTTGCGAAAGCCACGGCCGCCTATCATAAGCTCCGCTCCTATGCCCACACCGAAGTGGACACCTTCATCGAAAGTGGCAGCGGAATCAGCAATTCTCCCCAGGAGAGCAAGCCGGAGACCTTTACTCTTGCGATGGAGCGCCCCAATAAGTTCAGCATCCGCTCCAACCAGGATCTCCCCGGCATGGAATTCCTAGCCGATGTCTTCTGTGATGGCAAGCTTCTCTACACCTATCGCCCTCAGACCCATCAATATCGCAAGACGTCGGCGCCCTCCTCTCAGCGCATGGACTTCGAGGAATTCCTCTCCTCCATGACAGAATTAACCCAACTGGTCGCCTGGATGCTCTGGAGAGATTCCGACCCCATGTGGGCCTTTACGTTCGCACATGCTAAAATAGGGCCAACGGTCACGGAAGGGGGCAAACTCTACGACACGGTGGTGGAAGAGATGAAGGATCTTGACGTCACAAGCCACTTTCACATGGCTCAGTCCTACTATTTCGATGCCAACACCCATCTACTGTACAAAAGCGTCTTGACCGTGTCCGACCAGGTCAACGGCCGTGATGTCTCGTTTACAGATGCCAAGACGCTTATCAACGTGAAGGTAAACCAATCTCTGGCCGCCTCCCTGTTCACCTTCCGTCCACCCACCGATGCCAGGGAGGTGACCTCGTTTATCAACCCCTCGAAGTAAGCGCAGGCGAAGCGGGATCAGCCATCACGGTCGCGCCGCTCTCCAGGGTGGGGTCCGTCGCCGCGCAGACCACAGCGGCGGCAAACTCCTCGATGGTCAGGAGGCCGCCGAGCGCGGCGCGGCGGCCCTCCGTCAATCCCGGCTGCATCCGCTCCAGCAGCTTTGCGGTGATGGTGTTCTCTATGAGATCCCCGCTGACCACCACGAGCGAGACGCCCCGCTCCGCCAGTTCGGGGAGGCGCGCCCGCAGCGCCTGCTCCCCGGCGTGCTTGCTGGCGGCGACGGGCTCGTAGTGTGGCAGCCCCGGTGTGGTGCCGTGGAGATGCGCCTGGTGGCTGGTGACAAACACGACCCGCCCGCCTGCAGGCATAAGCGGCAGCGCCAACTCCACGACCCGGACCTGCGCCGTCACATTGAGATGCCAGGCATAGTCGGCGGGCTTGTCCTTCTCCAGTCCCCCGCTGGCGTTCAAGATGAGCAGATCCAGGCGATGGCCCTGCTCCCGAATGCCGCTTATCATCGCCTCGGTCTCCTCGGCGTGGGTCAAGTCCGCCTGGGCGATCAGCGCCTGGCCGCCCAGGGCGCGCACGCGCTCCGCCACGGCCTCGGCGCGGGGTCTCTTGCTTCGGAAGTTGATAACGACCGTCGCGCCCCGCTCCGCCAGTTGTTCGGCGATGCTCGCGCCGACGCCACGGGAAGCGCCGGTGACCAGCGCGACCCTTCCCTGCAAATCCCTCATGACACGCTCTCCTCCAGAACAAGGCTCCGACCGCCCAGCCGCCCCTCGATATGGTCCACGATCTGCTGCACGGTGGTCATGTAGGCGACGTCATCGCCCAGGTCCATACAGAACTCCTGCTCCAGCGCCAGCAGGATCTCCACATCCTCCAGCGAGTCGGTCGCGATGTCGTTCTTCAGTGACGTCTCCGGGCCGATCTCCGCCTCATCGCGATCCAGCGTCCTGGCGACCACGCTACGCACACGCTCGAAAGTATTCATGGTTCTCTCCTCCTGATATACGATTGACCGATTTCTGCTGTCGGCATCCTCATTGTAAGGAAAAAAGAGAGAAGTGTCCAATATATGTTTCGTGCCGATTGATATATAGGAGATATGGAAGCTTATGGAACTGCGCCACCTACGCTACTTTATCGCCGTTGCCGAGGAGCTGCACTTCGGACGCGCGGCGGAGCGCCTCTGCATCGCCCAGCCGCCCCTGAGCCAGCAGATCCGGCAGTTGGAGCAGGAGTTGGGGTTCGCGCTCTTCACCCGTACGCAACGCCGCGTGGAGATCACTCCGGCGGGCCACCTCTTCCTGGACGAGGCGCGGGAGCTGCTGGCGAACCTGGAGAAGGCGGTCGCGGCGGGGAGGCGGGTAGCGCGGGGCGAGGTGGGCTGGCTCGGCATCGGGTTTGTGGGGACGGCGACCTATGAGTTCCTGCCTGCCGTCCTCTCGGCATTTCGGGAGCGCTATCCGGAGGTGGAGTTGGTGCTGCGCGAGCTGGTCTCAGCGAAGCAGGCGCAGGCGCTGCGGGATCGGCGGATTCATGTCGGCCTGGCGCGCCCTGCCATTCAGGAGGAGGGAATTGTCTCCGAGACCGTCGTGCGCGAGGCGCTGGTTGCCGCCCTGCCAGAATCCCATCCCCTGGCCGCGCGGGAGCGTCTGTCTCTGCCGGCGCTGGCGGCGGAGCCGTTCATCCTGTTTCCCCGTCAGCCCCGGCCCAGCTATGCGGAGGCGATCCTCGCCCTCTGTGCCGAGGCTGGCTTCCGGCCCCATGTGGTGCAGGAGACGGCGGAGATCCATACGGCCATCAGCCTGGTCGCCGCCGGCCTGGGCGTGACTATCGTCCCGGCTTCCGTACAGAGCGCCCACTGGCAGGGGATCGCCTACCGGCATTTCGAGGCCCCACAGCCCATGACCGAACTGACGGCAGCCTATCGCGCCGGGGAGACCTCTCCCATTGTTCACGCCTTCCTAAAAATCGCCAGAGCGATCCACCGATAGAGAGTATACTCGTACAATGCCGGAACTCAAAGAGGCAGCCAGGAAATCCCCGCTGTAACAAAAACCCCTTCCGGACCTGTCAATGGCGATGAATAGGCCGGGCCGTGAACGACCCGTCTTGTGGGCGGCTACGCCGCCAACCGGTCTGCGACCGGGAATGCCTTGTCCGCCCGCAGGGCGGTTGGCTGTCGTAAGGCGGAGGCGCGAACCATTGCAGCGCCGACCCTTGCAGTGGCCCGCGAGACAGGTCGTTCACGGCCTGGTACTACAGAACGGAAGGGAGGGAAGACTTGGAAGGGAGTCTGTTCTGGAAGGGGCTGGTGCTGGGATTCTCCATCGCCGCGCCGGTAGGCCCCATCGGCATCCTGTGTATCCGCCGCACCCTGGCGGAGGGGCGTGCCATGGGCTTTGTTTCCGGGCTGGGGGCCGCCACCGCCGACGCCGTCTATGGCG
>Ga0070734_10002419_pt1 | contig 22699 bp, 19 predicted proteins | sample Coa_R1_8_FD_66444 | JGI IMG/M metagenome (GOLD analysis project Ga0070734, IMG submission 66444) | Surface soil microbial communities from Centralia Pennsylvania, which are recovering from an underground coalmine fire - Coalmine... | ecosystem: Environmental > Terrestrial > Soil > Unclassified ...
GCTCTGGCTGTCTCGACAATTCGGAATGTCGCTTACGGCCCTAAGCGTCTTTTTCTTCGTATCAAGCATCTTCAACGCAGCGTCTTACCCGGTTGCGGCCTGGCTCGCCAAACGCATCGGCCTCATGAATACAATGGTTTATACTCACATTCCGTCGAACGTCTGCCTGATCCTTGCCGCGCTGGCGCCCAATCTCGTGATTGCGCTCACACTTCTTTTGGTCCGGGCGGCGCTCTCTCAAATGGATGTGCCGACGCGCACGTCATGCGTGATGGCGGTCGTCACGCCCGCTGAGCAGCCTTCTGCAGCCAGCATCACGGCGGTTCCGCGCACGCTTTCCCTCTCGATCAGTCCAGCGATTACCGGATTCATGCTCAACAGCGCTTTCGCTGCCGTGCCGTTCGTCATCTCGGGGACCCTGAAAACGGGCTACGATCTCGCCTTGATGTGGTTCTTCCGCGACGTAAAGCCGCCCGAGGAAAAATCGGAAAAATGAAACCGCCCTGCATCGCGATTCCAAGGCACTTGCATGCGGCACACGCGACGCGCTCACGGCCGCGACCCGGCCGTCCCAGCGGCAATAGATGTCGACCATGACCGCATGCGTCGTCGTTTACTATTCCCCCACCAATGAGCCGATGTACGAGCATGAGAAGGTGACGCTCAGCGCTGTCGCACAGCGCATTGCCGCACTCAAGGGCTGCAAATTCGGCGGCATCCACCATGGCGGTCGGGACTATCCCGCCGGCACGTTCTTCGTTCCTGACGAGACTCTGGTGGCCAGCGAAGCGGATTACCTCGGCATTCACGGACCGGCCGACCTGTTCGGCGGCGTGGTCCCGCATACTTTTGTTCGCACCAAGGCCATCACCCATCCACTCGTCGACGATGCCGCCGACCGGCCGGTCGGCTGGTCGTTTAGCTTCGCGAGACGGATCGGCGACAGCGTCCTGCCAGGGTACACGGCATTCAGTTGTCGCGACGCACGTATTGCCGCTAGTCGTCTTCTTCCGTTCGGCACCGTCCAACTGAAGAGAGCTTTCTCGGCTGGGGGAGGAGGCCAAGACCTCGCGAGGAACGCGTCCGATATCGATGTATTTCTTGAGCAGATGTCGAAAAAGGAACTCAGCGAATATGGGTTGGTTCTTGAGTCTCATCTCGACCAAGTGGTGACCTTCAGCGTTGGTCAGGTGACGATTGATAACATGCTGATCGCTTATCATGGTAGGCAGCGGGTTGTAACCAACAATGCGGGGAGGCAGGTTTATGGAGGCTCCGATATCGTGTGCCTGCGTGGGAGTTGGGACGCGCTCAGTTCGCTGCGGACGAGCTCCGCCGTGCGAGTCGCAATATCCCAAGCTCAACGATATGACGCGGCCATGAGCGAATATCCGGGCTTCGTCGCGTCGCGCCGCAACTATGACATTGCGCAGGGAATTGATAGCGGCGGTCATGCACGATCGGGGGTGCTTGAATCATCGTGGCGCTCGGGCGGCGCCAGCACCGCTGAACTCGAAGCGATGTCTTTGTTGAGCGATCCCGGCTGTCACCTCGTTCGGGTACGCACCGCAAAGATCTTTGGCAAGGGGCACAGACCACCCGAAGGAGCTATCGTGCATTTCCAGGGGGACGATCCGCGGGATGGACCGATAATCCGATACACCTCCATTGTGGAGTGTCGGAGACGGGATCAATGATGACGTGTGCCGGCTCTCCCTGGTCGGTGCATGGTAGTATTTTGACGGGGCGATCAGGTTTGGTGTCGCGCTGGATCCCGCCAAATCGGTCGCGACACTCGGATCAGAAAATTTCGAGGTGTTTTGGTAGCCTTGGAATTCGCGTGCTTTATACTGGTCGCTTCTCCCAGCCCATACTGTCCTGGGGGACAGTATTGGCTGGGCATGGCGTTTTCGCAGAAGCATTCTCGCGGTTGGGAGGTGCTGTTACGCGGTGTCGACGCGTTCATTCCTTTGGTGTAGATTTGGCCGTTTACTGATGGAGTCGGGAGCTCCGGAGTTGCAGCTGCTTGTGCGGACCCTGTTTCGACGGTGCGCCAACGTCATGATGATGGCGGCCGTGCTGGCGTTCAACATTCAGGGGACTTTCATCGCGCAAGCCGCAACGGGTGCAAACAGCCATTACCATCACGGCTATCGTCAACATCATCTGGCTCACCAGCATGCAAAGAGCCACGCCGTTACCCACGTTCATGCGGACGGCACGATCCACAAACATGCTGTCGACGATGGTGATCGCGCCCTGAAAGATCATAGACAGCAGCCCGGATGCCCGTGTTGCTGGAACATGGCCATTCTTGCTGCGGTGCTTCCGCTTCCGCCAGTCTCCAAATTCGATGTGGCCCCGCGTAGCAGGGTCGCTATCGAGAATCTCGACCCGTACCGCAGCACCGAGCCGGACGGGCCACGACGCCCGCCAAGAACCCCCAGCATAGCCTAGCCGCGCGTGGCCACGAGCCACGCCACGGAGGAGTTATGTCCACGGGGTTTTGCAATGCCACGCCTGTTCCCGGGTCCCGGTACCGACCGGAAGTCCACGCCGTTTGGCGCGTCTAGTGCTGCCGTCCTTCTCCTTAACCTGGCGCTATGCTGCCTCGGCATCGGCCTTGCCACGGCCCACGAGGGGCATGACGAAGTGCAACCTGCTGTCGCATTGGGCGCGGCCGGTCTCCCTCGGTTGATCACCAGTTCGGAAAGCTACGAACTCGTCGCCGTACTGGAGGGAGAACGGCTGGCGATTTACCTCGATCGCTTTGAGGATAACGCACCCGTTACCGATGCGAATATCACCGTCATGGTGGATGATGAGCCGGCAGTAGCTCAGCCCTCAGGCGACGGTACGTACAGCATCGCCTCAAAACTGTTCTCCCGCAGGGGTCTTATCGAACTCGTCTTCGATATCAAGGCCAAGGACGGCGATGATCTTCTGATCGGGAAGTTGACCGTTCCTGGCTCTGTCCGAGACGCACGTTCTCCCGAGGCTCTCCCGTGGTACGGCCGCGCCTGGTCATACGCGCGTCATGGCGCCCAGGATCACATGATCCTGGTCGCTCTGGTGCTCCTTGCGGGAGTTTTCCTCGGCCACGTTTTGCACAGGCGCCGGTTTCGCGAATTGCTCATTCTGTCATTGGCGCTGCCCGCGATCGCCGCGATGGAGCACGTCGCTTGGGCCCACGAGGGTGACCACGACGAGTCGAAAGCGGCCGCGGTGACTGGCGACACGGCAAGGCGGTTGCCGGAGGGCCAGGTTTTCGTGCCGAAGCCGATGCAGCGCATCCTCGACATTCGCACCCAGGTCGCCAAGTCGCAGACGGCTCCGAAAACTGCAGTTTTCCTCGGCCGCATCATCCCGAATCCGAACCGTAGCGGTCTCGTTCAGAGTATCAGCGGAGGGCGCGTGATCGCGCCGGACCAAGGCCTTCCCAGGCTTGGGCAAGCAATCGCCAAGGGCGATCTCCTCGCCTTCATCGAGCCGCCCATGGCGAGTGCCGATCGCACCACGATATCCGAGCGCGCGGGCGAGCTTGAGCAGATGATCGCCGTGGCGGAGGCGAAGCTCCGGCGATTGCGACCAATGGCGGAACGACAAGTCGTGCCGCAATCCCTGGTGATCGAGACTGAAGCCGAGCTCGAAGGTCTTTACCGGCGGCGCGATGTCGTCCGTGAGACGCGCGTTGCGCCGGAAGCCTTGCGCGCGCCTATTGATGGCGTGCTTGCCATGTCGCGTGTCGTCTCCGGCCAGGTCGTGCAGGCGCAAGACATGCTCTTCCAGATTGTCGATCCCAATTCGCTGTGGATTGAGGCCTACGACTACGGCGACAGCGATCCGGCGACCCTGAAGCACGCGACCGCCGTTGGCCCGGCAAATATCGCTTTGGAACTTGGCTTTGAAGGATGGAGCCGCACGCTTCAGCAGCAAGCTACGGTGTTGCAATTCTCCATCGTGGCGCCGCCGCCCTCGATCCGCGTCGGTCAGCCGGTCACCGTCACGGCCCAGCGCCGGGAGACTGCACGCGGGATTATTCTTGCGCGCGATGCGGTCGTTCGCGGCGGTAATGGCGAGAGCTTGGTCTGGCGGCACGTAGAAGCGGAGCTGTTCGAGCCGCGACCGGTCCGGACCGAGCCTTTCGATGCCACCCACGTCCTCATCCCGGCCGGCATCAGCGAAGGCGAGCGCATCGTGGTGCGGGGCGCCGAGCTCATCAATCAGATCCGTTAGGAGACTACGGTGTTCAACGTCCTCGTTTCGGCGAGTCTGCGTCACCGGCTGTTTGTCTTGGCGGCAGCCGCGATGTTGGTGCTCTATGGGACCCTGATCCTGCCGCGCATTCCGATCGACGTATTCCCTGACCTCAATCGGCCCATTGTGACCCTCATTACCGAGGCCGAGGGGCTCGCGCCGCAGGAAGTCGAGCAACTCGTCACCTTTCCTATCGAAAGCATCATGAACGGGATGCCAGGCGCGGCGCGGGTGCGCTCGGTTTCGGGCATCGGCTTATCGATTGTCTACGTCGAATTCGATTGGGGCACGGACATCTTCCGCAACCGCCAGCTGGTTTCCGAGCGCCTCGCGCTGGTGCGCGACCAGCTTCCGCGGGGCATCACACCGCAGATGGGCCCGATCACTTCGATCATGGGCGAGATCATGCTGATTGCCGTGACCAGCGATACGGCATCGCCCATGGAAGTGCGCGAGATCGCCGATTTCGTGATGCGTCCACAGCTCCTCACTATTGCGGGCGTCGCCCAGGTGATTCCGATCGGGGGTGAAGTCCGGCAATACCGGGTCGCGCCGAACCCCGCCCTGATGAGGGGACTTGAGGTGACTTACGAGCAGATCGAAAGCGCCGTGACGCGCTTCGGCACCAATACGGCGGGCGGTTTTGTGGATCAGCAAGGCCGCGAATATCTCATTCGCAATCTCGCCGTCACCCGACGTCTCGAAGATTTGCGCGACACCGTGGTCGCGTACCGGGAGGGCCAACCGGTGCTGTTGCGGCAGGTCGCGAGCGTCGACTTCGCGGCCCGGGTCAAGCGGGGTGACGCCGGATACCGCGGCAAGCCCGCCGTCATTCTCTCGGTGCAAAAGCAGCCCGGCGCCGACACAGTGGCCCTGACGAATCAGATCGAGAGCGCACTTCACGTCCTTCAGAACACGCTTCCGGCCGGAATCTCGGCCACCAATGTACAGTTTCGCCAGGCGAGCTTTATTGAGGCCTCGATCGGTAGTCTGAAGCGGGCGCTGCTGGAGGCCGCAGTCGTCGTGGCGCTCGTGCTTCTGGTGTTCCTGATGAATGCGCGGCCCACGCTCATCTCGCTTGCCGCGATCCCGCTCTCCTTTCTCATCACATTCACCGTCTTTCATGCGGTGGGACTCACGATCAACACCATGACGTTGGGCGGCCTCGCTATCGCGATCGGCGAGCTCGTCGACGACGCCGTGGTCGATGTCGAGAATATTTTGCGCCGCCTTAGTGAGAACAGCTCGCGTCCCAACAGACGGCCGGTCCTCGACGTAATCGCCGGGGCCAGCCAGGAAGTCCGCGCTGGCATCCTCTATGCGACGATCATCATCATTCTGGTGTTTCTGCCCCTCTTCGCGATGTCGGGCCTCGAAGGCCGGTTGTTCTCGCCTTTGGGGGTCGCCTACATCGTCTCCATCCTGGGCAGCCTTTTGGTCTCGATCACCCTGACACCCGTGCTGTCATACTATCTGTTTGCCGGGCGCGCGGGCCGCAATCACGACAGCTATCTTCTCCGGCAGGCGAAGCGCGCCAACTCGGCGCTCCTCGCCTGGGCCTTGCGCAAGCGAGCGCTGGTTTTCACGTCAGCAGCTCTCGCCATTGTCGCCGCTGCCGGCGCGGCGTTTTTTCTGCCGCGCACCTTCTTGCCAGCTTTCGCGGAAGGCACGCTTGACGTCAGTCTTGCCTACAATCCTGGAATCTCCCTCGGCGAGTCCAATCGGCTCGGTTTGATTGCCGAGCGGCTTTTGATGAACGTACCCGAGGTTGCCTCGGTCGGCCGTCGTACCGGACGGGCGGAGCTCGATGAGCACGCCGAGGGCGTCCATTTCAGCGAGATCGATGTCGATCTCAAGCCCTCGTCGCGGTCGCGTGAGGAGATCCTTGCCGACATCCGGGCGCGTCTCGCCGTCCTGCCAGCCTCGGTCAGCGTCGGCCAACCCATCGCACACCGGCTCGATCACATGCTCTCCGGCATACGCGCTGAGATCGCGTTGAAAATCTACGGCGACGACCTCGACACGCTGCGCAACCTCGCAGAGAGTCTGCGGAACCGCCTCGCGCCGATCGCTGGTCTCGCCGACCTCCAGGTCGAGAAGCAAAACCGCATTCCGCAGCTTCCCATCGAAGCCGATCATGAACGTGCAAAGCTTTATGGCGTCACCCCTGCGGCGCTGACTCGTGCGCTGGAAAGCTTGTCCAACGGCCGCACCGTGTCTCAAGTGGTGACCGAAGGCAATCGCCGGTTCGATGTCGTGATCCGTCTGTCCGACACGGACCGCTCCACGGCAGGTCTTGCTGACCTACTGGTCGAAACCCCTTCCGGACACGTGCCGCTTTCGCTCGTCGCACGCATTCAGGAGACGGACGGGCCCAACCAGATTCTGCGCGAAAGTGGGCAACGGCGCATTGCGGTCTATGCCAACACCGACGGCACACATGATCGCGCGCAAATCATCGCCGAGATCCGCAACGTGCTCGCCGCCACGGCCTGGCCGCAGGGATACCACGCAACGCTCGAAGGCACCTACCAGGCGTACGAAGATGCAGCGTGGCGCATCGCAGTCCTCGCGCTCGCCTCACTGCTGCTGATCTTCCTGGTGCTGCAAAACCGCTATCGCTCTTCCGTGCTGGCGCTGATCATCATGGGCAACGTTCCGCTGGCCTTGATCGGAAGCGTCGCCGCGCTCTGGGTAACCGGCTTGCCGTTGTCGGTCGCGAGCATGATGGGGTTTGTCACGCTCGCTGGCATCAGCACACGCAACGGCATCCTCAAGATCAGTCGCTACGTCAATCTCGTGCTTCACGACGGTGCGCGCTTTGGGCCGGATCTCGTGATGCGCGGCAGCCTTGAGCGCCTCGCGCCGGTGTTGCTGACGGCCTTGTCGGCGGGGCTTGCCCTCACGCCCCTCCTGCGCGGTGCAGGCGAGCCGGGTCGCGAAATCCTTCATCCGGTTGCGGTCACGATTTTCGGAGGGCTGCTCAGCTCCACGTTGCTGGATGCGGTGCTGACGCCAGCCTTGTTCCTTGTCTTTGGCGGCGAGCCTCTCAAGCAGCTCTGCGCCATCCACCGCGGCGCGCGCGCCCCGGCGGAAATCTACTGACTCGAAAGCGGAGGAAGAAGACTCACATGTCCAAGCGCACATCGGTTGCATTGCTCTTTGCTGCGATTGCGTGGAGCGCCGCGGCCCAAAGTCCGACGAAGGGCGAGCACGGCGGCGATGTCGTCGTCATGGAGGGACACCCGATTGAGTTCGTCAGCAAGGATCAGGAGATCACCTTCTATATCCTCGAAGACGACGGCAAGAGTCCCACCTCCACGAAGGGCTTCTCCGGTCGGGCTGTGATCCAGGACAGTGGCAAAACGTTCGCCGTGAACCTCTCGCCCGCCGAACCCAACATGTTTGTTGGCCAGCTTGCGATGCCGCTCGGTTCAAAAGCACGTGTGGTGTTCTCAGGAAAAGTCGAAGGCCACAACCTCCAAGCACGTTTCACAACAAACTAGGACAATCTCCATGCGCTTTGGAATGATCGCCAGGGTGATCGCTGGAACAATCGTTCTGCGGCCGCTGGCCACTATGATGCGGACGCTTCTTCCTCTCGTCCTCGTGGCAGTCACCACACCCGCTCTCGCCCATTCGGAAAACGGCGTCGCCATCGATTTTTGGGGCGGCTTCACCCATCCGATTTTCGGTCCTGATCATGTGATCGCGATGGTCGCGGTCGGCTTGTGGGGCGCGTTTCTGGGCCAACCCGCGATCTGGCTGCTGCCCGTGGTGTTTCCGCTGGTGATGGCGGTCGGCGGCGCTCTCGGAGTCGCGGGTATGCCGCTGCCTGGCGTAGAGACCGGTATCGCGATCTCGGCCGTCATGCTGGGCGGGATGGTGGCCTTTGCCGCGAAGCCACCGCTGTGGGTCGCCGCGGTGCTGGTTGGGGCGTTCGCCATCTTTCACGGCCACGCGCATGGGGCCGAACTTCCCATCGGGGCAGATGCGGTCGCGTTTTCAATGGGCTTCGTGGTCGCGACCGGCATGCTGCATCTCGGTGGCATCACGTTCGGCGGTCTCTCGCATTGGCCTGCCGGGAGGGTTGCGGTGCGGGCGGCCGGGGCTGTCATTTCGCTGCTTGGCTTTGCTTATTTGGGGAAGATCCTATGACTCGGCTTTTCTGCGCAGCGCTCGTCGCCTGCTTGTTTGCATCGACGCCAGCTCTGGCCCATGCGCCGCTCATGGGCATTGGCGGCGTGTTCGGCGGTGTCATTCACGCCGTGCTGGTTCCGGAACATGGGCTGACGCTGTTGGCGCTTGGTCTTGTGCTTGGGCGACAGAACCAGGACGCACGCCGTTTAGGCATGTTGATCTTTGTAGCCATCCTGACATGCGGCCTCATCGCGGCGGCCCTCATCAGTGAGGAGACCCTTGCGGCCGATCTTCTCCTCCTTGCGACCTGCACGTTGGGCCTGCTGATCGCAGCAACCTGGATGCCCCCACGCCTCGTATTGTGCCTGGCCGCTCTTGCAGGACTTATGTTCGCCCTCGACTCAAAGCCGGACGGAACATCGGCTACCGAATCCGCACGGATGCTGATTGGCAGCGGCCTTGGCGCTGCGCTCGCTCTCGCGCTAGCGGCAGAAGGCGCGGTTTACTTGCGAGGCCAAACCATGCTGATCGCCGCGCGGGTGGTGGGCTCCTGGATCGCCGCCATCGGCATCATGGTGCTGTCGCTGCGGATTGTGACCCGAATGACGATTGGATGAGCCCAGTTCGCTCTTGTGGTGGGAAGGTCGGAGAACTCGAGAGAATCCCGGGATCATGCTCTGGAAGAACTGTTGCTGTCGGCAGCGGGAGCGAGGCATAGATGCTTTCCCGGATTTCACGCTCTAGTTTTCTTACCGCGCCAAAGCTCAATTCAATGCCGATGCTGGTGATGCATGTCGGGCGTATGAGGATGCGCGTGCACCAGAACCGTATGCCGATGCTCATGCACGTGCGGCTCGCCTGGAGGATCCTCTGGCCCATGGGCATGTTGATGATGCTCATCATGCGTGTGAGCATGCGAATGAGTTATCGGTTCATGCGAGTGGACATGTTGGTGGCGCTCTGAAACGTGAAGCCATACCCCGAGCGCCATCAGTGCACCGGCGATGACCAGCGGGCCGGTCATTGGCTCGCCGAGTGCGAGAATCGCCGCGGTTGCGCCAAAGAAGGGCGCGGTTGAGAAATACGCGCTTGTTCGCGCCGATCCAAGATGACGCAGGGCTATGACGAACAGCACCAGACTCATACCGTAGCCCAGGAATCCGACCGTTCCCGCAGCGACGATCGTAAGAACTCCAGGAAGCTTGCCGCCCATCCATAGTCCAAGGCCAACATTCACAGGGCCGGCGACGAGGCCCTTGAGCTCGACGATCTGCATTGGATCCGAAAGCGACACCTTACGTGTGAGATTGTTGTCCAATCCCCAGGCAACACATGCGCCGATGATCGCGAGCGGTCCGACTATGTCCGACAGCGCGGGTTGCCCCGACCACGAAAGGACACCAGCCCCTGCAACGAGACACGCCATGCCAAGGACGATCCGTCGGTCGAAGTGTTCGCGGAAAAGAAACCATGCCATCAGCGCCGTCGCCGCGCCCTCCAGCGTGAGCAAGAGCGATGCGGTGGCCGCATCGGCACGGGCGAGCCCCACCAGAAGCAGCACCGGGCCGACAACACCGCCGGCAATGATTGCTCCGGAAAGCCAAGGCAGATCGTCACGCTTTAACGCCATCTCTCCGATTCTGCGGGGTGAGAGCATCGGGCGTACAAAGCGGCGTATAAGAGCTAAGCCAGCTCCCGCGCCACAATACAGCAGCCCCGCGAGGACCGTGGGATCGGTCGAGCCAAGAAGCGCTTTCGCCGCCGGTGTCGAAATGCCGAACAGCACCGCGGATAAGAGGGCGTAGAGGATGGCCCGAGTAGTCATGAGAGGTCAAAGCGGTGCGGTGACGGCGCTGGCGCGAATAGAAGCAGCAAGTGTATCGATTCGGAAGTTTTGCGTCACGCCCCGAAGACCGATTGCGTGGCCAAGCCATTCGGAGGACCTAGTGTGCAACAGTCTAACGGGTGTAACGAACTTCGGAACGAGGACGTGAGGTCGAATACGTTTCATCCAGACTCAACGAGTCCCTCGACACTGCTTGCAGGCCTTTACCTGACCATGGCTTGGGTTTCAACTGAGGATTAAATCGTATAGAGCTATCGTTTTTCTTCGGTCGCGAATTAGGTTCCCATAGTTCCTAATGATCACAAGGACATGATGAGACGTTGTCAATCCGATATCGCTCTACCGCTTCGTCAGCCGAAAAACCTACTTCAACCTTCACAGAAGGCGACAGCCATGTGAACCGCTCTCGGAACTCGATCTCGGGTCCGACTTCCTTTAGCCGCAGGAAAACGATCTCGAAGTATCCTGTGGAATTTGCCGCGCATCGGGATGCATCGACGGATATGATTGCGGTCCATTTTCGTTCCAGTGTAGGTGGTCGCATTTCCGAAAATTTGACCTCTTTGAATGCCAGGATAGGCCTGCATTCCTGCTGGCCAAGAGCTTGCGGGACACTGACGAGGCCAATAATCCCTGTCAAAAACACCGACATGCATGATCGATACATTGATGGTTCTCCTTGGGTTTGATCCATGACAGTCAATTCCGCCGAGCGACGACCTTCTTCGCCCTGAGTACCGCGGCAGATGCCAGCGCCGCGTACGCACAGAATGCGCCGGCGATGGCGACGAAGAATCCCATCGCGCCAAGGCCGAGCCAATGGATGGCGATGAGTGCGCAACCGGCGCCTACGAACAGGCGGACGGCGTTGGCCGACACAGTCCAGATGACGCTTCCGAACCCTTGAGTTGCAAAATAGAGGCCCATCCCAAGGCCGTAGAGGCCGTAAACTGGTCCGGCGATTCTGAGATATAAAGTGCCAACACGGATGACCTCGTCTTCAGCGGTGAAGAGGCCCATCCATAAGCTCGGAAAAAGCGCAACGACCAATCCGATCGAGGCACATGCAGCCGCAACAGTCCCCCCGCCCGTCCATGCGATTTGATAGGCACGTTCGTACTGTTTGGCACCCCAGTTGGTGCCGACCATCGCAACGATCGCGGTGCCAAAGCCGAATGCCAGCGGGATAAGAATATATTCGAGGCGCGCGCCCATCGCGTATGCGATCGCTGCTTCTTTCCCGAGATGACCGGCAAGTCCGGTCAGCAACACGACTGACAGATTGGTGATGCTCACATTGATTAATCCCGGCACGCCCACCTTGAGGATTTCCGCAAATAGATGCCACTGAAGGGGGACGCCGCGGAACCTCAAAGTGACGAGCGAGCGAGGAGAACGCAGGCGGGCGAGCAGCACGAGACTGCCGGCAGCGAACGGCAGTATCAGGCCCCAGCCAGCGCCAGCGGGTCCAAGCGGCGGAATCGGGTCCCATCCGAAAATCAGCACTGGCGAGATGAGAACGTGCGCCACCACGCTGCCAACAATGACGGCGGCGGGTAGGCCCATATTGCCGGTGCCACGCACCGCGCTGCCGAGTAAGTTCAGCATGCAGATGGACACTGCGCCACTGAAGGCAATGTTTGCGTAGGCAAGGGCAGCGGACAAAGCCGCGCCATGCCCACCCATCAATTGAAAGAAGAATGGCGCGCCAATCAACAGCACCGTCGAGAATACCGACGCGAGGGCGAGGGCCAACGCAAAGGTGTGAAAGGCAAGGGCGTCAGCAACGTCGCGTTTACCGGCCCCCAGCGCGCGGGCAATCGCCGAGGATACCCCGCCACCCATGCCGCTTGCCGCCGTATGCTGCATCAACATCACAAACGGAAAGGCAAGCGAGGCACCGGCGAGAACGTCCGGGCCGAGACGACCAAGAAAGAGTCCGTCGAACGTAATCATGCCGGCGATCGCCATCAGGTTCAAAATGTTCGGCGCCGCGAGCCGCAGCAGGGTCGAGAGAACCGGCCCTTCGAGTAACAGTCGGGTTCGCGCGGCGACTGCATCCGCCATCGGTCGAGGACCGGCTGCGATCGGCGAGGCCACTGAGCGCGCATGTGCGGCATTTCCGTTGCTCATGGCCCTTCCTCCGAGCGGGCCCCTGAAGCGCCACCGGATGATCGCCCTCAAAGGGAGCTGACGGGGCAGTGATGGAGGCACGATTGCACGTCACGTTTGAAGCTGCCCCGAATATCGTCGTTGAGCCGATGACTGCAATGCATCATTTCTACGGCTATCATTAGAAATTATGAACAACTATGAGCGGCGCGAGCTTGTTGGGTTGCGTTCACACGCCTTGAATTGGAGGCATCAAGTGCAGTGCTAGAGAAGTCTAGCCAGCGAAGCGTCGCTCCTCTATGCTTGATTAGGTTTGTTTATGAAGATCGAACGATGCTGCGCCGTCTACCGCCGCTGAATGCCCTTAAGGCTTTCGAGGCTGCGGCGCGGAGCGAGAGCATCACGCGCGCCGCTGAAGAGCTGTGTGTCACGCAAGGGGCCGTGAGCCAGCAGGTCAAGGCATTGGAGGCCACGCTCGGGATTAAGCTTTTCAGTCGTGAGCGCCAGCGGCTCGTTATTACCGAAGCTGGTCGTGAATATCTCGCAGTGGCGCGTGACGCGCTGGACCGGATTGCGGTGGGCACCGAGCGCCTCGTCCAGCGACAGCGCTCGGGCGTTTTGACGATCAGCATATCCCCGGATTTTGCCGCGAAATGGCTGGTACACAGACTCGGCCGGTTTGCACAAAGCCATCCGGACATTGATCTCCGCGTTTCAGCGACCGCGCATCACGTCGACTTTGCACGCGAGGACGTCGATATTGCCGTGCGTCATGGTGACGGCAAGTGGCCGGGGCTTGAGGTCGTACGCCTCTGCTCAGAGCAACTTTTTCCAGTTTGTAGCCCCAAGGTGCTCTCGAGACGCAACCGCATCACGACGGCATCGGATTTGCTGAAATTTCCGCTGCTGCGGCTCGACGACTGGAAGACCTGGACCCGATGGTTTGAAGCTGCTGGCATCGCCGATGCCGTGCCGCACGGTCCGACCCTTAACAGCGCGAGTATGTTGATAGACGCTGCCGTCGATGGCCAGGGCATCGCGCTTGCACGTACCGCACTCGCTGCTTGGGATCTCATCAATGGACGCCTCGTTAGGCCAATCGATGTTTCCCTGAGAATGCCCAACACGTATTGGATCGTATGTCCAAAGGTGACGTCGAGCGTGCCCAAAATCGCAACGTTCCGGGATTGGCTCTTGGCCGAGGCGGCGGAAGACGCGCGTCGCCTAAAACGTTGCGCGCCTATGCTAAAGTTGGCGTGAGCGGCCAAAGGTTTGCAATACCTTATGTCGCGCCCTCGTAGCTAGAGGTATCCAACGGGACCGTCGCGCCGCCAAGTAGTTGTTTTCGTAATGGCTGACGAGCAGTCGCTCAGAAAGCCCTTTCATCCATTGCGGCTTAAGCAAGAGGGGCCGCACCATCACGGTTGTGGGCGCTGCAAATGGCCGAGACGATGTAGAAGTCACCGTTTGTGCGTTCATAATGCGGCTCTCCTCGCGCGCAGCGATGTCGGGTTAGCGAAACTGTCCGTCAGGCTTGCCGCGGCGCACCATCTCCTGACAGTATCCGTAGAGGGCATCGTAAACGATGAACTCCGCTGCGATCAGCTCGTGATCGTCCTTGAACCCAAGATGCCGAAATCCTTCGGCGATCGCGTTCAACCCGGCGGCCTCAGGCTGATTCCACAACGTGTTGTCGGTATCAGCGCCGTTGACGATCTTTGCTAACAGGACGATGGCCGGATCACTTGTGAGGCCGTGCTTTTTCACGAGCGCATCGAAAGAGCATTCTTTGCCGTGATGTCCGAACTCGACACCCTTCACGTCATAAGGTGTTGCCCCTTGGCGTTCGGCGACCTCCATCACCTGCTCGGCAGGCACGAACAGGAACTCCGCCTGCCGATCGATGAACTTAAGGATCAGCCAGGGACAAGCGACCCGGTCTACCTTCACTTTTTCACGTGTCACCCATTTCATGCTCAACCTCCTTCTGCACTTAAGCTGATTCGAAGTTCCTCGAGCAGCAGGCCGGGTACCGGCACCGCCGCAAATGCGCACGCTCACCGCCTGCTTAACCCCCGGCCGCGCGTTTTAAGCGTGAGCAACTTGATAGATTGCGGCCCGGTGGCTCTTGGGTAGAAACGCATAGATCCGGTCGCCGGCGGGGGCGAGCGCGAAAGTGTGCGCACCGGTTTCAGTTGCGATACTCTCGACTTTTCCCATAGTTTCCGTGTCGAATATGTCGATGGTGCCGGGGTCGCCTACGGCGACATAGAGCCGTTTGCGTATGCGATCGAAAAACACGACATCCGGGGAGCCGCTCAGGAGTGTTCGTTGCAGGACCTTCCCGGAGCGCGCATCGAGCGTGATCAATTCCCCCGAGTCGCAGGCGCAGAACAGGCGACGAGTGTCGAGATCCAGATCGAGCCCGTGCGGGCCAACCGACGGGATAGCGAAGGTGCGTGTTATGCTTCGAGGCTGCCGCGCGTCGACCACCACAATCTCGGCGGGCTCGGCAATGTTCACATAAAATACCTCCGCCTCGGGGTCGAACACCGCCCAGCGTGTCCGGCCGGGCACGGGGATTTCGGCTCGCGCGGTCCGCTCATCGACAGCGACGATGGTGAGCGTGTGCGAGCGCGGTGTGGCCGGGTCCCCCACATTGGCGACGAGGATTTGCCTCCGGATATGATCAAAGGCGAGGCCATTAGGTCGCACACCGACAGCTATCTTTGATACCTGGGGTGCGTGACCAGGAGGAAAGAGGCCAATCGTGTTTTCGGCCCGATTGGAAGTGATGATGAGCTGCGCCTCGTTGCTCACCAGCACGCCGGCGACGCCTGGCAGATGAGGAATCGAATACAAGAACCTTTGCAATGCGGGGTCGAACACATCCACGGCATCGTTAGCGGTATGGGCAACGTAAACGTGGCCAGTGGCCGCATGCACTGCGGCGTGGTCGAAGCCCCCGGATGCCTGGTGGTCCGGCAGAGCTACGTATCCAACATGTTTTAGGGTTAGCGAGCGGATCGGCTCCATAGCGTCCCCATATTGTTTGGGACGCGATGTTTGGGCCGCAGCCTCACGGGGCAATCGCGGACAGCCCCGTAAGACGCTTAATGCCACAGAAGGTCCGCCTCAGCAAGACAAGAAGGTGTGACGCGATACCGCAATCCGGGAAGGGTAGTGAAGGGCCGGGGTGCCGGGCAAGCCGGCAATCACGTTGAACAAAACTCGGCGGAGCGCCGGCGCGAAAGGCACGTCAGGCCGGCGCAATCCCGAGGCGCTCGACAAATGGCTTCGCCACGACAAGCTTGTCATCGACGATTTTCAGTGGCAGCGCCGCCAAGCTGCGCGTGTGGTAGGAGCGTCAATGATCGCCGCACCCTCAAGCGGATTGTATTTCGAATTGTGACATGTGCATTCGATGATCTTCTGGTCGTCCATCCAACCGCTCACTTCGCAACCCGCATGCGGGCAGATTGCCGAATAAGCGACCACGCCATCGGCTGCACGCTCACGTGTGACCCCGGCGAGCGTTGCAGGATCGAGGCGAACCAGAAGTACCTTGTTGAGCCGGGAACCGTTGCGGATGAGCTTGGTCGCCGGCTCCATCGGCCAAGCGATGACCGGAGGCCCGGCAATGTCCCTCGGCGAGAGCGCATCCGGATTCGCGGTATCGGCGGCGACCAGATAGTCCCCCTCCTTCGGACGCTCGTCGGCCGGCTCCGCTGCTGCCGGTGCAATGGCAGCGCGCAACGTCACATTGGCGCCAAGCACGCACGCAACCGTAAAGACACCGCGTCGGCTCACCTGCATCTCACAACCTCGCTCTGCCCGGCTGGGGGGCCCGTGCACATTGGCTGGCGTTTGCGATCCTGAGCGCGCTATTTCTTCCCGCAATACTTCATGCAGATGTTAAACTCATTGTTGCAAGCATCCCGCGTATGATTTTTCAGACAAGCCTGCTGATACTCACGGCATAATTTGCAGTCCTTCGTTTGTTGAGCTCGTGCTGAGGTGTTGACGCTGATAGAAACGACCAGCACTGAAAGAACCACAATGGGCCGCATAACCAGCTCCTATCCGGACACGGTTCGGCGCGCGCTGCGCCCGCTTCCGTAACGCTTCGCGCATCGTCATTCGACCCAATCGTCGTCGTCAGTCTCCTCCCCGCGTATTCGTCCGGTCAGCGAATCGACGGCAAAGGTGTCCTCGGCGCCCGGAAGCCCCTGGCGAGCCCGATCAACGTTGATGATCGAGATGGTGTTGCCTTCGGCACCAGTCCTGTTGTTCTGGCGCGCGGTCACCGCTACGAACTTGCCATTCGGGCTTGCGGCTATGCCGAAGGGCCCGGCCTGAACGGGAATGCGTGGAGCAACTTCGACAACCGGAGCACCTGCTAAAGCCTTCTCCAGATCCATCACCGATACGTCTTCAGTGCCGCCATTGCCGGATAAGAGATAAGCCTTGCCGTCGCTGCCTTTACCAAGGGCGATGAATTGCGGGTTCGGCCAGCAGCCGAAAGCGTGGGACGGGCCGAGGTATGAATAGGTCACCGGCGGCGGCGTCGGAGACACGAACGGCACCGGAAACGCCGCGCAGGACGGGTTGAGCTGGCGCGTTCCCGGACCGACGAGCGCCATCTGGATCTGTCCGAGCATGCCGCCGGTCTTTGGATCGATGAGGCTGATCCGGTTGGAGCCATCCTGGCCCAGCCAGCCTTCCGAGGAGCTGGCGATGATGAGGTCTGGAAGAACGATCAGCCCGACTCCGCCGAACCAGCCGGCATCGACAATCTTCTCGATAGCCGCATCCGTGTTATCAAATTCACGGGCGAGCATCTTCTTTACGTCCATGATGGATATGTTCGCGCGACCGCCATGCTGAAGAAATTCAGCATTCACCACGGACCCATGATGGTTCATGACATAGGCGGTTCTCTGGTCATCGCTGAGCACGATATTGGCGGGATCGCCAAGCAGCGCGCCATCGAGCCGCCGGGGACTGACCAGCGATCGGCTCACCACGGCATTCGGCGTGTTGTTGTTCTCAGGCTTCAAGGCATCGTTGAGACTGATGGCGTAGATGCGAGGGTCGCGGCGGCCCGAGGCAAGAACGAACGGCCCCTTTGCGGAGGCAACATCGCCGGCGAACAGGGCCGATATAAGCGCTGCAATCCTTGCTGCTCGTATCAAACCGATGCTCATGGCCTTCCCCAATACGGAGCGATCGACGACCTGGTCACGGAGTGCCGCTATGGTCAGGCCCGGCTCGTTATATGACCGGCCGCGCTTCGGCGCACCCGACGGCACTTAGGTGGGAGCAGGACCGCGCTTCTCTTCCGGTGGCTTAATGTGCCTGAACAAGATGAGAAGCGCCACGTCGTAAACGATCTTCAATGTTCCGCAGAACACAAGAGGCAATCCCGTGAACGGAAAGGTGAGTAGCACCCCGGCAAACAAAGGGCTTATCGACGAGGCCAGGCTGCGCGGAACGGCGGTGACACTGGCCGCCGCGGTGCGTTCCGGCGGCGTCACCACCGCCATTACGTAGGAGGTTCGCGTCGGCACGTCCATCTGCGACAGCGCCGACCGCACCAAGAGCAGCCCAAGCGTGGCGGTCAAGCTTGGCGAGAACGCTGCCAGAATCAGACATATGCTCGAGGGAATGTGGGTAAATACCATCGTGTTGATCAATCCAATCCGGCTCGCGATCCGCGCGGCGACTGGATGTGAGAATGCACTCAATACGCCCGCCCAGAAGAAAAATACGCTGGCGGCAGACACGGACAAATCGAACTTCTCGAACAGCCAAAGAGCGAGAAGCGACTGTACGGTGAAGCCTCCCGCAAAGGCATCCAGACTGAACAGCGCAGCAAGCTTATAGACGACATGTCGGGACGGACCAAGAGGTGCCGCGGGTCGGGAGGGCACTCCCCGAACCTGTGGCAGATGCATATAAAGCAAGGCTGCCGCAACGCCGAGCGCTGCGTAAAGATAGAACATCAACCGAAATGCCGTCACCTTGCCGAAGCCGAGGACGATCAAGACGTCCGATAGCCCTGCCATCAACGAGCCCACGGCCATCGACAACGCGCCAATCAAGCTGTAGCGCGCAAAAGTGCGCGTACGCTCCTGGTCGGCGACGCCATGCGCCAGGGACGCATGCTCCAAAGGCACCAGAACGCCAATATCTCCGGTTGAAGGATTAATGGTTCCGATAAACAATACTGCGGCAATCCAGATCAAGTATTCAAAACTTGGCAATGCGGCCCCGGTGATTCCCATCAATCCCGCGCCAAGCAGCAGCATATTGCGCAAATCATGCCGCGGCGCCACCAATCCAACGAGGAGCGTGAGCACCGCGGTGCCGAACAGCGAGGCGGTGGCCACAAAACCGATTTGCACGGGTGTCAGTCCGATCGCCGTCAAATAGGCCGGCAAGATGACGACCGCGAAACCGTCGCCTATTCCGCGCGCACAGCGAGCCGCATACAGCAGATTGATTGCAGAGTGCCGGGTCGTTGATGCCGCATTTCCAAGCATCTCAGTCGTCGAGTCCCCCTCTACCGGCCGCGCAGAAACAGAATGAGACGCACGACGTAGTCGTTCTTCTCCGTCTGGTCCGTGTTAATCGTGATCGAGGCGGCCGGCCTTTGGTGATGGAGAACCGCATAACCGGGCGAAGCACGACTTGGCTCTTCCGACCAGTTGTCGCGGAGGCAGCTTTTCACCTCGTCGAGTATTCGCGCAAAGGCGCGCTCAGCCTCTTTCGCGGTCGCGAGCGGCAGCGAATCGCATGTATAGGTTCGCCTTCCATAAAAGGCGCAGTCGGCCCAGCCGGGCAGCGGGAGTTTCGTTTCCAGATAATTGCCGTGCCGCGGCTCACCTATGATGCTGGCGAACCGCTCCTTGTCATTCACCAGCGCCGCAACTTGCGTGAGTGCTGGACAATACGTCTCGAGGGCAGCAACGTGCGGGATCGACGCCACCAGCACGGCGCCGATCAAAGCGAGCCGGATTGTCACCCGCAAGATGATAAGCATGTCTCAACAACTCGCCCTCATTCGTTCGGCGTTGCTACGAAATCTTCGAAATGCATGTAGCTGTCCGCCTTTGACCATAGGCCGATCTTTCCGGAGACGGGCTGTGGCAGCGTGTGTTGAAGATACAGCTTACCATCGAGATACCCCTCAACCTTGTTGCCGGCAATACGGACTTTCAGGTCGTGCCACTGGCGGCTTGCCGTCGGCGTGTTGCGAACCCATTCCACCGACGAGCGGCGACCCTTTTCAAACTTCCACAGCACGAGGTTGTTTTCCAGACAATTGGCCCGGATGGTCAGGTAGTCGCCATTCGGCTTTAAGTTGAAGAGGATACCGGCGCCCTGGTCGATGCGGCCCGACAGGCCTTCGAACCGTACCGTAATCTCTCCGTTCTTGAAGTCTTCGAGGTCCTTGGCCACAACGTAGGGGTAATAGGCATAAGCCTGGACGCGGTCTAGAAACTCCGCGTAACGCTCGCCATAAAGCGCGCGCGCCTTATCGGCAATGCCGGCAGAAGATTGTCCCTCCTTCCACTGCCGGCCATCGACGGCGAGCAGTTTCTTGCCGCCATCATTTTCGATGCGCCACACCCCAACTACGGGGACCAGCCCCTTTGGTTCCGTGCCTGCCGTTTCATTGCTTAGATCCACTTTGATGGGTGCCGCAAGCGCCGGGAGGAGCACGCTAGCCACGCTCACGACTACGATCATTAGGGTCTTCGTACTGCTGTTCATGGCGACCTCCTTGAGGAATGTTTGTTTGTTGGGCGGTAAACGGCGGCTGCGCCACCATGCGAAAATGATCAAGATGGGCAGTACGGCCAAAAACCAGAGAAGGGGGAACGGGCCATCCATGACGAGCGGATAGCCCGAAAATTCGGCTGAGGGGATTGGTGCCGGAGGGGATACGCCCGCGAGCCCGTAGATCAGCGGCAGAATCTCGCGGGGACTTGTCGACGGGCTTGTGTCCGACCGCGCGCCATAGCGATATTCAATCTGCCCGTAAGCCTCCTCGCTGGCCGCTGATGCGAAGCTCTGTCGCGCGGTGGCGAGACGAATGGAAACGCGCGGCATCACCCGTTCAAGCTTTGCCAGCACGTTTCGCTGCAGATCCATATAGCGAGGGTCCTCCGCCGCAAGGTGGACGGTGATGGCGAGCGGCTCGGTGAGCCTTGCAAGTTGGTTTGCGTCGGCGAGAGCGAAGGAATTGCGGCGATCCTCAGTGACGTCGATCGATGCTTTGATCTGGGTCACGACCAGGAGCGCGAGCACCGCCGCAGCAACGCAAACGGCAGAGCGCATCAGCTTTTGCCGGACGGCGATGCCAGGCGGCAGCCAGACGGTTGCCAGACCCGCAAAGGCGCAAATGGCAATCGCCACGCCAATGACGAGGCCCACCGAAAGAAGCCCCTGCTCGAAGGTGCGAATCACCTGCGTCAGCGATAAATGCGCGAACCATTCGAGCCAGCCGGGGCGACCCGCGATGGTGAAATCGAGCACCCAGGATCCGATCGTGAACGCCAGCGTCACAATTGCGGCCGTGGCGCTGCTTTCGGTGATCGAGGCGGCGAAAAGCGCAACAGCGCCGATCAGCAGGCCGTAGAGCAAGTGGCCTAAAAAAAGCGTGACGATCTCGGCCGGAAACAAGTGTCCACCCGCCATCCACCAGATGGAGACCGACGAGAGGACTGGAATCGCGCATAACAACCAGGCGACGAACACCGCCGCAAGCTTGACGCAGACGAGGGTCATGATGCGGTACGGCAGCTGGACCAGGAGCCGCAAGGCACCGGACTGCTTTTCCTCGCCAAGCACCCGAATGGCGACGAACGGAAACAGAAGCGTTACGGCTACGTAGAACGACCCAAAGGTGGGAACCAAAATTCCGTCCAGGGGCGAGAGACCGGACGCCAGCACTGGTGAGTTCGCGGCCGCGGCACTTGCCTCTCCGTACAATGACATCGCCTGGAAAAAGCTGTAGCCGACGAGCGGGCATGCGAGCAGCAACAGCATCCACAGGGCGCGACCGCTCACGATTTCACGCAGTTCCTTCACGAATAAGGGCCAAACCGGAGCGCCGCGCGCCATTGATGCCTCAGGTGAGAGCAAGAAAGATCTCCTCCACATTTGCGCCGGGACGATTGACTTGGCGGCGCAACTCTTCGAGGGTGCCGACGCCCCGGATTCTGCCGTCCGCCAGCAGGGCGAGACGATCGCAGACCTGTTCGGCATCAAGGAGTTGATGGATCGATAAGAGCAGCGTTCGGCCGCCCGACGCTACGCGCCGCAGCACGCCCATCATGTCGCGCGTTTGCCTGAGATCGAAGCCGTCGAACGGCTCATCCATCAGCAGAATCGGCTGTCGCGTCAGAAATCCGAGTGCGATGATGAGGCGGCGGTTGTAACCTTTGGACAAGGCGTGAATGCGCTTGCCCAGCACGGGGCGGAGACCAACGGTCGAAACGATCTCGGATATATCAGTTGCCGAGCGTCGGTAGACGCCCGCAAAGAAAGCCAACGCCTGCTCAGTCGTCTGATCGGCGTAAGGGCGAACGCCATCCGGCAAGTAGAAGATCACCTCGCGCCGTCGGTGCGCTGGCAAGAGCTGCCCGCGGAAGTGAATCTCTCCTGTATCGACTGGGAGCAGACCGGCAATTGCTTCGAGCAATGTCGTCTTGCCGGCGCCGTTCGGTCCGATCAGACCTAAAATCTCGGCTTCGTGCACTGAAAAGCCGATACTTTCGAGCGCACGCTGGTCGCCGTAAGACTTGGTAAGAGAAATAATCTGGAGCACGATCAAGCCGTAATTGTCGCTACTGCCAGTGCCGACGAGGCGCGGAATCCATCGAACTTCCAGCCTCACCGTGCATCATCGCAATGGCATTGGTATCTATGGAACCCTGCCAGTGCAGATCGGCGGTCCGAAGGTGTCCGCGGCCGGCGACGCACCTTCGGACCGCGCGCGAGAAATTAGCTCCTGGCGCTTGCTGTCTTGTCGAGGGCGGCGCGCAAGCCCTTGGCAAGTTTCAGGGCGTCATCATTGGCCCAGAAGTGAAGGAAGATGATTCTCGGCTCCTCTGTCAGCATGTGACTGTGGATCGCCATCACTTCGATACCGTTGGACCGCAGCGCACGGACGACATCCGGGACCTCCGACCCGATGAGCGCATAGTCTCCCGTGATCGCCGCTTTGCCGCCGCCGGTCGGTTGGAAATTGATGGCCGTGGCCCCGCCCATGATCGGCGCGCCCACTGCCATCCCTTGCTCTGTGATCGGATCGCGGCGGGGTATGTTGACCGC
>Ga0070734_10002421_pt1 | contig 22692 bp, 22 predicted proteins | sample Coa_R1_8_FD_66444 | JGI IMG/M metagenome (GOLD analysis project Ga0070734, IMG submission 66444) | Surface soil microbial communities from Centralia Pennsylvania, which are recovering from an underground coalmine fire - Coalmine... | ecosystem: Environmental > Terrestrial > Soil > Unclassified ...
GCTACGAGGTCTGCGCCGAGGCGAGCGCGGCGGCCTTGCCGTTCAGCGTCGAGATCAGCCCGTCGATGCCGCGCGACCGCAGGATCGCGGCAAATTCGGAGCGGCGCGTCGCCAGCTCGCTGATCGTGCCGTTGAGGTAGACGTCGGCGATCTGCCAGCCGGCGCCGGTCTGCCGCATCAGGTAGTTGATGTGGACCTGCTCGCCGTCGGACTTGACGATGACGCTCTTGACGATCTGCCCGGCGGTCGACGGCTGGGTGCCGGTCACTTCGAGCCGCTCGCCCGAATAGCTGTCGAAGCGGTCGGCATAGACCGCGGCGATGTAGCGGGCGAAGGCGTCCGTCGCCTGCTGGCGCTGCGCCGGGGTCAGGCCGGTCCAGGCGGGGCCGACCGACAGCCGGGTCATCAATTCGACGTCGAAGACCTGGCGGATCACCGGCATCAGCCGCTCGTACCGGCCCTGCGCGCCGAGCGCCGGGCCGTTGCGCATCGTCTGCAGCAGCGTGCTGTAGAGGGTACGCACCGCGCCGACCGCCTCCGGGGCGGCGCCGGCGGGGGGCGTCAGGGTCAGCACCGCCGCGAGCGACAAGGCGGCAAGCGGCAGAATGCGGAAAGCTCGTCTCATCGACCTTCGTCCGCTGTCGTCAACCTGTCAGGCTTAAGTGATCCGCCGCCGGCGGCAGTCAAGGGACGGGCAGGCGCTTTGTCGCAGCGCGATTGCGCCGCGGGGCGGGCGATGCCAGCATCGCGCGACCGCCAGCGAGAGGAACCTGCCATGTCCTACATCTACGTCGTGCAGATGGACATCCCGGCCCAGTACGAGGCCGATTTCAACCGCATCTACGACACCGAGCACGTGCCGATGCTGTCGAAGGTGCCCGGGGTGCAGCGGGTCACCCGCTACCGCCTCGAGAAGTCCAACGACAGCCGCATGCAGAAATACATGGCGATCTACGAGATCGACTCGCCGGCGGTGGTCGAGAGCAAGGAATGGGAGGAGGCCGGCGCCTGGGGCGACTGGGCGACCAAGATCCGCCCGCACACGACCAGCCGCCACCACAGCTTTTTCAAGAAGATATAGCGCTACGAGCGCAGCACCGCGCCCGCGGCGGCGCCGGTGACGGCGCCGTTCTCGTAGGCGATCTCGCCGTTGACGATCGTGTGGGTGACGCCGCGCGCCGGCATCACCATGCGCTTGGCTCCGCCCGGCAGGTCGTAGCGGCGCTCGCCGCGGCTCGCCGAACCGATCGTCGCCGGGTCGAAGATCGCGATGTCGGCGGCATAGCCGGGCCTGAGCCGGCCGCGCCCCTTGATGCCGAACAGGTCGGCCGGCTGCGCCGTCAGCCGCGCCACCGCCGCCTCCAGGCTCATGATCTGGCGCTCGCGCACCCAGGTGCCGAGCAGATAGGTCGGGTAGCCGGCATCGCACAGCATGTCGACATGCGCGCCGGCGTCGCCGAGCGCGATCAGCACGCGCGGGTCGTTGAGGTTCTCGGCCACCCGCGCGACATCGGTGTTGAACTGGGCGAGCACGAACTCGATGTCGAGATCGTCCTCGACCGTCAGGTCGAGAAAGGTGTCGAGCCCGTCCCTGCCGCGCTCGCGGGCGATCGCCGCGACGGTTCTGCCTTCGAGCGGCTTCAGCGCCGGGCTGCGCGCCTCGTGCACGGTGATCCGCGACCAGTCGCCGCTGAACCCGGTGGCGCGCGTCAGTTCCTCGCGGAACTGGTTGCGGAACGCCGGGTCGGCATAGACCGCGCGCTGCGCCGCCTTCGCGGTGTCGGCAAAGACCCGCTTCCACGACGGGAAGGCGGCGAAGGAAAACGGATTGCGCATGTTGATCTCGCGGGTCAGCGCCAGCGGCGAGGTCTGCGGCACCGCGCCGGGCAGCGCGGCCGCCCGGCGCCGCGTGTCGGGGCAGGCCTCGGGCATGTCGTCGCGCTGGAACAGGGCGAGGAAGGTCACCGGCCGGCCGCTTTCCGCGAGCAGGAACGCCAGCAGCTCGGCCTCGTCTTCGGCCATCACCGAGGTGGTCTTGGTCAGGGCGATCTCGATCGCGCCCTTGCCGGTCTCCTTCAGCACGTTGGCATAGGCCTTGAGCTCGGCGCGGTCGGCGTTGCGGCAGGCCAGCGGCCGCGCCTGATAGCCGATATGCTGGTTCAGCGTCGTCGTCGAAAAGCCGAAGGCGCCGGCAGCGACCGCCTGGCGCAGCAGCGCCGCGATCTGCGCCCGCTCGTCCTCGGTGGCGGCGCGTTCGAGCGAGGCTTCGCCCATCACGTAGTGGCGGAACGGGGTCAGCGGCGCGAGGAAGCCGAGATTGAGCGCCGCGCCGCGGCGGTCCGCGGCGGCGAGGAATTCGGGAAAGCTCTCCCACTCCCAGGTTATGCCCCGGTCGAGAACGTCGAACGGGATGCCCTCGACATTGACGAGGTCGCGCATCGCCACCTCGCGCGCCGCCGGCTTGCACGGGGCGATGCCGACGCCGCAATTGCCCATCACCACCGAGGTGACGCCGTGCCAGATCGACGGGGTGATCGCGCGGTCCCAGCAGATCTGCGCGTCGTAATGGGTGTGCGGGTCGATAAAGCCGGGCGCGACGACGCAGCCTTCGGCGTCGATGACCCGCTCGGCCGCATCCGCAATCCGGCCGATCTCGGCGATCCGGCCCTCGGCGATGCCGACATCGGCAATCCGCCCGGGCGCGCCGCTGCCGTCGACGACGTTGCCGTTCCTGATCACCAGATCGTAGGCCATTGCGCCCTCCTAGCCGAACTCGCCGGGAACGGTAGCGCGCGGCGCGCCGGGCTGTCGAATGCGAATCCGCCGGGGCCGCCAGCGCAGCGCGCGCTTCTCGACCAGGTGCCACGACAGCCAGGCGAGCGGCAGCGCCAGGGAGAGGCCGCCGAGGAAGACCTGCCACCAGGCGGCGCGGCCGCCGCTCAGCCACATGACCAGCGCCTCGGCCGGCCAGCCGTAGATGTAGAGCCCGTAGGACAGGTCGCCGAGGCTGCGGCACACGGCAAGCGCCGGGTCGTAGCGGGTCGCCAGGCCGATCGCGAGATAGGCGCCGGCGAGCGGAAACAGCATGATGAACAGGTGCAGCCAGGCGAACAGCGCCAGCGCCGCCACCGCCGCCGCCGCGCCCAGCCAGGTGAACGGCAGCCGCCCGCGCAGGAAATACAGCGCCATGCCGGCGCCGAAGAACCCCGAAAGCCACGCCATCTCGCCGAGATCGCCAAACGGCTTCAACGCCGTCTCGTTCGCGACCGCGGCGATGCCCAGCGCGGTCAGCGCCAGCGCCGCCGGCAGCCGCAACAGGCGCAGCGCGCCGAGCGCGAGGACCAGCGCATACAGCATCATCTCGTAGCGCAAGGTCCACAGCGAGCCGTTGACGATCCCGCCGGCCGGGTTGTCGGCAAACAGCGCGCCCGGCAGCGACGGCGCAGTGGGGCTCAGCGCGAACGAGCGGGCGAGATAGCCGGCCAGCTCCGGGCTGCGGAAATATTGGTCGAGCGGCAGGCGGGTGACCAGCGGGCCGAGCACCGTGGCGCACAGCACCAGGTTGACCGCCAGCCCGGGATAGATGCGCAGCACGCGCCGCAAGGCGAAATGCCCCGGCTGCGGCCGGCGGCAATAACTGCCGGTGACCAGATAGCCGCTGATGACGAAAAACACGAAGACGCCGACCAGCCCGAGCACGCACTGGCTGCCGGTGAGCCGGACAAACGGCTCGTTCGCCTCGCTGCCCTCGGCGATCAGGAAGGCGTGCGAGAACACCACCGAGATTGCCGCGACCAGGCGCAGCGCGTCGAAATTGTTGCGCCGCGCCGCGGTGCCGCTGGCGGCCGGCGCCGCGGCGGAATAAGGATAGGCCGAAAGCGGAGGGCTGATCGGGGCCATGGCTGACGACATCGAGATTCGACCGGCCCGGCCGGAGGACGGCCCCGCCTTGCAGCAAAGCGTCGAGCGTATAAACAACGAGACCGAGTTCCTCGGCGTTCCCGGCCAGGGCCACCCGTGGGACGGCCGCTTTGCCGAAGAGCTGCGCCGCCTTGCCGAAACCGCATCGGGCGCGGTGCTGCTCGCGCTTGCCGCGGGCGGCGAGATCGTCGGCTATCTGTCGGCCTTCCGCGGCGGCTTTGCCCGCAATCGCGGCAGCCTGTTCATCGCCGTCGTCGGCCTGCGCGCGGCCTGGCGGGGGCGCGGCATCGGCACCCGGCTGTTCGCCGCGGTCGAGGACTGGGCCCGCGCCCAGGGCTGCTGGCGGCTCGATCTCCGGGTCAGCGCGCTCAACGCGCGCGGTCAGGCGCTGTACCGCAAATGCGGCTTCGCCGTCGAAGGCCGCATCCGCGAGGGGGTGATGCGCGACGGCGCCTGGAGCGACGATCTGTGGATGGCGAAGCTGCTCGATCCCCGGCTGCCGGCATTGCCGATGCCGCCGTCGGCGCCGCGCCGGCGGCCGCGGCAGCATGCGGTCGGCACGCTGGTGGTGCGCGAGCTGCGCCCGGGCGACGGCGCCTGCCTGCGCGACTGGGAGATGCGCATGGCGGCATCGCTGCCGGCCGCCGTCAAGCAGCCGGGCGAGGTGGCGCCGGCCGAGGCGATCGAGCGCGACCTCGCCGCGCCGGGCGGCGACCCGCATTGCTGGCTGGTGGCGGTGCAGCCCGACATGTACGGGCCGGAGGCGGTCATGGCGCTCGCCACCGCCGCGATCGAGCCGCGCTTCCGCATGCAGCACGACGCCTATGTCAACGTCGCGGTGCTGCCGGAATGGACCGGGCAGGGGCTGGCCAGCCGGCTGCACCGGCGCGCCGAAGAGTGGGCGCGCGCCCGCGGCGTCCATCGCCTGAGCGCCGCGGTCCAGGCGCCCAACCTCGCCGGCCGCGGCTTTGCCGCGGCGCTCGGCTATGCCGAGGAGGTGGTGATGCGCGGCTATGCCTGCATCGACGGCCGCCTCGTCGACCGCATCCGCCTCGGCAAATTGCTTTAACGCGGCATCCGCAGGAGCGGGTCGAGCAGCCGGTCGAGCGTCGGCGCGATGCGGGCATAGCCGGCGGCGCTGAGATGCAGCATGTCGGGCGAGATCGCCCGGCTCAGCTCGCCGCGATAGTCGAGCAGGGGGCCGCCGATATCGGCGTAGAACACATGGCGCTTGTCGGCACAGGTCTCGATCAGCCGGTTGACCGCCACGGTCTCGCGCCGCAGCCGATCGGCGGGGCCGGCGTCGCGCGGCCACAGCCCGAGCAGCAGGATGCGCGTGTCGGGCAGCCTCTCGCGCAGTTTCAGCAAAACCGCGCGGATGCCGTCGGCGGCGACGCCGGGCGGGCGGCCGTGGCCGAGATCGTTGGTGCCGATCAGCACGATCGCCACCTTGGGCGGCGGCCCGGCGAGGTTGCCGTGGTCGAGCCGCCACAGCAGGTGCTCGGTGCGGTCGCCGCTGACTCCGGCATTGAGCACGTCGCGCCGGCCCAGCGTCTCGCGCCACACCTCCGGGTCCCAGTGCTCGGTGAGCGAATCGCCGAAAAAGATCGCCCGGTAGGGATGCTCGGCGAGGCGCTGCTTGATCTCCTCGAAGCGCCTGAGCGGCGCGGCGGCCTCGCGCGGCGCCGGCGCGGCAAGCGGCTCGCCGGTGAAGCGCGGGCAGGCAAGGCCGTCCGCCCGGGCATTGCCGGCGAGGGCGAGAAGCGCCGCCAGGGCGAGGCTGGTTTCGCGCAAGCGCATCGCGCTAGGATAGCGGCAGCCCGGCGCGGAGACGAGAGATGCGCTTGAATTTGCACCCGCTCCACCGCGAGTTCGCCGCCGAGATCGGCGGCGGTGCGGCGTTGCGGGACAATCGCCTCGTCCGGCATCGCGCCACCCCGTTCGACGCGGCGCTCGAAGGCGACGCGCCGATCATGGCCTAACCGCGACAGGAGCCCCGCCATGGCGACCCAGTGGCCGAACTACCACGAGGCCGATTTCATCTTGAAGAACTACCGTTTCGCCAGCGGCGAGGTGCTGCCCGAGCTGAAACTGCACTATCGCACGATCGGCGTGCCGCAGCGCGACGCCGCCGGCAGGATCGTCAACGGCGTGCTCTTGTTGCAGGGCAATACCGGCACCGGCGCCAACTGGCTGCGGCCCGAGCTCGCCGACGAATTGTTCGCGCCGGGCGAGCCGCTCGATGCCCGCCACTACTTCATCATCATGCAGGATGCGATCGGCCGCGGCGGCTCGTCGAAGCCGTCCGACGGCCTCCGCGGCAACTTCCCGCACTACCGCTACCGCGACATGGTCGACAGCGGCTATCGCCTCGTCACCGAGCACCTCGGGGTCGGCCATCTGCGCCTCGTCATCGGCAGCTCGATGGGCGGCATGCATGCCTGGATGTGGGCCGAGGCCTATCCCGACCTGATGGACGGGGTCATCCCGATCTCGTGCCAGCCGGTCGAGATCAGCGGCCGCAACTGGCTCGGCCGCCGCGCCGCCGCCGAGGCGATCCGCCACGATCCGGACTGGAACAACGGCTTCTACGACAAGAATCCGCGCCACTACATCTACAGCGCCGCCGGCAATTTCAACGTCGAGAGCCCGACCCGCATCCAGGAGATGGCGCCGACCCTGGCGGCGGCCAACGCGCTCTACGAAAAGCGGCTGGAAGAGGCGGCCAGGGGCGACGCCAACGACCAGCTTTGGGCGATCGAGGCGATCATGGACTACAACCCCGAGCCCGATCTCGACAAGATCGAGGCCAAGGTGATGCTGATCAACGACGCCGAGGACCACGCCAACCCGCCGCATCTCGGCACCGTCGAGCGGGCGATGAAGCGGGTCAAGCACGGCCGCTATGTGCTGATCCCGCCCGGCCCCGATACGCACGGCCATTTCAGCCATTTCTACGCCCGGCTGTGGAAGCCGTATCTGATCGAGTTCATGGCGACGCTCGGCCCGGCCCGCGCCGCCGCGGCGGAATGACGGCGATGCTCGCCCGCCTCGCCCTCGCCGGCCTGCTGCTCGCCGCCGCGCCGGCGGTTGCCGCCGAGGAGACCTGGCCCAACCAGAGCGAAGGCGATTACATCGTCAAGGACTACAAATTCGCCGACGGCGAGACTCTCGCCGAATTGAAATTGCACTACATCACCCTCGGCACGCCGCGGCGCAACGCCGCCGGCGAGATCGTCAACGGCGTCTTGCTGCTGCAGGGCAATACCGGGACCGGCAGGAACTGGCTGCGGCCGACCCTGGCGCCGGAATTGTTCAAGCCCGGCCAGCCGCTCGATGCCGGCAAGTATTTCATCGTCATCCCCGACCAGCTCGGCCGCGGCGGCTCGTCGAAGCCGTCGGACGGGCTCAAGGGCCGGTTCCCGCATTACCGCTACCGTGACATGGTGGACAGCGTTCACCGCCTGGTCGCCGACGGGCTCCGGATCGCCCATCTTCACCTGATCGTCGGCAGCTCGCTCGGCTGCATGCACGGCTTTCTGTGGGCCGAGATGTATCCCGACCTGATGGACGGGGTCGTCGGCCTGTCGTGCCAGCCGGTCCAGATCAGCGGCCGCAACTACATCCTGCGCCACGCCGCGGCCGAGGCGATCCGCCACGACCCGGACTGGAACAACGGCGACTACACGAAGAACCCGACGCATTACATCTACAGCGCCGCCGGCGGCTCGTTCATGCCGGAGAGCGCCGCCCGCATCCAGGAGCAGGCCGAGACCGCGGCGGCGGCGCAAAAGCTCTATGACGAGCGGGTGGCGCGGCTCGCCAAGGGCGACGCCAACAACTCGCTGTGGGCGATCGAGTCGATCCTCGACTACAACCCCGAGCCCGACCTGCCCAAGATCAAGGCGCACGTGCTGCTGATCAATACCGTCGAGGACGTCGCCAATCCGCCCGAGCTCGGCACGGTCGAGCGCGGCATGAAAAAGATCAAGCACGGCAAATACGTGCTGATCCCCTACAGCAAGGCGACGCACGGGCATTTCACCCATTACTACGCCGCGGTGTGGAAGCCCTACCTGATCGAGTGGCTGAAGACCGTGCCGAAGGGGCCGTGATGGAAACGTTCCGCGCCGGCGACGGGCTGCCGCTCGCCTATTACGTCGACGACTTCACCGACCCGTGGCGTCAGCCCGAGACGGTGCTGCTGCTGCATGCGGCGATGGGCAGCGCCCGGCGCTATTACGCCTGGGTCCCGGTACTGGCCCGGCACTACCGGGTGGTGCGGCTCGATCTGCGCGGCCACGGCGCCTCCGCGGTGCCGGCGGACGGTCCGACGCTCGAACGGCTGGTGCAGGACGTCGCCGATCTGCTCGATCGTCTCGGCCTCGCCGCGGCGCATGTCGTCGGCAACTCGGCCGGCGGCTATCTCGGCCAGCAACTGGCGATGACCCGGCCAGAGCGGGTGAAAAGCCTGTGCCTGTTCGGCTCGACCCCGGGGCTCAAGAACAGCCGGGCGCCGAGCTGGATCCCGCAGATCCAGGCCAAGGGGCTGCGGGGTTTTCTCGCCGAGACGATCCGCGACCGCCTGCCGGCGGACGCCGATCCCGGCCTTGTCGAGTGGTTTCTCGACGAGGCGGCGAGGAACGATCCCGCCTATATCGCCCGCTTCGTGCTGCTGATGGCGAGCTACGACTGGAGCGGCGAGGTCGAGAAGATCGCCTGCCCGACCCTGGTCGTCATTCCCGGCGCCGAGACCGTCGGCACCGTCGCCAATTACGAGCCGTTCCGCCGCCTCAAGGACGTCGAGTTCCGCACCTACGATGGCCTGCCGCACAACATCTGCGACGCGGTCCCGGAGCGCTGCGCCGGCGACGTGCTCGACTTCCTGCGCCGCCGCTTTCCGTAGCATGAGGCCGTCCGATCTGCGGTACTCGCCGCCGCTATCCGCGGCGTTTTCCGTGCTGGCGCTTATCGGCGGGCTTTACATCGTCGCCACCACGGTGCTGATGGTGATGGACGGCTGGTCGGCGCTGCCGTTCAGCGACCAGTGGGACGAGCTGATCCTCGATCCCGGCGGTCTGTCGCTGCGCTGGCTGTTCGCCCAGCACAACGAGCACCGCATCTTGTTTCCCAAGCTGCTGTTCGCCATCGATGCGTTCGCGTTTTCCGAAACCAACCGGTTCAACTTCTTCTGCAACCTGGCATTGCCGGCGATCCTCGCGGCGCTTTTGATCTGGATCGCCCGCAGAAACGATAACCACGGAATATTCGACACGGCATGGCTCGCCGGGGTGGTCCTGGCGACGCTGTTCTCGGCGCTGCAGTGGGAAAATTTCTTGTGGGGATTTCAGGTACAGTTTTTCGGCGTCGACCTGGCGGTGGCAGCGGGCATCGCGTGGCTGGTGCTGGGCGGCAGCGGCGTCTGGAGCCTGGCGGCGGCGATCATTTGCGAAGCGATTGCCGTGTTTACGCTGTCGAGCGGGGCGGTGATGCTACCTCTTGCAATCGTACTGGCGTTCTTGGCCGGCCGCTCGAAAGCGCAAATCCTCGCGCTGGTCGTGGTTGCAGCCGCTTTGATGGCGGTTTACCTGCATGGCTATGTCCATCCCCCCGGCCACGCCGATCCGCTCGTCTCGCTGCACAGGCCGATGCGGCTTATTTTACATGCGCTCGTCGATCTCGGCAGCCCAATTGGGCATGGTGTCGCGTATCTGAAGATCGGCAATCCACAGCGGCTCAGCGCGCTGTTCGGGTTTATCGGGCTTGTCTTGTATGGGCTGGCGGTCCTTGTCTACCTGGGGCGCTTTCGTCCAATCTCGGGGCCGCCGCTGGCTTTTCTCGGCATCGCCGGCTACAGCATCGGCTTCACCCTCCTTGCCGGTTCGGGGCGGATCAATTTCGGCCTCGGCCAGGCCCTGTCGCCGCGCTACAACACACCGACATTGCTGTTTTGGCTGTGTTTATTCTTGCTTGCCGCGGTAGAGCTGCGTCCGTTGCGGCCGGGACCGCCGCTGGCGATGAGATGCGCGGGCTTCGCCGTCGTCGTCGGTCTCGTTTCGGTACAGCATGCTGCCGTCAAAACCGGCCTGGAATGGGCGGAGCCCCGGCGCACTGCAACCGCCGCGCTGCTCGCCGGCGTCTACGATCGGGACGCGCTGTTCAGCGTTTATCCTCCCGATCCGGCGCGCGTGGCACGCCTGGCCGACGCGTTGCGGGAGCGGCGGCTGTCGATCTTTGCCGACGACTGGGGCACGTGGCGCGGCACTCCGCTGTTCGACCACGTCGCCGGTGCCGATCCGGCTCGCTGCCGGGGTGGCATCGACAGGGTCGTCTCGCTCCCCGCTGCCGGCAGCGAGGGGCGCCAGATGATCGGCTGGTCCTGGGACGACGCCGCGGGGCAAGCGGCTCGGCGGATCGTGCTGGCCGATGACGGCGGGCGCGTCGTCGGCTATGGGCTGGGCGGTTATCCGGCGGGAAAGCCGGGCCGCTTCCGACGCAGCGACTGGCGCGGCTATTATCGCGCCGCAGCCGATGTCCCGATCACCGCCTACGCGCTAGTCGACGGCGGCCGCGCGGCGTGCCCGCTTGCCCGTTGGCAGGAAGCGCGCTGACCCCGCGCGCACAACGCCTCGGGCGGTCGCGATGCGATTCTCGATCGGCTGCGGGATGCGGTGGTCGAAGACCAGCGTGCGGCGGCCCAGATAATTCCACGCCAGGACCAGCGGCACGGCGGCGATCTTGGCCGCGGTCGGCGGGATGCCGAGGGAGTAGACGAACAGCCAGACCAACGCCGTATTGAGGCCCAGCCCGACCGCGACGACCGCGAGAAACCGAAGCATTTCGATATGGCGGGCAAACCGGGCAGGCCGAAACGCCAGCAGGACTGACAGAACATAATTGCCGGCGGTGGCGACGAGGAAGCTGGCGACCGAAGCCGGGATCACCGCCGCGTTGAGCCGGCGCAACCCGATAAAGACACCGATATCGAGAAGAAACGATAGGCCCCCGACGATCAGGTACAGGAGGAACTGCATCGCCTCAGCGGGGCCATACCTGGAGCTGATTTTCCGGGTATTGCTGATGTCCCCGGTAGTCGCCGCGCGCGAGCATCCGCTCCAGCCAGCAATAAAAGATGATGAACAGGTAGCGCGAGCCCATCTCCTTGATGCGCAGCTTGGAAACCCCCGACTTGCGGTTCTTCCATGAATTGGGAAGCACCGCGTAGCGATAGCCGCGCACGATGCATTTCAAGGGCAATTCGACGGTCAGGTTGAAATGGTGCGACAGCAGCGGCTGAATGCCGGCGATGGCGCGGCGGCGATATAGCTTGAAGGCGTTGGTCACGTCGTTGTAGGGCAGCAGAAACAACAGGCGGATCAGCAGATTGGCGATCCGGTTCAGCACCAGCTTGAGCAGCGGATAGCCCTCGGTACGGCCGCCGCGGATAAAGCGTGAGCCGAATACGCAGTCGTAGCCGTTGGCGAGGTGCCGGTAGAAGGCGACCAGATCGCGTGGATCGTCGGAGCCGTCCGCCATGACGATCGCCACCGCGCCGCCGCGGAACTCGGCCAGGCCGCGGCGCACGGCCAGCCCGAACCCGTTGGGCGGCGGATTGTCCACATGGCGCACACGACTGTCCGCGGCGCCGAGATTGGCGAGGATGCGGCCGGTGCGGTCGGTGCTATTATCGTTGACGACGATGATTTCGTAGTCGATGCCGGCGGCGCGCAACGCCTCGGCAACGCCGCGGACGGTCGCCTCGATCTGGCCTTCTTCGTTATGGGCGGGGATCACGACGGAAAGCATGTCGGGAATGCCGGCGGCTTCCCATTCGGCGAGCGAGCGTACTTCAAACGGCACGCCGCTACCCTCTCACCGCTTTCGCCTTTGACGAAAGCCCATCGAGTATCTCCCCCAGCATTCCGTCGATGTCGTAGCGATACTGCCACAGCGGGTAGTCGCGCTGAAAGCGGCGAACGTCGGAAATCCACCAGATATGGTCGCCAGTGCGGTTCTGCTCCGCATAGGACCAGTTCATCGGCCGCCCCGTCAGTCGCTCGCAGGCGAGGATCGCCTCCAGTATCGAGCAGTTCGCGTGCCGGCCGCCGCCAATATTGTAGACGGCACCCGGCCGCGGCGCCTGGATGAACTGCCAGAATGCGGCGACCAGATCGTAAGAATGGATGTTGTCGCGAACCTGCTTTCCCTTGTAGCCCAACACCGTATAAGGCGTCCCGGTAAGCGCGCACTTGGCCAGATAGGCAAGAAACCCGTGCAGCATTGTGCCCGAATGTCCGGGTCCGGTCAGGCAACCGCCGCGGAAACACACCGTCGCCATGCCGAAATATCGGCCGTATTCCTGGACCAGCACATCGGCGGCCAGCTTCGAGGCGCCGAACAGGCTGTGCAGACAGGCATCGACGCTCATCGACTCGTCGATGCCGTGCGCGGCAAACGGATGGGCGGCATCGACCTCCCACCGTGTCTCTTGCTCGACCAGCGGCAGCAGGTTGGGTGCATCGCCATAGACCTTGTTTGTGCTGGTAAAGACGAACGCGGCATCCCGGCAGTGGCGCCGCGTCGCCTCGAGCAGGTTCAGCGTGCCGTTCGCGTTGACCGTGAAATCGGTCTGCGGGTCGTTTGCCGCCCAGTCGTGGGACGGCTGTGCGGCGGTGTGAACGACCGCGACGATATTCCGCCCGTAGCGTGCAAACAGCGAATCGACCAATGCGGCGTCGCGGATGTCGCCGTCGACATGCGTGTATTTCCTGACCTGGGCTTCGAGCGACCGCCGGCTCCACGCGGTGCTTGCCTCGGCGCCGAAAAACACCCGGCGCATGTCGTTGTCGATACCGACGACGTCGAGTCCTTGGGCGGCCAGAAACCGGACCGACTCCGCCCCGACAAGCCCTGCCGATCCCGTCACCAGCGCAATGCCCATGGTTGCGTCCCCGCGAATTTCGCTAGGCGAGAATGCTTTCCAGTTCGGCGCGATGAAGTTCGAGCCAGTCTACGACCTCGTCCAAAATCGTCGCCACCGAACGGGTCGGTACCCAGCCGGTTGCTGCAGCCACCCGGCTATTGTCGGTAACGTAGTAGGGGATGTCTACAGCGAGTGTGGCGGGCTCGCGCCCCGGTGCGATGCGGGTACCCGTGCGGGCGGCGCACAGCTCGGTCAACTCGGCGAGCGAGACGCTGGTGCCGGCTCCGCCGCCGACGTTGAAGGTGTGGCCGCTATAGCGGTCGAGGGCCTCCGCCTGCCGCCGGATGAGATCGTACAGGTCGGCGATGTGCAGCACGTCGCGCACCTGGTGCCCGGTGCCGCCAAAGCCGCGATAGGCGAGCGTGCCGCCATATACATGGCGGGCCGCCCACAGCACGAAGAAGCCCTGGTCGATCTTGCCCATCTGCCAGGGGCCGGTAAGCACGCCGCAGCGGTTGACGACGGTCTTCAGCCCGAAGGCAACGTTGTACTCCTCTACCAGCAATTCGGCGGCGAGTTTGGTGGTGCCGTAAAGCGAGCGGCCGCCCCCGGTCGGAAAGGTCTCCGCGATGCCGGCGGCCGACCAGCCGGGGCCCGCCGCATCGGCCGGCAAGGCGAGGCGGGTGCCGGCATCGTAGAGCGGCAGCGCGCGCAGCGCCGCCATCGAATAGACCCGGCTGGTCGAGAGAAAAATGACGGCGGCCCCGTGGCGGCGCGCAAACTCCAGGCAATTGACGGTGCCCGCCAGGTTGGTGTTGATCAGGTAGCGAGGGCTGGTCCCGTATCCCGCATGCACCGACGGCTCGGCGGAGCATTCGATCAGCAGGTCGGTGGCGGGCAGCACCTCAAAGTCTTCCGGGCTGCGGATATCGCCATGGACGAACCCGACGCCGGCGGCGCGCAGCCGCTTGAGGGTCAATTCACTGCCGCGGCGGTGCAGATTGTCGAAAGCGGTAACCGACCAGCCCGGCAATTGCGCAAACATCGCGGCCAGGTTAGAGCCGACGAACCCGGCCCCTCCGGTGATCAGCAACCGCATCGGCTTCGCTTGCCGGCGCCTTAATTCAGCCCCGGCGGGCGGCGGGTGTGCCAGTCGGTGGCCTGCTGGTAGGCCCAGCCGATGCGGAGCGCCGTCGCCTCGTCGTAGGGGTGGCAGGCGATCTGCAGCGAGATCGGCAGCCCGTCCGCGGTGAAGCCGTTGGGCACGGCCAGCGCGCACATCTCCAACAGGTTGAAGACGCGGGTGAAATAGGCCGGGGTGGTGGTCTGGTCGACCTCGTCGAGCGGGATCGCCGCGGTCTGCGTCGTCGGCGTCAGCAAGGCGTCGATGCCGTCGAGCGCGGCGAGAAATTCGCGCTTGAGGCGATCGCGGTCGGCCAGCGCGGCGAGGTATTGCGGCGCGGTGATCGAGCGGCCGATGCGGATGCGCGGGCGCACCGCCTCGTCGATCGGCAGGTTCGGGTTGTCGACCAGCTCGCCGACCAGCGCATAGCTCTCCGAGCCGATGATCCGCCCGGTCTGGTGCATCGTCTCGGCAAAGCGCCAGGGCAGGGCGATATCGACGATCTCGGCGCCGAGCCCGGCAAGCTCGTCGAGCGCGCGGTCGTAGGCGGCCAGCACCGCGTCGTCCGTCCCCGGGCGCTCGTTCGCCGGCATGCGGGCGAGGCGCAGCCCCTTGACCCCGCGCCTCAGCGCCGGCAGCGGGTCGCAGGGCGGCGGCGCCGACAGCGTGCGCGGGTCGAGCGGGTCGGCGCCCTGCATCGCCGTGAACAGCAGGGCCGCGTCCTCGACCGAACGGGCGATCGGGCCGGGCGTGTCGAGCGAGGGGGCGAGCGGCAGGATGCCGTAGGTGCTGACCCGGCCGATCGTCGTCTTCAGCCCGGAGAGACCGCACCACGACGCCGGCAGCCGCACCGAGCCGCCGGTGTCGGTGCCGATCCCCCACGGCGCCATGCCGGCGGCGACCGCGACGCCGGTGCCGCTCGACGAACCGCCCGGCGTGCGCGCGATCTTTGGGTCCCACGGGTTCCACGGCGTGCCCATATGCTGGTTGGTGCCCCAGCCGCCCATCGCGAACTCGACCGTGTGGGTCTTGCCGATGACGATCATCCCGGCGGCGATCAGCTTCTTCGCCAGGGTCGCGGTCACCGGCGAGCGGCGGTCGCGCCAGGCCGCCGAGCCGCCGGTGGTGATGCGGCCTTCGAGGTCGATCAGGTCCTTCAGGGCGATCGGCACGCCGTGCAGCGGGCCGACCGCATGGCCCGAGCGGATCGCCTTGTCGGCGGCCTCGGCGGCGAGCCGCGCCTCGTCGGCATAGACCTCGACAAAGGCGTGCAGGCGCGGCTCCAGCCGGGCGATGCGGGCGAGCAGCGCATCGACAACCTCGACCGGCGACAGCCGCCGGGCGGCAAAGGCCGCGGCCAGTTCGTGGGCCGACATCAGGGTGGGATCGCTCGCCATGGTTCGCGCCTCGTTCGGGTCAGACGGCGCGAGCTTACCCCTCAATCGGCGGAATTGGCGAGGCGGTGGCGGCGGGCATGGCGCGGACGGCTCGGCTCGCTCGCGCTGTCGAGGGCAAAGCGCACCGGCACGTGCTGCGGATAGATGAAGCCGAAGGTCGGGTTGTCGCGGGCGCCGCCGCGCGCCGAGCGGACCTTGACCAGCGTCCAGTCGTTGCCCGGCGACACGTCGATCACCGCCATCGCCGTGGTCACCCGGCCGCGCACCCAGTTGGCGTGGTCGACGAGAATCTCGCGCGGGCCGACCAGGCGCGAGACCACCGCGACATGCCCGCTGTGCATCCGCCCGTGCGGCTTGAACACCAGCACCGCGCCGACCGCCGGCTCGTGGCCGCGGGCGTAGCGCCCTTCGGCGTGGCGCCACCAGGTCGCGGCGTCGCCGTCGAGACGGACGCCGCTGACCGCACGGGCATAGGCGACGCAGTTGCCGCCGTGCAGGTGGGAATGACGCTCGCTCCGCGCCGCTGCCGGCAGCGCCGCGACCAGGCAACAGAATAGCGCAACAATTCCAATTCGCACGCGCTGTCCCCCTCCCAACCGGCGGAAGTAGACCTTCCTGCCGCGGCACCGCGTGACACGATGCACAGAACATGCCAATGGGGGCTGTGCAACCCCCGGACGGGGCAGTCTATTTCGGGAATACGCGCCGGTAAACCCCCGGCGAGCCGAGGTCGTGCCGCATCGCCGGGCGGACCCGGTTGCTCCACGGGTTGCTGTCGCGCGCCTTGACCCAGGCCTCGCTCTCCGAGACCGTCGCGGTTTCGAACTCGTAGAGCGTCAGATATTTCGGCTGGCCGTCGACGGCGACGTAGCGGCGCGCGCCGAGGCAGCCGGGCACTTCGAGATAAGGCGGGATGTAGGCGGTGTTGTACCAGTCGTTGAATTCCTCCTCCATCGCCGCCGGGATATCGATCCGCCCCATCTGCAGAAACGGCGCCGGCCCTTGCGTCTGCTCGATCGGGTGGGTCTTGCGCGGGAAGATCTGGCGGTAGCCGTTGATCAGGTAGTTGCGTCCGATCGTGCCGCCCGAGGCGGCGACCCGCCGCGCCGACGGGCGGAACCGCACCCCGTCGAGAAACGCCGCGGTCTTCAGCACGTCGACCGTTTCCAGCTCGTACATCGCCAGGTATTTCGGCCCGCCCTTCAGCGCGACGTAGCGGCCGGCGCTGAGAAAGCCGGGCACCGCGAGGAGGTGGGCGATGTGCTCCTCGTCGTACCAGCGGTGATACTCCGCCTCGTGTTCCGGGTCGATATCCGCCCATACCATCAGCAGCCCGGTGCCGCGCGTCTTGGCCATCGCCGTTGCCCTCCTGCCGTCGTCGCGGCGATTAAACAGGGTTAGAATGCCGGCGTGAAGGACGCGCGCCACATCGTCCGGCAATGGGACCGCGAACTCGCCGACGACCGCCGCCGCGAGGAGGCGGCGCGGCGTCCGCGCGGGCCGTGGCGCTATGTGACGTGGACGGCGCTGTGGCTCCTGTGGCTTGCCGTGCTGGCCGGAGGGCTGGCGCTGCTGCGGCCGCTGTACTGGTAGCGGCGGCTCAGCGCGGCGGCGGCGGCAGCGGCGCGCCGGGGCCGGAGTAGGGCGTCGGCGAGTATGGCGGCGGCGAGAAGCCGGGCACCTGGTTGCCGCGCGCATACATGCATTGCGCGTAATAGACGTCGTATTGCTGCTGCAGGCTCATCCCGGCCATCGCCGACTGGTTGGCGCCGACGCCGGTGCCGAGCACGGCGCCCGACGCGGCGCCGATCGCCGCGCCGCGGCCGCCGCCGACCGCCGCACCGAGCCCGGCGCCGAGCGCGGTGCCGAGAATCGCGCTGCCGAATGCCTGGTTGTTGGCCTGCGCCGCCAGCGGCGCGGTCTGCGAATTGGCGTATTGCTGGCACATCGCCTGGTCGGCGGCGAACTGGTCGAACGGCTTGTTCGGACCCGGCATGACCGGCACCGTCGGCGCCAGCACCGGCGGGGCGCAGCCGCTCAGCGCCAGCAGCGCCGCGAACCCCGCGGCCGATGGTCCCTTGATACGCTTCATCGAGGATCTCCCTTGCGGCCGTCGCGGCCGGCGCGATCATACGAAACGCTCCCGGCGCGTTCAATGCCGCCCCCGGCCGCGCGCCCGGCGAGAGCCTGCGGTTGCGCTGAGGCCGATTGTAGCAGCGCGGGGTTTAGGTATTTTTTAACGGACATTGCTACAGTCGCCGGCGCCGCGCGGCCGGAAAGGGACGGAATGGCATCGAGCGACGATGCGATCGGCTTCGACGATGCCGGGATAAAGACGATCGGCCTGTGCATGATCGTCAAGGACGAGGCCGCCGTCATCGAGCGCTGCCTCGACAGCGTCCGTCCGCTGATCGATTACGTGCTGATCGAGGATACCGGCTCGACCGACGGCACCCAGGAGATCGTGCGCGCCTATCTGCGGCGCAGCGGCCTGCCCGGCGAGGTGATCGACGAGCCGTGGCGCGATTTCGCCTACAACCGCTCGCATGCGCTGGCCCGCCTGCGCGAGAACGCGGCGATCGACTATGCGCTGATCATGGATGCCGACGACCGCCTGGTGCTCGAACCGGGCTTCGACGCCGCCGCGTTCAAGACGTCGCTGTCCGCCGATGTCTGCCATGTGTGGATCCGCCTCGGCGGCACCCGCTACCACCGCCCGCAGCTGTGCAGCAACCGGCTCGGCTTCCACTTCCGCGGCGTCGTCCACGAATACCTCGAAGGCCCGCCGGGCGGCTTCTCGGCGCAGACGGCGGCGGGGTTCTACATCGCCGCCGGGGTCGAGGGCGCGCGCAGCAAAGACCCCGACAAGTACCGCCGCGACGCCGCCGCGCTGGAACAGGCGCTCGCCGGCGAGACCGACCCGTTCCTGCGCAGCCGCTACACCTTCTACCTGGCGCAGAGCTGGCGCGACTGCGGCGAGAGGGAGAAAGCCCTTGCCGCCTATCTCGCCCGCGCCGAGCTCGGCGGCTGGGACGAGGAGGTCTTCGTCAGCCTCTACAACGCCGGCAAATTGCAGGAGGCGCTGGGCGAGCCGACCGACACGGTGGTGGCGACGCTGCTGCGCGCCTGCGAGGCCGTTCCGCGCCGCGCCGAAGCCCTGCATGCGGCGAGCCGCGCCTGCCGCGCCGTCGGCCGCAACGAAGAGGGCTGCGAGATCGCCCGCCGCGGGCTCGACCTGCCCGAGCCGGAGACCGGCCTGTTCATCGAGCCGTGGATCTACCGCTACGGCCTCAGGGACGAGTTCGCGATCAACGCCTATTGGGCCGGCCATTACGAAGAATCGCTGGCCGCCTGCGAGGCGCTGCTGCGCGATCCGGAACTGCCGGCGGCGGAGCGGGCGCGAATCGAGCGCAACGCCGAGTTCGCCTACCGCAAGCTGGCGCCGGTCGTGCCCGAGCCGACGATCCGGATCGCCGGCGACGCCCGGTCGCCGCTGGCGCGGCATCTGCGCCGGGCCTTCGACCTGGCGATGGCGCGGCACGCCGCCTTCGACGCCGGCCTGCCCGGGTTCGAAGGGGTTCCCGGCGCCCAGCACCGCATCGCCTCCGGCCGCAAGTACCGCATGCTCGCCAACCGCCTGATCGGCGAGCTCGACGACGCGCGCTATCTCGAGATCGGCTCCTACACCGGCTCGACCCTGTGCACCGCCACCGCCGGCAACAAGGTCGTCGCCACCGCGATCGACAACTGGTCGCTGTTCGGCGGTCCGGTGCAGCTGTTCTTGCGCAACCTCGCCCGCTTCCGCGGCCCGGAAGCGAAGGTGACGATCCTCGAAAGCGATTTCCGCGCCGTCGATTACGCTCATATCGGCCGGTTCAACGTCTATCTGTACGACGGGCCGCATCGCGAGGCCGACCATTACGATGCGGTGGATTTGGTGCTGCCGGCGCTCGACGAGACCTTCGTGCTGATGGTCGACGACTGGGACTGGGACCAGGTGCGCGAGGGGACGTGGCGCGCGATCCGCGACAACGGCCTCGCGGTCGATCTGGCGATCGAGGTGCTGACCACGCTCGACAGCACGACCCCGGCGTTCGGCGGCGAGCACAGCGACTGGCACAACGGCTATCTGTTCGCCGTGCTGAGCGGCAATCGGCGCAGCGCCGCGCAACCGGCGCCGGCGCTGCCGCCGGCCCGGGACGCCGCCCCGATGCCGCGCGTGCTGCTCGCCATCCTGGCCAAGCAGAAGGAGCCGGTGCTGCCGTTCTACCTGATGTGCATCGAGGCGCTCGACTATCCCAAGGAGGCGATCGTCCTCTATGTCCGCACCAACAACAATACCGACCGGACCGCGGCGATCCTGAAGGAATGGCTCGAACGGGTCGGCCCGCTCTACGCCGCGGTCGAATACGACGACGCCGACGTCGCCGAGCCGGTGCAGGATTTCGCCGTGCACGAGTGGAACGCGCTGCGCTTCAAAGTGCTCGGCCGCATCCGCCAGGACAGCCTGGCGGCGACGCTGCGCCACGACTGCGATTTCTATTTCGTCGCCGATGTCGACAATTTCCTCGCCCCGGGCACGTTGCGCGCGCTGGTCGCGGCCAACCAGCCGATCGTCGGACCGTTGCTGCGCCACGTCGACGAGAGCAACCCGTACTCGAACTATCACGAAAAGACCGATGCGGCCGGCTACTTCGCCAATACCGAGGAGTACTACTGGCTGTTGTACCGCCGCGTGGTCGGGCTGTGCCGGGTCGAGGTGATCCACTGCACCTACCTGGTGCGGCGCGACGTCATCCCGCGGCTGGTCTATGACGACGGCAGCGGCCGCCACGAATATGTCGTGTTTTCGGCCAGCGCGCGGCGCGCCGGCATCCCGCAATACCTCGATACCCGCGAGGTCTACGGCTATCTGACCCTGGACGAGCGGGCCGAGCCGGCGGTCCGCCGGCTCGGCGCCGCGGTCGCCGCCCGGCTGCTGGAGCAGCGCCGCGGCGCCGGCGGTGGCTGGCAGATGGCGCTGTGCTGCGGCCTCAACAGCAGCGGTTCGACCTGGCTGTTCAACCTGGTGCGCGAGATCTGCCTGGCCGAGGGCTGGCAGTTTCAGTCGCTCTACGCCGCGGACGAGACCGACCTGCTGCCGCTCCTCGTCAGGACGGCGCGGATCGTCGTCAAATTGCACGCGCCGCCGCCCGGGCTGCGCGCCTTCATCGCCGGCTGCGGCGAGCCGATGCTGCTGACGGTGCGCGACCCGCGCGATGCGGTGGTGTCGCTGATGCGGCGCTTCGGCCAGAGCTTCGAGGCGGCGCTCGACCAGATCGCGGCCAGCGCGGCGAGCCTCGCCGAGCTGGCGACGCTGCGGCCGGTCGAGGCGCTGCGCTACGAGGACGGGTTTGTCGGCAGCCCCGCCCTGTTCGACCGGGTCGCGGCCCTGCTCGGAGCCCGCTTGCCGGCGGGGCGGCGGGACGCGATCCTGGCGCGGCTGTCGCCGGAGCAGGTGAGCCGGCAAATCGACGAGCTGGCCGCCTCGGGCCGGCTTTCCGGCGGGGTCGACCTCGCCACCCACTGGCATCTCAACCATGTCGGCGACGGCAAAGTCGGCAAGTTTGCCGACGCGCTTACCCGCGCGCAGCAGGAGGCGGTGGCGCGGCGCACCGCCGAATTCTGCGCGCGGTTCGGATACGACCCGGGGTTCGGCGCCGCCGACGCCGAGCCCGCAATGGCCGCCGCAATGGACGATTGACGATGAGCGACAGCGCACCGGGCTGGGTCGAGCCGACCAGCGATTATCTCGGCTTCGTCTGCGTCAGTTGCGGGGAGACCTTCTCGATCATCGGGCCGCTCGACCCGGTCGAGATGCCGCCCGACAAGCCGCTGCGCATCGGCGCGCGCGGGCCGATGCCGGCGACCTGTCCGAAGTGCGGTCACCGGGAAAGCTATACCATCGACCGGCTGATCCGCTTTTCGCGATAAGCCTTTAGGCCGGGCGGCGGCGACCGGATTCGCCGGTATTTGAAACAGATTGTAACTAGCCGCTAGCCTTCCGGACAGCCTACTATACCTCGAAAGTGGAGCAGGATCGGCTCCGGCTCGCCGTTTGGCGCGGCCGGCGCGGCTGTCGCGCACTTCGTGCAGCCGCGCATTGCCGGCGCAGTTGAGGGGATGTTCGGGTATGGCGCTCGAAACGTTTATCACCGTAACCGATACCTCCGGCCTTACCGCCGGCACGCCCTATTTCATCGTCGTCACCGACCCGACGGATGGCGGCTACAAGCTGCTCGGCAGCGCTATCGCTTCCAACCTCAGCCCGGCCCCGTTCAACGCCGCTGAGCTCACCTTCGTCACGATCGTCCAGGGCGGTGGTTCCTACGCCGCCGGCGCGACCGACACGACGCTGGCGCAGATCGCCAGCGACTCCACGGCGAACCAGATCTACATCGTCGACGGGTCCGGCAACGTCCAGACCAACACCGGCCAGATCAGCGTCGTCTCGGTCAACTTCAACACGACGGGGCCGACCGGCTCCACGGGTGCGACCGGCGCCACGGGTGCGACGGGCGCCACCGGTTCGACGGGTTCCACCGGTTCGACGGGCGCCACCGGCGCCACGGGTGCGACGGGCGCCACCGGCGCGACGGGTTCCACAGGTTCGACCGGCGCTACCGGCGCGACGGGTCCGACCGGCTCAACGGGCGCGACGGGTGCGACCGGTCCGACGGGTCCGACTGGCTCTACGGGTGCGACCGGCCCGACGGGTGCCACCGGTCCGACGGGTGCCACCGGCCCGACGGGTTCCACCGGCCCGACAGGTCCGACTGGCTCTACAGGCGCGACCGGTCCGACGGGTGCGACCGGTCCGACGGGTGCGACCGGTCCGACGGGTGCGACCGGTCCGACGGGTGCCACGGGTTCGACGGGCCCGACGGGTGCCACCGGTCCGACGGGTGCCACGGGTTCGACGGGCCCGACGGGTTCCACCGGCTCGACGGGGCCGACTGGCTCTACAGGCGCGACCGGTCCGACGGGCGCGACCGGTCCGACCGGTCCGACGGGCCCGACGGGTTCCACCGGCTCGACCGGCTCAACGGGCGCCACCGGCCCGACCGGTTCCACCGGCGCCACCGGTGCCACGGGCACGACCGGCGCCACCGGTCCGACGGGTGCAACCGGCGCGACGGGTCCGACTGGCTCGACCGGTTCCACCGGCCCGACGGGTCCCACCGGCTCGACGGGTCCCACCGGCTCGACGGGTGCAACCGGCCCGACCGGGCCGACGGGTCCCACCGGCTCGACGGGTGCAACCGGCTCGACCGGCCCGACGGGTCCCA
>Ga0070734_10002422_pt1 | contig 22689 bp, 16 predicted proteins | sample Coa_R1_8_FD_66444 | JGI IMG/M metagenome (GOLD analysis project Ga0070734, IMG submission 66444) | Surface soil microbial communities from Centralia Pennsylvania, which are recovering from an underground coalmine fire - Coalmine... | ecosystem: Environmental > Terrestrial > Soil > Unclassified ...
TGTTCGACATCGATGTGACGGCCCGGCCCGGTGTAGCCCCGGAGGCTATCGAAAAGGTACTACTGGCGGAGTTGGATAAGCTACAGAACACACCGGTCTCGGCGCACGATCTCCAGAAAGCCAAGAACCAGACCCGCGCCGATTTTGTTTTCGGGCAGGAGAGTGTCCAGACACAGGCAGCTCGCATCGGTTTCTTCCAGACGATCCTGGGAGATTGGCGTGCCCTGGATGCTTACCTTCCTAAAATCAATGCCGTGAAGGCGGAGGATGTACAGCGGGTTGCAAAGCTCTACTTCAGAGCGGATAACCGGACGGTCGGTTCCTTCGTCCCGAACGGCGAAAAGCCCAGTCCCGAATCGGATAGTGGGACCGGGCACTCCATCCGCTACCGGCAGAGCAACCGCCCAGCGGCGCATCCGGGCAATCCGGCTCCTGGCAGGCAGGGGGCGGGCAACCCGAAGCCGCTATCGGGCGCGGCGAGTACATCCGGAGGGAAAACTCCGGTGACCCATGAGCGCAAACTGCCGAATGGGATGACCGTGATCGTGCGTGAGAACCACGCCGTTCCGACCGTCACCATCCGGGGATATGTGCGCAGCGGGTCGGTAAACGACCCTGCGGGCAAATTCGGGGTTTCAGCCCTGACGGCAGATATGTTGACCCGGGGAACGGAGAAGAAGACCTCGCAGCAGATTGCGGAGGAGACGGATTTCGTCGGTGCGAGCATCGGCGCAGAGACAGGGCGTGAGATCACCAACCTGGTCGGAACGATGCTAGCCGATGATTTCCCCTCCATGTTGGCGCTGTTGGCGGAGACGGTCCGGCATCCGTCCTTCCCGGCTGATGAGATTGAGAAGGCGAAAGGGGAGAGCCTCTCCGCTCTGGCGGAGGAGGAGAACGATACGGCGTCCGTCGCCACCAGGCGGCTCTATGCCACGCTCTATTCGCCGGACAATCCCTACCAGCACGATCCGCTCGGCAGGTTGGAGGATGTCAAGAGCCTGACACGGGAGGATATAGACGGATTTTACCATCGAGCCTATCGTCCGGAGCGTACAACGCTGATTATCGTGGGCGATGTGAAGGCGGAGGCGGCGTTTACGGCGGTGGAGCAGGCTTTCGGGGATTGGAAAGGCGAGGGAGAGGCTTTTCCTGAATACAACCCTCCCGCGCTATCGCCGGCTGCAACCGCCCCGCCGCCACAGGTCTTGACCATGCCGGATAAGTCTCAGGATGACATTGCGATGGGGTTGGTCGCACTCGCGCGAAAGAACCCGGACTATGTGGCGGCCTATATCATGAATTTGATCCTGGGGCAGGATACCTTCGTGGGACGCATCGGAAAGCGCGTGCGTGATAAAGAGGGGATTGCGTACTCTGCCTACACGACCTTTACCCCAGGACTGGAGAATGGGCCCTGGGTATTTCACGCCGGGGTCAATCCAATGAACGTGCCAAAGGCGATCCGTGACGTTCGTGACGAGGTGCGCACGATGGTAGCCGGAGGCGTTACCGACGATGAATTGGCCTGGGCGAAAGACAATGCCATCGGCTCGCTCCAGATGGGGCTGGCGACCAACGGAGGGGTCGCCGCGATGTTGGAGAGCGCTTCGGTTTACAGACTGGGCCTGGACTATGCGGAGCGGTATCCCCAGATGGTGCGGACGTTGACGAAGGCGCAGGTGAATGCCACCGCACACAAGTACCTGAAACCGGATGCTCTGGTCGTGGTCGTAGCCGGGCCGCCAGTACCCGGATTGAGCCCGAACCCTGGGAGCAAAAAGAGCGACAAAGAGAAGTAGTATGTGACCTTTTTCACTGCCTAGCAGCGGAAAACTTGCCGTATTTTGGTTCCTCGATTGCGTATCAGAGTAGAGGCTGGGGAAACACTGCCGTTTCGTTCATGAGCCGTCTGTAGGTCTGTAAACCGCAACATATATCACCTGGGAAAGCCCTCTTGTCCGAGGGAGAGAGGCAGTATTGTGGACCCTTCCGATCTGGCGCAGAAGGCGCGCCGTGTCACCGATGCCGTTGAAACGGCGATTGTGGGCAAGACCGATACCGTAGAGCTGGCGCTGGCGGTGCTGCTTTCCAATGGGCATCTCCTGATCGAAGATATACCGGGCGTCGGGAAGACGACGCTGGCGAAGGCGCTGGCACGGGCGTTGGGCCTCACCTTCAAACGTATCCAATTCACTCCCGACCTGCTGCCCTCCGATATTACCGGTTCCTCGGTATATAATCAGAAGACCGAAGAGTTCGATGTACGTCCCGGTCCGGTCTTCGCCAATATCGTTCTGGCGGATGAAATCAACCGCACGACGCCCAAGACCCAGGCGGCGCTGCTGGAGTGCATGGAGGAGCGACAGGTAACGATAGATGGCGTCCCGCAGATGCTGCCAGCGCCCTTTTTTGTCATTGCCACGCAAAACAACATCGAATTGTCCGGAACGTATCCTCTCCCCGAAGCCCAATTGGACCGCTTTGCCGCGCGTATCGCGATCGGCTATCCGGGGAGAGAAGCGGAACTTCGGATTCTGAACCATCAGCGCCATGCACGACCCGTGGATAGTATCATTCCTGTCATGGACGCACAACAGATCCTGACGATGCAGACCGCCGTGCGGGATGTGCATGTTGATGAGAGCATTCAGGGCTATATCCTCGATCTCGTGGAGGCGACCCGAACGTTGCCTGCAGTCGCATTGGGCGCCAGTCCACGCGGATCGCTCAACCTGTTGTATGCGGCACAGGCATTCGCTGCGCTGCAGGGACGCGAATATGTCAAACCGGATGATGTGAAAGCGCTCGCCCCCGCGATCCTCGCCCATCGTATCATCGTTCGTCCGGAACAACGCATCAAGGGGATAACCGCCGCGAGTTGTGTTCAGGATGTCTTGCAACGCATTCCGGTTCCCGTGGGAATGAAGCGCTAGGAAAGATCGAGATGCAGTTTATCAAACGGTTGACGTTATGGTTTGGAGCGGCGTGTCTGTTATTGGTAGCCAATGCCGTAAGTGCGCCGCACCTCTACTTTATGGCGGGACTGCTTCTTGCGCTGGCCGGCATCTCCTATGCGCTGGGTTGGCTCGCCTTGCGAGGGTTGGAATTCACGCGGGAATTGCCTCCCATAACCTGGGAGGGGGAGACGGGGAACATCACCTATGCGATCCACAACCGATCGCCGCTTTTTCGGTTTTTCCTGATGATCCGAGAACCGTTTCCGGCGTGGGTCGAGTTGGTTGAGCCGGAACCACGCCTCTTCAATGTGGAAGGGCGCAGCACCACACGCGTGCAGATCCCCGTTCACTTCCTCAAACGGGGGGTCTATCGTGTGAACTCTTTTGACGTGACGGCTCTCGACCCGCTTGGGGTATTCGCCTTTACCCGGCGTATTCCTTGCGATGGGGAGATCGTCGTCTATCCCATGCCTCAGACGATGGGGCAGATGCCGCTTATCGGTCGGGATCGCAACGGTTGGCAGGAGTTCAGCGCGACCGCCCTGCGAGGCAACAGCGTGGATCCGGATGGAGTTCGCGGCTATGTACCGGGAGACCCTCTGCGACATATCCACTGGAGACAGACAGCGCGGACCGGCCAATTGAGCGTGATCGAGTTTGAGGAGGCTCAGGCCGTCAATCTGGTGATTGCGATCGATCTCTTTCGGGGTACCGAGTACGGGCAGGGATTGGATACCACCCTGGAGTATGGCGTGCTGCTTGCCGCGACGATTGTGCAACAGGCGATCCAACAGGGGGCTGGGGTGCGGCTGCTGGTCCCGGCGCTCGACGAGAGTCCGGGGTTGCAAGCGCTGACAGATACATTTGGCAGGGGGCAGGAGCATCTCTATCGGATACTGGATGTATTGGCGCGCGCCGAGGCGAAATCCACAGTCCATTTGAGCGACCTGATTATGGGGTCCGTGTGGTCGTTGCCGATCGGCACAACACTGATCGCAATCTCCTCCCAGCCCGAGCCTGCTCTTGTCGAGGCACTCTCACGCTTTACCGTAAGTGGGGGCGAAGTGGCTCTCGTATATGTGGATCCCGACAGTTTTGGACGCCCGGACCACAAAGCGCGCGGCAGCCGAACGGAAGGTGTTATGGCAGATCTGCTCGCTGTGGGCGTCCAGACGTTTCAGCTACGGAAGAACCCCTATCGTGATGTCATGCCGGAGATGACCTATGTCTGATCAAACAACAAAATCGCTCGTACCGCCTGGTCCCTCTCAGTCATCCAAGATCCGGGTGTCGCTCTATGCGGGGAGCGCCGGCAACCATGTGGCAGAGGAAGAGGGGATCGTCAGCATCTGGCTCTATCTCGCGGGACTATGCGCCACGTTGTGTGCGGTGTTTGCAGTCAGTTACGGGATCGAGGATGCCAACTATGGGTTCCTGCTCTATGTGCTGGCGGTCTGCGGCTTCTTTACCAGCTATATCCTGCGGGTCCGGCGTATCTCGCTCAAAAACTTCCAGATCCCCTTATTCGTCTGCCTGAGCCTGATCTTCTACATAGGGTTCTCCTCGGGAATCGGCAATTCGGTATTTGCTCCTTCGGATGGTATGCCGGACCGAACCCGTGTGATCCAGTTGGCGCTGGCCTGGTTCTTGGTCCTATTCAGTTTTGTGTTGCAGAGCGATGCCGCCGTGCTCTTTATGGCCGTCCCTGGTTTGACGATATTGGCGCTGGTGAGTACCTCAAACACGGATCCCGAAATTCAGACCGCGTTCATGGTTTTTATCTGCGCCGCCATCTTTCTTCTCGTGCACGAGAATGCGCTGCGCACCAACCGCTCCTTGATGGTTGGGAGCCCCATCGCAGCTGAGAGACGCCATTTTTTGTGGCAGCTAGCGCTGGTAGGGGTCTGTTTCCTGGGGGCATCGCTGATCGCCAATCTCATCGCAGCACCGATCCACCAGTTGGTTCCCAATTTCTGGTCGAATACGGGGGGGGAGAGCGCGGGACAGAGAGCCCCCGAGTTTGGAATGCAGAATGTGAGGGTAGAGGAGCGCCAATCCCTGGAATTGGCGACGGGCAACGCGCCTTCCAGCTCCCTGCCGCTGCTCAATATCCAGTCGGAGATGCCCGAACTCCTCTGGAGGGGGACGACGTTTGACAATTATACAGGGCGAAGCTTCACCAACACAGTGGGGCTATCGTACCCGGTGCATGCGCTCTCACCGTCGAACCAGTCGGCACTGAGTAAAACGATCATAGATCCCTACGATGGGAGTTCCCATGGATCCATCTTCCAGATTCCCTGGAGTATCTATGAGGTGCCGGAACACGATATGAGCCATAGCAAGCGTGTGAAGCAGAAGGTGGCCGTCATTGGAGGTAGTTTCTCACAATTTTATGGTGCGGGGAATATCGCAGAGATCTCGACGCTTGTTCCGAATGTGGATTTCAACCCCTCCGGAGGCATCTCGACCGGGGTATCGTTGCGCGCCGGCAGCAGCTACTATGTGAGTTCCGTCGTGGCAACGAAGGATCCGGACATCCTGCGTACCGCATCAAAAGACATACCGAGTGATTTAGCGCGCCTGTATCTTCAGAAAGCACCTGAGAATGGGCAGGAGAGCGCACAGCTACAAGCGCTGGCTGAGGAGATGACCAGGGGGAAGACTACCAACTACGATAAGGCCCTCGCCATCCAGGAGGCCATCGCAGACCGCTGTAAGTACAACCTGCAGGCGCCGGCAGCGCCCGCAGGTCGCGACGTTGTGGAGTTCTTTCTGTTCGACACCAAGCAGGGCTATTGCGACAGTTTTGCCGCCGCAATGACGATGCTCTGCCGTTATGCCGGTGTGCCTGCCCGCATGGCTTCGGGGTTTCTGACCGGGGAGAAACAGAGCGACGGAACCTATCTGGTGCGTGAGAAGGACAAGCATGTCTGGACGGAGGTCTACTTCCCCCATATCGGCTGGGTTCCCTTCGATGCGACGGAAGGGACCGTGGATATTTCCGATCACTCGGCGCAGACGACGAAGCATAAGTTCAATGTATTGGCCTGGTTTACCTCGCATGGTATCTTCCCACCGCTCGCCGCCCTGTTGATCTTGGCGTTGATCGGATATGTACTCAAAGTGGAAGTATGGGATCGGTTTCGGAAGCGGAAGTTGGCCGTGGCGCTCGGCTCCGCCTATCCGCTCACCAATCGCGCTGTGGTGGATGCCTATGTTCAGGCAGGCAAGATCCTCGCGAAGAGGGGACTGGTCCGGCCGGTTCAGACGACGCCGGAGGAGTTTCTGGCGCGCCTGGCGCAGACCCACACCCCTCCCGAATTACTTGGCCCCATGCAGACGCTGACAGAGTTGCATGCACGATTTCGCTATAGCCATGAGGTGGCGACAGAGCAGGATGTGCGAACTGCGGAAGAAGCCATCGCCGCGCTGAAGTCGGCTTTTGCCGGGGTAAAGACGCGAGAACTCTCGATCGCCTTTTCGCAGACCACCCTATGAGAGGAGAGCAGCGGTCTCAGGAGATGCGGTAGCCTCGATGGGGAGTTGAGCATGGAGATTACTTATAAGTCGGGCCATTTCGCCGCACTCTGGCAGCCGGCGCTCTCCGGCATCTATCTCTTTTGTGGTGAAGAGGACCGGCTCAAGCAGGAGGCGTTACAAGCGCTCAAGACCCATGTGGTTGAGCCGGATTTTCAGGATTTCGACCTGGAGGAGCTGAACGCAAGCGTTGGGGCCGATGCGATCCTCGCGGCATCCGGGCAAGCGCCATTCGGTTCGGAGCGCCGGATGGTCGTCGTGAAGGGGATGGAGCAGTGGCGCGACCGCTCCAAGCAATCTGAGGCGGAGCGGCTTGCCGAGGGGATCGCACGCCTGGGAGATACCGCCTGCCTGGCCCTGATAGTGGCAGCGGAGGAGGATGAGGCGAGGCGGAAGACCGGGATCACTGTCAAACTCGACAACGCTGTGAAGAAGCAGGGAGTGTTGGTATGGTGCCGTGCCCTGAGCGGCGAGGGGTTGGCCGAATGGATTGTAGGCCGCGTGCATGTAGAGGGGAAGCGGATCGAGGGCGAGGCGGTCTCGCTGCTGATGGAGACAGTAGGGCATGAGATGCGCCCGCTGGAGCAGGAGATCCTCAAACTGGTCTGCTATGTAGGAGAAAGGGCCGCCATCACCGTGCGGGATGTTGGGCAGGTGGTTGCCTCGAGCCCCGAAGATGTCATGTTCACGGCGATTGAGGCGATCTCCCGGCGTCAGACGGACCGTGCCCTGACGCTGCTCACGGAGTTGCATCGCTACGACCCGAAACCCCAGGCGGTCGCCGGGAAGCTGCTGGCACTGTTGGCGAGGCAGTACCGGATGCTATGGCAGGCCAAGTTCCTGGCGGAGAAGCGTGTCAATCCCCGAGAGGTACGCAACCTCCCTCCCGACCTGGCAGGCGAACTTCCCTCCGAAGGGCATATCTCTCAATTGGCCTTCAAGGCGGGCGATCTGTTTGCGCAGTCTCGCAACTACACCTGGACCGATTTATCCCATGCCCTGGATTGCCTCTTATTGTGTGATCTGGCGAATAAGGGGGGGGCCACGGATGAGACGGGGATCTTCGGCAGCGACCCGGTAGGAAACCTTCAGCTCCTGGTGCTGGATCTGACCGGAGCGTATCGAAGCCAACGGAGAGCTTAACTCCCGCGAAGACAAGCATAAGCCCGTCAACGTTTGTTGGCGGGCTAAAATCTGTTGGGTATCCGGTTTGCCGGAATCAGTGGGCTGCGTGCGCGGCGGCGACCTTGTTGGCGCGCTTCATCAGGCGCGATTTGCGACGGGCGGCCTGGTTCTTGTGGATGATGCTGCGCTCAGCCGTCTTATCGATGGCCTTGCATGCGAGGCGGATCGCTTCGGTAGTACTGGCTTCGGCAACAGCGGTATCGATGGCCGTGCGTGCCTTCTTGATGAAGGTCTTCATAGCGGACTTAGCGGCGATGTTCCGCAGGTGGTTTTTGCGGGACTTGATAACGTCTTTCTTCACTGACTTGATATTGGGCACGAAATCACCTCCTTTGAGCACCACAGTATACCTCAAGTGGTACTGCAGATGCAAGATCGGTGGTGCAAATTCCGGCGCTTGACATTTGTTCCACGAGTTGTTAGAATAGCGTACCTCCTTAAATCCCATCCATGTTCGATAAGATGATGAAGGAATTGCCATGCACTCCTGTTCCAGGACCTTAATGCGGCTTCTGGTTCCTTTTGTGTCTGTTCTCCTGACGGTGCTGCTTTGCACTGGGTGTAGGGAGAATGGATCTACGCCCGCCAAGACGAAGCTGGTCGTCTGGGGATTGGAGTTTGGCGAAGAGAGCAAGGGGCTGGAGGCGCGTGTCGAAGAGTTTAAGCGTCGGCACCCCGATATGGAAGTGAGCGTGCTCTCGATGGGGGCGGGCGGCATGAACCCGCAGAAGTTGATGACCGCCATCGTAGGCAACGTCCCGCCCGATGTGATCAACCAGGATCGGTTTACCATCGGGGACTGGGCGGCACGAGATACTTTCCTCCCTCTGGATGACTATATCGCCCGCGATAAGGATAAGCCGGACGGCGTTCACCCCGAAGACTTCTACCCCGCCTGCTGGAAAGAGGCCAACTACACCAACCCCATTTCGGGAAATCATGGCGTTTTCGCCATCCCTTCCACCACGGATAACCGCGCCCTGTTCTACAACAAAAAGCTGCTCAAAGAGGCGCATATCGTGGATGAGAAGGGGGAAGCGAAGCCGCCGCAGACCTGGGACGAGTTGTTGGAGGATGCGGGCAAACTGACCAAAATGAACCCGGACGGCACCTATAAGCAGATCGGCTTCATCCCCAACTACGGCAACTCCTGGCTCTACATCTACTCCTGGCAGAATAATGGCGAGTTTATGTCCCCGGATGGCCGGACCTGTACCATGAATGCCCGCGAGAATGTCGAAGCTCTCGATTATATGGTGAAGGTGTACGATTCCATCGGCGGCATGACGAAGATCAACGCGTATCAGTCCGGCTTTCAAGAGCGGGAGCTCGATCCCTTTCTGACGGACAAGGTCGCCATGAAGATTGACGGCTCGTGGGTGGTGGGGAATATCGCGCGTTATGGCCCGGATATGGACTTCGGGGTGGTCCCGGCTCCGGTGCCGGCAGCGCGTCTGCACCATGAGGGGCGATTTGCCGGAGAGAAGGATACGTTCATCACCTGGGCCGGCGGTTTCTCCTTTGCTATACCCCGTGGCGCTCTGCATGCGGATGCCGCCTGGGAGTTCATCAAGTGGATGACGAGCCCCGAAGCCGGGGACATCGACGCAGCGGCCCAGAAGGCCTATAACGAGAGTAAGAAGCGGGCGTTTGTGCCAACGCTCTCCGCCAATCGGCGTGTCAATGACGTGGTATTTGCCAAGTATGCCCCCAAAACGCCGAAGTTCAAGATCGCGATGGAGTTGTTTGTCTCTATGATGGACCACGCCCGGTTCCGCCCTGTGACCTTCGTGGGGCAGCGCCTCTGGGATGAGCACGTCCGCGCATTTGAGACCGCAACCCACCACGAAACGATGCACAAGAGCCCGCAGCAGGCGATGGATGAGGGAACGCAAGTCGTTCAGCGGGAGCTGGACAAGGTCTTTACCAAGGGGGATGCTCCCCTCCTCAATCCGACGATCCCGATTACGATTGTCACGATCTTTGGGTTGATATTGGCGGGAGTAGTCGCCTGGCGGATGTATCTACTCTTACGGTTGAGACATCTGACCAGACAGGAGGCTGCAGCGGGCTATATGTTTGCGGCGCCCTGGATCTTCGGATTTCTGGTGTTTACCGCTGGGCCGATCCTGGCCAGTATCTTCCTCTCGTTTTGCGACTACGACGTATTGCATCCGGCCCGATATGTGGGGGTGAACAACTATGTCCAACTGATGGGCCAGGATAGCTACTATCTCAAGACCTCGCTGTTTAACGCTCTGTATCTGGCCGCGACGGGGATCCCAATCGGTTTGGTGACGAGCCTGGCAGTCGCGATGCTGCTCAACGCGAAAGTCTCCGGTATGAGCCTGTATCGCACAATCTTCTATATGCCTGCGATTGTGCCGGTGGTCGCGAGCGCGGTCTTGTGGACCTGGGTGTTGAATGGCGATCCCAATCGCGGTCTGATCAACGCGTTGTGGAAAGTGACAATCACCGTCTGGTTCCATGTGGGGCCGCCGGGCTGGTTGGGAGCAGCGGAATGGGCGAAGCCCGCGCTCCTTATTCAGGGCTTATGGGGCGCCGGGGCGGGGATGATCCTCTGGCTGGCTGGGCTGCAGGGTATTCCAACGCACCTCTACGAGGCGGCGGATCTGGATGGCGCGGGAGCTTTGGCGAAGTTTCGGCATGTCACCATCCCAATGCTCACGCCCTATATCTTCTTCAATCTCATCATAGGCACGATCTCCGCGCTGCAAGAGTTCGACAGAGTGTATGTGATGAGCGGTGGCAATTTGAGCCAGCCGGTTGGGCCGGTGGACAGCTTGCTTGTGCCCGTGATGTATCTCTTCAAGAACGCCTTCCAATACTTCAAAATGGGTTACGCCTCCGCGTTGGCCTGGATCCTCTTTGTCATGATCCTGGTGTTGACCCTGATGCAGTTATATTCTGCACGCCATTGGGTCTACTACGAGGCGGAGAAGTAACGCCATGAGCCAGGAACTGATACATGCAGCGCAGGACACTCCGGCGACCGCGAACCATCCGTTGCACGCTCCGGATGTTCTGGCGATGCTGTTGGCGGACAAGCGGAGTGAGAACACACGGCGCGCTTATCGCCACGATGTACGCGCATTTTTTCTGGTTACCTACAACTGCGAACCGAACGAGGAGATCATGCGTCAGTTCCTGGGATTGCAAACCCCGCCTATGGCTGCGCTGATCCTGCGTTATAAAGCGCGTTTGATCGCGGAGCAGCGTTCGGAGGCGACTGTCAATCGGCGTCTCGCTGCCATCATGAGCCTGGTTCGATTTGCCCGGCGTGTTGGCGCGACGGAGGCCGATCCCGGCAATCATATCGATACCGAGAGAGTGATCGCCTATCGGGATACACGGGGGATTTCGGCGGAGCAGGCGCGTCTGCTGCTCCGCCAACCGGACCGAGAGACACGTAAGGGCAAGCGAGACTACGCCCTGCTGCTCTTATTGCTCGAAAACGCCCTGCGCCGCGCGGAGATCGTCGCCCTGACCATCGGCGACTTGGATCAGGAGGGGCGCAGCGTATCGATCCGGGGGAAGGGGCGGGGGACGCAGCAGGAGCGGGTTACGCTCTCTCCGGCAGCCGTAAATGCGCTGAGTGCTTATCTGGAGGGCAGGCACGATGGCGATGAGGCGACCGCGCCTCTGTTCGCCAGTGTCAGCCCAGCCTTCTATGGCAAACCGCTTACGGCAGACGGCGTCTATAAGATCGTCGGGGAGCTTGCGGTACAGGCCGGCATCAAGGCGCGCATCAGTCCGCACCGGCTACGTCACACGGCCATTACGCTGGCGCTGGATGCCGCCGGGGGCGATGTGCGGCGCGTACAGCGGCTCTCACGGCATGCACGCCTGGAGACGCTGCAGATCTACGATGACAATCGGAGCGACCTTCAGGGCGAGGTGACCAATCTGCTGTCGCAGATCCTCGCTTCGGAATAGTTTTCTGCCTTTTGGCTAAGGCGTTATAGTAGCCATTATCAATAGTTCGATTTCAAACGTTTCGCATGCCTCTGTGTTCCTCTCTCCTAGCGGATTGGGGCAGGATGTGAGTATCCCATGAGCCAGAATAGCGATCCCGAAAACCACGCGCCGCTACGCCCTTTGACCATTCGTGAAGCGGCAGGTCGCCTGGGTGTATCGGAGCGAACCGTCTATCGACGCCTGCGCTCCGGCAAGTTGCGGGCGACCAATTTGTCAGAAATAGAAGTGTCAGATGTCAGTATGACAGTAGTGACATCAAGACAGATTTCACCTAAAGAGGCGTCTCAAAACTGTCATTCTGAGTCGATATGTGACAAAATGTCAGATGACACTGTGACAACATCTGCTATGGAAGCTTTGCGCGCAGAGATCCGAGCAAAGGATGCTCAGATAGCGAAAATGCTGGAAGTGCAGCATGAAATGGCGCAGACCGTACAACGGCTTCAGGAGCAGATGTTTGAGTTGGCCCGCCTGGTACTGACCCAGAATGCCGCAAAAACAGCTGCTGTAGGTGGAGACGCCACATCCCCGGCCAATCCGGCGTCGACGAAACAGAAAAGCCTCTTTACCCGGTTATTCGGTACATCCGATAAAGAATCGAAGGACCAGATATGAACTTATCTCCCTCCGGAACCGGTAGTCGCAACCGCAGAGAGAGGATCAGGCAGGTGGTCCTACATGCGATCCTCATTCTCGGTTCCATTATCTTCTTTGTTCCGTTTGCCTGGCTTGTTGTCACCTCCCTGAAAGAAGACAGCGAGATGAGCAAGTTTCCGCCGGTATGGATCCCCACGCAGCAGGTGAAGCGCGTGGTGGATGGGGAGGAACGGAACCTATCCTATGGAACGTATCAGGGAATTAAGGTAAAGGTGGCGATCATGGAGGAGGCGGAGACGGGCGACCGCACGGTCCGCATCCTCGAGCCCGGAAACCTGGCCGGAACCCATTATGTCTGTAAGAAAGAGGACCTGACCGATATTCGCCATGTGGCCCCGGTCTGGAAGAACTATCCGGATGCACTCAAGTTTCTCCCTCCTGAAACGAACTATGGGTTGGTATTCGTCGAGAATACCGTACTTGTCACCGCCCTGAGCATTTTAGGCACTCTGATCGCCTGCTCCATGGTCGCCTATAGCTTTGCGCGGTTACGTTGGCCGGGGAGAGACCTGATCTTCGTCATTTTGTTGGCGACCATGATGTTGCCCGCTGCGGTGACGATGATGCCGGTATTCTTGATCTATCGCTGGCTGGGCTGGGTGGATACGCTGAAACCGCTCTGGGTGCCTGCATTTTTCGGCTCTGCGTATCGGATCTTTCTGCTGCGTCAATTTTTCATGGGGATTCCCAACGAACTGGAGGATGCCGCCAAAATTGACGGCTGCTCCTATTACGGCATCTTCTGGCGGATCATGCTGCCCCAGATCAAACCGGCGCTGGCGGCGTTGACGATTATGGCCTTTATGGAGGCCTGGAATGACTTTCGCGGGCCGTTGATCTATATCAGTTCGCCGCAGCACCAGACGCTGGCGTATGCCTTACAACTGTTTCAATCCTCGCATGGAGGCGAGCCGGGGCTGCTTATGGCAGCATCGACGCTGGTGATGATCCCGGTACTGCTGCTCTTTTTCTTCACACAGCGTTACTTCATTCAGGGGATCACGCTGACCGGCATCAAGGGCTGACATAGATGCCACTATAGGATTGGCTTCGCGTTTCCGTCGCGTGTTAAGGAGAAGGCGGGACGCATTATGATAGGATAGAGCAGAATGGCGCAAACTCCACCCCCGATCCCGAGGACACAAAGACGACGCAAACCCCTCAATCTGGTGAGGATCAAATCGGTGATCGTCTTTGTCGTCGGCAGCCTCACTGCCTTGGGAGGAGCGATCACCGGCCTGGGGGCTCAGGTGGCTTTCGCACCGATGTTGACCTGGATGCTGGGGTTCAACGCCGAAAAAGCCCAGGCGACGGCGATGCGCTACGCCGCCTTCGCCGCCGCCGCGAGCGTCTTCGGAGCCTATGCGGCGCATCAGATGGGGTATGGAGCGAATCCGGCTGCCGGAGTGCAGCAGGAAGTGAGCGCGGCACAGTTCTGGCCAGGAAACCTCTTGCTGAGCGGACTGCTGATCTTCCTGGGGGCGACTATCGGCGCCATCTTCACCGCAGGGCTCGCGCCAAAACCGCACCAGGTAGGCCGGCGACGTATCTTTCAGACGATGGGGGTCGGGCTGGGGATCCTGGTGATTTCCGAAGCGCGGTTACACTTGGCTGCGGGTACGGCGCATATTGCGTTGTGGCACAATATGCCCCACCTGGCTTGGCTGGCCCTGCTCGCCATGGGGATCGTGGTGGGAGGATTGACCCAGGTGATGGGACTTTCCGGCGGCGTGCTGATGGTCCCGGCGCTCTTCTTTCTGGGCGGATACACGGCGGGACAAGCGGCAACCCTGTCGCTGCTGGTCGTCTGCCTGGCAGCGTTGCTGCCGGCATGGAGCTACGGTCGGCGTGGCCTGGTGGATACCACCTATGCCACGCCAGCGGTCGTGGGTGGCCTGTTCGGCGGGCTGATGGGAGGGCTCCTGTTACCTCATTTGTCCGAAATGATGATCGTGATCCTCTTCTCCGGAATCGCCATGTTTCTCTCCGCGCGAGAGCTAGCGAGGATGGCTTTGGAACGTCCAAATCCACCCGAATCAAGCGAGCAACCGTAGAATATTAGCGAGCAACCGTAGATTTACCGGATTTATGGCTAAATCGTTTGACAGAGGGGCTTCGTTCCACTATAATATCATGGGCTTGAGTAAGCCCGAGGAGTAAGATGCCGGATGGCATTCGATTTTTTTAAGAAAATCATCCGCAAAGTAGACCAACTGTTCACTGGCCGTGGGCGCGTTGACGAGGACCTGTTCGAGGAGTTGGAAGAGCTGTTGCTACAGGGCGACGTCAACGTACGGACGACACAGATGGTGCTCAGTCACCTCCGTGAGGCGGTTCAGGATGAACGGATGGTGAGCGGGGATCAGGTGATGGTCCGCTTAAAGGGAGACTTGCTCTCCGTACTACGCAGCGCCGAGGGGCCGGGTGGGAACGCATTACGGGTTGCCCCGGATACGCCTACTCTCTATCTGATTGTCGGGGTGAATGGGGTCGGGAAAACCACCACGATCGCTAAGCTGGCGTATCGCCTCCAGAAGCAGGGGAAGCGGGTGGTGCTGGCAGCCGGGGATACCTTTCGTGCCGCTGCGATTGACCAGTTGGAGATCTGGGCTAATCGCGTAGGTACCGAGATCGTCAAGCATAAGGAAGGCTCTGACCCCTCTGCAGTCGTGTTCGATGCGATCAAGGCGGCCAAGGCCCGAGGGGCGGATTTTGTTATTGCCGACACTGCGGGGCGGCTCCATAATCGCGTGAACCTGATGGAGGAGCTGAAGAAAATCAATCGCATCACGGAGCGGGAGCTGGGCAGGCCGGCGGATGAGACGCTGTTGGTGCTGGATGCGACCACCGGGCAGAATGCGATCAACCAGGCGAAACAGTTTATGAGCACCGTCCCATTGACCGGCATCGTGTTAGCGAAGCTGGATGGCACCGCCAGGGGTGGGATCGTCATCACGATAGCGGATGAGCTGAAGCTGCCTATCAAATTGGCGGGCGTTGGAGAGAAGCCGGAGAACCTGGAGGTCTTCGACGCCGAGCGCTTTGTGGATAGCCTCTTCGCCTGAGAGGGTTACCTTGGCAACTCCACAGGATGATCTGCGTGTTTTTGCTCTGGCCAGCGGCAGCAGCGGTAACGCGATGCTAGTACAGGCCGGTAAGACGAACCTGCTGATCGATGCCGGTTTGCCGTTACGGACACTCGCTCCCCTGCTGGCGCGACGCGGTGTGCGTGAGAATGAGTTGGACGGGATCCTCTTAACCCACGAACACCCCGATCACTGCTCCGGAGCGGGGCCTCTGGCGCGCAAAATGAGAGCCCCCCTGATTGCCAACCCCCCCACGCTGGAGGCGTATGCAGATCGGGACGAACTCCCCTTTCACGCAAGATCCCTGACGACCGGGGCGGAAATGGGGATCGGGTGCATTGGTATACGCTCTTTCCCTGTACCGCACGATGCCATCGATCCGGTTGGGTACGTGTTGGAAGTCGGCAGCAACCGCATAGCCTATATGACCGACACAGGATCGAGAACAGAGGCGATGCAGCAGGCTTTGCATGGCGTCCATCTGGCAATCGTGGAAGCCAATTATGACCACGATTGGCTGTGGCGCGGCTCCTACCCCGAGGAGCTGAAGGCCCGCGTCGCATCCGATACCGGTCATCTCTCCAACGCGGAGTGTGCGGAGCTGATCACGCGCCGTCTGGAAGCAGAGGGCGCGCTCAGCATCTGGTTGGCGCATTTGTCGCGCATAAACAATTCTCCTTCTCTTGCGAAACGTAGTGTCCTGGCACAAGTCACAAGCCGGACGCGGGTCCCATTTACTTTGGAAGTGGCCTTACGGGATCACCCCAGCGTTTCCTGGCGGGCAGGTGAGAAGGCAGTACAACTCTCTCTCCTTTGAAGACCGACCCCCTGATGAAGGTCGGCGAATGCATACACATTCAATTAACGAAACGTTTTCAACGCCTCGTCCTACCAATCTATTCCGTTGTAACCGTGCCGACGTATCCAAAGCGCGGCTTCGATTCATGCTGTCTCCCTGCATGTCCCTGCAAGGAGTGAGCTAACCAAGCTGTCCGAGGAAATTATAAGATGAAGAGTGTGGGGGAAATCGTGCGTACGGATCCTGTTTGGGTCAATCCTAACCATGTGATTGGCTCGGCAATCCTGCTGATGCATGGTCACAATGTGTGTGGTTTGCCGGTCATGGAGGGGAGTACTCTGATAGGGGTGCTCCGCTATGAGAACCTGGTCGGTGTGGATGTGCACCAGCGCGTCGGAGATGTGATGTGGTATCAGATTGCGACACTCTCTTCCGCATTGTCGCTGCGCGAAGCGGCGGACATCATGGTGAACCAGGGGATGAGTTGCATGCCGGTAGTGGGGAGGCAGGGGGAGCTCCTGGGATTGATCACTTCTATGGAGTTATTGAGTGAACTCAGGCGCTCGACGGATCCGCTTACCGATCTCCCCTGGGCGGACAGTCTGCGGGATTGGGGGATCGCCTCCTTGCGGAATGGCAAGGAGATCACCATTCTCTTCCTGGACATCAACGACTTTGGTAAGTTCAATAAACAGTTCGGGCACGTCGTTGGGGATATGGTGCTGCGGGCTGTAGCCGATGGGATCCGCCGTATGCTGCATCCGGAGAGGGAGATCCTCTGTCGTTATGGAGGAGATGAGTTCTGTATTGCTTCTTTGCGTGGAGCGGAAGAAGCGCATATGCTGGCAGAGACGCTGAAGCGTGTCGTGCGTGCGATCACTCTGCCGGAGATCCCGGATGAGACGATCCGGGTCAGTATCGGCCAGTATGGAGGGAAGCGGACCCAGGAGCGCGAGCACATCCATTTTGCAGCGACGTTGAACAATCTGATCAACTTAGCCAGTCGAGAGTGCATTGCTCTGAAAGGGGAAGCCGCCGTCCAGCACTCCTATGAGGTGGAAGTAACGCTGCAGAGTACGGCGCCCGCGGAGGAGCCGCATGCGGGTGGTGAGAGCGGAGTGGCGCCTATGGAGGCTGAGGAGCCCGAGCCGGAGGAGGCATCCGATGCGGTGTTGCCGGATCTAGTTCGGGGTCCACTTTCGGATGTTCTGCCCGAGACCACGGTGAAACCGGAAGAGAGGGTGAACCTCAATCGTTTGGAGGTTACCTGGGATCAATCCACGGCGAACGTGGCCGTAGAGATCGCCTATCGCCGCTCCGTGGAGCCTGTGGAAGAGATCCCTTTGAACGGCAGCGGGGGGATGCATTATACACAGAGGCCGGGGATCGTAAACTGGCACGCCGTTGGAAGTATGGTGTCACGCAAAATCGAGCCTGGGGGACTTCCTACTCTGATCGCGGAAGCGACGCTTTCGGCGCTACAACGTGTGCTGCCCGAATCCACCAGGGTCCGTCTTGAGGAAGTCGTTTCCATGAAGACATCCAGCGGACGCGAGTTGTTGACGATCCTGGTTAACGTGGCGAGCCCGGCGGGGGACCGTTCCTTGACTGGAACGGTCGTGGCCGGTGAGGATGCCGCACATGCGGTGGCCTATGCAGTGCTTCATGCCTGCAACTCGCTGTTCGCACAAGCATCCTCTGTGGGTTCAGTCCGGTAGGACGGCGATGGCTTCGATCTCGACATCCACATCGAGGGGTAGCCGAGCGACCTGAACACAGCTTCGCGCCGGTTTAATATCCCCGAAGTACTCGATGTACACCTTATTCAACCGGGCGAAGTTATCCATATCCGCCAGAAAGACGACGACTTTGACGCAGTGTTGGAGATCGGTTCCGCCGGCTTTGAGTATGCGTTCGACATTGGCAATGCAGAGCCGCACTTCCCCTTCAAAATCGCCTCGCAACACCTCTTTCGTCTCCTGGTTCATGGGAACCTGACCGGAGACGAAGACCAGATTTCCTGTGATAATGCCCGGCGAGTAGGGAGCGCCCGTAGCCGGCGGTGCCGCATTGACAGCTAGTTTGTTCATGTTTTGTCCTTCCGATGCGTAAGTTTGCAAGCGCTCATGCTCCGATTGAGCAGAGCGTGAGCACGAGATCATTTGTAGAGCGGGCCGAAGGTCGCGCATGCTCGATAATCGGCCGATTGGGGATCGAGTGATCCGAACCGCGCCCAAACGCTGGGGCGAAATACCTTATCCTCGGGTACGTTGTGCATATCTACCGGAATTCGGAGGAGGGCGGCTAAGGTAATGAGATCTCCTCCGATATGCCCATAGGAGATGGCGCCGTGGTTTGCTCCCCAGTGGTTCATCACGGAATAGACGTCGGTAAATGCGCCCTGGCCGGTGAGGTTCGGCACAAACCAGGTCGTGGGCCAGGTGGGGTTGGTCCGCTGATCCAGCACGTCATGCACCGCATCCGGGAGGTCTACAGTGTATCCCTCGGCGATCTGGAGTACGGGGCCTAATCCCTTCACGAGATTGAGGCGGCACATGGTGACGGGCATTCCGCCTCGCGAGGTAAAGTCGGTGGACCAGCCGCCGCCGGGGAAGTATTCCGTAACGGAGGGGGACCATTGGGTCGCTTTCAGGCAGGCGGACACGTCCGCATTGGTCGTCTCCCAGTAGGGTTTGATGGCCGGCTGACCGCGGTGCGATTGTTGCCCTGTCCAGTCGAGCGCCGCAGGGCCGGAGTTGATGAGGTGAATGATGCCGCCTGCGGCTCTCCCTTCGAGTTCGTAGCCTGTAGTTCGCTTGACTGCAGCCGGGCTCCAGAAGGTGCGCACATCGGCAAAGAGTTGTGCGGTTCCCGTGAGTAGATGTCCGAAGAGCATGGAGACCCCATTGAGGCAGTCGTTCTCCGTCGCAACGATAAACGGCTGTCGGATGCCGTTCCAGTCGAAGGACGTGGTGAGGATCGCTTCCAGAAAGTCTCCATTGGGGAAGTGATCGGTCCACTGTCGCTGGCCCTGAAATCCACCAGCAAGGGCGTTGTGCCCCTCCGCCTCCTCCTTGAATCCCATCTCCGCCAGTTTTGGGTTCCCGATCATCAGGTCGCGAGCGATCAGCGCCATCTTCACGCAGATTTCCCACTCCACATTTTTGCGCTCTCGGGTGCGCTGCTTGTTGGGAGGGTTGACGTCTGCGCCTTCGGGGCAGTTCTCCTGAACCCAGGCCAGGGCACGGGTATACTCCTCATTATCGTAGATTCCGCGCTCGATACGGCGAACGAACTCCGTCATGTCGATGGTTTCGGAGCGCATTCCGAGGTAGGCCTGGAAGAAATCTTGATCTACGATGGAGCCGGCGATGCCCATGGATACGCCGCCCATGGCGAGATAGGAAGTCCCGCGCAGCGTTGCTGCTGCCAATCCGGATCTGGCAAACTGCAGCAGTTTCTGCTGGACATCCTGGGGTATGTTCGTGTCGCCGGCATCCTGGACATCGCGACCGTAGATGCCGAAGGCGGGCAGACCCTTCTGGCTATGGCCTGCAAGGACCGCTGCCAGGTAGACGGCCCCTGGGCGTTCCGTTCCATTAAATCCCCAGACGGCTTTGGGGCGCGTAGGGTGCATATCCATCGTCTCGGAGCCGTAGCACCAGCAGGGGGTGATGGTCAATGAGAGGCCAACTCCCTCCCGAGCAAACTTCTCTTCGCATTTCGCCGCCTCAGAAACGCCTCCGATATTGGTATCCGCCAGGACGCACTCCACGCGACTCCCATCGGCATGGCGAAGGTTCTCGCTCAAGAAATGGGCGGTCGCCTGTGCCATCTGCATGACCTGTTCGTCCAGCGATTCGCGGACGCCTCCATAGCGCCCGTCAATGGTTGGGCGGATCCCGATTTTGGGGAGAGAGCCCCGCATACGGTTGGTTCGAGGGGTGGAACTATTCGACATTGAGCCGTTTCCCTTCAGATGAAGTTGTTTCGACCGGGGATCTGCAAGTTTCAGACGGTCCTGAATCAGTTTCGCATCCGGGGAACGGAATCCTGCCGACCTACAAAAAAAGCGGAAACGTGGTGAGCAGACGGATTCTTGGTGCCACAACCAAGAAAATTTTTCAATCAGTCTTGACTTTTTGAGGCTTCTGTTGTACATTATAGGGCGCCGGTAATGGAGTACAAATTTCTACCGGAATAGCAAAGGATTTCAAAGTCAAATCCTATGCTGCAAATGAACCTTAAGAAAAGCATAGCGTGTGCAGTGTAGAGCAGGGGTGAATGAAGCATCGCATCACGCACGTTCGCGTTCATCGAGACCGAGGCATCCGCCTGGGTTAGGCAGGCTTCCCTCGGGGAAGGTTTTCTGACACAGCGAGGAGGCTCGGTATCTTACGAAAATCGCACGTGTGTACAGACGAGTTTCCTCCTTCACTTGAGCTTCTCAACTCTTCAAACCGTCGGTCCTCTTCAAGGCGGGTGCTTGCCTTTCCTTTGGGAAGGGGGAGCGTCTTGGTGGGTAGGCCTGTCGGGGTGGGAGGAGGGAGTTGGTGTGGGGAGAAACGGTCTCTAAAGATAGACAGGGCTTCTGGGGAATGCCTAGGGGCGGTGTGCCGAAGAAGGACGTGCCAAGCGGCGATACGCGGTAGGGAGCTGCAAGCAGGCTAAGATCTACCGATTTCCGAATGGGGCAACCCGGCGGGTGTAACGACCCGTCACCATCGTAAGATGGGGGGCACGAGGGGAACTGAAACATCTAAGTACCCTCAGGAAAAGAAAACAGACGTGATGGCCCTAGTAGCGGCGAGCGAACGGGTCCCAGCCTAAACCGTTGGCTTCGGTCAGCGGGGTTGTGGGGTCAACTGGTCTCTTCTAAAATGGGGAGCAAGGACAGGTCTCAAGCAGGGGGCAACCTCCGCATGAGAACGCAGCCTTGTTCTCGCCTAGCTCCCTAGGGAGTTGGGGTCATTCCAAGCATCTGCGAGGTAAGGAGCGATCCTTAGGTCGCATCTGCGACGTAAGGAGCGATCCTTAGGTCTGTGGGGAATTTGGAACCGGCACTTATTGAAGGGACGCCGCGCGGGATTTGTGAGTGGTTTTTGGAAGGTGCCTGGAACGGCGCGCCATAGCGGGTGAGAGCCCCGTACGACGAGCACTCATGACCTGTGTTGATACCCGAGTACTGCGGGACACGAGGAACCTTGCAGGAATCCGGGGGGACCACCCCCCAAGGCTAAATACACGCCGCCACCGATAGTGAACCAGTACCGTGAGGGAAAGGTGAAAAGCACCCCGGGAGGGGAGTGAAACAGAACCTGAAACCAGAGAGCCCGCAAACAGTCAGAGCCCGGCTTCGGCTGGGTGATGGCGTGCCTTTTGCATAATGACCCGGCGAGTTATTGGCGGTAGCGGCCTAAGCTCTTCTGGAGCGGAGGCTGAGCGAAAGCGAGTCCGAAGAGGGCGTTTGGTTGCCGTCAGTAGACCCGAAACTGCGTGATCTACCCATGGTCAGGGTGAAGCGGGCGTAAGAACCCGTGGAGGCCCGAACCGTTGTATGTTGAAGAATGCTCGGATGAACTGTGGGTAGTCTGGTGAAATGCCAATCGAACGCAGAAATAGCTGGTTCTCCCCGAAATGCATTGAGGTGCAGCGTGATCTGTTTCGTTTCGGAGGTAGAGCACTGAATGGCCTAGGGGGCTTCCCAGCTTACTGAAGTCAATCAAACTCCGAATGCCGAAACGTATTAGGATTGCAGTGAGACAGCGGGGGATAAGCTTCGTTGTCGAGAGGGGAACAGCCCAGACCTTCCGCTAAGGCCCCTAAAGAGACGCTCAGTGTAAAAGGATGTGAGGGTGCCCTGACAACCAGGATGTTGGCTTAGAAGCAGCCACCATTTAAAGAGTGCGTAACAGCTTACTGGTCGATGTGTCCTTGCGCCGATAATGTAAGGGGGCTCAAGCGTCTTGCCGAAGCGAAGGAGTGGCGTAAGCCACTGGTAGGGGAGCGTTGTGAGTGCGGTGAAGCGGTGCGTGGAAACGCACGTGGAGCGCTTGCAAGTGAGGATGCCGGGATAAGTAGCGCGAAGACGGGTGCGAATCCCGTCCGCCGGAAGCCCAAGGTTTCTTAAGGCAGGTTCGTCCTCTTGAGTTTAGTCGGTCCTAAGGTGAGGCCGCAGGGCGTAGCCGATGGCTGTCAGGTAGATATTCCTGAACCGGGTGCAGGTGTTGAGTACGTGGGGACACTTGCTCGGGGTAAGTCGCGGTGTTGGTATACCGCGTTCGGAGCAATCCGACGAGTGGAACCTTCGGGGGAAACGAAGCTTGCGAAGAGTGGGTCACGAAAATCCGCGTAGGAGCCTGTATTCGACCGTACCGCAAACCGACACAGGTGGGCGCGTAGAGGATACGAAGGCGTTCGAGATAACTATCGTTAAGGAACTAGGCAAAATGGCCCCGTAACT
>Ga0070734_10002423_pt1 | contig 22668 bp, 22 predicted proteins | sample Coa_R1_8_FD_66444 | JGI IMG/M metagenome (GOLD analysis project Ga0070734, IMG submission 66444) | Surface soil microbial communities from Centralia Pennsylvania, which are recovering from an underground coalmine fire - Coalmine... | ecosystem: Environmental > Terrestrial > Soil > Unclassified ...
TAGAGGATTATTCGCCGCTGGTGGAGAAGATTGCCGACGAGTTGATGGGGGCGCAGGTTGCGCTTTATCCCATCAGCGCGGCCGGAGTTTCCAAGGACGATCAGTTCTCCGCCCAGACGGCGATGTCCAGCATGGCGCAGCGCACCGGAGGAAAAACTTTTTTCAACCGCAACGACATTGATACCGGCGTGCGCACCAGTCTGGATGACGGCTCAACCTATTACACACTGGAGTACTACCCGGCCAATAAAACGTGGAACAACAAATTTCGCCACATCAAGGTCAGTGTGGGGCGTCCTGGAGTAAAGCTGCAATACCGCGATGGATACTATGCCAACAATCCGCTTACCGTATTAAACACCGGCACCATGGAAAAGGAATTCAGCCAGGCCCTGGATATCAACGCGCCTGCGCTGACCGCGGTTTCATTCCAGGCGGCCGTTCTTCCCGCTTCGCCGCAGACGCAGAATAAAATGTCAGTGGTCTTTCACATTGACCCGCACACGCTGGCCTTTCAGCAGGGCAGCGACGGCCTGGAGCATGCCGAACTGAACTGTGTGGTGTGGGCATATCCCAAGAAGGGCGACCCAATACGCGTTGAAGGCGGCACTATTACGGCTGCCCTGCCGCAGGGCGACTATGACAAGATCATGAAGAGTTTTTTCCCTTGCCAGCGAGCGCTGGACCTGAAGGCCGGCCAGTACACACTTCGCCTGGGCGTGCTCGACCGGAAATCGAACCTGATTGGCACGCTCAGCACGCCGCTCAACGTTCCTTAAGCCTAATGTTGATGGGTCTTACCGACGCTTTTGTAAAAAAAACGCGATCTAAGGGGTCATCTCATTCCATCTGTGCCAGTTTGGCAAGCGACTACTTCAGCGGCATGCTTGCGCCCTCAAATACTTTGGTTACTGTGCTGCGGCCAACGCCATAGATAATGAAGCTTTTTTCGTCGAAGCTGTATTCGCGGAAGAGCAGCTCGGCCAGGCCGTCACCGTCTACGTCGACTGCGTCAATCAACTCCAGCCGCGGCGCAACGTCCAGCCGGGAAGAATCAGTCACGCTGGAGGCAAGTTTCTGCGGCACGCCTTCAAAGTCCACGCGCGCGATCACGGTGACATAACGCGAGACGAATTTTCCCGGCGCGCTTTTGCCGCCCCCCGGAGCCAGATAGCTGCCCGGAATTTCCGCGCTGAGAACGATAACGGCGTCATTGCTGAGATCGAGATCAAAAGAGCGCATCACCACATTCTGAAGAGAACCGGTATTGAGCTGCGCGTTTTCCCGTGGAAGCTGCGCCAGCGCAAGCTTGCGCATCCTGGCTTCCATCTGCTGCTCTTCACCGGGCTTCCACTTGAAAGCAAAAGACCGCACATCGGCCGATTCGTTATCAGAGACGGCCACATAGGTTTTGGTGCCAGGGGTAATTACAGGCAGCTTGGTGCGCGGAGCGGGCGATCCCTCTGCCGGGTTTTGCGTGGACGGAGTTGGCGAAGGTTGCGGCGTGGAGGCTGCTTCAGGCTGGGGCGGAGAGCGCCGCCGGAGCACGGGCCGGTCAGCATCGTCCGGCGCACTGGAAGAGTCATTTGAGGGAGCGCTTGCAGAAGAGCTTGTCGTGGAATCAGAACCCGGCGCGGGCGTGCTGGCAGGCGTAGCTGATGGGTTGGCATCGCCCCGATGAATGATTGGCCGGTCCTCACCCGTGGTTACAGGTGCCGGCGCCTGCGCTTTCTTGGGTTGGTCTGCGACTTGCCACTTGCCCAACGCGGTCCAGCCTTTATTGTTGGTGCTGCTCAGGATAGTGGCGTAGCCCACGGGAATGCCATCTTTTTGCGCTTCATAGACAATGCCGTTATCGAGCGCCATGGGCCGCGGCGCGGATTTATAGATACTGGCGTCATGGAAGCTGCCTTCGTCGAGGATGGCGACGGGAAAGACATGCGTGGTAACGATACCGGCGGAATCCGTTGTGACCTCAACCACGGCGGTGGCGCGCAGCTTGTGCGCCTTACGACGCTGGGCAAACGCGGTGGTGACGGCCGCAGCACATACCAGCACGAGCACCGCGCTGGCCAGGAACCTGCTTCTGCTATATAAATTCATTGATCTTATAAACACGGAAAACCTATGGAAGTTAATGATAAAGCCCCGGAGTTCACTCTTGCCAATGAAGAAGGCAAGCCAACCGCATTAAAGGATTATCGCGGAAAGAACGTGGTGCTCTTTTTTTATCCCAAGGCCAACACGCCGGGTTGAACGATTGAGGCGTGCGGGTTCCGCGACGCATTCACCAAGATGCAAAAAGCAGGGGCAGTGGTGCTGGGTATTTCCGCCGACAAGCCCTCTGCACAGAAGAAATTTAAAGAGAAGTATGACCTGCCGTATTCCCTTCTGGCCGATGAAGACAAGGCCGTTTGCAACAAGTACGGCGTGATGAAGGAAAAAAGCATGTACGGCAAGAAATACATGGGAATTGAGCGGACGACTTTTGTGATCAACCCGGAAGGCCGGATTTCCGCGGTGCTTACGGGGCTGAAGCCGGACGAGCATGCAGCGGCGGCGATGGCGGCGCTGAAATAGCCGGGAAAAAATTAACCGCAAAGGTCGCCAAGGACGCGAAGGCACAAGAACTATGGGTTTCCCTTTGCGGACCTTTGCGTCCTTTGCGGTAAATGCTTTTTTAGGCCTAGGTCTATTTCGATCCCGTAATCGTAAAGGTAAGGACGCTCTCTGCCGGTATCCTGACTTCCTGTTTGCCGGTGGCGGCAGCAACTCCTGTTCCGGCAGCAGCGCCCGCGCCCGCGCCTATGGCAGCTCCTTTGCCCCCTCCGGCAACCGCGCCAATTAGCGCTCCTGCACCTGCGCCGCCACCGATTTTTGTGGCATTGCTCTTGGTGTGGCTCTTGCCCTGGCGGCTCACACGCGAGCTATAAACAGTCTCTCCGTTGATGGAACTCAGGCGCAGGGTGAGCGCGCCGGGTTTGTGGAGGCGTCCGCTGCGGTTCACGTAGGTGACCTTGCCTTTGACCGGAGCGCCCGCGTGGACCACGACTTTGCCATGTTCAACAATGTCATGCGTGAGCGTGCCGCCCCAAGCTTCGCCGCTGTGCGCTGTGGCTGAACTCAAGGACGTGTTGAGGCGAACGGTGGCGTGGCTTCCTGCAGGAATGGTTAAGGCTCCAGCACACGACGCAAAAGCCAACAGCAGGGTTAATACACTTGATCCTTTAAACCTCATGGCATGCCTCCAATTGGAAGTCCAGAACAGTTGCGGCTTTGGATGATGCGATGATTTTAATGCTGCAATGAACTGCTATACACTTTCCGCTGGGAATCGGAGGAACTAATGCGAGCTTGGCCTTTGGTGTTTGTACTCTTAGCTTTGGCTGCCAGTGGACGGGCCATTCCGCCGTCGAATGCTACCAAAGCACTGCACGACCTGTTTGCAACGGCCTGGGACCAGGAGATGCAAGGAGACCCGGAACACGCGTCGGAACTGGGTGATCGCCGGTGGAATGACCGCTGGATGGACCGGAGCCCGGAAGCGTATGCGCGCCGGGCAGCGGCCAACAAAGAGGTGCTGGCCAAGCTGGCCAAGATCGACCGCAAGCAGTTGAACAAGGCCGACCAGCTCAACTATGACTTGTTTCAGAAACGCTATCTGGATCGCCTGGAACAATACAAAGTCCGCTGGTTTTTGATGACCTTTAACCAGCGTGAAGGCCCGCAGACCAGTGACGACCTGAGCAGCTCACTGCGGTTTGAGACGGTGAAAGATTATGAAGACTGGCTGGCGCGGTTGCGGGCGGTTCCCATGGCGATGGACCAGTTCACGGCGCTGTTGCGCGAAGGCATCAAGGAGCGCATGGTACATCCGCGGGTGATCATGGAGCGGATTCCGGCGCAGATCGACAAGCAGATTGTGAGTGATGCCACGCAGAGCGGGTTCTACAAGCCGTTCAAGAGCTTTCCTGCGGCGATCAGTCAGGCCGATCAGCAGCGGTTGCAGCAGGCGGCTCGGGAAGCAGTGGAGCAACAGGTTGTGCCTGCGTTTACTAAGTTCAAGCAGTTCTTTGTAAGCGAATATCTGCCTGCCTGCTATGACAAAGTAGGAGCGTGGCAGCTGCCGCATGGCGAAGAACTATATGCGCAGATGATCCGCCACTATACAACGACGAATGAGACGCCGGAAGAGGTGCACCAGATCGGACTAAGAGAAGTGGCGCGCATCAATGGTGAGATGGACCGCGTAATGCAGCAGACGGGATTCAAAGGATCGCGAGATGAGTTCTTCAAATTCCTGCGAACTGATTCGCAGTTTTTCTACAAGACGCCCGATGAACTATTCGAAGCATATAAGGCGCTGGCCAAGACGATTGATCCGAACCTGGTGAAAGTATTCCGCACGTTGCCGCGCGAGCCTTACGGCGTGGAGGCGATTCCGGCTTCATTCGCGCCGGATACCACGGCCGCGTATTATCGCCCGGGCGCCGCTGACGGATCACGCGCCGGAACCTACTTCGTTAATCTTTATAAGCCTGATGCCCGACCGAAGTGGGAAATGATGGTGCTTTCCATGCATGAATCTGTGCCGGGACACCATTTGCAGATTGCCCGGGCACACGAATTGGGAGAAATGCCCAATTTCCGGCGCTTTGGCGAGTACACAGCATACGTGGAAGGCTGGGGGCTTTACGCCGAATCTCTAGGCGATGACATGGGTCTTTACAGCGATTCGTATTCCAAGTTCGGCCAGCTCAGCTATGAAATGTGGCGTGCGGTACGGCTGGTGGTTGATACCGGAATCCACGTGAAGCATTGGACGCGCGAACAGGCGATCAAATATTTCATGGAAAACTGCCCCAAGCACGAACTGGATATCACCAATGAAATTGACCGCTATATTGCATGGCCGGGACAGGCGCTGGCTTACAAGACCGGCGAGCTGAAGATTAAAGAACTACGCGGACGCGCGAAAGAGAAACTGGGCGCAAAGTTTGATCTGAAAGAATTTCACGATGTGGTGCTGGGATCAGGGTCGCTGCCGCTGGATATTCTTGAGCGGAATGTGGATGAATGGATTGCGGCGAAGACGCAGGCCTCTGTTGGCGCTGAGCAGCATGCGGCAAACCGGGGCGCGGCAAAGAAGTAGATGACCACGGTTGCAGAGACAATTCCGGCAACGGCCGGCGTTAACGCGCGCGGGCGCTCAGAGCATTCGGAGCGTTTTTATCGTCCTGAGCTGGATGTGCTGCGCTTCTTTGCTTTTCTTGGCGTGTTCATCTTTCATGCGGCCCCGCGAACCATGGATTTTTATGACCGCGCCGGATATCCGCACTGGCTGAGCAGCCTGCTTATTCCGACATTTGGCGCGGGTGCGTATGGCGTGGATTTATTTTTTGCACTGAGCGCCTATCTGATTACCAGCCTGCTGCTGCGCGAACGCTCTACGACTGGCGCGCTTGATCTGCGAGGCTTTTACCTTCGCCGCATCCTGCGCATATGGCCGCTGTACCTTGCGTTCGTCGCGTTTGCAGCAGTCTTTGCGCTGGTTCCCGGGCAGCATCTGCCGATGAAATATGTAGTCGGCTATAGCCTGCTGGCGGGCAACTGGATTTATGTCTTCTACGGATTGCCTGCGTCTTTCGCAGTTCCGCTGTGGACTGTATCAATCGAAGAGCAGTTCTATCTGGCATGGCCTCTGGCGCTGCGCAAAGCGTCAGCGCGCACGATGGCGACAATCGCCATTGGAATATTGGTTGTTGCCAACGCGTGGCGCGTGTGGCTGGCGGTTTCCGCAGCGCCGGTAGAAAGGATTGAGTACAACACTTTTACGCGGCTTGATCCTATCGCTTTGGGGATTTTGATTGCGCTGTTCGGCCATAAGCTGTCTTCTTTGACTCGTCTGCAACGCGCGGCGATGCTCTGCTGCGGAGTGGCCACGTGGATTGCGGTGTATGCGTTCACCGTTACCAGTCCTACGTTGAAATTCACCACATGGCAGATGGCCGTTGGTCATCCGTTTACGGCGATCGCCAGCGCTGCGGTGCTGCTGTCAGTGCTGGGTGCGCAGCATGCGTTCTTTCGTAACCGGGCGCTGCTCTATCTGGGAAAAATTTCTTACGGGCTATACGTGCTGCATGAGTTCGCGCATTTCTGCACGATTCGCCTGGTGCATGCTTCAACGCCTCACGGCGTTTTCGCTCAGTCGCTAGTTGGCTTGGCGCTTACCATCCTGCTGGCTGCGGCTTCCTATCGGTGGCTGGAAAGCCCATTTCTGCGATTGAAAGAGCGCTTCGCGCATGTGCAGTCGCGGCCGGTATGACGCGCGATGCCAAGCTGCTCCGCCGGACTTTCTTCAATCGCGACCCACGCGTGGTTGCGCGTGAGCTGCTGGGCAAACTCATCCTTCGTCGCGAGGGAGGCAAGCAGCTTGCGGGACGCATTGTTGAAGTGGAAGCCTATCTCGGAGCGGGCGATCTGGCTGCGCACGCCGCTGCCGGACACACGGCGCGCAACGCTGTGCTCTGGGGGCCTCCGGGACACGCTTATGTTTACTTTATCTATGGCGTGCATTACTGCCTGAATATTTCCTGCCTGCCTACGGGCGAAGCAGGCTGCATTCTGATTCGCGCGCTGGAACCCGTGAGCGGAATTGCCGATATGGCTCAAGCGCGCGGGCTGGCCGATCTGGATCTCACGTCGCCACGTGATCTGCGCAAACTGGCCAGCGGTCCGGGAAAGCTGTGTGAAGCGCTGGGCATTACGCGTCCTCGCGATAATGCAAAAGACATGCTCTCGCCCAAGTCTGACCTTCAAGTCATGAGCGATGGTTTCCGCGTGCAAGAAGTTGCTGTCACGGAACGCATCGGCATTACCAAAGCTGCGGAGTTGCCGCTACGATATGTGATCGCGGGAAATACTTTTCTTTCACAAAAGTGAGCTCGCGTTATCGCGGCTCCGCCGCTGTGCCTTTTCCCGTGATCACAATATTGTCGATCAGCCTTGTGCTGCCTACGTAAGCCGCGACTGCTACCAGCGCGCCGCCGGAAATATCGGCGACTAGATCAAGCGTGTCACGGTTTACGATCTCAAAATAATCCGGCTTGACAGCGGCTTCTTCCGCCATCACCTGTTCACCGGCGACTTTTAGCCGTGCAGAGCTGCTTTCGCCGCGATCCGCCAGCGTTTGTACGCGCATGAGCGCACGATACAAGACCAGCGCCTGCTTGCGCTGATCGGGATTGAGATAGGCGTTGCGTGAGCTCATCGCAAGGCCATCGGATTCGCGCACGATGGGACAAACCACGATTCGCACATCAAAATTAAGGTCGCGCACCATCTTGTTGATAATCGCTACCTGCGCGGCGTCTTTCTGCCCGAAGAAAGCAAAATCCGGCTGCACAATGTTGAACAGCTTGGAGACAACGGTCGTCACGCCGCGAAAATGTCCGGGACGCGAACCGCCGTCCAGCTTTTCACTTAGGCCTTCCACGTTCACCCACGTTGTTGCGCCCGGCGGATACATCTCTTCCACCGACGGCAGAAAAAGATAGTCGCACTTCTCGGCGGCCAGCATGGCGGAATCTTTTTCCGCATCGCGCGGATACTTGCTGAAATCTTCCGTTGGCCCAAACTGCAAGGGATTCACAAAGACTGATGTGATTACCACGTCAGCCTGTGCTCGAGCGGTGCGCACCAGTGAGAGATGTCCCTGATGCAGCGCGCCCATGGTGGGCACAAAGCCCACGCATTTGCCGGCGCGTCGCGCTTCTTTGCTTATGGCTGTAACTTCTGCTGCGGAAGTGAGAATGAGCATCGGATCGGTATTTAGTATTTGGTACTTAGTAGTTAGCAACAGCTTAAAAATTGCCAACTCACTTTTAAAGCTGGACATTCCCACAGAAACAAGATGCGCACCAACAGTTCCACGCGAGCGCATCGAAGCTCTCTTTTGACACGCAAGCCAAATACTAAGTACTAAATACCAAATACTGCTATCTTGAATACGCCTTCATTTCCTTGCGTCGCAAAATCGCTTCCAACTCCGCCTTGGTGTCTTTCGGCAGATGGTACGATTCTGCGTCGGAAGGATACATTCGCGTCTCAACGTCGGCCTTGAACTGCTGCACGGCGTTCGTGAACAGCGCAGCGGCGTCGCCATACTGGCGCACAAACTTTGCCGGCGGAGCAAACGTAAGGTTCACCAGGTCATGGAAGACCAATACCTGGCCGTCGCAGTCCGGACCGGCGCCAATGCCAATCGTCGGAGCGCTGACCTCGCGGGTAATCATCGCGGCAACTTCGCGCGGCACGCCTTCCAGCACAATTGAGAACACCCCGGCTTTATCCAGCGCTACGGCATCTTTCACCAGACGCTCAATGCCGGAAAAATCTTTTCCCTGAACTTTATAGCCGCCCATCTTATGCAGCGACTGCGGCGTCAACCCAATATGCCCCATCACGGGCACTTCAGCGTCGAGTACGCGCTTCACCAGGCCTACGCGTTGCGCGCCGCCTTCCAGCTTAACGGCCTCAGCGCCGGATTCCTTCACAAAGCGCAGGGCATTGTGCACGCCGCTTTTTTCGTCTTCATGGTAGGCGCCAAAGGGCATATCCGCAATCACCATGGCTGAGCGCACCGCCCGACGCACCGCCCGCGTGTGGTGCAGCATTTCTTCCATCGTTACGGGCAGCGTGTTGTCATAGCCCAGCACAACCTGGGCCAGTGAGTCGCCCACCAGGATCATGTCAATCCCGCTCTGGTCCACCAGCCGCGCCGTGGCGTAGTCATACGCCGTAAGGCAGGTAATGGGCTCATGCCGCAGCTTTTTCTCGTGGATTGTGGTGGTGGTAACTTTCGGTCGGATCGGTTGAGCGCCGTGAGGCTGCCCTCCGTTAAACGAAGTGATGCTCATTTTGCCTCCAGTGCAGTTCGGGAACTCCCGATACCGCCTGTTCGTCACACATTAGGATGCGGACACCGATATTGTAGTCGCACGGAAAGTGGGGGTCTAGGGGAAAAGCAGGCCCTGGAAACCGACCGTTACTCCGTTGCGCGCACCGGGTGTCACCGCCCTCTCGGGCGTTCCGACGCTCGGAAACTGCCTGCTTTCTGCATCTTAGCGCCTCCGTGGTGAGCTTTGGCTTTCCGATGGTTAGCTATTCCGGCACTAAGGCACTCCTCCATACTCATCCCAGATTGGGGTTGAAGAGGCCCAATGACGCTGGCCTAGTTTTTTGCAAAAATATATACTCATAGTATATACTTCTTCAGGAAAGGGACGTTATGGGCCAATTCGCCAAGTTGTTTCAGAATGGCAGCAGCCAGGCTGTTCGCCTTCCACGGGAGTTCCGCTTCAAGGGCGACAAGGTCCGCATTCGCCGCGTTGGCAAAAGCATAGTCCTGGAGCCGCTGATGGACGATCCTGATGCGTGGCTGGCCGAACTGAAGAATATTCCACCTGATCCGGATTTCATGAAGAAGCGCCGCCAGCCAAAAACTCCCAAGCGCGCGATCTTTAAATGAATTATCTGCTGGATACAAATGCCTGCATCGCGCTTATGGCTTCCGCGACCAATGAGGTGCAGGAGCGGTTTGCGCGCGCCTTCCACAAAGGCGGCAGTTTTTTTACCTCTTCCGTTGTGGCATTTGAGCTGTGGTATGGCGTCTCCAAGAGCAAGCGCGTCGCGGACAATACACGGCGCTACAACACATTTTTTGCCGGGCCAATTGATGTCCTGCCGTTCGATCAGGGAGCAGCCCAGGTGGCGGGAGAACTGCGGGCCAGGCTGGAGGCATCCGGAAAGCCGATTGGGGCCTATGATTTGCTGCTTGCAGGCCAGGCCATGCACCACAATATGACGCTCATTACCGCCAACGTCGCGGAGTTTTCCAGGGTCAGAGGATTACTGTGGGAAGACTGGTCAAAGTGATTGTTTTTTTCTTCTGCTCTCCGATCGTGTCATCCGTGTTGATCAGTGGTGAGGTTCTCTGGGACCGCTTGAAGAGGCTGAAGGGTATCTTGCGATGAAAAGCGAGAAACTGCAAGTGGTGCGCGGAAGCTGGAATGTGTTCCATGATCTGGGACACAAGAACGCGGATGCCGAGCAGTTCAAGGCAATTCTCGCAGCCGAAATCATCAAGGCGCTCGACCGGGATGGCCTCAGGGTGCGCGCGGCGCATGGGCGCACGGGAATTGCGGCGGCCCGACTTCTCGCGTATCCCGTAACGCAGACCTTGGAAGGTTCACCGTTGATCGCCTTATGTCCATCATCAACCGGCTCGGCCAGCGGGTGGAGGTTAAAGTCCGAGTAAACCGCGCAGAGCAGCCAAGCACAAGGCAACGGCTTAAGCAGACGACTTAGTCCCTATTATTTAAAGGTGACAGTCGGAAGATTGGTCAAGATAAGGTTAATTAAAATATTCCAATCTAAAAATTATTTTGTTCCACGATTGCTATTTTGTTCTTTACTCTTCCCCGCCTACTATAATTTTGGCTCGCTTCCATCCGCCGCACTATTTCGCGCTTGCGAAAAAAGTGCTCTCCAGGTTCCAACGTCTCTCAGAGTAAGGAGATAGAAGATGGCATGTAATACCTGCGAAACCACTTTTCAAGGGACCCAATCCATCGTAGTTTCGATAACGCAGTCAGGCGCCAGCCGGCTGCTCTATGTGCAGAATCAGGGACGAAATATTGTCCTGATTCGCAGGATACTTCTTTGCTATACAACCAGCGGCGGCGGTTCTGGAGTGCTTTACCTCCGCTACCCCGACCCGATTACCTGGACCTATCCAACCACGTACCTTGAGCCGGGGATCATGGCTCTGTTCTATACATTGACCGTTCCGGGCATCGTTATTACGCAGGCCCAGGCAGAATACATTGAAATCGAAGGACGCAGCCGGAGCTGCGCGAACTAGCAACTTCGGAGGTGAGCACATGGCTATGAAATATTGGCAGGTAAAATTCAAAGGAACCAAATCCCTGGACGAAGTGCACGCCGCAGTGGGCCGCGGCGGCGCAAACATTCTGCGGGTGCATACGGAAGGCGGAGAGACGCATGTATACCTCGGCGGGGATGAATCGCTGCATCCGCACGTTGCAGAAGCAACAAAGGGAGCAGGAGTCTTGCAAGAGGTGCAAGCCGCCGATGTCACCAAGTTTTCGTGACAAAGGCCACTTGAGACAAACAAACTGAAAGCCCGTACGTTCGTTTCCGAGCGTAGGGGCCACAAGTGATGCCAGACCTGTAGGTTGAGGCGCAAACGGGAGCCCGTTGCCGAAATTCCGCGAGAAGTCGAACAACCTTCGACTTAACGCATCTATTGACAGCGTCAGAAAAGCCTTCTTAAACTGACACGTATGGAAGTCCATTTCACCCATGAGCAAGAAGCGCGGCTCTTGAAAATTGCCACGCATGAAGGCATTGACCCTGCGCAGTTTGTCAAGGAAGCCGCGCTACGCCTGCTGGAGGACGACACCCGTTTTCGTAACGCCGTGCGTCAAGGCATCCAACAGGCTGACCAGGGCCAGTTGATGGAAGAAGATGAAATGGATGCTCGTGTCCGACGGCTGTTCCCTTCTTGAATGCGTATCCGCTGGACCCCGACTGCGGCAGATGATCTGAGCAGATTGCTTTCACAAACCTGAGGCCGTGCCTCGCTGCCTCAAGCATGAACGTTGGCAAGCGAACGAACCCTCCGGACGTGGATTTTCTTTTCGCGCTTGCGGGTCTGGGCGATATCGTAAGACGCTTGCATCCGCATAAGCGTGTCCATCTTCACTCCGAATGCTTTTTCGATGCGCAAAGCCATGTCGCCGGAAAGGTCCGCCTTGCCGTTCAGCAGGCTGGACAGGGCAGGGCGGGACACCTGAAGTGCCGCAGCCGCTGCCGTTACCGAGAGGCCGGCGGGCTTGATAATCTCAGTCCGGATGAAATCTCCGGGGTGGGGCGGGTTCTTCATGGGCATGTCGTTGACTCCTGTCTCTAGTGATAGTCTTCCAAATTTATGTCGCAGATTTCCTGTTCGGTGGCGTCAACGCGAAACGTCATACGGAGGTTGCGGGTAACGCTGAGACTCCAAATGCCCTTGCGGTCGCCGCTCAGGACGTGTGCCTTCCATACCGGAAGTGAGCGTAATTCTTCGGGAGCCTGCATGTCATCGAGAAACGCCAGCATCTTGCGGAGCTTGTCCACTGTATCTGGCGGAACGCCTTTCGCGCTGTCTTCCTCGTAGAGCCTCTTGAGGCCTTTGTGGACGAAGTTCCGTATCCTCACCATCCAGAGTGTAGCCTGTAGCTTAACACTTTTCAAGCGCCAGCCGCCGCTGCCGAAATCCTGAGCGAAGTCGAATGACCTTCGGAGTTACCCATTTATTGACCGCATTAGAAATGGCTTCTTAAACTACCGAGCATGGAAGTACATTTCACCCATGAGCAGGAAGTGCGGCTCTTGAAAATTGCCACGCATGAAGGTATTGACCCTGCGCAGTTGGTCAAGGAAGCCGCTTTACGCCTGCTCGAGGACGACACCCGTTTCGGTAACGCCGTGCGTCAAGGCATCCAACAGGCTGACCAGGGCAGTTGATCGGAGAAGATGAAATGGATGCTCGTGTCCGACGGCTGTTCCCGTCTTGATGCGTCTTTTCACGGCCCGAAAAGGGCCGCCCTTCCACTGTTTTTGCTTGACAGTAAGGCGAACAAATGGTAAAGTTAAAAATTCGCTCCAGAGCGAGAAAGTGGTGTATTGAACGATCTTTGACATAAGAAGCTGGCTAAAGAGGCTTTTGGTAATTGGCTCTTGGTATTTGGCAAAATCTCAAAACCTTTTAACCACAAGGTCAAAGGACACGAAGGGAACACAGAGGAAGATCTCTGGACCCTACGCCAAATGAGGTTTAATCGCTGAAACCCACGCCAATCTCTGCCCATCCACGCGAACATCGCGCGTGGACGGGGCCCGGCTGGGATGATTTGGGATGACTGCCTTCAAACCCACGCCAATCTGGGATGCCTTAGGGAGGGGTAGGGTAGCGCGCGAAGCGCGCCCTGGCGCGGACATCGGACGAGATTAGCCTGGGATGGACTGGAATGGTGCCGTACAAACCCTTTGGAATCCTAGTTGGGGTATGCGGGGAGGGCGGCGCGCGAATCGCCGACATCGGGCGTGATCGGAAAAGCAAAAGCCTGCCAGGCGTGAGTAAAGTTGAAGGCCCCCAGATCCTTTCGAATCCGAGGGCCGCAAGTGACGTCGAACCTATAAGCCGAATTCTGTACGGCGTTGCCGCCGCTGACGATCATTCCTCTAGGCCGTCCATTACTGAACGGCTCAAGCGACCTACCCGGAAGTTTGGCGTTTCGAGCCGAGACGCGCTGAAAACGGCTTGCGCCATCCTCAACTCCTTCCCTATTTGGTCTTGCTCCGTGTGGGGTTTGCCATGCGTCGCGCATTACTGCCCGACCGGTGCGCTCTTACCGCACCTTTTCACCCTTACCGCAACCGTCGAACATCTCAGGCTCTGTGGGCTTGCGCCCGCTTTGCCTTTGCGTCCGGCGCAAAAGCGAATCGGCTTTCGCCGTTCACTTTAGTCCAAGGGTTCCGCAACGACGCTTGCGCGCCTGCTTCACCCTCGCGTCCGGTTCGAGCAGAACGGCTCTCACCGTCCGCTCACCCGGCCGGCGGCGGTATATTCTCTGTGGCACTGGCCGTCGAGCCACTTCAGCGCCGCGCCGAAACGCGCCACTGAAGCACCCTCCCGGACGTTATCCGGCACACTGCTCTGCGGAGTTCGGACTTTCCTCTCTCTGGATCGCGCAGCCCGGGAATCCCCGGCGTCCACGAGCCAGACAGCGACCATCCGGTTCGACATCAGCTACCCATATTATAAGATGAATTTGGGCAGCAAAGGATTTTGATCCCCCACCGGCAGCGCCCTGATCGCGTAATTGAAAGCCATTTCAAGGAGCCAGAAATTAATGAGTCGTCATATTTTGAAGCTTGCGCTGATGTGTGTGGTCATTTCCACGGCAATGTTTGCGTTCTACAAGAAGCACGATCCCACCCCGGCCGAGCAAAAGGCCCTGAACAGGTACACGACCGTAATGAACAAGGTGCTTGACCAGTTCCGCAGCCCTGACTGGGACGAGAAAATAGACGCCACCATTGACCATCCTACGGTGGACACCTTTGGCGACCGCCCCATGGATATTGACCAGCTGCTGCAGCGCACCTATGAGATCCGCAAAAACTCAACGCGCTATAAGACGCTGGTTGAGCCCAGGCTTAAAAAGAATGCTGCGGAAAAAGACATATCAAAGAAGCAGCTTGAGGCCGCGCAGATTGAAGACCTTCAGCATCTGCAGGTGCAGGTCCACTTCAACATGCGGGTTGTCCCCATGATCACCGGCCCCGACCCAAGATTTGACCCCAAGGTTCCCGGCGCCACTTTCGTTCACAAGGACCGCAACAATCCTTTCAGCCATGGCGTGGCTTATGTCCTGTTCTTTAGCGGCACCAAAAATGGCCGATGGGAAGAGGCAAATGACGTTTACCGCAACTTCTTTGTTCACAAGCCGGATACGCCGTTCATTGAGAACGTTGAAGTCCGGATCTTTGGCTCTGAAGACCGCATCAAGGAGCTGCTGCGCAAGATCGACTGGCGACAGGTGAACACCGCCCTGACTATGTAAGGTATCGAACCAAAGGCTGGGTGAGAGATTTTTTTGGCGGGAATCGCCAGCTATCCGCATCTAATATCGATTTGTAAAGTATTATTAAGGCGCTGAGCAAACAATTTAGAATGAACTGAAGATCGCGGACGGCAATGTTAAACCTTGTTCCAGGATTAATAGCGGCTGGGCTGGCAGTGTGCGGCATGGGCTTTTACCTGCTCTGCCTGTGGAGCGCCCGGACTTTTCTCCGCGCGCGCAGCCAGCAAGGCTCTGCCATTTCTCCGCCTGTGAGCATTCTTAAGCCGCTGCGCGGCGTTGATCCGCAGATGTATGAAAGCTTCCGCAGCCACTGCACGCAGGATTATCCGGAATACGAAATCATCTTTGGCGTCAGTGAGCCGGACGATCCCGCAGTGGAAGCGGTAGAACGGTTGATCCGCGAATTTCCCAAGTGCAAGATTCGGCTGATGGTCTGTCCTGAAGTGCTGGGCAATAATCGCAAAACCAGCAACCTGGTGCAGATGCTGGGCTCAGCGCAGTACGATCACATCCTGATCAACGACAGCGACATCTTCGTCACGCCTGATTATCTGCGCCGCGTGATGGCCCCGTTCGCTCGCCCACAGGTTGGCATGGTCACGTGTCCTTATCGCGGCATCGCCGCCGATACGCTGGGTTCAAAGCTGGAATCCATCGGCATCAGTACGGACTTCATCGCCGGCGTTCTGGTCGCGCGCCAGATTGAAGGCGGTATTCACTTCGCTCTTGGCTCTACGCTCGCCATGTCGCGCACCGCGCTTGATGCCATCGGCGGCCTGCGCCCTCTCGTTGATTACCTGGCTGATGACTTTGAACTTGGCTTTCGCATTGCCAAAGCCGGATATGAAGTGGTGCTGGCGGATGTTGTGGTGGAAACCCATCTGCCCGCGTACAGCTTCCGCGGATTTTTTGAGCACCAGATGCGCTGGGCCCGCAGCACGCGCGATTCCCGCCGCCTTGGCTACGTTGGCCTGCTTCTCACCTTCGGCCTGCCATGGGCGATTTTTGCCGTTCTGCTTGCGCCGTTTAGCTGGTGGTCTTGGACAACTCTCGCTGCGGCTACGGCTTTGCGTGCCGCTGTCGCGATCAAAGTAGGAATCGGCGTGGTGCATGATCGCGCTCTCTGGCAGCATCTGTGGCTGGTGCCCATGAGAGATCTAGTGGCGTTCGTCGTCTGGTTTGCCAGCTTTGCCGACCACACAGTTCACTGGCGAGGCGAAGTCTTTATTCTTGAAAATGGCAAGATTCGTCCGGCACATCCTCGCAAACCAGGACCTATCAGCGCGGCCAAGCCTGATCAGGACAAGGTTTCGGTCCATTCGTAAGCACCAGCTTGCCGCCCCACTTGGCCAGTTCACAAGCTCCTGCGTCCTTCACGTAGCTGGGCACGCTGTCTTCTTGTGTCCATAGAAATATGCGCTGCTCACTACGCCAAAGCTTTTCAAATGAAGCATCGTCATCAAAAATCTCCGGCGCGTCAGGGAAGGTTGAACCATACCAGATGTTGTTGTGCCGTCCGTTCAGCAGCCGCATCTGTTGCCGCGTGTAATAGTTCACGCTCGATGCCGCTTCGTAGTCGCCGTTGTCCTCAATCACGTCGCCCGGCTTCCAGTTGCGCCCAATGGCATCAGCCAGCGTTTTTGATGTAAGTACCGGAGAAAAAATTTCCAGTCCTCGATGCGCCGCCCCCAGCAGTGCGACCATCATCGCCGCCAGCGCCATGTTGGCCGCGAACGCGCGATTCGCGCGTCGCAACAGCCAGTTCAACAGCGTGCCCAGCGCAAATGCAAACCCGGTAATCAGCAGCGGGACTTTGAAAGCGCCCATGGCCTGCGGCGTGAGGTCGAGAAAGTGCCCGAAGGAGAGCGCGTAATCCTGCGGGTTCTTCTTCAACAGTTCGGCAACGTCATAGTTTGCAGGCGGAGTTTTGGACTGAACTGCCAGCGCCACGCAGGCAATGCATGCGGCTGCGCCAATCACCAGCAGCACCATTGACGAAATTCTCCCGCTGCGCCGCTCCGCGCTGTCCTGCGCAGAATCCGACTCACGCGCCAACCATCCGCCCAGCAGCAGCGCCACGCCGGGGAGTGCCGGAATCACGTAATACTCCTGCCGGCTGGAAAAGCTGAAGAACACCATGATCACCAGCGCCCACACGGCAAACAGCAGCGTGGCCCGCTCTTGCGTAGAAAGCCCCGTGCGCCAAAGTTTGATGCGTCGCGGCACCGCTGCCAGCGCCTGAACAATGAATGCCGTCCATGGCATCAGCCACAGCAGGTTCAATCCCCAGAAAAGCCAGATCGGCACGGTGTCATAGTCGGCGGGATAGCGCTTCTTCAGGTAGCGCAGAAAATGTTCGTTAACAAAATAGAACCAGAAGAATCCTTTCGTCTCCCCCTGTGCCGGATTTCTCGACCCCGCCAGCAAATGCCATGGCGCGGCGATGATCAGGAAAATCAAAAAGCTTGATATCAGCCGCATCTTCAGCAAATGCCGCAGGTTGCCGGTCAGCAGCAAAAAAAGAAAAATCGCGCCTATCGGAAAAACCAGCCCAATCAGTCCTTTGGTCAGCACGTTGAGCGCCATCGTCGCGGCGATGCCCCAGCACAGCCATGCTGAAGGGTCTTCCCCCGCTTCAGCCTGTTCCAGCGCGGTAAGAAAAAAATCAAAGCCCAGCGCCAGCCACAGCCCCACCAGCATGTCTGGGATCAGGATGCGCGTAAAGATAAACGGCCCAAATCCTGTGGCCAGTGCCAGCGCAGCGTACAAGCCGCCTTCGTCGCCATAAAAGCGCCGTCCTATCCGATAAACCACCAGCAACAGCGCCAGCACGCCCAGCGCAATCGGCAACCGTGCAGACCAGTCATGCACGCCAAAGATTTTGTAGCTCGCCGCCACGCACCAGTACATGAGCGGAGCCTTTTCCAGGTAGCGGAAACCATCATTAATTTTCAGCGTGACCCAGTCGTTGTGTTCCACCATCTCGCGCGCAGCTTCGGCGTGTACCGTGTCGGCATCGTCCATCAACGGCGGCTGAAAGAGACTGCCGACGTAAATTACGGCCCAGACAAGCACGATCAGAACGAGAAACGTCCTGGGACGGCGAGCGGCAGACTGCGGACTAAGAAGGCTTGATGGAGACTGAGTGGAAATCTGGGTATGCATGAACCGACTAATTATATGTGGCTACCTGACGCGATGGGAGGCGAACCATGAGGGGCACTGAATTGAAAATGCGTCTGCAGTATACTGTTTGTCTGCACAAAGGGCTCGGGCTCCTATTGGGACCTCAATCTGAGGAGGTTGCGATGAAAAGGAGACTTGGCAGTCGGCTCGTGTTGACCTTGACGTTGTTCCTCTTGGTCTTTCCAACCACTAGTTTGTGGCATTCCGGAGTGAAAGCAGGTAGTGAGCAATGCTCTTGCGGGGGAAAATATTGCAAGTGCGCGTTTGACGCATGCGGGCGCAATGGGGCATTAAGCTGCGGCTGCTCGGGCGTGGACTGTGATTGCAAATCAATGAGATGTCCGAAATTCTCTACCACATCGAATTGCAGCGGATTTACCAGTTGCAACTCTGATGGTAAAAGGCACTGCAACCGGCACGCTTGCCCGTAACGATCCTTGATCTGACGAGGCTTCTGGGGCTTGGCGTGGGGGAAATGATATGAAGATTTTTGATTGGTTGCGCCCATTGAAGCGTGCTGAGTTCTTGCTACTTGCTCTTCTTCCGGTTTTGGGAGTTGCTCTGTCAGCGCGGCCACAAAGCAAGTTGGAGGGCTTGTGGATCCACAACTTGCCGGGGGATACACAAAATGAGTACAGGGTGACTTCAGAGGCTAATTCTGGTTTCACAATGGTGAAGGTGCGGTGGCGCAGCGGTCCAATTAAGTGGAAAAAGGTCGCACATCATAATCAATACGGATTTCAATACCCCACTATTTATGGAATCTTGTCAGGAGACCAGATTACGGGCACAGCCGATTGGTGGGCGTGCCGAAGGCTTAACCGAGTGCCAATTACGGGCGAAGTGCTAGAAGTGCTAGGCGAAGCCCGGCAAATCATAATTCGGTTCCGACAGCCAGAGGATTGCGATGATAGAGATACTCGCGTTGTTGAGTTTGTATTCGAGCGAGAATAGCTGCTGTCGGCACTCCCCAACACTAGAACCCCCAAAAACCGGGTGAGAAAGACTGCCATTTAAACCCTGGAACGGGCTGTCAAACCGCTGTGGCATCGTATCGAAAAGAATTCTCGACGCCCAGCGGCATTATGAAGTGAGGCAGTGACCCTGGTCCAGGGCCCAATTCCCCCGGGCTGGTGCTCCCGCAAATCAAAATTCTCCCCAAAACCGCGCGGACGTTCTGGCTGCGGAAATGCGCGCGACCATCATCGCCCGAAGTCCGTTTCGACAATGGCACCCGCGCTCTCTGGCCGTCGACGGACAATTTCCCAACCCCGCACATCTGCAAACTCTGTAACGATCGCCACAGACAACGCACTATTGGCTTGCCGGGGATATTTTCCCGATGTATGCTCTCGGCCAAACTTGCAAGATGACGGAGGGTACTGGGATGAGCAATCGATTTACGCGTCGACGTTTCATCGCCACAGCCGGGGCGGCTGCCACGACTGTGCTGGGCTCCTCAATCTTCAACCTGGAATCCGTCTGGGCCGCTCCCATACGCCGCAATTTGGGCGGCATGGCGGCCAGCGATCCAGTCCTTGTTTCTTACCGCAAAGCCATCAAGGCCATGAAGCTGCTGTCCACGTCCAACCCACTGAGCTGGGACTATCAAGCGGCCATTCATGGTACAACTCTTGCGGGTTCATATCCCGCATGGAACACCTGCGAGCACGGAACTCATTTCTTCTGGTGCTGGCACCGCATGTATCTCTACTGGTTTGAGCGGATCATCCGCAAAATGTCCGGCGACCCAGGCTGGGCGCTGCCTTTCTGGGACTATCATGATCCTTCACAGCGCACCCTGCCGCCGCCGTTCCGCGTCTCTGGCAGTGAACTCTTTGTCGCCAACCCTAACCGCCCGACTGCATGGAATTCAGGAAGCGCCTCCTTCCCGGCCTCGCACGTCGATCCTTCCGCCGGCATGGCGGCGCTCGATTACTTCATCGCGCAAGGCGACATTGAAAGCAATCCTCACGACAACGTGCATGTCGACATCGGCGGCTGGATGGGCAATATCTCAGAAGCAGCCCAGGACCCGGTCTTCTTCGTGCATCACTCCAACATCGACCGTTACTGGAATCTCTGGCTGGCCCAGAGCGGCGGAAGGCACGATCCCCTGACCGACGCCGCCTGGAAGGGACATACCTCTCTCTTCTTCGACGAAAACGGCAAAGAAGTGCGCATGAACTGCTGCGACGTCCTGCGCTGCGCCGAGCAGTTGAACTACACTTATGAAGGGGAGCCGCCGGAAGTGAAGGAGTATTGTTTGAAATTCATTTTTCCCTGGTGGATCTTTGTGATCGCCCAGGTTCTCATTCCCTGGCCCGGTCCACCGGTCGAGCTTGGTGAGCGCGAGATCACCGTTCCCATCGACATCTCCAGGGTTCGCGAGCGCATTCCCGCATTGCTGCAGAGCAGGAATGAAAGCTTGGTGATTGAACTGGACAACGTGGTGGCCGACCGCGCGCCCGGCGTGGTCTGGGAGGTTTATCTCGGCGCTCCGCCCAACACAGCCATGAACGCTGAGAGCCCGCACTTCCTTGGCACCGTCTCGCTATTCAGCAGAGGCGTGCGTTCGCATGCTCACGGCGAATTCCAGCCGCAGCATTTCACCTTCAACGCCACCCGGGCGATTGAAGCCGCGCTGCGTACCAGGCAGGAAAAGCTGCCGCTGGTCTTCGTGCCTACCGGCCCGCTCATTGACGGCAAGCCATCGCAGCCCAAGGTGCAGTCGCCAGTGCGCATCGGGGCAATCAACGTCTCTATCGGGCACAATGAGGAACGCAAGAGCGATGCTCCGATTGTGCCTGAACGGCAGCAGGAGCCAAAACGGCCGAAGTAAGAAGAAAAGAAGCAACAAGATAAGAACGTGGGCCGCGAATTTCGCGAAAAGACACGAATTTGCTGAAGTACCAAAATAATTCGCGTTCTTCGCGTTGATTCGCGGCTGATTTTTCCCTGGTCAAAAGCGTGGCAGAATCCGCGGCTTCGGCGTGTCATAATCTGAAGACATGCCATTGAAGACCCCTGAATTGCGAATTAAAGATTGGAACTCCGCCGAATCCCGCTCTCAGGCTGACGCCCTTGCCTCTGAGCTCCGCGCCGCCATCACCGGCGAAGTCCGATTCGACGATGGCACCCGCGCTCTCTATGCCGTCGACGGATCAAACTATCGTCAGGTCCCTATCGGCATTGTCATCCCCAAGACCATTGAAGACGTGATTCAGACCGTTGCGCTGGCCCGCAAGCACGGCGCGCCTCTGCTGCCGCGTGGTGGCGGCACCAGCCTCTCCGGACAATCCTGCAACGTCGCCGTGATCGTTGATTTCTCCAAGTACCTGAACCAGATTATCAAGATCAATCCGCAGGAAAAATACGCGTGGGTGCAGCCCGGCTGCGTGCTGGATAAGCTTCGCAACCGCGCCAATGAATTCAATCTCACCTTTGGTCCCGATCCTTCCACGCATGAATACTGCAATCTGGGTGGAATGATCGGTAACAACTCCTGCGGCGTGCATTCCGTCATGGCCGGGCGCACCGTTGACAACGTTCTGGAACTCGACATCCTCACTTATGACGGCGAGCGCATGCGCGTTGGTCCCACTTCAGACGCGGAGTATGAGCAGATCGTTCGTGCCGGCGGACGACGCGGCGAAATCTATTCGCGCCTGCGCGCCCTGCGCGATCAATACGCCGATCTCATCACCAGCCGCTATCCCAACATTCCGCGCCGCGTCTCCGGATACAGTCTCGATGAGCTTCTTCCTCATCGTGGCTTCAACGTTGCCAAATCGCTGGTCGGCGCTGAAGGCACCTGCGTCATGATTCTGGCCGCCAAGGTCCGGCTCGTTGACTGGCCCAAGAAACGCACAACTCTGGTCCTCGGATATAAGCACATCTACGACGCTGCGGATAACGTTCCTGAAGTCTGCAAGGCTGGGCCTATCGGCCTTGAAGGCATGGACGACGTTCTCATCGGGAACATGAAGAAGAAAGGTCTTCATCCCAAAAGCATCGCTATGCTGCCTGAAGGCAAAGGCTGGCTGCTGTGCGAATTCGGCGGCGAAACCAAGGAAGAATCCAACGCCAAGGGGCGCGCGCTGATGGATCGGCTCAGCCGCCAGCCTGATCCGCCCAACATGAAGCTCTTCATCGACGAGCAGGAAACGCTCCTCGTCTGGAAAGCCCGTGAGTCGGGCTTGGGAGCGACCTCGCAGGTTCCGGGCGAGCCCGAAGCGTGGGAAGGATGGGAAGACGCGGCCGTCTCGCCGGAGAAATTAGGCGAGTATCTGCGCGGCCTGCATCGTCTGCTGGCCAAGTATGGCTACCATTGCGCCCTGTACGGCCACTTTGGTGACGCATGCGTCCACATGCGGATTGACTTCGATCTTGTCACAGAAGAAGGCATCAAAAAATTCCGTGCGTTTGTCGAAGAAGCAGCAGACTTCGTCGTGCAGCTTGGCGGCTCGCTCTCCGGCGAACATGGCGACGGCCAGGCCCGCGGCGAGCTGCTGGTCCGCATGTTCGGCCCGGAACTGATGGAAGCCTTCCGCGAGTTCAAGCGCATATGGGACCCCGGCTGGAAGATGAATCCGGGCAAAAAGATCGATGCCAATCCGCTTGACCAGAATCTGCGTCTTGGCGCTACCTACCGGCCTGCGCCGGTCAAAACTTATTTTGGATTTCCTGACGATCATGGACATTTTCCTGAGACCACGTTGCGCTGCGTCGGGGTGAGCAAATGCCGCAAAGACGATGGCGGCACTAT
>Ga0070734_10002424_pt1 | contig 22666 bp, 20 predicted proteins | sample Coa_R1_8_FD_66444 | JGI IMG/M metagenome (GOLD analysis project Ga0070734, IMG submission 66444) | Surface soil microbial communities from Centralia Pennsylvania, which are recovering from an underground coalmine fire - Coalmine... | ecosystem: Environmental > Terrestrial > Soil > Unclassified ...
TTCTCAGGGAATTTTGGACCGCCGGTCTTCGGAGGATTGGCGGTGAGAGTGCCGGCGCAGCCATAAGGGAGATAACGGCGTCATGCCGATAACTGCTTCACGTTCGCCGGTTTGGCGCTGCCGAGAAAAGACTCACTTAATGTTGCTGCTGTCCTAAAACGCTGAGCCAGTTTTTCTTGCGTGTGCAGAATCCTCCTCGTGGCCAGTCGCTGCGTGGCACCGCAGCGTCCACGGCGGAACTGCCTTCTTGCGCGCCGCAAGGGCATAAGCCTATGCTTTGAATTTAACACGACCCCTGGGATTTTTCGGCGTTGCACAGGACCGTTTGGGTCGCGCACTTCAGGACAACAGGAGACCATCATGCGCGGGAGGTTCTCAGGCTCGATGCTCGCGGTCGCGATTGGCGCGGCCGCTGTCAGCGCGGTCATTTCGCACTCCATCACACGCACGGCTGCCCAGGCTTTGCCCCCACAAGCGGCCGAGGGCAAGGCGGGGGCAGGGTCAGCCTCGGCATTGAAGACGCCCTGGGGCGAACCCGATCTGCAGGGCATCTGGACCGACGAATTTGACACGCCCCTGCAGCGCCCCGCCAAGTATGCGAATGAAGAATTCTTCACCGAGGCGCAACGCGAAGAATTGGACAGGCAGCGAGGCGCGCTTTTCGGCAGCGACCCGCGTCAGGAGCGCGGAACTGCGATTGACGTCGGCGGCGCGTACAACACCGCGTTTTTGACCATAAAGCACACCGGACCGCGCACGTCGCTGATCGTCGATCCGCCCAACGGCCGGATTCCGCCGCAGACGCCGGAAGCCCAGCGGGCTGCTGCGGCCGATCGGGAATTCCGCCTCGCTCTGCTGCAATCGACAGACGCGTGCAAGAACAAGGAGCCGGCGTGCGCGGGAGGCAAGTACGATCCGACGCCCTCGCCGCGATTCGCTGAACTGCCTCCTCGCTACCACACGGGCAACTTTGTGCGCCTCAATCGCAGTGACGGTCCCGAGGATGACGGGCTGGCGGACCGCTGCCTGCACAGCGGGCTGCCCGAGTTTGGCAGCTTGTTTGGCGGGAGCTTTCGCCGCATCGTGCAGACGCCCGGCGGCATCACGATGTTCTACGACATGAACCAGGGCCAGGGCTGGCAGCGCAACATTGTCATGAACGGAAGCCCCCACTTGCCGGCCAGCATCCGCCAATGGTTCGGCGACTCGCGCGGCCATTGGGAGGGCGACACGCTGGTGATCGACGTGACCAACTTCAGCCCGAAAACCGATTTCTTTGGCTCGCGCGAGAACCTGCATCTGGTCGAGCGCTGGACGCGCACCGGGCCGAAGACCCTCCAGTATGAGGTCACGATCGAAGATCCGACCGTATGGACCCGGCCGTGGACGGCCAAGCAGGAGTTCGCCAAGCAGAGCGACGAGGAGAACAGAATTTATTACGAGCCGCGCTGCATCGAAGGAAACTTTGGCTTGCCGGGGCTGCTGCACGGGCGGCGCGCGGAAGAGAAAGCCTTTGCGGAGGGACGAGGGCCGGACCCGAGAACCATGGACAGCGTCGGCGGCGTGTTGTCCGTTCAGCAGGATCCGCTGCAGTGAGCGCTTTCCCTCCAGAGCAGTTCACGACGGCGTTGGGTCGTTCCTGCTGAGTCACGGCCGGGCTGTCCAGCGCTGTCCCGGCCATCCATGTCTTTTTTCGCAAGGGCATCGCCAGAAAGGCGTGGATGCACGCGACAATCCCCCTCAAGATCCGGCGACCCAAGCGCCTCGATGGCGTCGCATCCAAGGGCTCTCATCGACACAACAAAGACGTTTTGTGACAAAGCTGACGCTTGTGAGCGCAACTCAATCCTACGATAATCGAACGCCGAAGCGCGCTCCCAAACAAGATCGCAATTCAGTCTGGTTTCCCGCCACGGTGGATGAGGGAGGTTTTTCCCGCATCGGAAACCGCGGTTTCAAGATCACCCCCTCCCTCACCCGCATGCAGGCGAGGGGGGGCGTAGGGAGGGGAGTGTTCGACCTCTAAAAAGCGAACTCGCGTCATGGATCAGCAACTCGGTTTCCTTGGAAAGTCGCGGGCCACGCGCGCGGACAGGAGATTCGACGCTCTGCTCCTCGCCTCAGCTTCCATTGTTTGGTGGACGAATGCCGCGGGCGAATTCGCTGAGGAGCAGCCTTATTGGCAGGAGTATACGGGGCAGACCTGGGATGAGTGCCAAGGCTCAGGCTGGGTATCCCGCCTGCACCCTGATGATCGCGAATCTATCATGACGGCCTGGGCCGCGGCTGTGGCGTCAGGGTCGCTTTGCTGCATCGAAGGCCGTATCTGGAGCGCCAAACACAGGGGTTATCGCGCATTTCAGGCGCGCGGCGTTCCGGTCAGGAACGACCGAGGCGAAATCGAAGAGTGGCTCGGCGCGCTGACCGATATCCAAGACATCATCGATTCGAAACGCCTCCTCGATCGGACGCAGGCTGATCTCGCGGATTCCCGGAAGGCGCTCGGGGAGAGCGAAGCGCGGAGCCGCGCTCACCTTGCTGATCTGCAGGCGGTCGAAGCGCAACTTGCAAGCGACGCATCCGCGCTGAAACAGCTCCGTCAGGCAAGCGCACGACTTTGGCGCGAAGGGGAGCTTCATGCCTGGTTGAAAGAGATGCTCCGTGCGGCCATCGAGCTGCTGAGGGCAGACAAAGGCACAATTCAGCTGTTTGATGCGAGCCGCAAGGTTTTGCTGATCGCCGCTCATCAGGGATTCGAGCAGCCCTTCCTCGACTTCTTCAAAGAGGTTTCGGCAGAGAATGATTCGGCTTGTGGCCGCGCGTTGCGCTGGGGCCGGCGTGTCGTCATCCAGGATATCGAGGCGGACGAGGCGTTCGCCCCGTTGCGCGCCGTTGCGCGCGCGGCAGGCTACAGAGCTACGCAAAGCACGCCGCTGGTCGGCCGCGACGGGCGGCTGCTGGGAATGCTGTCGACGCAGTTCCGAAATGTGCACCGACCGACCCCGCATGAGCTAGACCTTCTCGATCTCTACGCGCGGCAGGCAGCGGATTTTATTGAGCGGCATCGGAACGATGAAGCGCTTCGCGAGAGCGAGGAACGCTATAAAGGCATTTATCAGCACGCCAGCATGGGCATCGCGATCTGGGATCTGGACGGTCGACTGGTGTCCTGCAACCCGGCGTATTCCGATATGCGAGGATATTCGGAATACGAACTTCGCGGCTCGGGGTTCGAGGCAATTGTGCATCCTGAGGATCGCGACCGGCATGCATCGGAAGTCAAGAAGCTGATTTCGCAGCAAATACCCTCATTCGAGATCGAAAACCGGTGCCTGTCCAAGGAGGGAAAGGTCTCATGGGTGCACAAACATGTGTCGCTGCTCCGCGACGGGGCCGGTCGCCCGGCGAACATCATCACCCTCGCCACCAACATTACCGAACGCAAACAGCATGAGGAGCAGATCGACCTTCTTTTGCGTGAAGTCAATCATCGCTCCAAGAACCTGCTTTCGTTGGTGCAGGCCATTGCGCAGCAGACCGTCAGTACCAAGCCGGATGAATTTCTTCCCCGGTTCCAGGCGCGCGTCCAGGCGCTGGCCGCAAGCCATGACATTCTTGTAGGCAATAAGTGGAAGGGTGCGGATCTTCACGAGCTGGCGCGGTCGCAGCTCGCACATTTCCGCGACCTGATGGACAAGCGCATCGCTCTGACGGGGCCGCCGGTCTTTGCCTCCGCCGCCGCCGCGCAGGCGCTTGGCATGGCTTTCCACGAGCTTGCTACGAACGCGACCAAATATGGGGCTCTTTCAGACGAACGCGGCTGCGTCGAACTCGGCTGGAAAACGGTGCAGAGCGCCGAGGGCGAAGAGGATTTTGTCATCCAATGGATCGAGAGCGGCGGGCCGCCGGTCGTTGCGCCGTCAAGCAGCGGTTTCGGTTCGACCGTGATCTGCCGTTTGGCGGAACGAAGTCTCAGCGCCAAAGTCGAACTCAATTATCCCCGCACGGGGCTGACCTGGCGCCTGCGATGCCCGCGGAGCATCATCGAAGAGACGGCCGCCAATATTTTGCCGAAGCAGAAAGCGCCGGAACATCAGGAGGCGTCGGAGCGGCGCCTTCGCGTGCTCGTGGTGGAGGATGAGGCGATTGTTGCGCTGGAAATCGAGCAAAATCTGCGAGACGCGGGCTTTGAGGTCGTGGGGCCTGCGGCAAGAGTGGCCGAAGCGATGGAGCTCCTGAAGGAGTTCGGTTGCGATGCCGCTGTTCTTGACATCAATCTCGGCAGCGAGACTTCAGAACCGATTGCCCGCATCTTGTCAGATAAGGGCACTCCGTTCGTGACCGTATCGGGCTATTCTCAGGAACAGCGGCCAAGCGGATTTAAGGGTGGCGCTTTCCTGGCAAAGCCGGTGCGTGCGGAGTTTCTTGTCGCGCAGCTTCGTCAGTGCACCCAGCCGCAAGCGCAAAGCGGCGGGGCAAGCTGAGAGCTGCGAATTCCGGCTTCCCCCGCTGCTTTTCACGTCGACGTTTTGCGTCCTCCGCGAAACCGGCGCGCCATGTCCGCGCGATCTGCATTGCTTTTCGCCAAAAGCGGCCTGAAAACTAAGGGCGCAGGGAGGAGAGGATGGTCGAAAGCAGAGCCGTATTTTCCTTCACAATTCTCGCGATGGCCGCAAGCGCCGCGGCAGCCTTCGCTCCTGTGTCAGCGCGGTGCGATGACGTTTCCGATTTCTACGCCGGCAGGACCGTGCAACTCGTGATCGGCTATGCCACTGGCGGCGGTTATGACGACTATGCCCGCATGCTCGGCCGGCACATCGGCCGCCACATTCCGGGTCATCCCACGGTCGTCGTGCAGAACATGCCGGGCGCCGGCAGCATCCGGGCAGCGAACTACCTTTACAACGTCGCGCCCAAAGACGGCGCCGTGTTCGGCGGCTTCGCGCGCGGGATCTTCCTCGACCCGCTGCTGGGGCGGGCCGAGGCCATGCGGTTCACGCCGGCGAAATTTGGCTGGCTTGGCAGCGTCTCCAACGATATTGGCGTCTGCGCATTCCGCTCCGAGGCGGGCATCAATTCCTGGGCGGACATGCAAACCAAGCGATACAAGATCGGCGCGACCGGCGCGGGCGCCGACAGCGACGTATTTTCAAACCTGCTGCGAAAGATGTTCAATCTGCCGATGCAGCTCGTGCTCGGCTATCAGAGCGCGGCGGAGACGGTGCTTGCCATTCAACGCAAGGAAGTGGACGGCCGCTGCGGCTGGTCATGGTCGACCTTGTCGACGCGAAACCGCGACCTGTGGCTATCGAAGCAGATCCACGTCGTGCTGCAGCTCTCGGACCGGCGTCTTCCCGAGCTTGCCGAGGTGCCGACGGTTCTCGATGTCGCCGGCAGCGCAGAGCAACGGGCCATCCTGCAACTCATCGTCGCGCGCCAGACGATGGCGCGCCCGTTCGTAGCGCCGCCCGGACTTCCGCCGGAACGCCTCGCCGCGCTCCGCAGCGCCTTCGACGCCACAATGGAGGATCCGGAGTTCCTCGCCGATGCCAGCCGGCAGGGCCTCGACGTGCGGCCGGTGACGGGCGCTGAGGCGGACGCGCTGATCGCCAAGGTCTACGCGACCGCGCCGGATGTGGTCAGGCGCGCCGCGGAGTATATGAAGGAAGCGCAGTGAATAGCGACGCTGCCTCGAATTTGCGCGTTTACGCGCCCTGACGACGGGCCAGGCGGCCCGTCGTTCTTTGAGACGCGTTCCTTGAGACCAGGTTCTGGAGGCTCGGTCCTACTCTACGTCGCCCTCCTCCTCCTCCGACATCATCGACAGCATCTCAGCCATGCGATGGCGCTCCACGGCGCCTTTTATTTCACGAACGACATGCATCGCGAGGAGGCGCATCCGCTCCTTCTGGTCTGGATTGAGAGTCTGGTACAGCGGCTGCCACGCATCGGCGAGCCTTTTCAGGTTGGCGCCTCGCTGGGTCAGGGCCTCAGCGCGTCCGCGCATGAGTTCGACCGGATTGAACTCACGCTGGCCGGCCTGTTCCGCCAGCGCCTTAAGCTGAGCAATCCGATGCACGCGCGCCTCCGCTCGGGCGCGGATCGCTTCCTCTACGGGAGGCCAATGCTTGGCCTGCTCCGGCGTGAGCTGCAGCGCGGCCTTGATAAGGCCAATGCGCGCATCGGTCAAAACGCGCATGTCGGCGGGCGTCATCGCATGGCCTGTGCGGGCGGGCTCCTGCGCATACGCCGAGCCAGCGACGAAGAGGACCGTCACGAGTCCCACAATTCCTTTCAACATCGGAATCTCCTTGGATGTTTCGCCCGCGCAACCGTTAAAACCAGGCAGGCGGCCCTTGGTTGCAGCGAGGTGCGGGAGAATTTTGAGAGAATTGAAGGCAACATCGATGCTGGTTCCAAACATCCAAGGAGCAGCGCGCGACATCGGACGCAATTTGACGGTGGGAACCGTAAACCCAGGGCCGGAAGTTCCGATTTCCAGGCGCACCGCGAGTCAGCGGAGTCTCCCGAGAGAGGAGATCGCGAGACGAAGGGAAGCGGTCGATCCGCAAAGCGCCGCTCAGAATGCTAAAGCCGGATGTGGCGCATTGGAGTCCCGGCGACTTCCAGCTACCGCGTCTTCTCATAAATCTCCCGCCCGATCAGCATGCGGCGGATTTCGCTGGTGCCGGCGCCAATCTCGTAGAGCTTGGCGTCGCGGAGCAGGCGTCCGGCCGGGAAATCGTTGATGTAGCCGTTGCCGCCGAGGCACTGGATCGTCTCCAGCGCCATCCATGTCGCCCGTTCGGCGGCGTAGAGGATGGCGCCGGCGGCGTCCTCGCGGGTGACGCGGCCAGCGTCGCAGGCGCGCGCGACCGCGTAAACATAGGCTTTGGCGGCATTGGCGGCCACATACATGTCGGCGAGCTTGGCCTGAATGAGCTGAAATTGTCCGATCGGCTGGCCGAACTGCTGGCGCTCATGCACGTAAGGGATCACGAGATCAAGGCAAGCCTGCATGATGCCCAGCGGGCCGCCGGCCAGCACCAGGCGTTCGTAGTCGAGCCCCGACATCAAGACATTAACGCCGTTGCCGACCGCTCCCAGCACGTTCTCGGCTGGCACCTCGCAATCGGTGAACACGAGTTCGCAGGTGTCGGAGCCGCGCATGCCGAGCTTGTCGAGCTTCTGGGTCGATGCAAATCCCGCAAATCCCCTCTCAACGATGAACGCCGTGATGCCGCGCGCGCCGGCATGGCGATCGGTCTTGGCATAGACCACCAGCGTATCGGCGACCGGGCCGTTGGTGATCCACATCTTGGAGCCATTGAGAACATAGCGGTCGCCCTTGCGGTCGGCGCGGGTGCGCATCGAGACGACATCGGAGCCCGCCTCCGGCTCGGACATGGCAAGCGCGCCCACATGTGCGCCGGAGATCAGCTTGGGCAGGTAGCGCGATTTCTGCTCCGCCGTCCCGTTGCGCCGGATCTGGTTGACGCACAGGTTCGAATGGGCGCCGTAGGACAGGCCGACCGACGCCGAGGCGCGCGAGACCTCCTCCATGGCGACGCAATGGGCGAGATAGCCCATGCCGGCGCCGCCCCACTCCTCCTCGACCGTGATGCCGAGCAGCCCGAGTTCGCCCATTTGCGGCCAGAGATCGCGCGGAAACGTGTTGCTGCGGTCGATCTCGGCGGCGCGCGGCGCTATGCGATCACGCGCGAAGCTGGCGACGGACTGACGCAGCCGGTCGGTATCCTCGCCGAGACCGAAATCAAAACCTGTCCAGGTGTTGGGGATCAGAGCCACGGATTGATCACCTCCAGCTCGCAGCCGGCAAGTCAGCACATTGCGGATTAGCGATTGCTGGCGGGCGAGGCAAGTTGAACCGGTCTGGTGCTCCGGAGCCGACAACCGGAGAGACTCGGCCACTGGTTTCGCCGCCCCTTACCATTTTTTGCGGAAACCGCGATGACGTTGCTTTTCTCAGCCTTCGCCCATAGACAAACTGGTCCCACGCGCCCCGCCAGCGTTGTCGCGCGGCAAATCGTCCCCGCTTCCTGCAATGGCCGCGCGCGTCGCCATGTCGAAAAACAATGTCCGTGCCGAACCCCCTTTTGCTCGCGTTCTTGCTTGCCGCCCAAGCAGCGGCGGCGGAAACCGCGCAGCAGCACTGTTCGGGCAACCCGGACGCCCTTTCGACCTCGCGCACGATCGTTGTGGACCCCGCCACGACTCCGCGCGTTGGCCGCAAGCAGTTTCCTGCGACCCTGCCGCTCGCCGATAAAGAGGTGGTGCTGACCTTCGACGACGGCCCGCGGCCCGGCACGACATCCGCCGTCCTCGACGCGCTGCGACGGGAATGCGTGCAAGCGACGTTCTTCCTCGTCGGCCGGAACGCCGCGGCCCACCCGGAGCTGGCCCGGCGCGAGCTTGCTGAGGGTCACACCGTAGCCTACCACAGCTTTCGGCATCCGCTGCTTGATCGCATGAAACCGCAAGCCGCCGAGGCGGAAATCGACCGCGGCTTTGCGGCGGTCGACACGGCGCTCTACGGCCACGCGGCGAGCCGGCCGCAAACACCCTTCTTCCGCTTTCCGGGCTTTGCCTCAACGCCGCACCTGCTCGACCGCCTCGCGGCCCGGCATATTGCGGTGTTCGGCGCCGACCTGTGGGCTGGCGATTGGACGCCGATGTCGCCACACCGTGAGCTTCACCTCCTGCTCGACCGCCTGCGGGCCGCCCACGGCGGAATCATCCTGTTTCACGATACAAAGCTGCAAACTGCCGTCATGTTGCCAGCTTTCTTGCGTTTTCTGAAGGCCGAGGGCTATAGGGTCGTGCACGTTGTCGCACCCGCGGCTTGAGAAAATCGATTTGAGAGGTAATGTTCAACGATTTCTAATTCACAGCGTTAGAGTTCACGAAGGCTGATTGCGGCGTGGAGGAGACGGGGAGCGCCAAGCCCCCGTCGTTGGGGGGACACCAGGTAGGATGCGTACAAGTACGATGCGTGATGTGTTGCTGGCCATCGGGGCCGTATGTGGGTTGATATTTTCCGCGCCAACGCTCGCAAGAGCCGCCGAATGCCCAGGCAATCCGGATGCGCTCGGCACCAGCCGGACCCTCGTGGTTGATCCCGCTGAGCACCCGCGGCTCGGCTCCATGCAATACCACGAGAGCCTTCCGCTGGAAGACCATGAGATCGTCCTCACCTTTGACGATGGTCCCTTGCCGCCCCGCTCGACCCAGGTGCTGGACATCCTTGAACACGAATGTGTGAAGGCCACCTACTTCCTGATTGGCAAAATGGCGCGCAACTTCCCCGAGACGGTGCGCCGCATCCGCGATGCTGGCCACACAATCGGGACGCACAGCTACAGCCATCCCCTGACCTTTCACAGGATGTCGCTGGAGCGGGCGGAATTTGAGATCAACGAAGGCATCGCCGCGGTGACGGCTGCGCTCGGCGACGGCACCGGTCCGGCGCCATTCTTCCGTGTTCCCGGCCTGCTGCGTGCTGAGGGGGTCGAGCACTATCTCGCCTCTCTGAATCTCCAGGTTTGGAGCGCCGATTTCCTCGCCGACGATTGGCTCAGGATCGGCCCGGCGCAGGTGTATTGGCGCGCCCTCCAGCGGATCGAAGCCAACCACAAGGGGATCCTGCTGCTGCATGACATCCAGGCTAAGACCGTGGAGGCCCTGCCCTATCTGCTGCGGGAGTTGAAGCGGCGCGGATACCGGGTCGTCCAAGTTGTACCGGCGACCCCCGATCGCCCAAAGACCGCGACCGATCCGAGGCAATGGGTGCTGCATGCGCGCCTTTCGCCGCGCGCGCCGATTTTCATGGAGACGGATCCAGAACTGCCGGTGCCGAGCCCTGTAGGCTTGGGCTTTGACGCGACGTCCAACTCGTTTTCATTCCTTCAAGGAATTCCGTTCGCTCACAGTCCGGCTCGGCCGCCCCGCGCGCTCCCGGCCGGGGGTCACGAGTCATCAGCACAGATTTCGCCGTGGCCACGGGGTCTTGAGGCGATACCGGACGCGCCGAGCGTGTCCCCCCGACCCGAGTTACCGGCCCCGAGTCTGCAAAGCCTGGGTTACTCGGGCGATCATTCGAATTCCTGGGTGGCGCGCAAGGGGTCGGCAGACGGGGTAGCGGAAGCGAGGGGCGCGGTCGCGGTGGACGACATTCAACGCCTCCTGGAGTCGCTGCCTGAGGAGAACGCGCCTCCGGTCGGCGACCGCAGTCCCAAGATTCCTCAGTCCATTGATTCCCCGTCCGCGGAAGACAGCACAGGCGGGTCAATGGCGCCCTTGCGGTTGCGTGGACCGATCGTCAACGCTGTCATGCCGCTCGGCGCGTTTCCTTAACACCGGGGCGCGCGCGACGTCCGAGGGCGGGCGGGGACGCTTCGCCTTTGCTCACTCTGCGACGAAAGATTCACAGCCCCGCTACTTTGCGGCTTCGTGCTGAGGCTCTCTATCCGGCATAGGCTCTCCATCCAGCATATCGTCGAGCCAATGGCCGGCGCGGGCCGCCTTGGTGGCGAGGTAGCGACGGTTTTCCGGATTGATTTCCGTATGCAGCGCGATGCGGGCACAGACCTCAACGCCGCCTTGAACCAAGGCTTCGAGCTTGCCCGGATTGTTTGTCAGCAATTGCACGCGGTTTGCTCCTATCATCTTGAGCATACGCGCGGCTACGGCGTAGTTGCGCTCGTCGTCATCGAAGCCGAGCATCATGTTGGCGTCCATGGTGTCGAGCCCGTTGTCCTGGAGCGTGTAGGCCCGCATCTTGTTCGCAAGCCCGAGGCCACGCCCCTCCTGCTCCAGGTAGAGCACGATGCCGCCGCCAGCTTCGGATAGTTGCGCCATCGCAAGCCTGAGCTGCGCCCCGCAGTCGCACCGCCGCGATCCGAAGACATCGCCAGTGAGACAGGCCGAATGGACGCGCACATTGACGGGCTTCGAAAAGTCAGGTTCGCCGAGAATAATCGCGAGCGGGCTCGACCCGACCGCATCGCGAAACACGCAGAATCGCGCCGTGACGCCGTCCGGCAACGGGATCCGCGCTTCGCTCACGATCTCCAAGGTATCGAGGATCTTGTCATTGACGTGAGCCAGGGCGTCCGCGCGCACCATGATCATCTGCGCCAGGACAGCAGGCGCGACGGCTTTGGCGTCGGCGACCAGAAGCGCCGGAAAGCGCTGCGCCAGCTTGGCAAGATCAATCGCCCGGGTTGCGGCTGCGCCCGCCATGCCGGCCGCGCTGCGGCGCTCGCACTGCAATCCGACCGCGAGAGACCAGATTTTGTCGCGGGTATCGTCCGCCGCTGCGGCGACGAACACGGGGCCGGCAACTTCCAGACCAATGACCCGCGCCCGGCGCTTTGTGATGAGAAGGCGCGGCGGGACGGGCGCGCAAAGGGCCTTGAACGCAACCCACGTGGTCTCGGTCAGGCCGTCCACCGGCAATGCCACGATCTGTTCGTCGGCATCAGCAATGACGACGGGCCGGCCGGCCTGAAATTCGGCAATGCCACGCTGCACCGCAATATCGTCGGCCGTGCCGAACGGGCCGAGCCCCCTTGGCATGTTTTCCGATTGCATACCGCCCCACCATACTGGCAACGCAACTACTCTCGCAAAACCATAACCTGCCCAGTGTGTTTCTTAGTCCTCCCAGCCTCGCAAAGCTATGCTGTTTTTTTCGCGCTTGCCAGTTTCAAACGCAGCCGGAACCGACTATCACTCCGCGGCAAATTTCAGGCAGATCGTTCGCGCCTTAAGATTGCCGCGTTCGAGCCACCCCTTGCACGCAAGCGGGAGGCGGCGGCAAGAGACGCAAACTGATCAAGCCGCCAACACAAGGGATGTTTCATGCGGGTTGCGATGATCGGCGCTGGATATGTCGGGCTTGTGTCCGGCGCCTGCTTTGCGGATTTCGGCCACCACGTCACCTGCGTCGACAAGGACGAGGAGCGCATTGCGCGGCTTCGCAAGGGCGAGATGCCCATATTCGAGCCGGACCTTGACCGCCTTGTGGTGGGGAACACGCGCGAGAAGCGGCTCGATTTCACGACCGATCTTTCCCACGCGGTGGCGGAGGCCGATGCGGTATTCATCGCCGTCGGCACGCCCTCGCGCCGTGGAGACGGGCACGCGGACCTCTCCTACGTCCACGCGGCGGCCGCCGAGATCGCCGCCGCCCTGACCGGGTTTACGGTGGTGATTACAAAATCCACTGTGCCGGTAGGCACAGGCGACGAGGTCGAACGAATCATCCGGGAGATCCGCCCTGATGCCGATGCCGCCGTGGTGTCGAACCCGGAATTCCTTCGCGAGGGGGCGGCAATTCAGGATTTCAAGCACCCGGACCGCATTGTGGTCGGCACCGACGACGAACGGGCCCGCAGGGTGATGGCGGAACTCTACCGGCCGCTCTATCTCAACCAGCCGCCGATTCTCTACACCAGTCGGCGCACGGCCGAGTTGATCAAATACGCCGCCAACGCATTTCTGGCCACCAAGATCACGTTCATCAACGAGGTTGCGGAGCTGTGCGAAAAAGTCGGCGCGGACGTCCAGCAGGTCGCGCGCGGCATTGGGCTCGACAACCGCATCGGATCGAAGTTCCTGCATGCCGGGCCGGGCTATGGCGGCTCGTGCTTTCCCAAGGATACGATGGCGTTGATCAAGACCGGGCAGGACTATGAGGCGCCGCAGCGCATCGTCGAGACGGTGGTGGCCGTCAATGAGGCCCGCAAGCGCGGCATGTTTCGCAAGATCGCCACGGCGCTGGGGGGCAGCCTGCGCGGCAAGATGATCGCGGTGCTCGGGCTCACCTTCAAGCCCAATACTGACGACATGCGCGACGCGCCGTCGATCCCGCTGATTACCGCGCTCATGGACATGGGAGCGATGGTGCGCGCTTATGATCCGGTCGGGATGGAGCAAGCCCGGCAGGTGCTTGCAAACATCGAATTCTGTGACGGTCCCTACGACTGCGCCAGAGGCGCCGATGCGCTCGTCATCGTCACTGAATGGGAGCAATTCCGCGCCCTCGACCTCGAACGCCTCAAGGCCGTGATGAAGCAGGCGGTGCTGGTCGATTTGCGCAACGTGTATCGCCCGGAGGAGCTGGAGGGATTTGCCTATTACAGCGTCGGTCGCGGCGGGAGCGTTCGCTAGCGCTCTCCTGCCCCGCCCAGACGAAAGCTGCCGCGGCGGGACGCTGCGAGAGCTTGTTGCCCGGAATGGTCAAGGAACTTGGCGCCGTCTGGTCAGGTTCTCATGCGCTGCCACGTGCAGCCGGCGATCCGGCGTTTCTCGCGCGCCGATTCCCTGCTACCATATGCGCCCACGCCCCTGAGCATCCCATGAATGTGACCGACCCGATATCCCGGCAGGCCGACGACCTGCACTGGTGTGACGCGTTGGCGGCGATCCGTGCCGGGCGGCCGAATGGGGCCTCCCATTGGGACAGCATTTTCGGGCCGCTGCGCGCCGGGCAGGTCGATGATCTCCTTGTGGTTGGCCAGATCGGGCAGTCGCTTGATGGACGCGCCGCCACTGCGACCGGGCACTCCCATTATATCAACGGAACCGAAGGGCTTGATCATCTGCACCGCCTTCGCGCCCTCATGGACGCGGTGGTGGTGGGCGTTGGCACCGCCCTGGCCGATGATCCCTTGTTGACGGTGCGCCGCGTCGCCGGGCCCCATCCCGCACGAGTCGTCATCGACCCCAACGCCCGCCTGGCCGCCACGGCACGGGCGTTTCGCGACGACGGTGTCCGGCGGCTGGTCATCCGGGCCGAAGGCGTCGGCCCGCCGCCCCCGGCGGGAGTCGAACGCATCGAACTGCCGGCAGTGCAAGGCCGACTCGATCCTTGCGATATCCTCCGGAGCCTTGCGGCACGCAGCCTGCGACGCATCCTTGTAGAAGGCGGCCCGGCGACGGTCGCGCGTTTCCTCGAAGCCCGTTGCCTCGATCGTCTTCACGTGGTGGTGGCGCCCATCATCCTCGGCGGCGGCCGCGCGAGCCTCGATCTTGCGCCGATCACGCGCTGTGAGGAGGCGTTGCGCCCGCATACCGTGACACACGTGCTCGGCAACGAGGTGCTGTTCGATTGCGATCTTTCGGCTCAACGGCGGCCGATCGGCGTCGCGAAGAAATCGATGTGACCAACTTGCAGGTGCGAACGGCCGGCAGTCACATGGTTCCGGCGCTCTCCAAGCCACTCTTCAAGGGTTGAAGGATTAACCCCGATCTCGCGCGCCGCGCCGGCCCAGCCGTCGAATATCGCCATCTGGATCTCGCGATCATCCGGGCCGAAGCGCCAATCGGAGCGGCCTTCGAGAACCGCGAAGCCGGCGTCGCGAAATCGCGCCGGCGCGGTGCGCGCCGCCTCCGGCCCGAGCGCCGGTCCGAACCCCTTGTCGGTGCGCTGATGGCGATTGACGGCAGCGGTCACGACCGCGTCGTGGCGGGTGTCCGGCATGAGCGTGACGGCGCCATCGTAGCTCAGCGCCGCGTAAAACGGGCGGGAGAGGCGCACCAGGGAGGCCACGAGGCGATCGAGCCAAGCGGCTGATACGAGATCGAGCAAGGCTGACGTTGCCACGAGATCGCAGTCATCGAGCGCTTGCTCGATTGGGCCGGCAAGGTCGAAGACGACAGTCCTGACACTGGCCTCGGCGGGCGTCGCCTTCCTCGCCGCATCAAGCAAAAAATTGTCGTTGTCGACGAGACGCCAGCGCTGGTGGGCCGGCAGGCGCGATGCAATCGCCCGCATCGTGGCGCCGGTACCGCAGCCGAGGTCCGTAACGGTGACGGCCGATGCGCTTGCGAAGGCGCCGGCAACCGCATCCAGGACCGCGGCGTTGCGCGCCGCCCGGTCGTAGCGCTCGCGCATTGCGAGCCACGCAGCCGAAAAGCCGCTCATGCGGCTGTCCGCAAGACGTCGAGAAACGCCTGTGCGGCGGCCTCCCAGGTCGGCATCGGCGCCCTGCGTGCCGCTTCGGAACAACGCCTGCGCAGGCCCGTGTCGGTGATCATCGCACGCAACGCCCCAGCAAGCGCTGCCGCGTCGTCAGCCGGCACCAGAATGCCAGCGTCCGCCGGCACCGTGTCCGGAATAGCGCCGACACGCGTTCCGACGACCGGCAACCCATGGGCGATTGCTTCCGCGTAGGCCATGCCATAGCCCTCGAACCTTGACGCCAGAACGAATACGTCGGCTTCACGATACAGCGCCGCCAGATCGCTCTCGTTCACCGCACCTGCAAGGGCGACGCGCGACTCAAGGCGTTTGCGCGCGATGGCCGCTGCCAGTCGCACTGCGGTCGCGCGGTCGCGTTTGCAATCGCCGGCGATCACGAGCTGCCAATTGAGGTTAGTGAGCTGGTTCAGCGCCTCGATCAGAACATCGTAGCCCTTGCGCGGCACCACGGCGCCGACCGCCAGGAGATTTAGGGCTTGATCGGCCGCCTGCATGGGCCGTTTACGCATCGCCGCGGCGCCGGCCTTGCCTTCGGTGCCCGGCAAAGCGATCGTGATAATTTCCGCTGGAACGCCGTAGTCAGCGACCAGGACGTGGGACGTCGCCGGGCTGGTGACGACCACGCGCCTCACCGCCGCCAGCGCTGCGCGCTCGCTCTCGCGCAGCGCGGCAATCTCCGCTGGCGCGAGCCCCGATTCCAGCGCAAGGGGGTGATGCACGAGCGCAATCAGGCGATGGCTGGACCGGAGCGCCGCGGCGACATCCGGAAGCACGCCAAGGGCAAGCCCGTCCACCACGATGGGCTGGCCTGCGGGCACGCGCCGGAGGCGGGGCAATGCGGCTTGGACGGTTTCGGGCGCCGGCCGCGGAAATCCGTCGCCCAGATCGATAACATCGACCTCGCAGCCGCACTGCCGCAATCCGGCAATCACGCGGCGGTCATAATTATAGCCGCCGGTCGGCTGATCGAGGCTTCCCGGCACCGCAAAAGTCACCGCTGCCATAACGCCCCCTCGTACCATGCCCGCGCAGTCGGCGATTCGCCGACCGTCACCCGGATTGCGGCGATCTCGCGGCCATCGCGCCCGAGTCCACCGCTCTTCACGGCTGCCGCCAGGCCATCGAAGATGTGCCTGGTGAGAAACTCGGTCGTGGTGTTGACGGATTTGAACGCCGGGATGTCGTCGAGATTGCGATAATTAAGCGGCGCGAGCACCTGACGCAACACCTCAAAAGCTCGTCCAATATCGACCACGATGCCGTTCTCATCGAGGGCATCGGCCATGAACGCCGCCGACACTGCGAAAGTTGCACCGTGCAGACGCTGCGCGGGGCCGAAGATTTCGCCGCGAAACGAATGCGCGATCATGATGTGGTCTGAAACTTCGACGGCGTACACAGAGGATCCTTTGGGTGGGGCGTAGGATGGGTTGAGCGAAGCGAAACCCATCATCGGCGTTTGCTCGCGCGGAGCGGCCACCGATGGGTTTCGCTTCGCTCAACCCATCCTACGCCCCGCTCGCTGCGGCGGGATAACGGACAAGCTGACATAGCACACCGCTCGACCCGGCGAGAATTTTCGGCAATGCCGCCGGCAGGTCATGGAAGTCGATGGCCGGCGCGATCAGGGCGTCGAGCGCCGGGTCGGCCAGCAAGGCGAGGGCCGCCTCCAGGCGGCGGCGATGCGGCCAGCGCGGCCGGTGCGAGGCCGCCACCTGCCCGACCTGGCTCGATACCAGCCGCAGCCGGCGGCTGTGGAACGCCTCGCCGAGGGGAACCGCAACTTCACCGGCGCCATACCAGCTCAACTCCAGCACGGTCGCTTCATTGCCGGCGAGCCGCAAGGCCGTGGCAAGCCCCGCCGCGGACGCGCTCGCATGGATCACGACATCGCATTCGCCGGGCGCCGCGTCGGGCAGGGCAAAGCCTGCCCCCAGCGAGGCTGCGACCGCGGCGCGGCTCTTTTCGATGTCCACCAATGTGACGTCTGCGCCGGGCAGGCGGCTTGCCAGCCATGCACAGAGGCAGCCGACCACGCCGGCGCCGACGACCGCAATCCGATCGGCGGGGCCAGGCGCCGCGTCCCACAAGGCATTGAGCGCGGTCTCCATGTTGGCGGCGAGCACGCCGCGCGGCGCCGGCACATCTGCCGGCAGCAGCGCAATGCGGTCTGCCGGCAGCACGAATGCGGTCTGATGCGGGTGAAGCGCAAAGGCAGCGCGGCCGATGAGGGCATCTGGTCCCGCCGCGACGCGGCCCACCGTGGCATAGCCGTACTTCACCGGGAACGGAAAGTCTCCGGCCATGAAGGGGCCACGCATGCGGGCATATTCGCTGGCCGGCACGCTTCCGGCGAATACCAGGCGTTCGGTGCCGCGGCTGATGCCGCCGTAAAGCGCTTCGATCCGCACCTCCCCGGGACCGACGTCAGCCGCCAAGGTTTCGGGGCGAATCTCGGCGCGGCAGGGGGCCACATACCACAGGGCGTGCGCCCGTCCGTTCGCCTGTTCGTCCACCCGCCCAGCCCTCGTGTTGCAGCGCCACGCCCTTTTGTTGGACTCCCGACCCGCTAAGCCGCTATATCTCACGCAGCGCGGTTCCATTCCAAAGCAATTTTCCATGGCGGAACTCCAAGCCGGATCCCGCACCGGATCGGCGGCCCTGCCCGATCTCGTTGCGCGCACATCCAACCTCGCCGGACGGCGAGCCTTGTTTGCAGTTCTGGTGATCGCAACGATCATGGCGGTGATGTGGCTTTCCGCCGTCGCGCTGTCGGCGGACGGCCTCGGGGCGCTCGACATCGTGCTGTTGTCGCTGCTCCTCATCACTCTGCCGTGGACCGTCATCGGGTTCTGGAACGCCGCCATCGGGTTTCTGATCCTGCGCTTCGCCAGGAACCCGGTAGCGACCGTGACGCCGGCGGCGGCGCGCATTCGCGGCGATGAGCCGATCACGGCGTCAGTCGCCCTGATGGCCTGCATCCGCAATGAAGACCCTGTGCGGGTCATGCGTAATCTCGCTCCGATGCTCGACGGCCTTGCGCCGGTCGGCGCCCATTTTCATCTCTATGCGCTCAGCGACACGAGTGACCCCGCGGTGGCTGCAGCCGAAGAGCGCTGCTTTGCGGACCTCGCTGAGAAATGGCGCGGCCGCATTGCGGTTACATATCGGCGCCGCGAAAGCAATACCGGCTTCAAAGCCGGCAATATCCGGGATTTCTGCCTGCGCTGGGGCCCGGCGCATGATTTCGCGGTGACGCTTGACGCCGACAGCTTCATTCCGGCGTCCGCAATCCTGCGCATGGTGCGCATCATGCAGGCGACGCCCGAGATCGGCATCCTGCAGGGGCTCGTCGTCGGCATGCCGTCAACCTCTGCCTTCGCCCGCATCTTCCAGTTCGGCATGCGGCTCGCCATGTGGTCCTACACCACCGGCAGCGCCTGGTGGCAGGGCGACTGCGGCCCCCATTGGGGGCACAATTCGGTGCTGCGCCTGAAGCCCTTTACGGCCCATTGCCATATCCCGCCGCTGCCCGAAGGCGGGCCGCTGGGCGGGCACATTCTCAGCCACGACCAGATCGAAGCAGTGCTGATGCGCCGCGCCGGCTACGAGGTGCGGGTGCTCCCGGAGGAGCATCTCGGCTGGGAGGAAAATCCCCCGACCTTGCTGGAATTCATCCGGCGCGACATCCGCTGGTGCCAAGGCAATATGCAGTACTGGCGCTTTCTCATGCTGCCGGGCCTGAAGTTCGTGAGCCGCTATCAGCTTGCCTTCGCGATCCTGATGTTTCTCGGCTCGCCGGCCTGGATGGCCCTGCTCGTGCTCGGCACCTTCGGGGTGATCACAGCCGAGCGGCCGTCGGCTTTCATCGCGCCCGACGCCGGCCTCGCGGTGCTCATCCTCGTGCTGGTCATGTGGTTTGCGCCGAAGATCGCCACCGTCATCGATGCGCTGACGCGCCGGAAGGCGCGCTACCGTTACGGCGGCGGCCCGATGTTTCTGGTCAATGTTGCGGTCGAGACGATCTTCTTCCTGATGCTGTCGCCAATTATGTGGTTCGCCCACACGGCGTTCCTGGCAAAGCTTGTCTTCGGCGTCGGCGTCGGCTGGGGCGGACAGGCGCGCGACGACCACGCCGTGCCGCTGCGGTCCGCAATCGCCAGGCTGTGGCCGCAGACGGCTCTCGGATGGGCTTGTCTTGCCGCCCTTGCATGGGGAGCGCCCGTCGCCATTCCCTGCACGCTTTTGATCGCCGGCGGGCTCGCGTTTGCAGTGCCGCTATGCGTTGTCACCGCGAACCAGGCGGTCGGCAGAGCCTTGCTTCGCGCCGGCATCGGCCGGCTGCCGGAGGAAACGATGCCGTCGCCGATCGACGCGCTGGGCTTGCCGGCGCTGGAGATGATGGGACGAGAGGCGGGTCGTCGGCGGAAGGAGCGAAGCCCGGGTGGAACGAACAGCCAAACCCTGGGATACTAAACCCGGGGATAATGGCGTTGCCGCGGGCAACATGGGCTGTCCCGGATCTCGGTGCGCTTGACCCGGACGACGCGGCCTGGAATCGCGCTCGCCCTTCATGGGGCACTTGCCAACTCCTCCGCAACGGCCTTCGGATTCCGCACGATCATCTTGAGATAGGCCCACGCGCAGGTGTCCGTCTCGCTCTTGCCGTGCTCCCAATCCCTCAGCGCGCCGAGAGGGATTTGGAAACGTGCGAACTGCTCTTGCGTTGGGCCGAGGGCTTTGCGCATAACCGTTACCTGGGGAACACGCCTGAGCTTCCTCTCGTGCTCCGGCGTGCGCGGCTTGTGGCCGGGATCAGAAAGTGCCGCGGCTACGATGGCTGCATCATTGCGGCCAGGCAGAAGCCCAGGGTCTGGCGACACTTTCTCTCGTCCGTCCGCCAGCCTCTTCACCTGCTCAAGATTCAAAAGAGTTTTCCACCGGGCCTGGCCCGACCTGCAGCGCATGAAACTTCTGCTACCCGTGGCGCGGTCCTACCGGGTCAGTTTCCTCCTAGGCGCAAAAGTCATATCCGGATCGGTCGAGGTTACGCATCAGGGGCCCTATTGTCGCGTAACCAGCCTGCGCGCCTCCATCTCCGCCCAGATGCCGGAGGGTGACATGCCCTTGAGTTCGGAAAGTATGATCTTCGTGCGCTCCGGATCGCTCGCCATATTGATAAGCGCCAGCCAATCGGGCGAACCGAAGTGATCAACTTCATTTCTGACGAGCCAATGAGCAAAGTCTTTGTCGGATGCAAACTTCTTTCGTGCGTCCGCATAGGCTTCGACTAAATCAAGCAAGTGTCTGACCCAATGCGCGCGGGCGTGCTCGGTTGCCTCGTATGCTTGCTGGATCTTTTGGCTGTCATCGCCATCGTTGCGTAACGAAGTGACCTTGGCGGCCTGATGTTCCTGCGCTTGCTTTGCCAGGGCCTTGCGCCTTTCGCGCCAGCGTCTTTGCTTTTCGGCGTTGGTAAGTGCCATGGGAAACTCTACATACGGCCTCAAGGAAAAATACGAGGAACCTTCCCTGAGCGCACGCTGAAATACGGAACTTTGCGCATGCCTAACGACGATTCCCAAGTTATCGTTCCACTGTCGCTCGGCGACATGCGCCGCCTCAGTCCGCGCCCGCCGTTCGCGATCGCCGGCGCTGCGGCGATGAGACGTCGCGTCGGCGCAATGGCGCGTTATGGCCTGTTGGCGGCGGGGCCTTTTCATTCCTATATGTCGCGGCGCTCCTATGAATGCCGGCCCGACGCACTTTTCGCTTCTAAACAGCCGAACTGAGACGACATGCACCCGATAACGAGCGTTCAAACCCCGCCGCGCATCGCAACCGAGGCCTTCACCGATGCCGCCGCGGCGGTCGCTCGCCTTGAGGAGATTTACGAACGCAACACCTGCTTCCTGCGCGAACGCTTTGAGGCGTATGCCAATGGAGGAGCGCTCGCGACGCGCGTGCGGGCCACCTATCCGTTTGTGCGCATCATGACTTCGTCCTATGCGCGGCTCGATTCGCGTCTCTCCTACGGCTTCGTTGCGCGACCGGGCGTGCATGAGACCACCGTGACGCGGCCCGACCTTTTCCGCGCCTATCTTACGGAGCAGATCAGGCTGCTGATCGAAAACCACAGCGTTCCGGTCGAAATTGGCGAATCGGCCGAGCCCATTCCGGTTCATTTCTCCTATCGCCGCGATGTCAATATCGAAGCCGCCAGCTCCGGCAACGGAAAGTCGATGCCTGACCAGCCGCTGCGCGATGTGTTTGACACGCCAGATCTTGCCGCCATGGATGACGCGATCGCCAACGGCACGCTGCAGGCGCCGCCTGGGTCACCGGAGCCGCTCGCTTTGTTCCGCGCCGCGCGCGTCGATTACTCGCTGCACCGGCTTTATCACTATACCGGCTCCGATCCGGAGCACTTCCAGAATTTCGTGATCTTCACGAACTATCAGTTCTATGTCGACGCCTTCGCGCAGTTGTGCCACGAGCGCATCGGGTCGGGCGAAGCCCGCTTCGAAGCTTTTGTCGCGCCCGGCAATGTGATCACCCGCAATGTGCGTCTTGGCGGAGGCAAGATCGGGGTTTGCCCGCAGCGGATGCCGCAGATGCCGGCCTTTCATCTCGTGGAACCCCGGTGTCGCGGAATCACGCTGATCAACATCGGCACCGGTCCGTCCAACGCCCGCACCATCACCGACCATGTTGCAGTGCTGAGGCCGCACGCCTGGTTGATGCTCGGGCACTGCGCCGGCCTGCGGAGCACGCAGAAGCTCGGCGATTACGTGCTCGCTCACGGTTATGTGCGCGAGGATCATGTGCTCGACCAGGAATTGCCGCTGTGGGCGCCGATACCGGCCTTGGCCGAGATGCAGGTCGCGCTTGAGCAAGCGGTCAGCGAGGTGACCGGGCTCGGAGGCTTCGAACTAAAGCGCGTGATGCGCACTGGAACGGTCGCAAGCGTGGACAATCGCAATTGGGAGATTGGCGACCCCGCCATCATTCGACGCTTGTCGCAGTCGCGAGCCGTCGCGCTCGACATGGAGTCCGCAGCGATCGCTGCTAACGGCTTCCGCTTCCGCGTGCCCTACGGGACGCTGCTCTGCGTGTCGGACAAGCCGCTTCATGGAGAAATCAAGCTCGCCGCCATGGCCAGCGAGTTCTACCGGCAGCGCGTCGGCCAACATCTCGAAATCGGCCTGAAGGCGCTGGAGAAGCTCAAATCCCAGGCATCGGAGCGCTTGCATTCGCGTAAGCTGCGAAGCTTTGCCGAAGTTGCATTCCAGTGACATTGTCCGGAGAGACCACAGCGGTTTCCGGCGGATTTGAGCCGGGGTTCGCGCATCCGCGGCCGTCGCCCGGGGCTTGACCTGCGGGTCCACCGGCTTCGCGTAGCCTCATCGAAGCTGATGAATGCGCGGATGCCCGCGCATGACGACCAAAGGATCGACTCCATGAAATCCGCTGTAGCCCGTCGCCGCCGCGGATGCTTGCACTTGGTATGCAGCGATAAGCATGAAGGGCCACGGGACCGTAACTACTCACCCCCCTGCGGCGTTGTGACTCGGGTCTGCGATGTTGAGCCGACTGCGGCGAGATGATTCACGCTCTCCATGCGGGAGAGCAAGAGCGATTCGCCGAGCAGTGATAGCG
>Ga0070734_10002425_pt1 | contig 22664 bp, 19 predicted proteins | sample Coa_R1_8_FD_66444 | JGI IMG/M metagenome (GOLD analysis project Ga0070734, IMG submission 66444) | Surface soil microbial communities from Centralia Pennsylvania, which are recovering from an underground coalmine fire - Coalmine... | ecosystem: Environmental > Terrestrial > Soil > Unclassified ...
GAGGACTACGTGCGCATGGCCCGGGCCAAGGGCCTGCCTGGCCATCGCATCATGCTCGATTACGCGGCGCGGAACGCGATCTTGCCGAACCTCACCGGCTTCGCCATGTCGCTCGGGTTCGTGGTCGGTGGCGCGATCCTGATCGAGGAGGTCTTCAACTACCAGGGGGTCGGCTACCTGCTGCTGCAGGCCGTCAACAACGACGACTACCCGCTGATGCAGGCGCTGTTCCTGCTGATCACTGTGGTTGTGTTGTTGGCAATCCTGCTCTCGGACATTGCGACCGCCATACTCGATCCGCGGACCAGGGGGGCGGGCTAGCCATGGCCGCGTTGCAAACGCCGCCCGGGGCCAGCGAGGCGAGCACCGGCACCGGATCTGCCGCTCCCGCGGCGGCCGGGCTGCCGCTGGCCGGCGGTGGCGGCTCGATCTCGGGCGCCCGCTCGCTGCGGCGGATGGCGCGCGCCATCACCGCCAATCACAAGGCCTCCTTCGGCGCCGCACTGCTGTTGCTGTTCATCTTTATCGCGGCGTTTCCCGGGCTCATCGCGCACGACAATCCGCAGGCCGAGATCTACCCCCGCAGCCAGGGCCCGTCCGCACAGCACTGGCTGGGCACCACGTCCTTCGGACAGGACATGTTCTCCCAGGTGATCTGGGGAGCCCGGCCGGTGCTGCTGATCGCGTTCGGGGTGGGGCTGCTGGCCACGATCGTTGCGATGCTGATCGGCGTGGCCGCCGCCTACCTGGGCGGGACCTGGGACGGAACGCTCAACGTGATCACCGACGTGCTGCTGGTCATCCCGCTGTTCCCGCTGCTCATCATCATCGGCAGCTACCTGCACGGCGCCGGGACCGCGGTGATGATCGCGGTCATCGCCGCGACCGGCTGGTCCTACACGGCGCGGCAACTGCGCGCCCAGGCGTTGTCACTGCGCGAACGGGACTTCCTCAACGCGGCCAAGGTCCGCGGTGAGCGCTCGCTGTACATCATCTGCGTGGAGATCATTCCCACGATGACGTCGCTGCTCGTGGCCGCCTTCCTGACCAACGCGCTGTACGCGGTGCTGTTCTCCTCCAGCCTTCAGTTCATCGGGCTCGGCGACCCGAGCGTGACGAGCTGGGGCACGATGCTGTACTGGGCCGAGAATAACGAGGCATTCCAGACCGGTCTGCCTCTGTGGATCATCGCACCCGGCGTGTGCATCGTCCTGCTCGGCGCTGCGTTCGCGTTGCTCAACTACGCCTTCGACGAGATCGGTAACCCGGCCTTGCGGCCAGCGCGGAGCATACGGAGGGTGCGTGCCCAGCGTGCCAGGTGACAACCCTCCCGCCGGGCTGGCCGTACCGGCCTCGGGCTCGGTCCTGGAGGTCCGCGACCTGTCGGTCGAGTACCTGCTGGAGCAGGGCACGGTCTTGGCGGTGGACCAGGTCAGCTTCGACCTCGCCGCCGGGGAGTTCCTTGGCATTGTCGGCGAGTCCGGATGCGGCAAGTCCACCCTGCTTTTCGCGATCGCTCAGCTCTTGGTGCTGCCCGCCGAGATCACCAGCGGCAGCGTGGTCTTCAAGGGCCGCAACATGGTGGGCCTCACCGACAAGGAGATGTCCGCGGTCCGGTGGAAGGACCTGTCGGTGGTCATGCAGAGCGCGATGAACGCGCTGAACCCCGTCAAGTCGATCGGCGCCCAGTTCTCCGACGCCATGCGGGCGCACGGCGTGGCCTCGAAGGGCGAGATCGCCGAGCGGTCGGCCGAAGTGCTCAAGATGGTCGGTATCGACCCGGTGCACCTGAAGAGCTATCCGCACCAGCTCTCCGGCGGCATGCGGCAGCGGTCGATGATCGCGATGGCGATGCTCTTCACCCCCGATCTGGTGATCATGGACGAGCCGACGTCCGCGCTGGACGTGGTGGCACAGCGGTCGCTGATGGTGCAGATCAAGGAACTGCAGGAACGGCTGGACTTCGCGATCATCTTCGTCACCCATGACATGTCGCTGGTCAGGCATTTCTCCGACCGGCTGATGGTCATGTACGCGGGCCAGATAGCCGAGTTCGGAGCGACCGGGCAGGTCTTCGACTCGCCGCAGCATCCCTACAGCATCGGGCTCATGGAGGCGTTCCCATCGATCCGGGGCCCGCGGGTGCCGCTGACCGGCATCCCCGGCAGCCCGCCCAACCTGGCCAGGATCTCGCCGGGCTGCCGGTTCGCCCCGCGGTGTCCCAAGGTGATGGCCCGCTGTGAGGTAGAGCCGCCGGGCCTGTACCAGGTGGACGGCACGCTCGTCCGGTGCTTCCTGCACGACGGGGGAGGCCCGGGCGATGACTGAGCCGCAGCGCCGCTCGATGCCGCTGACCCCGAGCCCGGTCCGGCCACAGCTGGACCCAGAGCCAGCACTGGTCCCCGAGCCGGGGCCAGCCCTGGCTCCAGGAACGGCGGAGCCGGCGACGACGCCCCCGGGGCTGCTCCGCACCGAAGGGCTGACCAAGCACTTCAAGATCGGCCGTGCGATGTCTCGGCGGCGCCACATGCTTCATGCTGTCGACGACTTCGGCATTGAGATCGGCGAGCGGGAGATCGTGGCGCTCGTCGGCGAGAGCGGCAGCGGCAAGTCGACCGTCGCCCGGCTGCTTGCCAAGCTCTACAAGCCCACCAGTGGCGAGATCTACTTCCAGGGCAAGCCGCTGTCCGGCGTGCGCGGTCACCGGCAGGTACTGCGCTACCGGGGCGATGTGCCGATGGTCTTCCAGGATCCGTTCGCCTCGTTCAACCCCGTGTTCCGGGTGTCCCACGGCATCATGCGCAGCCTCAAACTGCACCGGCCGGACCTGTCCGCCGAGCAGCGGCAGGCGGAGGCCGAGCGGGTGTTCGAGGCGGTCGGCTTGAACCCGCCCGCCGAGGTGCTCCAGCGGTTCCCGCACGAGCTGAGCGGTGGCCAGCGGCAGCGCGTCGGCTTCGCCCAGGCCCTGGCGCTGCGGCCGAAGCTGATCCTGGCCGATGAGCCGGTGTCAATGCTGGACGTGTCGATCCGCATCGGGCTGCTCAACGTGATGGCCGGCCTGCGCGACAAACAGGGTGTGTCCATCCTCTACATCACTCATGACATCGCCAGCGCCCGCTACGTGGCCGACCGGCTGATCGTCATGTACGCAGGGCACATCGCTGAGACCGGGCCTACCGAGGAGGTGCTGACCCGGCCCAGGCACCCCTATACCCAGCTGCTGCTGTCCGCGGTGCCCGACCCCCGCGCCCCGCTCAACATCGGGGCCGAGACCGACCGGGGCGAGCCGCCCAGGGTCATCGACCCCACCCCCGGCTGCCGGTTCCGCTGGCGCTGCCCGCTGGCGATCGACGAATGCGCGCGCGTCACCCCGCCGCTGCGGGAACTGCTGCCCGAGCACAGCGCCGCCTGCCACGTCGCGCGGGCGGACGCGGAGACCGAGGCGTTCCGGTGACCCGGTCATGGACCTGATGGTCTTCGGCACCGTCTACCTCGAGGTGGTCTTCGGTGACCTGCCCGCGCTGCCCGGGCCGGGGCAGGAGATCTACACCGACGAGTTCGCCTTTTCCGTCGGCGGCGCCGCGGTCACCGTGGCCACCGCGGCCAGCCGCCTCGGCGCGCGGGCCGGCACGTGCGCGCCGCTCGGCGACGACCTCGGTTCCCGGATGGCCGAGCAGCACTGCCGCCGGGCCGGCGTGGACATGTCCGCGTGCCGGCACGTGACCGGGCCGGTGGCCGGTGTCAGCGTGGCGGTGAACTTCGACGGCGACCGCGCCTTCATCTCGCACCTGCCGCCGCGTCCGCCCGGCGAGCGCCGGGACACCCGCCGCTGGCTCGACGTACTCCGCGAATACCGGCCCCGCTGGTGCTACGTGCACGCCGGGTCCGGCGTCGCGCCGTTCGTCCGGCAGGCCAGGGCGCTCGGCGTGCGCGTCGCCCTGGCCGTGGCGCACAACGACATCGACGACGACGCCGCGGCCGTCGTCGACTGCGTCCGCGCGGCCGACATCTACTTCACCAACGAGCCGGAACTGATCCAGCTCACCGCGGCCGCCTCGCTGGCCCAGGCGATGACGGCCGCGACCGCGTGGTGTCCCTGCGTGGTGGTGACCCGGGGCGCCGACGGCGCGGTCGTGGCCACCCCGGGGAACACCACCCACGTCACCGACGGCGTCGAGCCGGTGCAGGCCAGGGACCGGACCGGCGCCGGCGACGCGTTCGCCGGGGCGCTGCTCGGTGCGCTGTGCCAGGGCGCGTCGATCACCGACGCCGCCGTGGCCGGCAACGCGGCGGGCTCGCGGACCGTGACCCTGCTCGGCGCGGTCGGCCAGGTTGAAATGGAAGGGCTGAGCGGAGAGGTTCCCATCCGATGAAACTGGCGATCCTGGGCGGCGGCGGGGTGCGGATCCCGCTGTTCGTCCGCGGCGTCCTGTCCCGCCCCGGCGCGTCGTTCCGCGAGATATGCCTGTTCGAGCCGGACCAGGCCAGGCGCGAGACGATCGGCCGGCTCGCGGTGGAGGTGGCCGGCGCCCTGGGGCATCCCGGCGTGGTCACGGTGACCCCCGACGTGCAGGAGGCGTTCACCGGGGCGGACTTCGTGTTCTCCGCGATCCGGGTGGGCGGGGACCGGGGCAGGCTCATCGACGAGGAGGTCGCCCTGCGGCGCGGCCTGGTCGGCCAGGAGACCACCGGGGCCGGTGGCTGCGCGATGGCACTGCGAACCATCCCCGTGGTGCTGTCCTACTGCGATGTGCTGGCCAGATACGCGCCCAGCGCCGTCCTGATCAACTTCACCAACCCCGCCGGGCTGATCACCCAGGCGATCTCGCTGCACGGCGCGGTCCGCGCGGTCGGGGTCTGCGACACGCCGAGCGGCGCGCTGGACCGGCTGGCCGAGTTTCTGGAGGCCGACCGGGACGAGGTCGCCTTTTCCTACGGCGGCCTGAACCACCTCGGGTGGATCTCCTCGTTCCGCGTGGCCGGCCGCGAGTGCATCGGCACGCTCCTTGAGCGCTACGAGGAACTGCAGCGGTTCGACCACCGTTTCGCCGCGTTCGACCCCGCCTTCGTGCGCGGGCTCGGCGCGGTGCCCACCGAGTACGACTACTACTACTACGAACCGAGGCGGTACGTGGAGGCCGTCGCCAAGGCCGGCGCCAGTCGCGGCGCCGATGTGCTGCGGCTGAACATTGGCCTGATCGGCGACATCGCGAAGGCGTTCGAGGCGGGTGACGTCCACGATGCCTGGCACGCCTACATCACCCAGATGCGCATCCGCCGGGCCAGCTATATGCGGACCGACATGGCGGGGGAGGCCATGCCGCTCGCCGCGCCCGCGGACAGCCTGGACGGGAACACCGCCGCCGCCGCCGATCACGACCTGGGCGACCTCGGCCGGGCCGGCGCCGGGGCGGACCGCCCCGGCGGCTACGAGGGCGTCGCGCTCGCCGTGATCGCGGCCCTGACCGGCCGCAGGCCGGCCTCGGTGATCGTCAACACCCGCAACGGCGCCAGCCTGCCCTTCCTCGACCCGGACGACGTGGTGGAGGTGCCCGCGCACATCGATGGCGGCGGCGTCGCCCCGCTGGCCGGCGGCACCCTGCCCCGGTCGGCCAGGGGCCTGGTCACGCAGGTCAAGGAGTACGAGCGCGAAGTTGTCAGCGCCGCGGTCACCGGTGATGCGGAGCGGGCGGCTCTCGCCCTTGCCCTGCATCCGCTCGTGCCCGGCGTCACCGTCGCGAGGGAGATGATGAGTGAGTACCGCGAACGGCACGGCCCCGACCTTGCCTACCTTCATTAACCGGATCGGGGTGGCCACGTGAAGCTGGCGGTTGTCGGCGGCGGGTCCACGTACACGCCGGAACTTGTCGACGGCATCGCCCGGCTGTCCGCCGACGTGGCCGTCGAAGAACTGGTCCTGGTCGACCCGGACGAGACCCGGCTGGCGGTGGTCGGCCCGTTCTCCGACCGGCTCATGCGCGCCCACGGTCACCCCGGTCGGCTGACCTGGACCACCAACCTCGACGAGGGCCTGGATGGCGCCGGCGCGGTGCTGCTGCAACTGCGGGTCGGCGGCCAGGCGGCGCGGCAGCGCGACGAGACCTGGCCTCTTGAGTACGGCTGCATCGGCCAGGAGACCACCGGCGCCGGCGGGTTTGCAAAGGCTCTCCGTACCGTGCCAGTTGTCTTGGACATTGCAGAACGAGCGGCCCAGCGTTCCCTGGACTCCGCATGGATCATCGATTTCACCAACCCTGTCGGGATCGTCACCAGGGCACTGCTCAGCGCGGGTCACCGGGCGATCGGGCTGTGCAACGTGGCGATCGGATTCCAGCGGAACTTCGCCGCCCTGCTCGGCGTCGATCCGTCCCTGGTCATGCTCGACCACGTCGGGCTGAACCATCTGACCTGGGAACGGGCGGCCGTCGTGGACGGCACGGACGTGCTGCCCGACCTGATCGCCAAGCACGGCGAGGAGGTAGCGGACCACACCGGCCTACCGGTGTCCGTATTGCATGACACCGGTGCGGTGCCGTCGTACTACCTGCACTATTTCTGGGCGCATGACGCCACCGTGGAGCGGCAGCGCCACGAGCCGACCCGCGCGGAGGCGGTCTCGCGGATCGAGCGGGAACTGCTGGCCGCCTACGCGGACCCGGCGCTCACGCACAAGCCGGAGATGCTCAGCGAGCGCGGCGGGGCGTTCTACTCCGAGGCGGCGGTCGCGCTGCTCGCCTCGCTCACCAGGGACACCAGGGACGTCCAGGTGGTGAACCTGCTCAACCGGGGCACGCTGCCGTTCCTGGCCGACGACGCGGTCATCGAGGTGCCCGCGGTGATCGGCGCCTCCGGGGCGCAGCCGGTGCCGGTCGCCCCGCTGGACCCGGTCATGCGCGGCCTGGTGGCGCACGTGTCCGCCTACGAGGAACTCGCGCTCGACGCCGCACTGCGCGGCGGCCGCGACCGGGTGGCGTCCGCGCTGCTCGCACACCCCCTGGTGGGCCAGTACGAACTGGCCGGCCAGCTTGCCGACCGGCTGATCGCCGAGAACGCCACCTACCTGCCCTGGGCCAACGGTGGCTCCTGAACTGCCGGCCGTCCTCGCCGTCGACGGCGGGAACAGCAAGACCGACGTGGCGCTGGTCGCCGCGGACGGCGCGCTGCTCGGCACCGCACGTGGCGCCGGGGCGACCGGCGCGGCGGAGCCGGAGGTGGCTGCCTGGCTGGCGGAACTCGCCGACCTCATCGGGCAGGTGCAGCGGCAGGCCGGTACGACCGGGCGCCCGGTAGCCAGGCACATCAGCGCGTGCGTGGCCAACGCCGACCTGCCCGACGAGGTGGAGCGGCTGGGCGCGGCGCTGGCCGCGCGGGGGTGGAGCCAGACCACCGACGCGCGGAACGACACGTTCGCCGTGCTGCGCGCCGGGCTGGACGGCACCGTTGCTCCGGGGGCACCGCACTGGGGAGTCGCGGTCACCTGCGGCGCGGGCATCAACTGTGTGGGCGTTCATCCGGACGGGCGGACGACCGGGTACCTGGCGCTCGGCGCCATCAGCGGCGACTGGGGCGGTGGGGGCGGGCTGGGCTGGGCGGCGCTGTGGTGGGCGGTCAGGGCCGAGGACGGCCGGGGCCCGCAGACCGCGCTGCGCGGTGCGGTGGCAAGGCACTTCGGCGTCGCCACGGTCCGCGACGTCACGCTCGGCCTGCACCTGGGCAAGATCAGCCAGGGAGCGCTGCGCGAGCTCGCCCCGGTGCTGCTCGCCGTCGCGGGGGAGGGGGACGAGGTCGCCCGCGACCTGGTCCGGCGCCAGGCCGAGGAGATCTGCGTCATGGCGGTGGTCGCGATGCGGCGCCTGGGGCTGACCGCGGAGCCGACCCAGGTGGTCCTCGGCGGCGGCCTGATGACCGCGCGGGACCCGCTGCTGCTGTCCGAGATCACCGAACGGATCACGGCCGCCGCTCCCGAGGCGACCGTGTGCGTCGTGGCCGTGCCGCCGGTGGCGGGCGCGGCGTTGCTGGGGCTTGATCACGTCGGTGCGGGGGCCGATGCCGAGCGGCGGCTGCGTGCCGCCTACGACGGAAGGCCATGGTCATGAAGCACGGGCACAGGTTCACACTGGTGGCCGGGAGCGTGATCGCGACGGTCACCCTGCTGTGCGGGGCCGCCGCGGCGGGTGCGGCCACGCCCGGGCTGCGGGACGGCGCGACCGCCGGGAGCGGCAGCACGGCCCCGGCCGAGGTCAGGGTCAATCAGGTCGGGTACGCCACGGGCAGCCCCAAGGTGGCGTTCGTGATGCTGCCCCGCCCGGTGGGCCAGGTCAGCTTCAGCGTGTTCACCAGGCACGGCGTGGCGTTCCGCGGCCGGTCGAGCACGGACGCCGGGAGCTGGAACGCCGCGTACGGCGCGGTCTACCGGCTCGACTTCACCGGGCTGAACCGGCCAGGGACCTACCGGATCATCGTCCACGCGGGCGTGGCCACCGGGGTCTCGCCCCCGTTCGCGGTCGCGCCCGCGGCCACGCTGTACCACCGTCTCGTGCTCAACGGGGTGCGCTACTTCACCTCCGAGCGGGACGGCGCGACCGTGCGGTCCTCCGTGCTGGACCGGCAGCCCGCCAACCTCACCGACCGGTACGCGACCGTCTACAAGGACCCGCGCTACGACAGCAACGACAACCTGCTCGGCACCTTCCACCGGATCGGCGGCCCGGTGAACGTGTCCGGCGGCTGGTTCGACGCGGGCGGCGGGTACGAGAAGTTCGCCTACACCGCCAGCTACGCCGACGGGCTGCTGCTGCTCGCCGCGCGGGACTTCCCCGGCACCTATCCCACGCTGGCCAGTGAGGCCGGGTTCGGGCTGCGCTGGCTGCAGAGGCTGTGGCGCCCGGCCAAGAAGGTCCTCTACATCCAGGTCGGCATCGGCAACGGCAACGCGAGCAACACCATCCAGGGCGACTACAACTTCTGGTTCCTGCCGCAGGCCGAGGACCGCATGGACGTCACGCCCGGCGGTAACCCGGGCAAGAGCGCCTACTACGTGAAGTACCGGCCGGTGTTCGCGGCGGCGGCGCCGGGCGCGAAGATCGACCCGGACTTCGCCGGCCGGTTCGCCGCCGACTTCGCCCTCGGCGCTCAGCTGGCGGGGCCGGCCGCGCGGCACCACGCCGAGTACCTGCTCGGCCTGGCCCGCGGCATCTACGCGATGGCCAAGACCAGCCACGTCGGGGCGATCAAGACCACATTCCCGCACGACTTCTACCCGGGCACCGAGTGGAAGAGCATGATGCTCTGGGGCGCGGACGAGATCGCGCTGGCCGACGAGGCGCTCGGCGCGCCGGCCGCGCGCGTCCGGGCCGACCTGGCCGTCGCGGCGCGCTGGGCGAAGGCCTACATCGCGCAGGGCCACCCGGCCGGCAGTGACACGCTCAACCTCTACGACAACGGCGCGATCGGCGAGGCGGAACTGCTCCAGGCGATGCAGCAGGCCGGCGGCACGCCGGTCATCGAGCCGCACGTGCTGCTGGCCGACATGGCCGCGCAACTGCGGGTCGGGGAGGCCCTGGCCAACGGTGACCCGTTCGGGCTTGGCATCGTGCTCGGGCAGGGCGACGCCACGCCGCACGCGTTCGGGCTGGCCATCACGAACGCGCTCTACCAGCACTACGGCGGGTCCGGTGCGTTCCGGGCGTTCGCCCAGGAGCAGCTCAACTTCGCCCTCGGCGCCAACGGCTGGGGGAGTTCGTTCGTGGTCGGCGCGGGCGACACCTACCCGCACTGCATGCAGAGCGAGATCGCCAACCTGGCCGGCTCGCTCACCGGGCATGGCCCCATCCAGGTCGGCGCGACCACCGACGGCCCGAGCAACATCGGCAACTTCGTCGGCCTGGGTACGGTCTCGGGCATGCGGGCCTGCCACGCGGGCAACTTCAAGCCGTTCAACACCAAGACCACCGGCTACGAGGACAACGTGGTGAGCTGGCCTTCGGTTGAGCCCGCGGATGACTACACCGCCAACTCCACCCTGGCCTTCGCCCTGACCGCGGCGGGCTGACCCGTGATCACGGGTCAGCGCGGGTAGCGGGCGCCGTTGAAGTTGACCAGGATCGAGTACAGCGACGTGGTCGCGGTGATGAACAGCAGGTTCCGCTTGGCGCCGCCGAAGGTGAAGTTGGCCACGGCCTCGGGCACGTGCAGCTTCCCGATCCGGGTGCCGTCCGGGTCGAAGCAGTGCAGCCCGTCCGGCGCCGCCGCCCAGACGCGGCCGGCGTCGTCCAGCCGGATGCCGTCGAAGTTGCCGGTGTCGCAGGTGGCGAAGACCTCGCCGCCGCTGAGCGTGGCATCGCCGGTCACCTCGAAGGCGCGCATGTGCCGGCGCCTGCTGTCGACGATGTAGAGCGTGCGTTCGTCCGCGGAGAACGCCAGCCCGTTGGGCCGCTCGAAGTCGTCGGCCACCACCCGCAGGTCTCCGCTGGCCGGGTCGAGCCGGAACACGTGGCAGGCGCCGATCTCGCTGTCGGCCCGGATGCCCTCGTAGTCGCTGTCGATGCCGTAACTCGGGTCGGTGAACCACAGCGAGCCGTCGGCGCGCTCGACGATGTCGTTGGGGCTGTTCAGCCGCTTGCCGTCCCAGTTGCCGGCGAGCACGGTGACCGAGCCGTCGTGCTCGGTCCTGGTCACCCGGCGCGAGCCCTGCTCGCAACTGACCAGCCTGCCCTGCCGGTCGACCGTGTGGCCGTTGGCGTAGCCGGCCGGCTGGCGGAACACGCCCACCGCACCGGTGGCCTCATCCCAGCGGAGGATCCGGTCGTTCGGAATGTCGCTGAACACCAGGTAGCGCCCGGCGGGGAAGTAGGCCGGGCCTTCGGTCCAGCGGCACCCGGTGTGCACGCATTCCAGCCAGTCGTCTCCGCCCAACCGCCTGAACCGCTCGTCGAGCACTTCGAACTCCGCCTTGACCGGGTCCCGCATCGCACCCTCGCAGTCGTCGGTGAACCAAGCTCACCCATCATCGCGCGCCATCGGGAACCAGGCCTACCGCCGCCGCGGTCCGCCGGAACTACGCAGCCGGGGCAGGGCCGCGGGCCCGCGGATCAGCCGCCCGCCAGCCCTCTCGCCCGCAGCCACTCGGCCGGCGTGGGCAGGGCCCGTATCGCGGGGCCGAGCGTGGCGGAGGTGGCCAGCCGCCGATTCCGGCGCGGGAGGTAGTCCGCGGTCAGCGGGTGCGCGGCCAGCATCTCTGCCAGCGACGGATAGCACGGCACGCCGTAGTAGCTCCCGAGAACCTCGGTGAGGTCCTGGTGGCTCAGGCTCGGCGGCTCATCGTCGGGATCGGGATCGGCGGGGCGCAGATGCAGGCCAAGGACGCGGGCCTTGCCACACCGGCATCCGCGGGTGCCGATCCTGGTTCGCCCGTAGCCCTGGATGATCCCGACCACCTGGCCGCGCCAGTAGTAGTCGCAGCGCCAGGCGTATCGCAGCGCCCAGTACGCCCAGAATCCGCACCCGCATTCGGGCGCGGGCACCAGGTCCCGAGGACACGCCGGGGCCCCCTGGTCGCCGCCGCAGACAGCCACGTTCTCGCCGGGCTGCCAGACGCCGCCGAATACCCCCTTCAGCAGGCCTTCCACCTGCCCGGGAGTGCCGTTCGCGACCGCCTCGGCCGAGGCCATGTCCACGTGCCAGAGCCGCACGCCGGTCACCGAACCGGCCGCCAGCGGCAGGTCACGGCCGCTGAACCCCGGGACGCCCTCTCCGGCCTGCGCGCTCATCCCGGGACAGGCTCCGTCGCCGGCTCCACGGGCACATCAGGGGGCGCGCCGGTGCCCGGCGCTTCGGTGCCCGGCGCCTCGGGCAACGGCTCAAGCTCGATCTCGGTGATCTCCTCACCGATGTCGCCCATCATCGGCGGGCACACACGGGCAACACACTCAGCCACCGGCGGAGCCGCCTTTCGCTCAGCACGTCGGCGGGTCTTCGCGGCCCCTGGCGCATGCAGCGCCCGCTGGGCCGCTCCCTTACTCACGCAACGCTACCCCCGCCGCCACCCCCGGCAAAGCTGACGCTGGCGGCGGAACCCGTCATGCCCCGCCACCGCGCCGGTGGCGGGGCATGACGCGCTAGTGGACCGGGGCCGCGACGGCGGTCTGCGGCACGTTCCACCCGGAGACGGTGATCACCGGGGTGGCGCCGCCCAGGCTGGCCGAGTCGTAGCTGACGGTCAGCGTCTGCGACTGGCCGGGGAACAGCGTGATGTCGTTGCCCTGCCAGATCGAGGACTGCAGTTCGCTGTCACCCGGCAGCACGTGGCCACTCGCCGTGCCCCGCCGCACGTCGGCGCGCAGCAGGAACGTGACCGCCGTGGCCGAGGTGTCCCGGATCGTGACCGTGGTGGCCAGGTCGGCGCCGTCCGGCCCGGCGCGCCGCACCGTGTCCGCGCTGACCGCGACGTGGGCCGCCGGCAGCGTCTGCAGCGCCTTGAGCCGGGCGTACTGGCTGATGATGCCCTGCGGCAGGTCCAGCGACTTGGCGAAGTTGGTCACGTCCTGGTGGGTGGACAGCCAGTACACGTTGCGGTCCACCAGCGCGCCGTGCTGGCTGAGCTCCAGTTCCACGAAGTAGACCCGGGTCGGGGACCCGGCCGGCACCTTCGGCGTCAGCAACCCGGTCCGCACCTGCTGGCTGCCCAGCGTGATGCCGCTCACGGACTGGTCGTCGAGCAGCTGCCCGGCGAGGCTGTACACCCTGGCCCGCACCGACAGCCCGGTCTCGGTCCGGCTGCTCAGGTTGTCCGCGGTGACGGTGCCGTTGTCCAGCGCGTAGAGGACGTGCACTGGCCGGTTCGCCTCCTGCGTGCCGAAATAGCTGCCCGCCTGGTCGCCGTCGCTGCCGTACAGGTTCCACAGCAGGCTCGGGAACCCCTTGTTCATCTGCCAGTAGATGGTCCCCGTGGACGGCAGCGGCCCCTGGTGGGCGTGGTCGATGTACGCCTCGAACTGCGCCCTGGTGTTCTCGTAGTCCTGCGCCTGCGCCTCCTCGACGTACTGGTTCAGCCCGGACCAGGCGCCGTACCTGGCCTTCAGCGCGGTGTCGAAGTGGCACAGGGTGCCGAAGCTGTAGCCGGTGCCGCAGTGCGGCTCGTAGTTGGCGTGGTACTGGTTCGCGAGGCGGTTGCGCCACAGCGCCGACAGATCCCCGGCCGACATGAACCGGTGCAGCGAGTCCAGGGTGGGGATGGTGTCCCCGGCGCTCTCCTCGCTGTCGTAGCCCCATGCGCCGCCCGCGTTGGTCTGCGTCGAGTCGTGCTTGTCGAACTGCATGCTGTACCAGTAGTTGGGCGGCACCCAGTCGTAGGGCCCTTCCTTTTCCCCGGCCTGCCCGAGTTGCGGGCTGCTGTTGTACTCGGCCGAGGAGATCAGCGGGTCCGGGAAGTCGGCCTGGTGGAAGGCGGCCAGCGACACGGCCTCCTGCTTGCGGGTCGGTGCGTTGTCACTCCACTGGAAGCTGTCCACGCTCGGGTGGTTGCGCAGTTCCTGCCCGATGGTCAGCGCGGACAGCGCCATGATCTTGAAGTCGGCGGGGCTGTTCAGCCTGTGGACGACGAACTGCCACGCGTCGCAGCACTGGTACCCGGCGTTGACCAGGATCCCGGCCTGGTCCATCTGCTCGAAGAAGCCGGGCGGCATGATGTGCCCCTCCAGCCGGATCGTGTTCACGCCCATGTTCTTCATGAGCGCGATCTGCCTGGCGATGTCGGCGGTGGAGTAGTGCAAGAACATGTCCGGGGAGAAGCCGCCGCCCCGGATCACGATCGGCACCCCGTTGATCTTGAAGGCCCGGGCTCCGGCGGGCTCGGCGGGGGAGTGCCCGGTCAGGTAGGACGTCACGGTCCGGATCCCGAACGTCTCGCTGGTGGAGTTCAGTGTCTTGCCGTGCTGCGACACCGACGTTTCGAGCTGGTACAGCGGCTGGCCGCCGAGCTGGTAGGGCCACCACACCGCCGGGTTCTTGATAGTCAGCCCGTGGAACACCACGGTCTTCGTGCTGTTCGGGGGCACGGTCACCGTAGTGGCGGCGCCGATCCCCTGATGGTGGTCCGGGAAGGTGATCGTCGCGTTGACATCCCCGGTCTGGGTCTGGCCGGTGTTGTTGGTGATGTCGGTCCTGACCGTCAGCGTGGACCGGCTGAAGTCCGCCGCGTTGGCCTCCAGGACATGCGCGTTGCTGTCGGACAGTGCGCCGTCGACCGCGAGCTGGACCGGGAACTGGATGCCGGTGTTGTTGTCCGGCGGGATCTGGTTCCAGTCCACGTCGTCGAGCGTGAACATCGTTTCCGGGTTGTTCGGGTCGACCTCGATCGCCACCGCGTTCGCGCCCGGCCGGACCAGCCCGGTGATGTCGAAGGCAAACCGCGTGTAGGCGCCGGTGACGGTGGCTGAGGTGGCCACCTGGTGGCCGTTCACCCAGACGTTCGCCTTGCCGATGACGCCGTTGACGATCAGCGTGGCGCGCTGCCCCGTCCGCAATTGCGGGCTGAACTCGGTCCGCCACCACCAGGGCACCCGGAACATCGGCACCGTGTCCGCGCCGATCTGCTTCTCATAGCCGTAGCACTTGCGCATGTTGTCCGAGAAGAACACGCTGTGCGGGCTGTCGCTGCTCCGGTTCACCGGTTGCAGGCCTGCGTCGTCCGGGCAGCGGCCGTTCTGCAGCAGCGCCTCGATCTCGGTGCCCGGCGCGCCGGCGGAGTCGTTGGCCACCCGCAGCCAGGAACGCGCGTCGAACGACGGCGCGGAGATCTGCGCCCCCGGCTGCGTGGCGGTGGCGCTGCTCGCCACCTGCCAGCCGCCGGCGCCCAGGTCGGCAACGTCGCTGGCACCGGTACCGCCCGGCGCGGGCGAAGGTTCCGCCGCTGCGCTACGCACGACCGGACTAACCGTGGCTGCCTGCGTGGCCGGTGCTCCGGGGGCCAGCAAGACCACAGACGTGGCGGCGCAGGCGATCGAGGCGCACAGGATCAGCGGGGCCCGGAGAAATCTGTTCACGGCTGGCAACTCCTGACTGCGGCTCGCGGCCGCGTCGCGGTGCCCCCAATGCGGTTCGTGCAGCCCCCGTTCCAGAACAGTTAGTTCGTATACTTTCCAAACAAACTCTGTCAAGACCCCGCGCCGGGCCTGAGATCACCGGGAGCCTGTGGCGTCCGCCGCCAGGAGTGGGAAGAAGTGCCCGGCGACGTGCCGGAGGGCGTCGACGATGAGCCGGGGCGCCAGCCCGGTTTCCGGGTTGCTGAGTTCGTCCGGGAGCTCCACGCCCATTTCCCTGGCTCTGGTGACGAGGGCGGGTGCGATGCCTTTGCCCAGGGTGCTCAGGGCCTTGCCGACGACCTCGTGGTCCATTGTCCATCCGGGCACGGGCTGGGGGGTGGGGGCCGCCCAGGTGTGCGGGTCGCGTGGGGTGGTGCGGGAGAAGACGTGGTCGAAGGTGCGGGCGGCGGCGTCCCGCTGGGTGAACGCCTCGCCCAGTTCCCAGGTTTTCCGCAGCGTGGCGATCAGGGAGGTGTGGCGGTATTCCTCGTTGTACACCGATCCCGGCTCGACCCACGGCGAGGCGATGATCGCTGGTACCCGGTATCCGGAGCGGTCGAAGGTGAAGCCGAACTCGCCCGCGGGCGCGGCGGGGTCTGGTGGCGGGACCGGCCCGGGCGGCACGTGGTCGTAGGTGCCTCCCGGTTCGTCCCACCCGATCAGCAGGGGAGTGTTCCAGACGTTGGCGCCGGTGGGGGAGGTGGCGGACCGGTAGGCGCGGTACACCCGGGCCAGGAAGGCTTCTCCGGACAGCATCGAGGATGGGCTGTCCATGGCCAGGTCGACGGCGGCCGAGAAGGAGCGGCCGAACGCGGGGTGGTAGTCGCCGTGCCCGCCGAGCATGTTCGGCTCGATGAGGGAGAAGTCCGGCAGGGTGCCCGCGGCGGCGTCGGTTTCGAACTCGGCGAACGGCACGAAGTGGGTGGCGAGGCGGTCCTTCAGCCGGGGGAAGTGGATCACCCCGGTGAACGACAGCGGCATCGGCTCCATGACGTAGACCTTCCAGGTCCTGCCGTGGGCCTCCAGCCGGTCGAAGAGCGTCTCGGCGGTGTTCCTGGTGAACCACTTTCGCATCGGGCTGTTGACGACGAGCCCCGAGGAGGTGGCCGCCGTCCAGAACGACCGGTTCATGAAGGTCTGCGAGGGTACCTCGCAGAACCAGTGGTCGAAGACCCCGAAGTCGCGGGCGATGCCGTTGAGCACCGGCAGCTGCGCCGGGGTGCAGCCGGTCATGATGTGGGCGTACTCGTCGTAGGTGGGCTGGCGGCCGGTTTCGCCGGTGAAGGTGGAGATGTAATCGGTGACGAACCCGTCCATCGTCGGCACCGCCCCCGGGGGCGGCGCGTTCCACGGGGCCTCCCCTTCACCGATCTTGAACCTGTTTTGGTCGTCGAGGATGTTGTACAGCTGGGTGTTGGTGTGGAAGTACTCCTCGCCCGAGTCCGGGTTGGGGGAATCCATGTCGGTGGCCACGGTGTACGGGACCACCTTGCGTTCCGCGCCGTGCTCCGCCCACGCGGGGATCGGGTTGGCCAGGTTCTTGCCGATGACCCCGTCGAAGTTCTTGCCGTCGCCCGGGCCGTACAGGTGCCCGAGCACGTTGTCCAGGGAACGGTTCTCGAACAGCACCACCACGATGTGATCCAGCGCGTGCGACCTATCGAGTGCGGGCATCAGCCACGCCTCCTCACCCCAGCGGCCGCGATCACGGCCGGTTCATGACACCGGCGGTGCCTCATCCACCACAGGGTCGCCTGGCGCACCGCAACCGCCATCCCCCGCAGCGGGTAGATCTTCAGCGCCGCGTAACCGTCGGCCAGCTGGCCGGGGCGCTTGCTACGAGGCCGGGATGAGGACGATGACGGCCTTGAGGGTCGGCTGAATCGCTCCGCCGGCCTGCTGGACGCTCACCCCGAAGGTGTCGCCCTTGAGTACGCCGGAGATCAGCACCGGCCCGCTCCGGCCGTTATGCACGGCCAGCAGGCCTTCGGACCGGATCCTGTGGCCTGGCGCGCCGATCAGCCAGAGCTGGTAGACCTTGCCCGCCGTCAGCGGCGGCAGCCCCGATGCCGTCACCACGAGCTGGCGCTTGGACGCCGATTTCACCACGGTCACCCGGCCGCCGATCGGGGTGGCCTTGGTCACCAGGGTCGCATCGGCGGCGGTCCGCACGGCGTTGATCGCCGCGAGCTGGGTCTGGGTCAGGATGAGCTGGCGCTTGGCCTGGCTCAGCTCTTGCTGGGCCTGGTTGAGCTGCTGCTGTGTCTGGCTGAGCTGGCTGTTCTTGTTGACTACCACGACGGCCAGGATCACGGCGGCAACCAGGGCGAGCGCGGCGCCGGCCATCGCCAGCCGTGGCAGCAGGGTGGGCCGCGGCAACCGCCGCGCGTGCCGCGCACGCTCGTCGGCCGCGGGCGCCTGGCGGGTCCGCGCCACGTCGGCCATGACCGCCGCGCGCAGGGTCGGCGGGGGCTGCTGTGCCACCGCCATGGCGAGCCGGGTCGCGGTCTCCCGGAACCCGCGCACCTCGCCGGTGCAGCTGTCACACCTGTTCAGGTGGCGTTCGAACCGGGCCACCTCGGCGGCCGTGTCCAGGGCATCCAGGGCGTAGACGCCGGTGAGCGTGTGCTGGTCGTTGCGCAGCAACGCCATGGCTAGCTCACCCCCAGACAGTCGCGCATCCGGATGAGCCCGTCCCTGATCCTGGTCTTGATGGTGCTCAGCGCGGTGCCGAGCCGTTCACCGACCTGCCGGTAGCTGTAACCGCCGTAGTAGGCGAGGGCTATCGACTCGCGCTGGGCCTCGGTGAGCCCTTCCAGGCACTCCCGTACCCGCTGGGCATCCAGGCTGGCCTCCACGATGGCCGCCACATCGTCGTGTGGCACGGGCACCTCGGCGGTGCGCTGCTCACGTGCCGTGGCGGCGGCGGCCGAGCGCACCCGGTCCACGGCGCGGCGGTGCGCGATGGTCAGCACCCACGTGGCAGCGCTGCCCTTGGCCGGGTCGAACCGCGCCGCCGTCCGCCAGACCTCGAGCAGGACCTCCTGGCTGACTTCCTCGGATTGGGCGGGATCCCGGACCACGCGCAGGATGAGGCCGTAGACGGGTCCGGCGAGATTGTCGTAGACAGCCTCGAACGCCGCCTGGTCCCCGCGCGCTACTCGCGCGAGGAGACCGTCCAGGAACTGGTCGCCGCCCTCCGGGCGGAGAGACTCCGGCTCGGATGCACGCATCGCGCGTGGCCTCATGCCTTCCATTCGGCGCCCCGGCAAGAACGGATGGCGCGTCCAGCCGCCGGGCTTACACACCGACACCTTTCCGGCCTCAAGGGAGCCGGTACGGAGCAATCGGTAACGGTTTGGTAACGACCGGGTTCCGGCGGCATCCGGATGGCCGGTCACCCCGAAGAAGCGACGAGGCCGGGCACTTCGAAGCCCGGCACAGCACGGCGTTGGCTGCCTTCGCACAGCTAGAGGAGGGGAGTTGTGCGGAGGCCGCCGCGCCTGGAGGGGAACTGTCTCATGTCGTCACAAATCCACCCGGATCAGTCCGAAGACGGCTCGGCAGAAGGCGCCAAGCACGCGGGGCCATCCCGGCGATCCGTCCTCTACGGCGCGGCGGGCCTCGCCGGGGCGGGCCTGGCCGCTACCGCGATCGGCACCATTGCCGGCCCCGCGGCCGCGGCGTCCGCAGCCGCTGTATCGCGGGGGCATGCCGGCCAGGCGGCTGACGCGCCGAGCTCGGCAGGGCCGGTCATCGTCCATGTCCGTGACCTGAGGTCCGGCGAAATGGACGTGTTCGCCGGAGAGTCCAAGACCCAGCTCCGCGACCCTGGCCTGGCGGCCAGGCTTGCGCACGCCATCCGCTGACCACCGCAGGCGCTGACCAAGGACCAGCCGCACCGCCGACCTGAGACTTGCTCCATCCCCTGACACGCCCACACAGGCCGCCCGCCGCTTCCTGGCGGACGCCCGACCGGTGCTGCCCGGAAATGGCGCGTTCCCGGCCGGCCCGGCGATCCGACCGGTCCGCTGCCAGCCACACCGCACCGCCGCGCCGAACGCCGGACCCGGCCAGGCGCTCGTCCCACAACAAGCCTGTGAGGTAACTGATGTCATCCCACCGCGAGGCGCCCGAGATCTCCATGGACCCGGTCGCCGACAGCACGGACCTCTATGCGTTCGTGAGCCCGGACCGGCCCAACACCGTCACCCTGATCGCCAACTACATCCCGCTTGAGTCACCTGCGGGCGGCCCGAACTTCTACCAGTTCGGCGACGACGTCCGTTACGAGATCCACATCGACAACGACGGTGACGGCAAGGCCGATGTCACCTACCGGTTCACCTTCCAGAGCCGGCTGCGCGACCCGGAGACGTTCCTCTACAACACCGGGCCGATCAAGGCGCTGAGCAGCCCGAACTGGAACTCCCGCCAGTTCTACTCGGTCCGGAAGCTCATGGACAACGGTGGCACCGGCACCGAACTGGGCAAGAATCTGGCCTGCCCGCCATGCAACATCGGCCCGCTGTCCACCCCGAACTACGCCACCCTGGCCGCCGAGGCGGTGCACGACCTCGGCCGTGGCATCAAGGTCTTCGCCGGCCAGCGGGCCGAGGGCTTCTACGTGGACCTCGGGGCGATCTTCGACCTCGGTGACCTGCGCCCGTTCGAGAACCTGCACAACCAGTACGGGATGAGCGTGTTCACGGGCCCGGCGGCGGGCGTGAACGCGACCAACAAGTTCAACGTCCACTCCATCGCCCTCCAGGTGCCCATCAGGGAACTGGTGCAGCCGGGTGCCAGCGGCGAGTCCGACCCCAAGTCCGTGATCGGGGTGTGGACCACCGCGAGCCGCCAGTCCGCGAGCGCGTTCGACGAGCAGACCGGCAAGACCGTCACCAGCGGTCCTTTCCGCCAGGTCTCCCGGCTGGGCAACCCGCTGATCAACGAGGTCATCATCGCGCTCGGCGACAAGGACCGCTGGAACGCGCTGCCGCCCTCGGCGGACAAGCAGTTCGCCCACTACTACGCCAACCCCGGTCTTGCCGCCGCGCTGCCGTCGCTCTACCCGAACGTGTTCCCCAACCTCGCCGCGCTCGTGGCGTCGGGGAAGGCGCGGGCGGACCTGGAGGCGATCCTGCTCACCGGGATCCCCAGCGGGATCATCCCGAACTTCCAGAACAACACCGGCTCGGTGCTGTCCGACATGCTGCGGCTCAACACGGCGATCCCGCCGTCCAGCAGCCCGAACATCCTCGGGATCCTCGGCGGCGACCTCGCCGGGTTCCCCAACGGCCGCCGGGTCTTCGACGACGTCGTCACGGTCGAACTGCGGGCCGTCGCGGGCGCGACCTTCCCGCTGGTGGACAGCAGCTTCACCCCGGACGCCGCGGCCAGTGAGGTCACCGATGGCCTCACCCCGTCCAGCGTGTCGAATCCGTACCTGAGCGCGTTCCCCTACCTCGGGGTGCCCTACAGCGGGTTCGACGTCCCGTCCTCCTGATCGCCTCTCCGGCGGGGCAGGCGCTGGTCCCGGGTCCTCCAGCCCGGGACCGGCGCCTGACACCCCGGCCGGCCCGAACGGAGCCAGCGAAATGAGCCACAGGTACGGCCCCACCAGCGCGGGCACGGTGCTGCTCGACCTCGGTGCCGAAACCGGCGCCCTGGTCCTGTACACGCCCGCGGACCTGCTCGGAGCGGAGATCGAGATCAGCCCCGGCACCCCCGGCGCGCCGCGGACGCACGCCGCGGTCCGGGCCCGGCCGGTTCCCGGCGGGACCAGGTACGCGGTCGTGTACGAGGGGCTTGCCGCCGGCAGCTACACCATATGGCGAGACCACGACACCCCCGGCGGCCAGGTCACCGTCACCGGCGGCCAGGTCACCAGCCACCACTGGTGACGGTCTGCCCTCAGCCCTTCAGCGCGCCGGAGACAAGGCCCCGCACATAGAAGCGCTGCAGCGAGACGTAGACCACGACGCACGGGATCATCGCGATGACGGCGCCCGCGAGCAGCAGCCCGTAGTTCACCGCCCCGTAGGTGCCCGTCTCCGCGTTGCTGAGCGCGACCGGCAGCGTGAACAGGCTGTCGTTGGTGAGGAAGCTCAGCGCCCCGAGGAACTCGGTCCACGAGAACAAGAATGCGTACAGCGCCGTGGTGGCGATCCCCGGCATGACCAGCGGCCGGAACACCGAGAGCAGCGACTTGGTCACCGATGCCCCGTCCACCCGCGCCGCATCCGCCAGTTCCTGTGGCACCTGCAGGAAGCTGTTCCGCATCACGAAGGCGCCGAGCGGCAGGATGAACGTGGTGTTGAACAGGGCCAGGCCGATCAGGCTGTTCAGCAGGTGCAGGAAGTGCAGTTCCAGGAACAGTGGGGTGAGCACGGCCTGGAACGGGATCATGAAGGCGACCAGTACCACACCGAAGGCCAGCCCGGATCCGCGGAACGGGAACATCGCGAACCCGTAGCCGGCCAGTGTCGCGACCACGGCGGTGATCACCGCGGTCAGTACGCCCACGATCAGGCTGTTGACGACGTTGCGCAGGATGTCGTCCTGCCCGGACAGCAACGTCGTGTAGTTCGCCCAGGTCAGGTGCGTGAAGCTGGCCGCCGACGGCGCGTTGGTCACCGCCTGCTCGGGCTGGAACGAGCGGAAGACCTCCCACAACAGCGGGACGACGAAGATCGCGCTGATCGCCACGCCACCGGCGATATACCAGGCCGTCCTCTGCCTTCCCCGCCCCCGCGCTCTGCTTTTCCCGCCCCCGCGCTCCGCGCGCGCCCCCTCTCTGCGCCCGCCCCCGCTCTGCTTTCCCCGGCGTGCCGGGGTGCGCGCTGCTGCGGCCATCAGTCGGCATCTCCCTGCAGGAAGCGGAACTGAACGAAGGTGATCAGCCCGACCACCATGACGAGTACGACGGACATCGCGCTGGCCAGGCCCACATTCATGTCCGCGAAGGCGGTGTCGTAGATCGCCATCACCACCGACACGGTGCTGGTGCCGGGCCCGCCGTCGGTCATGATGAAGAACTGGTTGAAGGCCAGGAACGAAAAGACCACCGAGACGATCAGGCTGAGCGCGATCGACCGGCGCAGCAGCGGAACGGTGAGGTTCCACTCCGCGCTCCACCAGGAGGCCCCGTCCACCCGGGCCGACTCGTAGATCTCCTGCGGGATGGCCTGCATCCCGGCCATCAGCAGCATCATGGTGAAGCCCGCGGCGAGCCAGATCACCAGGATGCTGATGGCGGTCAGGGCCAGCCCGGTGTGCACCAGCCAGGCGGTCGAGGCCTTGGCGATGCCGAGCTTGGCCAGCACGAAGTTCGCAGTCCCGGATACGGGCTGGAGCTCGACCACCGCCATGAAGCTCAGGGTCACCAGGCCGACGATGTACGGCAGGAAGATCATCGTTCGGAACACGGTCGACCCGGGCCTGTTCGACCGGACGAACACCGCCAGCGCGTACCCGACCAGGAAGATCGGGATCGTCACGATCGCGGTGTACTTCAGCGTGAACAGGATCGACTGGAGGAACACCGAGTTGTGCACCAGCGACGTGTAGTTGGCCAGCCCGATG
>Ga0070734_10002426_pt1 | contig 22661 bp, 33 predicted proteins | sample Coa_R1_8_FD_66444 | JGI IMG/M metagenome (GOLD analysis project Ga0070734, IMG submission 66444) | Surface soil microbial communities from Centralia Pennsylvania, which are recovering from an underground coalmine fire - Coalmine... | ecosystem: Environmental > Terrestrial > Soil > Unclassified ...
GAGGGAGAGCTCCAGCTCTCTCGCCCGACCTGGCTGGCGTGTATCCAACGCCGCCAGCACGCCCGCGCTGACTTCTGTCTTCCCGCCACCTTTGAACGCGGCGCACCGTCCGAACGGGTGCGTCCCGTCCATGGCACTGTCCTGAACCTGTCCGGCGGCGGCTTTCGGGCCGAACTCGGCGAGGGGATCGGGGTTCAGGCTGCGGATAAGTTGATAGAAGCCTTCACGCCCACCTCCACCCTGCGGGTCCGTTTGCCCCTGCCCGCGCTCCCCGACGCGCTGTTGGCGCGTGTCCTCACCTGCGAACGCGCCGTCACCCGAGGCGGCCTCACCGTCCGCCTCACGTGCGAGTTTCTCCCGATCTCCACCTGGGAGCAGGATATCCTCGTGCAGCACGTGTTCCGCCAGTATCGCGAGCAGTGGGGAGGAGGCTGATCGCGCCTCCCTCTCCACTCAAGAGAGGAAGCCCTTATCGCACAGGTTTGCCCAGGTGGGCGGTGAAGAAGCTTCTAATGTCGAACACGATGGTGAGCGGAGGGATGTGACCTGCATCCAGGCGCATCACGTTCTCCGGCTCTTTCGCATGCGCCGCCTCGACCAGTGCGGCGGACATTTCCGCGGGCATGATCTCATCGTGTTTCCCGACCTCGATCATCAGCGGGCGCGGCAGGATATTGCCGACAAAGTAGATCGGGTCGATGACGTTGGCAATCTCCTCGATCCGCTGCATCACCTCGGGCGTGATCTGCACGGCGAAGCGCTCCTTGAGCATCGGGTAGCGATCGATGTGCTTGACGGCGTTGACAATGCCCCCGCCTGGAACTGCCAGGAAGAAGCAGCCAATCCGCTCCTCCACGCCCCCCAGCACGGCCCCAATCATTCCGCCCATGCTGAAGCCCAGATAGCCGATTTTGCCTTTATCCACGTCGGGTCGCGATTGAAGATAGTCCACCCCCCGGCGCAGGTCGATGACCGTCTGCACCCAGGCATCACGGGTGGTGTAGGAGTCGGGCTGAAGTTCGCCGTTCTTGCCGGGGCGCGCCCGTTCGCCGCGATACTGGGTGTCCAGGGAGAGGGTCGCATACCCCAGTTGGGTCAGGGCGTCGCTGGCGGCGCGGATATAGTCCGTGTCCTTATTGCCGCCGGAGCCATGCACCAGCAGGATAGCCGGATGCGGCTCGGGAAATGCCTTGGGAACGGCCAGGATCGCCGTGACGCGCTGATCGTGTGCGCTGTCGTAGACGAGGTGGTAGCGGGTACGGGTCGCGTTTTCGTCCAGCAGCTTGAGCTCCGCATTCAACGCCAATCGCTGGTCGTACTGGTAGTAAGAGCGGCGCAACGCCTCCGTCGCATCCGCAGGCGCAGGCAGCGTAAACTTCGCCGGGCTCTTCCCGGCATCCGCCCGCACCGGCAGCGCTCCCACTCCCAACATCCCTCCGATTATCAGTGCAAGCGCCGTACGGCGCATTCTCAGCCTCATGGGAACCTCCTTCTCTTTCCGACAGTGTACACGATATTGCGGGCCGAGCGCAAGACGCCATAAAACCGGGTAGAATCCACACGAGGTGGATTACTTTTCGTGGAGGTGACGGGATGGAGTTAGGATTGCAGGGGAAGGTCGCCCTGGTGGCGGCGGCGAGCAAGGGGCTGGGCTATGCGACCGCCCTGGGGCTGGCAAAGGAGGGCGTGAAGGTCGCCGTCTGTTCGCGCACCGTGGGGGACATTCGCGCGGCGGCGGAGCGGATTGCGGCGGAGACGGGTGCGGAAGTGCTGCCCCTGGTGGCGGACGTTACGCAGGCCGACGACCTGGCCCGCATCGTGGAGGAGACGGTCGCGAAGTTCGGCGCGCTCCATATCCTGGTGCCGAACAGCGGCGGCCCGCCTGCAGGGACGTTCGAGACGCTGGATGAATCGAAATGGCAGGCCGCGCTTGACAGCACGCTCTTCTCCACATCGCGGCTCATCCGCGCGGCCCTGCCGCACCTCAAGGCGGCGGGCTGGGGCCGGATCGTGGTCATCACGTCTACCAGCGTCCGCCAGCCGATCCCCGGCCTGCTGCTCTCCAACACAATCCGGGCGGGCATCGTCGGGCTGCTCAAGACGCTCTCACAGGAGTTTGCGCCTTACGGAATTACCGTTAATAATGTGGCTCCTGGAAGTTATGCCACCGCACGGATTGCCCATCTCTTGAATTTGCGTGCTCAGCAGGCTGGAATCACCGTCGAAGAGGCGCAGAAACAGATGGAATCGAGAATTCCACTGGGGCGGTTGGGACGACCGGAGGAACTGGCGAACGCAGTGGTTTTCCTGGCGTCGGAGGCCGCCAGTTATGTGACCGGACAGACCTGGGTGGTGGATGGCGGGCAGACGCTCGGGCTGTAAGTCCTACGCCTCCTCAGGAATTAAGCGAGGTATCCCCCATGCTGACTTTGCGAATCGTCGAATTTGGTCCGCCGGACCGCCTGCGGCTGGAAGAGGTACCCCTCCCGGAGTTACAGTCCAGGGAAGCGCTGGTGGAAGTCCATGCCGCAGGCATCAATCCAAGCGACCTGGGCAATATCCTGGGGCGCTTCCCGCAGACCCGATTGCCGCGCACACCGGGACGCGACTTCGCGGGCGTGGTCGTGGTGGGCGGCACACCGGAGATCGGGCCGGGCAGCGCGGTCTGGGGGAGTGGAGCCGAGTTCGGCTTCGCTCAAGACGGATCGCATGCTCAGTATCTCGTCGTGCCGCAGGAGGCGCTGTCGTTGAAGCCGGATGCGCTCTCTATGCTGCAGGCCGGAGCCGTCGGCGTTCCCTTTGTGACGGCCTGGCTTACGCTTCGAGCGGCAAGCCTCTCGACGGGAGACACACTCGTTGTCCACGGGGCGCGCGGTGCGGTCGGCAGCGCCGCAGCGCAGATTGCCCGGATGCGTGGGGTGCGTGTGGTCGGCGTGGATCGCCAGGACGATCTATCGAACGCGGCGTTCCCGATTGTCGGTTCCGGGCGGGCCGACATTCTTGAGGCTTTACAGGATTTGACGGGCGGCGCGCACGCCTGTATCGATACGGTTAGTGGCTCACTCTTCCCGGTTGGCCTGGGTTGCCTGCGAGAAGGCGGACGCATGGTGGTCCTTACCGCACAAGGGGATGGACGCGTGACCCTCGATCTGCGGGACTTCTATCACCGCCAACTCCATCTGGTCGGTGTAGATTCGCTCAAGGTTTCGGGAGCGCAAGCGGGACGCATCCTGGCGGATCTACGTGACGGGTTCGAGAGCGGGCAACTTACCGTTCCGGAAGTGACCTCCGTTCCTCTGAGCCAGGCGATCTCTGCGTACCAGCGCCTGTACGCAAGTTCTCAAGGCGGCCCTCACACTCCCAAGCTGGCACTGGTGAGAACGGAGAGTTAGCCATGTCAAGGTCGGTTCGTGCATACTCTTCCGTCATGGGTTTGAAGATATAGGACATGGCTTTTCGTTCTGAGATCCTGATTATCCGTTGGGATGTCCTGGCTCGATCCAGCGCACCTCTTCCGGCGGTTCCACGGTCGCAATATCCAGATTCACCACAATCGGTTCTTGACTGCTTCGCACGATCACGCATTCCAGTGCTTCGTCACTATTGGCATTGATTTCCTGATGGGGAACAAACGGCGGCACATAGATAAAATCGCCCGGCTCTGCCTCCGCCACAAACTCCAGGGCTTCTCCCCATCGCATCCTTGCGCGTCCTTTGACCACATAGATCACGCTTTCCAACTCTCCATGGTGGTGTGCCCCTGTTTTCGCGTTCGGCTGGATCGTTACCGTTCCAGCCCACAGTTTCTCGGCTCCGACACGGGCATGGTTGATGGCCGCCGCTCTGGTCATTCCGGGCGTCTGAGGGGTATTGGTATCCAGTTGTCCGGCTTTCACAATATGAACGCCATTATGCTTCCAGCCTGAGGTCGTTTCCTGTTTAGACATCATCTTGCTCCTCTTCATCAGGATGCACTCAGTAGCTCTTCTCTATTGCTCCATCTCCTTCCGTTCGGCAGTATGAGCATTGGTATCTCTTAATTCACCGTCGGTCACCCTACTCCTTCTGCATTTTCAGCGCCGAATTGCCAGCCATCCATAGAGGAATCCGACATTTCACGACGAATGAAGGAGCAATCACATAAAGCAGAGGAACTGAGGGCAATGGAGCGGGCAAGCAAGCGAAAATGGATAGGACTGGCAGGGATTGGACTCGTCTGCGGAGTGCTCTCTCTGGCAGTGTGGCTGTTCCGGCCTCGCGAAGGCAAAGGTGCGGTATCGTGCGATCCGCTGTATCAATTCTCTGTCGAGGAGATAAGAGCCCGGATAGATGAAACCTATCCGAAGATGCTGGAGCTCAATGAAGCCAACAAAGCGCGATTCGTATGGGATGAGTATGGCTCCCCGGAACAATTAGGCAAGGTAAGAATGCGAGCCATGCATTTGTTTCTGGAGGATTTTGAAGAAGGCAAAGAGCAGGGAAGGTACATCCTCGGAGAATTGCCATGTCTACTGTTTCCTTCGGATGATTTTGATCTGGCGCTTTGTTCGCATTTCTTGTTCACCTACTCCGAACAGTTCTCTGCCGAGTTTCATATCGCGAGTATGATGGAAATGGCACGGGTCGCTGAAGAGGTAAGGGTATTTCCGTTACTGACTGCCTTCTCCGGCGAACTCTCTCCCCATCTGTCTACCGTTATGGAAACTTTGCGAAACCGCGGCTATGGTGTGGACGTCCGGCAGGTAGAGTACGAATTTCAGAAAGGTGGCAATAGGATGTTGGTCGTGTCTCGGCAGGATAAGAAAGGAATAAAATGATGTATTCCAATGGGAAGGGAACTCCCTCGCCAAACGATATTTATGCTGGCAATGTTTATGCAGAAACGGTTATTGCCCAGAGTTTTGTGCTGGTAGATAAGAATCACATGACCCGCATCAGCCTCTTTCTAGCCACGGATGGCTTCCCTTGTATCGCTGTCTATGACCAAAACGAGCGTATGCGATTGGAACTCAACCTGGATGAGAATGGCAATCCGGCTGTTGTATTGAGAAGTAGAAGCGAACATATGCAGGCATCCCTCACGGTGGAGGAAGATCAGTATCCTTACTTGCGGCTTTATGACAAAAAGCCCCAACTGCGCGCTTGCCTTTATATCGCCGAGGATACTCCTGCGCTAACTGTTTACGATAGGGAGGAGAACCTTCGTTTCTGTATCACTTTGGAGCCAGAAGAAGAGAACAAACCTTATGTGCTGTTCTACAACAACGGCGAGCAGAGGCAGGTCGCTCTCACCGTTCCAACGGATGGCGCCGAAGGTCTGCTCTTACAGAACCGTGAAGGCGAAGATCGAAGCATGTAGAGGTTGTCGGGAGTGACATAGGATCCAAGGAATCCCTCGCCTACTCGTAGAAATGTCTTGCGGACGATCCGTCTGTGAGTTTTTGGGAACGCCGTGCTAACCGCTTCCATAAAAGAGGGATGAGGGAGCGGATGCTGCTAGGAACTTACCAGGAAAGGATGTAAGGTATGGATCAGACTAAGATGCATATCTCTCTGAACGTCTCGAATATCGAGCGTTCCGTCGCTTTCTACGAAGCCTTCTTCGGTGTTCCGGCGCATAAACGCCGACCGGGTTATGCCAATTTCGACCTGTCCGAGCCGCCCCTGAAATTCGCCATGCAGGAGCATCCGATCCAGGCGGGAGCGGGAGCCTTGAGCCATCTGGGGTTTCAGGTCGCTACTGCCGAGCAGGTCTGGGCGACACGAGACCGCCTGATCGCCGCAGGGCTGGCGACCTTCGATGAAAAAGATACCACCTGCTGTTACGCCCTGCAGGATAAGGTCTGGGCGCATGACCCGGATGGGAACGGCTGGGAAGTCTATGTCCTGCTCGACGACATGCTGGACGAGGACGTGCATGAGGATCATGCCTCCATGCCCCTGGCTCCGCCTGCCGCACGCGCATTGCAGCCCATCGCCCTCACCGCGAGCCGACCGGCGAAAAAGTGCTGTTCAGATTAACGAAAAATCCGTAAGTTCCAACGTGAGGGAATCCTTGTCTGGCTCCTGCGCTGCGACGTGCCTGCTTCCAGCCAAGAGGAGAACCAGGAGGACAGCAATCAAGCAAAAAAACGTCATCTTCACGCAACATCTCCAATCAGTCAGCGATGCGAGTTATCCCACCCCATCCATTCGCTGCCTGATCGTTGAAATTCCTCCTGTTCTCCGGTCCACTTCTTCCGGGAGGCGCGGAATGGGACGGGCGGCAACGCATCCATGGAGCCTCGAAGTTCTATCTTGCGGGCCGTCATTTTTCTTTTGCTCTGACCAAATCATCGAAGTGCTTCGGTATCTTTGTCCACGGATTGCCGACCATGCCCCACCATAGCCTCATCCAGAGGAGTATGACCTTCTTTATTACGGACGTTCAGCCTGGGATGATGTCTTAGCAAAACTTCTAACTGATTTTCCGGGGATTGAGAGGAAACCGGAAGAATTCTTCCGGTTTCCCTGTGCTCACTGCGTAGAACGAGGCGGGAAGGTCCCCTTCTCCTTCTCTACCGGCTATGGTGAGAACGCTTGGCATAGTGATGCACTACGGCTGCAGCTGCAATACCGCTCAGAACGGGATGGCGTTGCGCAAAGTTGCGACGACGTCCATTTCTTGCCCGATTGTCTCCCGTGTGTTTCGCCAGGGCGTAGGCGCCGATCCCCGCTGCCGCCGCTTTGGCAGTCGCATGCCGATGGTGAGATGGGGTATACCCATTGTCCGCATTCGCCTTCAGAGGCAGGACGTTCCCCAATCCTATACTCAAGGCGGTCAAGAGAGCGACCCCCAGTGTACCTGTGCGTTTGACTTGCATTGTTTTTGTCTCCTTCCAGGCCCTATTTGTTGGGCCACAGGTGGGCATCTGACGGAGAGTGTGGGGGGAAAGGTTCCTCTCTATTGGTCTACGCTGCTTTGATCAGAAAGTATCAGCACACAGCAAAGAGCGGGAACATACGGGTGGTTCGAGAGATCATACGCAGGAATATGGGAGGGCTGTCAGTGAGGAAATGCACTTCTCCCGGTATAGATATTGGGAGGGGTCTATCCATATGACACCTTTCTTATGCAAGATGGAGATATACCATGAATACCTATAGCGTGCCCGTATCCACCCAGGCGCATGTCCGGCCACAGGGTCAAGAATCAGCCACCCTGGTAGACTGGTTGCGAGAGACACGGAGACTGTGCGATGTCTATAACCAGGCCATGACATCCAATGCAATGGCAACGGAAATCACACTGAAAATCCAGGCAGAACCGAAGACCGATAGAGAGCCTGAGACGCAGCCAATTCTCTTTGGCTGAGACAGAGAGGCAAGATCACACGCGCCGATAAGCCCGTCGGAATGCCGACCACAAGCAGGAGAACGAGTAGGGTGAAGATGAGCGCACGCCGTTTCTTCATGGCTCCGGTTCTCCTGCAGGTCTGACCAACTGCTCGGAATGCGTCTCCTGATCATCTACAGCGGCGCGAAGCAGAATGGCCTGCTGCTCCTGGATCGGCTCTTCGGAGGCGCGGACAAGGCTCTCTTCGACGGGAAGGGTATCCGCGACCTTCCGGGTGAGAGGGATTCCGGGATCTATTGTCTCTGCATATCGAATACTGTCAAATCCCCATTTACCACACCATAGAGCGGCAACACCTGCCACGAACCCAAAGATCGCTCCCTCCCACCATCCAAAAATCGCAAAGACGATCAAGTAAAGTGTGGCTCCAGAACACAGAGCAGCCAGAAATAAAAGACCACAACCTGCCGAAGTGATACCAACCCGTTGGCCTTGTGTCTTAACATACTGGCCTTTTGAAACGATGCGCTTTCTGTTTTTTGGAAATGCGTTCATGGTCCGGGTTCCGCTTACGTTACATCTGTTCATTCTTCAGGGTGCCTAATGACATCATTCGCCATCTGCCGCCCGACTCCTCCTGAATGGGTCCGTCAGAGGGCGCAGATTTACTCGGTTGGCGGATACACGGCGAGGAAGACGCCAGTTCCGCTCTCTTTGCTGTCCATCCCGTTCAGGCAACGTCCCGGAAAGTGCCTGCGGAAATACTTCACCACGTCTGATCGCACCCTTTCGACTTTCTCACCGTTGACAGAGCGATACAACACCTTAAAGGCAGTGGCTCCTTGCGACCGCTCGGCTGTCTCTTGCTCCAGGGCATCCGCCGTATCCCCAATGGTAAACTTGCCCTGCGTCACTTCATAGAGGACGAAATTGCGGGCGATCAGTGTTGGCCGGATGCTTTCCGGATGGAAGCCGAGCCCTGCAAATGCCCTCAATGCTTCCTGATGCCTCTCGACATCAAAGCCGAGATCGCTATAATCGTCCGCATCGACTTTATAGTCTGCCTGGTCGCTCATGGTGATCCCTCCGTACAATGCGGCCCAAGAGAATAATCTTCCAGCGGTGCTTTGCAGAGAGTTTAGATGCGCGGAAGATCAGAAACGGTACGTTCGTTCTGGATTAAACCCCTCACCTTCATACCACGTGTCGTATCCCCGCAAAGCCCACCCGGTATCCCATTTTACCCATCTTTGGCAGCCACTGAAAGGTGGTCGCTATTTTCGCTTATGCGATGGCTGCCCGTTTTGCGAACACAGCGTCAGACTGGATGGACCGGAAAGATGTTCCGCGACGAAAACGAATTGCCTTCCATATCGTAGTAGACTGTAGGGAATCACCCTTCATTTTGCCAGTGCTTGCCATCCCCGGTTTCCGGTTCGTGATGCATTCCACTTCGCCAACAAGGTCCTGATAAGGGAGAGAATTATGTCCAACGAGCGCCAGAAAGCACAAGCATCGAGCCCGTCACCACGTTTGCCACTTGTCGCACTGCCAGAGGATGTCGCAAAGTGGCGTCGCTTGGTGCGCATACGCAATACAATCCTTGCCATCTGGCTTGGAGCACTCGTCTGTAACCTTCCTGTTCCGTTCGCGCTGATGGCATACTTCCCTTCGATAAAGTATCAGGCGCTCGGACTGATGGTCGCATTTACGGTATGTTGGAGCAGCGCATGCGCGGCTGGGATTGTGCTTCAACGCTCGCTGGACAACCATTTTCAGCAGACCCTCAAACGCAACGACATCTCCAGTCTGGGCTGTTGGATCGACACCTTGTTTTCGCCGGTCTCCAAAGCCGCTTATCCCCAATCGACGAGCAAGCATTGCGAAGCAGCGCGGGCAGGGTTGTTGGAGCATTTGCCGCTCTTGACTGAGGAGACCGCCTCTCTCCTGCGTGCCAACGAGCGTCAGGCTCTGTACAAGACGCTTTATGGAAAGGATGCGGAACTGATCCCTGTTGTGCTGCGGGCAGTACCCATCCTTGGCGACGCGCGTGCGCTGCCATTCGTCCGGCATCTGGCAGAGGGCAAAGGACTGGCAGCCGCGAATACGCAGTTGCAGGCAGAAGCCCAATCCAGTCTGCGTCGGCTCCAGGCTCACCTCGATCTTAGCAGTGGTTCTCAGGGGCTTTTGCGCGCGTCGCAGCAGCCCCAATTGTCCGAGGATGAATTGCTCATTCCTGCTCACGCGAACAGCGATACAGAAGCCAGGGAACTGATGCGAGCGGATATTCAGCAGTGAGGCAGCAGGCGATATTCTTGCTCCAAGATGCTCATCAGGGCATCACTCTGCCATTCGCCGCCGACAAACACTCCCTCACGCTCTATTCCCTCTTTGACAAAGCCGCACTTTTCATAACAAGCGATGGCGCGCTCATTGAAGGCCAACATCCGCAGGTCTACCCGATGCAGATGAAGAACATCGAAAGCATAGCCCAATACCAAAGTCAAGGGAGGACAGACATTCGGATGGCCGCCGACCATTCGCCGAAACTCAGGATCACGTCCACAAGCCAGCCGATCTGTCTTGTCGCTTTCCTGGGGAGGGCGGAGGCAGAGGTGCGGACCGTTCAAAATCGTCACCATCGGATCGTTCATTACTATTCACCGATCCAGCGGGGACGTTGTTTCCGTGCGTGAAAGCACATACTCCTCCCCATTTTCGTTTCTGCCGTACACCCAATAGATTCCATATCCCGCCTCACCACGCAGGAAGGCTACCACAGGATCGCGCATCCGGGGGATGCTCAGATGGCGCTCCAACAGCGAAATAGCCTCTGGTACAGGAACAAAGCGCGCCTCCAGAATACCTTCTTCCTGAACATGGGGTTCGCCACTCCACGCGTTCACCTCAAACACCAGGCTCAATCCACCCGGAGAGCGTTCTCGACTCATAGCGTATTCCATCACATACACCAGCCGACCACAGGCCGACACCACAATGCCCGCCTCCTCCAGCGTTTCACGCACTGCCGCTTCGAGAACGGTTTCTCCGGCATCTACGCCACCTCCCGGCAGTGTCCAGACCGGTTCGGCATCCGCACTCCCCTGTTGGCGGACCAGCAGGATGTTGCCTTCTGACCAGACAATGGTTCCTACGTTCATCCACTGCTCCTGTACTCAAGCGGGCAGGAGAACTCGTAGTTCTCCCAGAGCCCCAATCACATAATCGGGCTGTACGTCCATAATCGTGTCAGGCCATTCTGCACCCCAGTTCAGCCAGGCCGTAGGCATGCCAACTTTGTGAGCGCCGCAGATGTCAGCCACCGGATTATCACCCACGAACAGGATGTCTTCGCAGGAGAGTCCTAAACGTGCTTTGTCACATACCCCTGCGCATCCATTGCGATGATCTGTTGCAGAATCTCGGCATGTCTGGTTTCGGTGTCGGCAGGAAATTGCTCCTTGGGTTGATACTCTTGATTGGTCGAGCAGCAGCGTACCAGCGACCATAGTGCTTCTGGGCAGGGGATGGGTTCTACCTTATCCTCGATAATTGTCAGCAAACCGTTGGGTGACAATATCTCCGCGAAGCGAGGAAGCACCACGTCCCAGTCCATCCAGTGCAGGCTGGCAGCAGCCGTTACCAGACCATAGGGTGGTGAAGGAGCGGCATCCTCGACAGCGAATTGCTCGGCATAGCGGCGCGAAAGGTGAGGCGGTTTCGGAGATGCCGAGTAGTTATGGCTTTGTCCGCGTTCATTGGGAAGGTCCATGTTCTGGTATTTCAACCGATCTGGCTCAATAATAGCCGCATTTTCTCAGTCACGGATAAGTCCGTTTCGATGCGCACAACCGGACAAGGTAGAGCCGCAATCCATGTCTCATGCAGTTGGCGGCTCCTCATACTGAGATCGCCCTCATCATATCCGGCAGCCCATTCGATAAAGCGTTGATATGCGTCGTTCATGGAGCCTCCTGGTTCGATGGCTGCTCCATAGCGTTGCTTCTCCCGGTGCCTCAGCCGCTCCAATCGAATCTCTGGCGGTATCCAGAGGGAGACTACCGTCGTGAAATGAGGGATCGCGACATCGCCCCAACCGCACAGGGAGCCGGAGAGTACCCACTCGTCATGATGTTCCAGATCATCCAGCAGAAGCCGCTGACGCTCTCCGATCTCGCGCTTCGTCTGAAAGGGTGGATCAGTGGGTAGCCAATAGTAGCCGTCCGTATCGAAATGGGGACAGGCTAACTGCTCGGCAAGCGCTTTGCCCAATGTCGTCGTTCCGGAACCGGAGGCTCCCAGAATATGAATGCGATGTGGCATAGTTTCGATAGGTCGCTCCAGCCAGAAGGAAAGTCTTCCGGCAAATGTAGGTTCTGCATGTCCGCGTCTCTTTCCTACAGCGAAGGAAACACCTATAGATCAGGAGAAATTCTCCTTCTGATCCACAGCGCAAACAAGGAGAGGTAGGTTGGGCTTGACGGTATCTCACGGCTGCTTCAATGCTCCCTATAGCACCTTCCATTGGTGGCGATGTGCTATTGCGGATGCGGTCAGTATCGAACTTGAGAAGATGGAAGGCTTTTGTGATCCAAAAGATGGCGATCCGATCATCTGGTCGTCTCTCCAGCCGGATGTTCTCCAGATTCTGTTGAGGCATTCCGATTGGGAAGGCAGCATATCATCGGCGGATTGCGGCCCACTGGCAGCGCGCCTTGAAGAGATTCTGCCCTTGTTGTCAGATGGTCCAGAGGCAGATGCGCGCACGCCAACCCGGAAATTCATTCGCGGTTTGAAGATGGCTGCATCCAGACATCAAGACGTGACATTTTCCTGAAGGCGCATTCGCCGATGGGCCGCACTTCCGCAGAGGAATGTGCCTGTTTATGAAATGGACCCCAGGTTTTCAGTGACCACTATGAAGAAGAAGACACGCTCAAGTGAATATCAACACCGCATGGCAGATTCTTTCGCCAGTGCCGCCTTAGACGCCAAAATCAAAGGCGAGACCGGTAGGGCTATCATTCTCTACGAACATGCTTTGAACTTTGAACTCGAAGCGATCAATTCCTGGAATGACGGGTCCATCACGTCCATACCAGTGTGGGACCTTTACCAGAATGCCATCTCCTACTCTGTGGAGTGTGGACGGGGAAACAAGGCAAGGCATCTCATCGAAGCCGCCCTTGCCCAAAATCCACCCCAGGACCTCGCGGCAGAGTTTGAAAACCTGCGTTCCAGGAAATAAACGGAAGGGAACCTGATCGAGAGTAACCAGATCAGGCGGGAGCATCAAGAAAGGATTCAGCCTTATCGTGATATGCAGACCAAGATTGAGGGCGTGATGGGAACGCCGGATGCCTCCCAACTTTCGTGGAGGGACATTGATTTGAGTCTCAATGGCAGTATGCTCGCGGATTTGCTGGAATACGGCTATGGTCTCGCATCTTGCCATTTTGTTCTGAAGTCTATGCGGCGGCGGAACTTGTAGTTTATGACGAGTCTTCCTGCAATATCTCCGGGAGGATGGTAACATGTCCACAAGACCACTCTCTCTTTCGGGTACGAGAGCGATTTGGAGAGGCATTATGGCCGATGCCGCCCTATGTGCGGACGCTACGAAAACGTAAGGGCGAGCCAGCAGTAAGTAGCGAAACCTGACCCTCTCAATAGGAGATGGTCGTGTGACGGTGGTATAAAGGTTGAAAAGCAGAAGCCACGCTTCAGACATTATGCGGAGTGGATGCTCTGGATGAAACTGTCGAGCGTACCTTGCTTGTTCGCCGGTCGTTAGGACTGTCAAAGCAGTTTGTCCTTTTGAATGATTTTGGTGACGCAGGGGTGGTGTATCTGGACACCGACGCGGCAAACAAGGAGGGGGAGTGTCCGGTCTATTGGGTTGGTACGCATAACATGAGGCGTCTTGCGGATGGCGAGCCGATGGACGATGATTTCGATGTCTTCGAGGATTATCCAGCCTGGGTAAGGAAGCGTCTTCAAGATGAGATCGAACACAGTCAGTAAGAGGAAAACAAAATCATGCCTGAGCGCAAGAAGGTCGGATTCAATTTACACCTGGGGCCTTTGTATGGACGCGGACATATGTTCATCGTAAGGGGACAGGGAAGGCGCGGAGGGCTGACAATCTCCGATCATCATGCCGGATGGGTATCTTAGACACATCAGAACAACGGAGACCAGAGGATGTCTTATCGTAGGAAAGGCCGCGATGCTGAATCGGTTGAGGAATGGAGGAACTGGCGAAAGCAACACTCTGCACTCATCACCGCCACTGCACTACCTGCCTATGTTTTTGACACAGAGCACTGGGATCTCTTTCTTGAATACGGCTTTCTGATGGAGAGCGGAGCCGATCTCAAAGAGATGACCGTGAAGCAGAAGGTAGCATTGCTGCGGCTCATCATGACCCGGCCCATTGACCTGGAAAGTCATGTTGGACATCTGTTGGTGCTGACACTTCTGGACACTCTGGAATATGCTATGGAGCAGGGTTACTTCCAATAAGGTATCAGGAGCATCGGAATGTCCTGCGAGAGAACAAAGTATCCCTGTCCTTGCTGCGGATTTCTGACGTTCGACGAGGAGCCGGGAAGTTACGGTATTTGCCCTGTCTGCGATTGGGAAGACGATGAGGTGCAGTTGCGTCATCCCAACATGCCGGGCGGAGCCAACCACTATTCTCTGTGGCAAGGGCAGCAACGCATTCTCCAGCACCTCCCTGAATCTATCGAAGCGGCGAAAGGCTATTTGCGTGATCCGGAATGGCGTCCCTTGAAGCCCGATGAGTTGATAACAGAATCCGTTCCGCAGACTGGCCGCGCGTATTTCGACGCCCTGGGTGCGGAGCCACCATCCTACTACTGGTTGCAGGAAAACCAGGATAAGCGAACCTGAACTGCGGAAAGATCAGGAGCCCAAGTATGATAGACATCTACATCTACTCTTCGATGAGTTTACGGGAAGCGCGAGGCGGTTTGGAAGATGATCTGGATGAATTCCTTGATGAATCTGGTGAGGTCACAGGCGGTGGCGGAGGAGCGCCCGGATGGAACATTGACCTTGAACTCTATAGCGACGACGATTTGCCGAAACATATCGAGCAACTGTTGGCTTATCTGCGGGTGTGGGGCGTACCACCGGACACCTATGTGAAGGTTTCTCGGCACGACAATGACACGGAGCAGACCCGACATGACGTTTTTGATGCGGCAGCGCTTGTATCCGCTATCAAAATCAACCTGGCGATTCTTAAAAAGAGAACCACGGAAGACGCTGCTGGATGGGAAGCAACCCGACAAGACCTGCTCAAAACACTCACAGAGATGGTCTGAACAAGCCTTCCATACAAGGGGTCCATCATGGACAAGACATATTCCTTGGTGGTGCGATATTACACCGCTGGCTGGGGATCAACCGATGACCTCGCGAAGCGCCACCGGCTCGAAGAGGTACTGGATGAATGCTTGCAGCGCACGAACAACGGCGGATGCGACGGAGGCGATATTGGCAGCGGCACCATCAATATCTACTTGGAAGGCATCTCAGACCCCGATCGCGCCTGCCAGGACATTGTGAATGCCCTCACCCTTTCCGGAGATTTAGAGGGAGCCTTTGTTGCCCTAAGCAACCTCAATGAAGGGGAAGATAGCGATGATACGCCCTATACTGTCGTGTGGCCCAAAGGTTTTACAGGTGAGTTTGGCATTCTCTGAACGATTCTTTCGCATTTTGGAGGCGACCAGTGGGAATGCGAGCCAGTTACCGGCGCATCACACCGGAGGAATTGGAGAAATTGCGATCTAACCTAGAGGCATTGGATTCAGTCTGGCTGTCGGTATGAAATATGGGGAGAAAAAGTATGATTGACCGCAAACGCCGAAACCAATATGCCGAGCAACTTCGCCACTTCGCGGCGGGCATCCTCACTGTCGAAGAATATGAGGCGCGTACTGAGGATCTCGCTTTCGACACCCAGGATGCTGCCTTGAACGCCGTGTGGAGAGCCGCCTGGTGCCTCTATGACGACTTCCGCACCGACCGACTGCGTGGCGAGTGGGCGCTGGATACCGCAGCAAGACGTCAAGTTGCGCGCATGATCCTCTTCCTTTATTCCGACGCTGAGTACCGCTGGCCGGAAGACATTCGCCTCGACATCATCGGTTGCCTTGTGAGCGGAGTGGGCTCTCTTTTGAACAAAGTCACCCTGGGATTGTGTAGAAGCGTGTTCGATCCGTTCCTTTATCACCGATGGAAGGAGCACCAGCGATGGATGAGACAGTTCGGCGATCTGGAGTGCTGGCCTTTTCTGGAGCGAGGGGAATTTGAAGCGGCTCTACAGAAGCCGAGGTTCTTTGTCGGCATTTCACATTAACGCCACTGCGTAGCGGATGGAGTATGGAGTGGAAGGCTTTGCGATATTGCGAGGGAAGCGATCATGCCGAAGGACGACGAGAATGGGCCGATTGATGAGCACCTGCAGGAGGGCAGCCACAAATACTCACCAGCCGACGTCCAGGTGATCTCGTCAGAAGAGATGGGCCAATGGTCATTATGGAAAGTGATGCGCTATCTGTGTCATCGCCATCATGCTTACTTCGACGGCAATTTCCGATATGCCGCCATGTTCATTGATGGCTTCGCCTGCGGACGCAGTAAGAATGGGATCGCTACCACTCACACTGAACTAGATCGCTTCCGAATCTGGTTAATGAAACATTGGGCTGGAACGCTTTCCGTTCCTGCGTACTCTGCCTGGTGGGTCTTTGTGTTGGCGCTTTATCCCAATGACGAGGAGGCATTCCAGAATTTGCCCAAACTCCTGGATGAGTTCGAGGCACAGGAAATATGACCAGATTGCTCATAGTCCAATCCTCTGCGAGTTCTTTCTTCGCTATGGCGTTTCTTGAGTGGTCGGGTACAAAACGTACCCGCCTCATTTGGCCTTCGGCCGAGCGTCCTAGCGGACGCGAAAAGCGACTTATGAAAGAGATCTAATCAAATCCTCTGAAAGGCAGAAGCAAAGTCTTTGCGCGAGAGTATGTTCCGCATTTCCATGTCACTTTCCTGATGAGGGAGGAAATGTCTGCGGAATAGGAGAAATATTTCTCCTATTCCGCAGCACAGCAGCGAATGCGGGGACGAGACAGGAGAGGCAATCACATTGGAACTCAAGGAAGTCGTACCGTGGGGCCGGTTGGCGAGCGAATACATCCGCATGTTCGCCTTAACTCCACAGGATATGAATGGGCGTATTCTCGACTGTGCGGGCGGTCCCAGCAGCTTTACGGCGGAGATGACCCGGCAGAGGAAGAGTGTGGTTTCGTGCGATCCTGTTTACCAGTTTATGACAGAGGAGATCCGCACCCGGATAGACGAAACCTACCCCAGGATGATGGCGCTGAACGAGACCAACCGGGGACGCTTCCGTTGGGAGGAGTTCGGATCGCCGACGCAACTGGGTCAGATGCGAATGCGCGCCATGGGGCTGTTTCTGGAAGACTTTCCAGAGGGGAAAGCGCAGGGGCGCTACGTTGTGGGGGAGCTACCCTGTCTGCCGTTTTCCGCCGGCAGCTTCGATCTGGCGCTCTGCTCGCACTTCCTTTTCACCTACTCCGAGCTTTTTTCGACTGAGTTTCATGCGGAGAGCATCCTCGAGATGACGCGTATTGCCGTGGAGGTCAGGGTGTTTCCGCTGCTTACGGCCTTCTCAGGCGAACTCTCTCCTCATCTGTCGGTCGTTATGGATACCTTGCGCAACCATGGTCATGATTTGGAAGTCCGCGAGGTAGAGTACGAATTCCAAAAAGGCGCAAATAAGATGCTGGTGGTGTCGGGCAAGGGATCATAGGGTTGTATCCGAAGAGGGTTAGGCAAATCAGAGATTTCGGGTACAATCTTCGGTGTTTCTCTGTTACTTTCACCGCTATTTTACCGACTAACTTCGTGGCGTTCCGGAATCTCGTTCTTCGGTTCGAGAGGCCGCGCGGGCCATGTTGGTGAGGAGCCGAAGTTTTATGGCGATCCGAGATCTTGAGAGTCTGCGCAACCACCTGCAGTGGGCCATCGAGCTGGAGCATTCGACCATCCCGCCCTACCTGACGGCGTTCTACTCGCTGCACGAGGGGCACAACCGTGAGGCGGCGGCGGTGCTGCTTAGCGTCGCCATCGAAGAGATGCTGCACATGACGCTGGCTGCCAACGTCCTGAACGCCGTCGGCGGGCAGCCGCAACTGGACAAACCCGATTTTATCCCGCAGTATCCCTGCTACATGACGCATAGCAACAAGGCGTTCCTGGTCCACCTGGCGCCCTTCGCTCCGGAGACGGTGGCGGCCTTTATGCGCATCGAGAAGCCGGAAGACCACTCCGCGCTGCCGGAGGATGAGAACTACGAGACCATCGGCCAGTTCTACGATGCGCTGGAGGAGGGCCTGGTTCGGTTGTGTCGGGAGTTGGGAGAGCGCGCCGTCTTTACGGGCGATCCGGCCCGGCAGATGGGGCCGCAGCACTTCCACTACGACGGCAGCGGCAAGGTGGTCGTTGTCACGGACCTGGCGACGGCGCGTCAAGCTTTAGAGGAGATCGTCGAGCAGGGCGAGGGGCTGGACCATAAGGCCATCTATGATGGCGACCGGAGCATGTTCCACCCGACGCGGATGGAGATCAGCCACTACTTCCGCTTTCATGAGATCTATACCGGCAGGCGCTACAAGCATGGCGATACGCCGCAGTCCGGGCCGACCGGAGGCCCGCTCGCGGTGGACTGGAAGGCGGTCTATCCGCTGCGCACGGACCCCAAGACGGACGACTATGCGTCGGGCAGCGCGGTCCGCGCGAAGCTGGAGGCGTTCCACCAATCGTATTCGGATCTGCTGCGCCTGATGCACCAGAGTTTCAACGGCAGTCCGGAGTTGATGGGCCTTGCCATCGGCTCCATGTATGAGATCCGCTACCAGGCCGCCGAGTTGGTGAAAATGCCCTCCGGCGACGGGCAGACCAACGTGGGGTTGACCTTTCAGTACGCCCCGGAGAGCGATAGCGTGGCGGCCGCAAAGCAGAAGAAGATCACGGTGCGGCACGATGGTCCCTATGTGGTCCACGGCGACATTTCTATCCGTCGCAAGTCCCGCATCATGTCCGAGGAACAGGAGGCCCTGACCTGGAAGACGGAGGCGGTGCTGACTACGGAGGACGCCTGCGCCCTCTGCCGCTGCGGGCAATCCGACAGGAAGCCGTTTTGCGATGGCAGCCATGCCCGCGTGAAGTTCGACGGCACGGAGACGGCGGATACGGGTACCCGCGCCAGCCGCGCCGCCGAGTACCCCGGCCCGAAAGTCACCGTGAAGCACGATCGGACTATCTGCGCCTTCGCTACCTTCTGCGAGAACCGGATCACGGACGTCTGGGCGATGGCCGAGAAGACCGATGACATCGTCACGCGCGCTCAGGTGATCTCCATGATCGAGCGCTGCCCCTCCGGAGCGCTCACCTATGAGTTCACGGAGACGGGCGAGACCAATGAGCCGGACCTGCCCGAAGGCATCGCCGTCATTACGGATGGGCCGCTCTGGGTTACCGGCAAAATCACGATCGAGCGCTCGGACGGGAAAACGGTCGAGATCCGCAACCGCATGACCCTCTGCCGCTGTGGTCATTCCAAAAACAAACCGTTCTGCGACGGAAGCCATCTTGACGCCCATTTTAAGGGATGAACCCCTCATCCCAACCCTGGCCCGCTCTACCGCTTCATCCGCTTCGCGGCGCGGCAGAGAACACCCCCCTGGGGGAGAGGGGCAATTGAGCCTCTCCTTCTCCGCTTGCGGAAGAAGGGGTCGGGGGATGAGGGGGCAAAGGAGAAAGAAGAGTGCAAGTTAAAATGCCAACGACCCGCTATCCTCTTCGGTTGGCCCTCAGCGCCATCGCCTGCGCCGGCCTGCTGACCGCGGGCCTCGCCATACTGCGCCCGACCGCAAGCCAGGCGCAGGAGAACAAGCAGGCGACGGGAACCAAGCCTGCAGATGATGCGGACAAGATCCCGTTACCGCTCAAGCTGCCGAAGGCGAACTTCCAGGGCACCTCGGCCAACACCAACGTCGGCCCGAATGTGGAGAAGCTGACCGGCAAGCCGCGCCCGATCCCCCTCGTGCCCAAGGGCACGATCAACCTGGCCCTGCACAAAAAAGTGACCGCCAGTTGCGCCCCGTTCTCCAGCGCCAGCTCCCTGGACCAGATTACGGATGGGGAGAAGGAGGCTCGCGAAGATTCCGTCGTCGAACTGAAGCCCAAGCTCCAGTGGGTGCAGATCGACCTGGGGGCGACCTCACCGCTCTACTATATTGTGGTATGGCACTTCCATGCCCAGCCGGTGGTCTTCCATAGCGTCATCGTGCAGGTCTCCAACGACCCCAACTTCATCGAGGGCGTGACCACTCTGTTCAACAACGACCAGGAGAACAACGCCGGGCAGGGGATCGGTAAGGACCGCGAGTACTTCGAGACCAACGAAGGCAAGCTCATCGACGCCAAGGGCACGAAAGCCCGCTATGTGCGCCTCTACAGCAAGGGCAGCACCTACCAGGACCCGCTCAACCGCTATACCGAGGTGGAAGTGTACGGTCTGCCGGCGAAATGAAGCATCCGGGCGCGTTCGTCGCGGTGCTGTTGCTGCTGACGCTCGGTGCGCTGGCCCTCCGGCTGCCCGACCTGGGCAGCCGACCGTTTCACGGGGATGAGGCGGTACACGCTGTAAAGTTCCAGGAACTCTGGGAGAAGGGCGTGTACCGCTACGACCCGAACGAGTATCATGGCCCGACGATCTACTACGCCGCCCTGCCCTCGGTGTGGCTGCACGGCAGGCACACCTTTGCGGAGACTCAGGAGACGGACTACCGGCTGCCCATCGTGATCGTTGGGGCGCTGATGCTCCTGTTCCTGTGGCCGCTTGCCGATGGTATGGGCCGGCGCAGCGCTCTCTGCGCCGGCCTGTTGCTCACCCTCTCGCCCGCCTTTGTGTTCTATAGCCGCTACTATATCCAGGAGACCTTCCTCGCCTGCTTTACACTGGGGATGCTGGCCTGCGGCTGGCGCTATGCACGGAGCCGTCGCCCCGGCTGGCTCCTGGCTGCCGGTCTCTGCACCGGACTGATGATCGCCAGTAAAGAGACCGCCGTCCTCACCTTTGTCGCGTGCGGGCTGGCGCTGGGATTGACGGCCCTCTGGACGCGCCGCGTGGACGGGGAGGCTCTGGCGCTGCGCCCCCTCTGGAGCGGCAGATGGATCGCAGCGGCGCTGGGCGTCGGGCTGCTGACGGCCTGCCTGTTCCTCTCCGGCTTCTTCTCCCATCCCGCCGGCGCTCTGGACTACCTGCACGCCTACACCCCCTGGCTGCATCGCGCCGGGGGCACGGAGATCCACCGGCACCCCTGGAACTACTACCTGGGCCTGCTGCTCTGGAACCCGCTGCCGCACCACCATCTCAGCCTGCTGCCCACACCCGACCGGATGCACCACCCCTTCTGGAGCGAGGCCCTTATCGTCGGGTTGGCGGGCGTCGGGGGGATCGTGGCGCTGCTGCCGAAGGAGAAGAGCCCTCTGGAGGGGAGCGCGGCGCTGGCCCGGTTCCTCGCCTTCACCACGTTGCTCCTTACTCTCGTTTATAGCATTATCCCCTACAAGACGCCCTGGTGCGTGCTGAGCTTCCTGCTGGGGATGGTCCTGCTGGCCGGGATCGGCGCAATCGCGCTGCTCCGCAACGCGCCGGGCACGCCGCTAAAAGCCTTGATCGGCCTGCTGCTGCTGGCGGGCGGCGTCCAACTGGGCTGGCAGTCCTATCAATCCAGCTACCTGCACAACACGGACCAGAGCAGTCCCTATGTCTATTCACAGCCGGTGCAGGACATCGCCGAGCTGGGCCAGGAGATCGAAAAACTCGCGGCGGCTTCGCCACAGCACGATCAGATGGTCATCAAAGTCTTCTCCGTGGACGAGTACTACTGGCCGCTGCCCTGGTATCTGCGCCGCTTCCCGAACGTCGGCTACTGGACCGAGGTCCCCAAAGACGCCGATGCGCCGGTGGTCCTCGCCTCCCCGGAGTTCGAGGAGGAACTGACGAAGCGCCTGGACGCCACGCACATCATGCGGGGCTATCGGGGGCTGCGGCCCGGCGTTTTTCTGGAGCTCTGGGTCCGTATGGACCTCTGGGAAGCCTACCTCAAAGCCAAAAAAGCGACGGAAAAAGAGGCCCCGGAATAATCCCCGTTTTTTCCGCCGCCTGCCGCCCGCTCCGTCTCCCCATTGACTTTCCTGTTCGCCGACTGCTATACTATTAGACGTGGGCAGCGTGGCCCGTGCCGTTTCAACACCTTCCTCTCAGTCTCTCAGACGCGATGTCGCCGTCTGTACCGGTAAGCGTTCTGTGCCTTTTCCTTTCTCCCTTGGCAGCAGGCAGAGACGTTTTTTTGTTGTCCACCGCATATCAATATCTTCCAGAAGGAGACGAGCGTACTATGACGCCCAAAGACGTGATTGACCTTGCGATAGAGAAAGAGGCGAAGGTCATAGATGTTCGCTTTACCGACCTTCCCGGTCAGGTGCAGCACTTTTCCATTCCGGCCACCCTGCTGAACGAAGACATCTTCGCCGATGGCCTCGCCTTCGACGGCTCCTCCATTCGCGGCTTCAAGGCCATCAACGAATCGGATATGCTGCTCATTCCCGATCCGAACACGGCCTACATGGACCCGTTCTTCGATGTGCCCACCCTGAACATCACCTGCGACATCGAAGACCCCATCACCCGCGAAGTCTACAACCGCGACCCGCGCCAGGTCGCCAAGCTGGCGGAGAAGTATCTGCAGAGCACCGGCATCGCCGACACCGCCTACTTCGGCCCCGAGGCGGAGTTCTACATCTTCGACGACGTGCGCTACGACACCACGCCCCACTCCAGCTACTACTCGGTGGACAGCAACGAGGGCGTCTGGAACACCGGGCGCGATGAGAAGCCGAACCTGGGCTATAAGATCCAGCTCAAGCGCGGCTACTATCCCGTTCCCCCGAACGACAGCCTCCAGGACCTCCGCACGGAGATGATGCTCAACCTGATCGAGGCGGGCATCGAGGTCGAGATGCAGCACCATGAGGTCGGTACGGCGGGCCAGTCCGAAATCGACATGCGCTTCGATACGCTGCTCAGTATGGCGGATAAGCTGCAGAAGTACAAATATATCATTAAGAACACGGCGGTCCAGAACGGCTACACGGTTACCTTCATGCCCAAGCCGCTCTTCCAGGACAACGGCTCCGG
>Ga0070734_10002427_pt1 | contig 22653 bp, 16 predicted proteins | sample Coa_R1_8_FD_66444 | JGI IMG/M metagenome (GOLD analysis project Ga0070734, IMG submission 66444) | Surface soil microbial communities from Centralia Pennsylvania, which are recovering from an underground coalmine fire - Coalmine... | ecosystem: Environmental > Terrestrial > Soil > Unclassified ...
AAGGCCGTCATACCCTGTACGCTTGATCGTTCAGGCGCGCGGTCGGTGGTTTGCGATGAAACAGTTTTGGAGAGGAACATGTGTACTGGCGGGTCTATTACCCATCCTCGGGCAGGCTGCGCTGCGCCGGGAGCTCAACGCTTTTCTGGACACCCCCGTCAACACCACCCCAGAGCTCATCCGTGAGGTGAACTCAAACGCGGAAGTGCGGGATCGCTACATGCGCCATTACGGGATGACGCACCCCGAGTTGGTCGCCTTTCTCGGCACCCTCCATCCCGGCCACATGCTCGGCTCGAAGTCGGTTCGCGTATTCGGGGTTCCCGACGATGGCGTCGTTCACGTCCACAGCCAGACGCTCCACCGAGGGGATTCGATCTTCATCGATCCACACGGTCGCGGCGCCATTCTTGGCAAGTGCGGCAACCCGATCACCCTGGGCCCCAATAACCTTCGGAACATGTCGCTGGACGTTCCGCCCCCCGCGGAATTGGATGTTCTGACCCCGAGGGCGATCGCGAGCCTGACGCCGCCGCCCGAGGTTCTGCTCGACAACCGTCCGGCTATGGCGATGTACGTGCCGCCCGACACCCTGGCGGACGTGGTTTCCGATATCCCGCCGGTGACAACCACCGTTGTCACCGCACCAGCGCCTCCGGCTCCGGCGCCTGCTCCACCCCCCGCATCGGGCGGCAATCGGAACGGGTTGGCGCTTATCCCGCTGCTTGGCGGCGGTGCGTTGCTGGGAATCCTCGGTTCGCACCACGGCGGAGGCGGCCCCATCGTGCCTCCTCCCGCTCCCGAACCGGCGACCTTCATGCTGATCGGGGTCGGCGCCCTCGCGCTGCTCAAGCGCAAGCGCTCCTAGAACCTAGAACCCAGGGTTGAGCGGTCCCCCGGGCCGCTCAACCTTCCGTCAGCACGCGCTCGGCAAGGATGAAAGCGACGAAGTCGTCGATGGGTTCGGGTGGGACTTGCAAGCTGCTCGGCAAGAGCCGGCGCCATCCCCGTCGCACGTGGTACTCCCAATAGCGCTCGCGCGCCTGGAGCGAGGTGTCCTTCTCGTCCACCACGAGCATGCTCAGTCCGGGAAAGCTCTCCCGGAGCAGGTGAACGATTTGCTTTGAGCCAGTCCCCCCGCCGACGATCACGATCGCGGGCGTCTCCACCGCCAAGGCCTCGCGGATCGAATCGGCGAGCGCCTCCACCGGCGCAATGCGGCGCATGAGAATCGACAATGCTGACTCGGCGCCGCGCCGCACCAACGCCAATCCGCACTTTGCGGTCCCCGGATCGATCGCCAGTACCGTCTTCTCTGCCGTCACCGGGCGAGAGGTTACTTGATCGCGAAGTCGAGCTGAAGCGGGTCTGCGGCGCGGGTGTCGCCGTGCGCCACGATCTGAAGCTGCAGCGCCCGATCCGAGTTCGAGAGCCGCTCGACCAAGGTAATCGTCTTAGAAGGCTCGAGGTTCACAAGGCTCCCCTCCTGCCCGACGGCCGGGATCATCCCGTCCTTGATCGCCCGGGCGTGAATGGTCTCGTTCATGAACCCGGTGAAGAGGTTGAACACCGCGAGCGTCTTGGCGCGGCGTCCGATCTGGAGGACGCCCAGAACGTCCCCCTTGTGGTACACGATCGGGTTGTGGAAGGCGGTGACCTTGAGCCCCACCTGCTCGCCCTTGAACGAGTTCACCGCTGCGGTGGCGATGAGCACGACCTCCTGGTCGCTGGCGGTAAGCCCGTCCACGATCATCTGCTGCAGATCGCTCGGATCGACCTCGATGTCGTCTTGTCCGCGGTACTTGGCCAGGACGACGCATGAGTCGTTTACAGTGCCGGTTCCGGCGCCCTTGGCCTTCGCCGCCTGGCTCGCTTCGCGCATGAGCTCGGTGAGGGCGCCACGCGCCTGGCGTTGGGACGGGTGCGGTCCGACTCGCCTGCGGGCGAGCTCCTCACCCATCTCGTACGTCTCCGGTTCTGAACGCACGATTGCCGCCACCGTGCGATATCCGGCTGCCGCCTGAATCGCCGTCTGCAGATCCCGCTTGGCTCCTTCCAACTCGCCCTTGGCGTTGGCGAGGTCGACGCGGGTGCTGTGCAAGTCGTCGCGGAGCGTGTGCAGATCGGCCGTATCTTGGGCAACCTGCCGGGTCAATCCCTCCCGCTCCGACTGCAGCGACGCGATGCTCGTCGTAAGCTTTCGTTCCTCGACTCGGAGCCTTCTGATCTCGTCGTTCGCCTCCGTCCGCTCTTTGTCCATTGCCGTATAGCTCTTCTGCAACTCGGCGTACCGTTGTCGAGCGGACAACAGGTTCGCCGCGACCTGGGCGAGCTGAGCCTGCCTCGACTTGAGCAGCGCCTGATTTTGGCGAAGCAGACTTTGGTTGCGCGCCAAGGCGAGCTGTCCCTGCGTGACCCGCTTCCGCGCTTCGGCCAGGCGTGTGTTCGCGGTGGCGAGCTGGGCCTTGATCGACGCGAGTCGGGTGGAAGCCTCGTGCAGGTTCTTCTGGGCGAGTTGGGCCGCCAGGTTCAGCCGCTCGATCGCCGCTGTCTTGGCGGCGATCTCGGCCGCCAGCTTGGCATTCTGAGACGTGAGTTCGCGCGACTTCGTGATCGCTGCCCGCCCCTGAGTGATCCACTCCCGAATCCCGCTGCTGGTGAAGTACACGAGAAGGATCGTGATCAGCGAGACCAGCGTTCCCGCGATAAACGTTCCCACCCTCGCTACGTGCTTGGGGCGCATGGAGCGGAATGAAAGTTTCTTCTTCCCGATTCGCCGCCCGAGGTGATCCGCGAACACGCCGATGAACCCGCCCGCGAGAACGATGATCACCAACAGCAGAAGAACAAGCGGATCCACGAAAAGCCTTCTTTACACGTTGCGCAGCCGGATGATAACGCCCGCGGCGACGAGTCCCAATACGATGGGCGTAAAGCTCGCGACGACGGGAGGAATTACGCCCCCTTCCGAATAGACGTTCAAGAAGTTGATAAGAGTGATGTAGGCGAAGATAATGGCAATCGCCAGCGCGAAGCCGGCCGCCGCGCTGGTTCGGTTCCGGCGGATTCCGAGCGGCGCCCCCAGCATGCCGTAAACGAACGTGGCGAGCGGAAGCGCGATCTTGTTCCAGTAGCCGAACTCCAGGTTGGCCACCGTGTCGCGCGGGTAATCCTTCTCCTTTCGCATCGACTTGATCTGCTCCTGAATCTGACGCATGCTGAGCACGTCCAAGTCGGTGAGCTGCCGCACCTTGATGTCCTGGGGGCTTTCGCTGGGCGCGGCGATCCCGGTGAGCCGGGGCCACGCCTTGTCGTCGATCTTCATCGCGTATCCGTCCGACCGGACATACATTCCGCCCCCTTGGACTCTCCAACCCTGCCGCGCCGAAGGATTCGAAGGATCCCAAACGAGCTCGGCGATGTTCAGGTAGTTCGAGTTGCTCCAATCTTTGTTGAATGTCACAACCGTCGCACTTTCGAACGCGTTGCGAACCGGGTCGAACGCGCGAGCCACCACCACGCCGACGGTCTTCCCCTCGCTCGTAATGGGCACGCTGATGGTCTGAATGTGCGAGGGATCGAGCTTCTTGGCGATCTCCTTCATCATGTTGGTGCCGGTGGAGGCCGCCCACGGCACGATCGTCTCGTCGACCGCAAAGGCGAGGCAGGCCACCAAGATCGCCATTGCCCCCGCCGGCGCGACGATGCGGCCGATGCTCGTGCCCGCCGCACGGAGTGCCACGATCTCGCTGTCGCCGCTCAGGCGCCCATACGCCAGGAGGCTCGCCAGGAGCATTGCCATCGCGAATGTCTTGACCAACAACCCGGGGAGCATCAGCGATGTCAACTTCAGGATCGTCCCGATCGGCACCCCCTGAACGAGGAACGAGCTGAATTTGTTCAGAAAGAGCGCCGCCGACAGCAACGACGTGAACATCGCGACCCCGAAGACCCACGGGCCCACGAGCTCCTTGATGATCAGCCGGTCGATCCGCTTCAATCTGCTGTGTCGTTCCCGTACGACTCGCCGAGATACCGCTTACGGACCAACGGATCGCTGGTGATGTCGGTTCCGGAGCCCTCCTTCACGATTCGGCCGTCGATAAGGATGTAGTTGCGGTCGGTGATACGGAGCGTCGCCGCGATGTTGTGGTCCGTGATCAGGATGCCGATCCCGCGGTCCCGCAGCTTGAAGATGATGTTCTGGATCTCCTCGATGGTGACGGGATCGATTCCGGTGAACGGCTCGTCGAGGAGGATGAAGGAGGGATCGGTTGCCAGGGCGCGGGCGATCTCGACCCGGCGCCGCTCGCCGCCGGAGAGCACGTTTCCCAGGCTCTTCGTGATCGAGCCGATGTGAAGATCCTCCACGAGCTCATCGAGTTTGGCTTTGGCCGCCTTACCGCGGACATTCACCAACTCGAGGACAAGCTTGATGTTGTCCTCCACCGTGAGCTTGCGAAAGACACTCGCCTCTTGTGGCAGGTAGCCCATCCCCGCTCGCGCCCGCTTGAACATCGGCCACTTGGTGACGTCCGTCTCGTCCAGGAACACCCGGCCGCCGTCGGCATGGATCAGGCCGGTGACCATGTAAAAAGTCGTCGTCTTGCCGGCTCCGTTGGGCCCGAGCAAGCCGACGATCTCCCCTTGGCTCACGGTGAAGCTCACGTCGTGAACCACCGGCTTGCCCCGGTAGTGCTTTTCGAGATGCTGGCCGGTTATCGTCTTCATCCGCGCGCCTTGCCCACCGGCACCGTCGCCGTGCTTTCAGCATCGCTTCCGAATCGAACCAGCGTTCCCGAGGTGTCAAATTCCAGGTTGACCGCAGTCGTGTTAATCTCGGCGCCCGCGTTGGGTCCGGTCACCTCTTTGAGATGCACGCCGCCGGACATGCGGACGAGGTAGTTGCCGTTGCCCGCTCGGCTCACCGTCAAGTGTCCGCCAACGGCGACCCCGGACACCGGGCTCCGGCTCGTGACCGGCGGCTTCTTACTTCGATCGACGCTGACCTGAACGCCGTCGTAATGCATCGTCACCGGCCCATCCAAATCCGCTGTCTGCAGGGCCGCATTGTCGCCCGACTGGACTCGAAAGAGCCCATGGGAGCCGCTCAGGCTGAGGGTTCTCCCGAGCGAGGCGTTGCTGGTGGCGAAGTTGGCGCCGCCGGAGACGTCGATATCCGCAAGCTGGTCCGTTGCGGCGCCGACGCTCGTGTAGGTTACGGTCGGACCCGCGAAGGAGAGGTGCTCATCGCCGTCCTTGGTGGTTGACTCCATTTGGCCCTTCACGCCCCCGGAAAGCTTGGCGGTCTTCATCGTCTTGGTCGTGGTGTCGGCGGTGCCGTCGAGCCGCGCCGAGTCGACGGTGAGGTGCTTCTTCGACATCGTCGCGTGAAGCCGAGGGTGTCCCAGAATCGAGAACTTCCCGGTGGCGAAGTCAAAGCTGTAATGCTCAGGGTCGATATTCGTGACCTTGAGCTCACCCCACGTGAAGCTCGCTCCTTGCCCTCGCGTGCCGGTAAGAACGGCCGAGGCGACACCGCAAGCAAGCAGGAGGACGGAGGCGGCGGATGAGCGAGTCATGAATGGGTCGGCGCTGGCTGATTATGGCGAACCGGGACGAAGTTGCTCGGCGAGGCTATTTGCGACAACGTGTTCGAGCACCACGCTTCCGGAACCGGCCCCATCGAGAACTGCGAGCTCACCGCGCTGACTCGGCCCTCCGCCTTGATGATTTGGTCGGCGGTTGCGTATGTCATGAGATCGCAAAGCACCGTCGTGCCCTTCACCACCGAGTTCCCGTCGACCGCGGTCAGCTTGACGTTTCCCTCCAGCGTGAGAACCTCCTTCTCTTTGTCCGCAGTGCCCTGATCCGCCGAGAATGTTACAGAGGGAGTTCCGTGCGTGAACACGGTTCCCGAGACGGCCGCGAGCTTGCCTACGCCGGCGAAGTGCGCTGGATCCGTGGCGGTGACCACCGCGCTCTTCCAACGAATTTCATAGGCGATCTCGTTGCTTGGCTCCTTCCGGACCAATAAGCTGCCGGAACCGGTCGCGATGCTCGCGCCCTTGAACTCGGAGCCGGGCGGTTTTGAACTGCGAGCGCCACTCGGCTTATGCAGTCCGCAGCCGACCAGGACCAGCCCCGCGCCTACGACTGCACCGGCAAAGCGGTTAATGCCTTCCTCCTGGCCGGCCCGAGCTGGCCGTTATGCTGGCCGGCCAATTGGCCGCACGCGGCCGCAATATCGTGGCCGCGCTCGACGCGCTCGGTCGCATTCACGCTGCGGTTCCGAAGCACCTGCCGGAAGGCACGCACGCGCTCCCGGCTCGGCCGTTTGAACCCCCGATCCGTATCGACCCAGTTGAAAGGAATGAGATTGACGACGCTCGGCACCCCTCGAACGAGCTTGGCCAGCGCTTCCGCCTGGTCCGGGGTATCGGTCACCCCTTCGATCAGCAGATACTCGATCGTAATCTTTCGCCCGGTTGCGCGCTGATAGTCCCGCATCGCCGCCATCACCTCCGCCACGTTCCACCGATGGTTGACGGGCATCAGGCCGTCCCGAACCGAGTCGAGCGGGGAGTGGAGCGAGAGCGCGAGGTGGATTGGAAGCTTGGCATTGGCAAGCTCCCCGATTCCAGGCACGATGCCCACCGTGCTCACGGTGAGGTGCCGGTAGCTGAGCCCAACTTCGTCGTGCAGAATCCGCATCGCCTTGATCACGTTCGCCAGGTTGAGAAGCGGCTCTCCCATTCCCATGAACACCACATGGGAGATGCGTCGTTCCGACATCCGCTGCAGCTCGAGGTACTGGCCAACAATTTCGCCCGCGGTGAGGTTGCGATCGAACCCGCCCAGCCCGGTGGCGCAGAAGGCGCACCCCATGGGGCAGCCGACTTGGCTGGAGAGACAACACGAAACGCGATCCTTATAAGGCAGAAGGACGCACTCGTACACGTTTCCGTCGCCGTTGTGCACGAGCAGCTTGTCGACGCCGTCTGTGCTGCGGCGGTGGGAAGCCACCGTCAGCGGCTGGATATCGTACAGGCTCTGAAGCTCTACCCGAAGCGCGGCGGGAAGGTCGGCCATCGACTCCCAGCTCGCGACGAAGCGGCGGTACAGGTGATGGGCCAACTGTTTGGAACGCATCCGCGCGTCCGGGCGGGGGCCGACCGCCGACTCGAGCTCCGGCAACGTCATGCCCACCAGGGTGGGTCGCCCCGGCTTCATGGCCCAAAGAGTTTACTGCTCGCGACTGAACCGGAGTTCTCGCCGCATCGTTGAACGTAGAACGTAGCAAACATGAAGACCTCCTCTATCATCGCCATCGCTCTCGCCGCGTTCGTCGGTGTGCTTGGCGCAACTGAACTTTCCAAATGGCTCGAGCATCGTGCCGCTACGAACACGACGTATTCCGTACCGCACGAACTCCTTGCCACGAACGTGGATTACCAGCCGGTGAGCGGCGGACCCACCGACTTCCGAGCCGCCGCAAAGAAGGCGCTCCCCTCCGTGGTCGCCATCGACAGATTCGAGGAAGTGCAGCGGTTCTGGGATCGGGATACAACCATCGAAGAGACCGGCTCGGGATCCGGCGTCATCATCGCCAGCGACGGCACCATCGTGACCAATAACCACGTGGTTACCGGCGCCAGGGAGGTTCGGGTCCGACTCGCGGATCACCGCACGTTCACCGCCGAGGTCGTCGGTACCGATCCGACCTCCGACTTGGCGGTGATCCGGGTCAAAGCGGATGGATTAACGCCGATCGAGATGGGGGATAGCGACAAGCTCGACGTCGGCCAGTGGGTGTTGGCCATAGGCAACCCACTCGGTTTCGAAGGAACCCTGAGCGCCGGCATCGTGAGCAACAAGTCGCGCAGCCTGGGTACGCAGGCGAGCTTACTCATCAACGCGATTCAGACTGACGCCCCGATCAACCCCGGCAACTCCGGCGGCGCCCTTACCGACGCCGACGGCCGCCTCATTGGGATCAACGCCGCCATCGGCACCAACACCGGCGGAAACATCGGCATCGGCTTCGCGATTCCCGTGAATCGGGTGAAACGCGTGGCCCGCGAGATCATTGAGACGGGTCACGCCCACAACCCTTATGTGGGGCTCTATCTGAACCCGCGGATGGAGGATTGGCTAGGTACCTCGTCCGACCGAGACCGGCTGGCGCGAACCATCGGGGTCGACACCTCGGTGGTCCCATCACACGGCTACCTGCTGTATTCGGGCAGCCCGGATCCGGTAGCCCCAGGCAGCCCGGCTGACCGAGCCGGCGTGAGGCCCTTGGACGTTCTGCTCGCCGTGGACGGCAAGCCCGTCAATGACCGGATCGACTACTTTACGGCGCTGGACGGCAAGCGCCCGGGGGACACGCTCCAGTTAAAGTTCTGGTCGAAAGGGAGTGTTAAGACGGTAAATGTAACCTTAACCGAGGAGCCCGTCAACAGTTGAAGCCAACCCGGATCGCCGGGCGTCTTACGAGTTGGTGGCGCACCTTTCGGCGGGTCACGACAACTGAATATGTTCTATAAGGACGGAATCAATCATTTTTCGACCGACGATTCTGAGCCCCAAGCGGTGGACGGACTTGACCAATTCCTGGAAGTCCTTCCGGCCGTTGTGCGCGAGCGCCTTGAGCGGTACGACGACCTCGACAAGCTGATCGAGGTCGTGCTCGACTATGGCCGGCCCGCGGAAGCCCGCTTTCGCGACCGGGTCGAGCGCATGCCCGAAGTGCTCGTGTCGGAGCACGACATCGCGTATGTGACCAAGTCGATCGGCGAGTTCGGCTCCGACAACCGGGCCGGCATCGAACGCACGCTCCACCGAATCTCTGCGATTCGTAACCGACACGGCAAGGTGATCGGCCTGACATGTCGAGTCGGACGCGCGCTCGAGGGCACGATCGATATGATCGACGGGATCGTGCGGTCGGGTCAGTCCATCCTCCTCCTTGGCCGTCCCGGCGTGGGGAAGACGACCAAACTGCGTGAGGTCGCCCGCGTGCTCGCAGACGAGGTCGGCAAACGGGTCGTGATCGTCGATACGAGCAACGAAATCGCCGGCGACGGCGACGTTCCCCACCCCGGGATCGGCTCGGCTCGCCGCATGCAGGTCCGCCTCGCCGCTGAGCAGCATCAAGTGATGATCGAGGCAGTGGAGAACCACATGCCGGAGGTCATCGTCATTGACGAGATCGGGACCGAGGCCGAGGCCGCCGCGAGCCGGACGATCGCCGAACGCGGCGTACAACTCGTCGGCACCGCCCACGGTCAGACCCTCGAGAACCTGATGCTTAACCCGACGCTATGCGATCTGATCGGTGGCATCCAAGCAGTCACCCTGAGCGACGCCGAGGCGGCTCGCCGGGGAACCCAAAAGACGGTTCTCGAGCGCAAGGCTCCGCCCACCTTCGACGTCGTAATCGAACTCCTCGACTACGACCGCCTTGCCGTCCATCACAACGTGCAGAAGACGGTCGACCTGATTCTTCGCGGCGTTCCGCCGCGGCCCGAGATTCGGGTGCGAACCGGCGCCGGCGAGGTCGAGGTTGTGCAGAAGGAGGAAGACGCGGACAGCCACGACACGTTCAGCCAGCGCTTTCCCAGCCTCGCCAGGACCGAGCCTGAAGAGCCGCGCCGGCGAGCGCGCACCACCGAGGCCCACGAAGCCGACCTACCGGTCGGCGGTCTGCGCGTCTACCCCTACGGTATCAATCGGACGCGCCTCGAGCGCGCAATTCGGGAGCGCCGGGTTCCTGCCAACGTGGCGATCGACGTGAGTCAGGCCGACGCGATACTCGCGATCCGCTCCACCTATCAGGGGAAGCCGCGAAAGCTACGGGATGCCGGTTCACGCTCATTGCCGACCGTGGTGGTGAAAAGCAATACCTTCGCTCAGATTGCGGACGGGCTCGAGGAGCTTGTGCGCAGGGCGGCGGGCGGCGCAGATCCTTCCGGGATCGATGAGCCGGCCGTCATTCAAGAGGTCGAGGAGGCGGTCGCCGTCGTCCAGCAAACCGGCAAGCCGTTCGAGCTTCCTCCACGCTCGGGGCCGATCCGGAAGTTGCAGCACAAGGCGGCGGAAGCGCGGCGCATGGCAAGCGAGAGCGTGGGAGACGACCCCAATCGCCGGATCAGGATTCTTCCGACTCGGCTTCCGAGCTAGCTCGGCAGCGTGAAGTAGAAGGTCGCGCCCTGGCCTTCGACCGACTCTGCCCACGCCTCGCCCCCGTGCTTGCGCACGCAGCGCATAACGGTCGCGAGGCCGACTCCCGAACCGGGATACTCGCGAGGCGAGTGAAGCCGTTCGAACGGAGTGAAGAGCTTTGCCGCGTATTCCATGCTGAAACCGACGCCATTGTCGCGGACGAAGAACGCCTTGCCGCGCTCGGTCAGCTCCGAACCCGCGGCGACGTGCGGCTCGCAAGCATTTGCAGTGAACTTGAGGGCGTTGCCCAGCAGGTTGTCGAAGATGATGCGAACGACCTTCGGGTCGGCCTCGGCGGTCATCCCCGGCTCGAGATCGAACTGGGTTTGGGAGTTTGGGTGGGCATGCCCTAGCTCCGTCCATGCCGCCATCGCGACGTCGGAGAGGTTGACCGTTTGCACCGTCAACTCCTGCCGGGCGATCCGGGAGAGCTTCAGGAGCGAAGTGATGAGCTCGTCCATTCGGTGGGCGCCGGAGCGAACGCGGTCCAAGTAGCTGTGGCCCTCTTCCGGGAGGAGGCCGCCGTAGTCCTGGGCGAGCGCCTGCGAAAACCCGTCGATGGCGCGCAGCGGGGTTCGAAGGTCGTGCGACACGGCATAGCAGAAGGCCTCGAGCTCGGAGTTGGCGCCCTCGAGCTCCCGGTTCACGCTGACGAGCTCCTCGGTTCGAACCCGAACCCGGGTCTCGAGCTCCTCATTAAGCCGCTGCATGGTGTTGAGGAACAGCTTGCTGTCGTGAACGTCGGTAAAGGTGCCGATCCATTGGGAGACCTCGCCGGACTGGTTCTGTACGGGCACCGCTCGCGCAAGGTGCCAACGGTAGACGCTGGTCGTGCCGTTCTTTAAGCGCAACTCCACGTTGAGCACGCCCTTCCCGCTCTTGGCCTCGGAGATTGCGGTGGCTATCGTCGGCCGATCTTCCGCCTCGACCGCGTCGAGCCAACCGGCGTCGAGCGCGTTCGCCTCCGGCACACTTGTGAAGTCGGTCCACCGGTCGTTCAACCACTCGAAGCAAAACTCGGAGTCGGCGACGAACACGATTTGCGGGACGGCCGCGATGACGCCGCGGTATCGCTCCTCGCTTCGCTGCAGTTCGCGTGAGGCGCTGTCCAGCTCGACACGTGCCGCGCGCTCGGCCTCGAGGGCCGCCGTCCGGTCCAGGGCGACTTTGATCCGGACGCCGCATATGTAGCAGATAATCAGCGCCTGGATCGCGAAGGTGGCCGCTTGCAGCCATTGGGGCTGACCCGGGACCGGAACCGCGAACTTCTCAAAGAACCGGGCGCCCACGAAGGTGGAAAGGGCAACCGAGAAGACACCTGGCCAAAAGCCGAAGTTGTAGGCGACGATGACGACCGCTATCGTGAAGAGAAGATAGGGTGCCGTCGACGGCAGGACGGCTCCGACGAGCACTTTCACGCCGGAGAAGGCGATGACAGTGAGCAGACCCCACAGGTACGGCCGAAGGAATCTGACCGCGGCTTCCATTCGCGCCTAGCTTACTAGCGGCCCACGGAGCGCCGAACTAGAATCCGGCTAGTCGTTGAGCTCTTTGGCCTTCTCGATATCCAGCTCGACCGGAATCTTGAACCAGAAGGTCGAGCCGACACCGACCTCCGACTCCGCCCAGACCTTGCCCAGATGAACCTGCTCTACGAGGTGGTGGACCAGGTAAAGCCCGAGCCCCGTGCCATAGATCTTGCGGTTGTCTTCGTTGTTGACCCGGTGGAACCGTTCGAACACCTTCGTGAGGTGATCCTTGGGAATTCCGAGGCCCTGGTCGTGAACCCCGAACAGCACGTAGTCCCCGTCCCGTTTGACGCTGACCCGAATTTCGCCGCCGTGCGAATACTTGATGGCGTTGTTGAGAAGGTTCGTGAGAATCTGGTCGAGCTTGTCCTCGTCGCCGATGATGGTCCCCGGCAGCTCGTTCTGTACATCCAGCACCAGCTCATGCTTCTTGGTGGCCTGAGTTTGGATCATGATCGCCTTCTCGACCAGTGGCAGGAGTTCGAACCGCGTGTAGTTCGGCCTGAGCGACTCGCCCGATTCGATGCGTGCGGTATTGAGGAGGTCGTCGATCAGGCGCCGCAGGCGGTCGCACTCGGAGTCGATAATCGTGTGGAACTCGTGCCGATCCTCCCGGCCGAAATACTCCTCGCCGTCCAGGAGTGTTCGGACAAACCCCTTGATAGCGGTAAGCGGGGTCCGGAGCTCGTGCGAGGCCATCGCGACGAAGCTGGACTTCATCTTGTCGATGTTCCGCATCTCGGTGATGTCGTTGACGATTGCCACGACCCCGAGCTGCTTGCCTTCCTCGCTGTTAACCGTCGCGCCTTGCATCTCGAGGATCCGGGTGCTGCCACCGACCTCCGAGGTCGTCTCGATCTTGCCCGGCTCTTTGCCGTCCAGGTAGGAGGCGAAGAATGTCCGAACATCGGGGTTGGTGACTTTGTCGTACGACTGCCCAATGGCCTCGCCTTGTACGGCGAATAGCTGCCGGGCGGAGGCATTGATCTGCGATATCCGCCCTTCAGGCGAGACGAGAATCAGTCCCGCGGTGAGCGATTCGAAAGTTTGCAGAAGCTCTTCGCGCTCCTCGACCACCTCTCGGTAAAGCTGGAGGTTGGCGATGATCGAACCCACGTTCCGGGCCATTCGCTCGAGGAGGCGGATGTCCTCTTCGTTGAACTCCTCGCCGTGCCGCTTATTAAAGGCGTGGAGCACGCCGATGGTCGTGCGGTCGATAATCCGGTTCTCTTCATCGCGCTTCTCGATGACCAGAGGAACGGTGATGCCGTTCTCGACCCGAATCAGGCTGAAGGGGTCTTCCTTCGCCGCGGGATCTGTCATCGCGTCTTTGAAGGTCATCGGCGATGACTCCCGGAATACCTTGCCGGAGATGCCGTGGGTTGCCCGAACGCGGAAGTGGGTGAGGCGGTCCTCTTCGACCCCGTATGCAGGCGGAATTCCGATCAGCTCGCCCCGTTCCCGGTCGTGGAACATGATGACGATCTTCTCGGCCTGAAGGATCATCGCGATGCGCTGGACGAGCCGACGAAGCGTTTGGTCGGCCTCGTTGATCGGCGTGGCATCGACAGAGGATTCGACGGCGCGTGTGCTCGCCTGCCGGTCGATGACCTGGGTGTCTTCCTTGCTGCGGTAGCTGTCGATGATCTGCGACTGCTCATCGCACTTCGCCCGGAGCGATTCGACGAGCCCTTTCAGCTCGTCGAGGTCGTTCGGCAAATCAGTCTTGTCGCTCATTACCTGGCCCAGGTGTCCCACTATAAAAGCTCCATGAATCTACCCGTCAGCAGGCTGTCCGCGCCCGAACGCCCGTCGATAGGATGTCTGTGTATTGTTAAAATTGCGTTTAAATCCTTAATGTAATGAGGCTCCCTCTCGATCCCGGCCGGAGCCCCCGAAAGAACGGTTAGAACACCGTTCGTGCCAAAAGCCGAACGTATAATGTGATTCGGGCAATGGCGCAAGAACTCGAAGAACTGCCGCTCTTCCTGCTACACACCGTCCTTTTTCCCTACGCGCACATCCGCTTGCACGTCTTCGAGGATCGGTACAAAGAACTGGTTCATGACTGCATTCACGAGGAGCGCCCGTTCGGCATCGTCCTAATTCGATCCGGTGACGAGGTCGGCCAAGTGGCCGACCCCTACATGGTCGGCACCGCCGTCCATATCGAAAAAGTGGACTACTTAGATGACGGCAGAATGGACATCCAGGTTCACGGAGAACGGCGTTTTCGGATCCGCCGACTCGACGAAAGCCGGCCCTACCTCACTGGATACGTCGAGCCGCTCATGGAGCACGAGATTGAAAACGAGTCGGAGGCAGAGAATCTCTTTCTCGCCGCCCGGCAGGAGTTCGAGCTCCTCGTACAGAAGCTCTTCGCCCGCCAGGAGTTCAACGTACAGGTGGTTTTCCCCTCGGATCCCGTTGTCCTCTCGTTCACCATCGCCAATCTGCTCTCCATGGAGAACCTGGACAAGCAGCGGCTGCTCGAAACAACCGACACGCTCGAAAGGGTTCAGGCCCTGATTCCGATTCTTCAGAACCAGAACATGAACATGCCGAGCACCTCGTGCTACCCGGTAGGCGCCGCCGAGCTGGCCGAGTGGATCACACCGAACTAGTGGCTCAAGCCGAGAGCAACCAGGCACGAGCCGCCAAGCCGATCTCGCCGGCCGAGCCCGTTTCCGATCTGCGGGCGATCCCGATCCGCGAATGCGGCGAGCCGCTCGCGGACTTCACCGCCATTTCCGGCGTCCTTCAGGGCCGCGCAAGGTTCGACTATCGGCGGGAGACGCTCATCCGGAAGGGAGTGGCCGAGCGGCTGGCCGCCGCCGCCGCGTCCTTGGCCGGTCGATACCGACTGGCCGTGATCGAGGGCTGGCGTCCGCCCTACATCCAGCGCCGAATGTATGCCTCCGTCTGGCAGCGAATCAAGGGCGACAACCCAAGCTGGAGCGACGCTCGAATTAGGCTGTTTGTGAACCGGTTCACCGCGCCGATGAACGAACGTGTCCCGCCTCCGCACACCACCGGGGGCGCGATGGATATCGATTTGGTGGACCCCGACGGCAAGCCGTACGACGTCACGAGCCCGTTCGAGCGGCGCGACGTCAAGTGCTTCGCCCTCGACGTGCCGGGTCTCTCCCAGGAGGCGCTCGAGAATCGGGCGATTCTTTCCGGCGCGCTTGTTTCGGCCGGGATCACCAACTATCCGAGCGAGTATTGGCACTACAGCTACGGCGACCAGGGCTGGGCCTACCGCGGCGGGCATCCCGCCGCGATCTACGGGTCCATCACGCCGGACGGTTGGGCCCCCGAGGCGCGCGACGATACCGACGAACTCCTCGAATACATCTATAAGCCCGCAAGCCATTAACACCGGCTAAAGCCGGTGCCACAAGCCACGAGCCACAAGCGACGAGCCACTACCACCGGCTAAAGCCGGTGCCACAAGCCACCACCCACAAGCCACGAGCCACGACCACCGGCTAAAGCCGGTGCCACAAGCCACCACCCACAAGCCACGAGCCTCCACGAAGGTAGTCTTTAAGCTTCGGATGGCCACCACTTTGCCTTCTCCCAAGGCAGATGAAGGCAGTAACGACGACGTCCTGTTTTCAGTCGAGGCCGACCTCAACCATCGTGGTCGGCTCGGAACGTCGCGCCTCGTGGTCACCCCGATCGAGGCCACCCGCTACGAGCAGACGCCTGCGGGCGAGCAGTTAGTCGCCGCCTATCCGGTGGCGGAGCTAACCGAAACCCGGACCGAACAGCTCGTCGACGCTTACGCCATCGTTGCGACCCACGAGGGCCGCGAGGTCGAGCTGATCCGTTCCACGAACGCCCGCTCGCTCCAGCTCAGCGACACCGAGCGGCGTCTCAAGAACCTCATCGAAGGCAAGCCGCTGCCGCCCGATGCCGACGCGCCCCCGCTTTGCCCGCACTGCAAGCGGCCGCTGGGCGAAGACAGCCAGGTCTGCCCGTTCTGCGTCGACCGCGGCAAAACGCTGCTGCGGATGTTCAGCTACACCCACGGCCTGCGCCTGCGGCTGGTCTGGGGCACGGTTCTAACCCTGAGCGGCACCCTCGTCCAGATCGTTCCGCCCTTCCTGAGCAAGTTTCTGATCGACAACGTTCTGATCAAGCGCGAGCTTTCGATGCTCGCGCCAACGATGCTCCTCATCCTCGGCTCGTATGCCTTGAACATGGTGGTCCAGATTGCCCGCGGTCGGAACGTTTCGTATCTGGGCATGCGGATCACGGTCGCCATCCGGGCCAGTCTGTTTGAGAAGTTGCAGAGCCTCTCGCTCGGCTTCTACGACCGGCGCAACGTCGGCTCGATCATGTCCCGAATGACCAACGACACCGGCGCCCTCTACGAGGTGCTGGTCGACGGCATTCCGGTGCTGCTGCAACAGTTCGCCCTGCTCATCGGCATTCCCATCGCCCTGTTCATGACTAACGCCCGGATCGCGCCGTACGTGATCATCCCGGTGCCGTTCGTGCTCCTGGCGGTGCGGATGTTCCGGCAGCGCATGGAACGGGTCTGGAGCCGCTTCTGGCACAACTGGTCGCGCCTCGGCGGCACCCTCAACGGCGTACTGCAGGGGACGCGGGTCGTCAAGGCCTTCCACGGCGAGAACCGCGAGGTCGGGCGCTTCGAGCGGCGCATCAAGGATCTCTCCAGAACCGGCTACCTCGCCGAATCCAGCTGGGCGACCTTCTTCCCCGCCGTGCAGTTCACGATGGCCCTGACCATCGTGATCACCTGGTGGTTCGGCGGCCGGGGCGTAATAGCGGGAACGATGACCCTCGGCCAACTCACCGCGTTCGTCGCCCTCGTCGGCATGCTGCAGCAGCCTCTGATGGCGCTTCAACGCATTATCGACTGGTCCACTCGCGCCCTCACTGCCGCCGAGCGGGTCTTCGAGATCATGGACCTCCCGGACGACATCGCCGACGCGCCGGACGCGGTCGAGATGCCGCACATGAGGGGGGCCATCGAGTTCCAGGACGTCCATTTCGGCTACGACCGGTCGCGCGAGGTGCTGCACGGCTTGGACCTCTCGATTGGGGCGGGCGAGATGATCGGCTTGGTCGGCCACTCCGGCGCCGGCAAGTCAACGCTGATCAACCTGCTGATGCGCTTCTACGACCCAACCCAGGGAACAATCTGCTTCGACGGCGTCGACCTGCGGAAGATCAGCCTGGACGACTTTCGTCGGCAGGTGGGCGTGGTGCTGCAGGAGAACTACCTATTCCCAGGCTCGATCCGCTACAACATCGCGTACGGCCGGCCGGAAGCGACGCTCGAGGAGATCATCGAGGCGGCCAAAGCCGCCAATGCCCACGACTTCATCATCAACTTCCCGGACGGGTATGACACCTATGTCGGCGAACGAGGCCAGCGCCTCTCCGGCGGCGAGCGCCAGCGCATCGCGATCGCGCGAGCGATCCTTCACAACCCGCGGGTGCTGATTCTCGACGAAGCGACCGCCAGCGTGGACACCCAGACCGAGCGGATGATCCAGGAGGCGCTGGAGCGGCTGGTGTCGGGGCGAACGGTGGTGGCGATCGCCCACCGCCTCTCGACCCTTCGCAACGCCGACCGCCTGATCGTCATCGACGAAGGCATGATCGCCGAGGTCGGCACCCACGCCGAGCTGCTGGAGAAGGAGGGCGGCATCTACCGCAACCTCGTCGAGATGCAGCAAGAGATGACCAAGGTTCAGGCCAACTTCCTCGGTGAGTAGGGTTACTCTCTAATCGCCTTCATATCATCCCAGTCGGGGCCAACCTTCGCATCCACATCCACCGGAACGTCCAGCGGCAGCGCGCTCGCCATCGCCTTCGCGATTTCCGGCAGCAGCACCTCTTCCGCAGGCGGCACTTCGAACACCAGCTCATCGTGCACGTTCAGCAGCATCCGGGTCTTCTTCCCGGTCAACAGCTTATCGACCGCGATCATGGAGAGCTTCATCATGTCCGCCGCGGTGCCCTGCATCGGCGCGTTCATCGCCTGGCGCTCCGCGTACCTGCGGTCGTTCAGCTTCGCCGCGTGAATCTCTGGGAAGTAGCGCCGCCGCCCCATCACCGTCGTGGTAAATCCCTTGCTCTTCGCCTCAACAACAATCGACTTCGTATAGTCGGCGACGCTCGGGAAGCGTTCGTTGTAGTTCGCGATCAGCTCCTTGGCCTCTGCCACCGAAAAGCCCGCCCCAAGCTGTTGGGCCAGGCCGTACTCCGTCACCCCGTACAGCACCGCGTAGTTCAGCATCTTCGCCTGTCGCCGCTGCTCCTTGGTCGGCGCCGCGTCCCCCAAGTTGAAGATTCGCCGCGCGGTCACGGTGTGGACGTCTTCGCCGGTCTCGAAGGCGTGGACCAGCGCCGGCTCATGGCACATGTGCGCCAGCACCCGCAGTTCGATTTGGGAATAGTCGAGCGAGGCCAACTCGTACCCGGCATCGGCCACGAACGCCCGCCGGATGCCCCGCCCGAGCTCGGTCCGGATCGGGATGTTCTGCAGGTTCGGGTCGTTCGAGCTGAGCCGCCCCGTCGCCGCTCCCGTCTGGTTATAGGTGGTGTGGATTCGACCATCCGACTGGATCAGCCGCTCCAAGGCATCCGCATAGGTCGACTTGAGCTTCGTCAGCTCGCGCCAGTTCAGCACTACCGCCGCAATCTCGTGCTCCGGCGCCAGTAGCCCCAGCACCTCGACGCCGGTCGCGTAGCCGGTCTTCGTCTTCTGAGCTCCCGGCAAGCCCATCTTGTCGAACAGCATCTCGCCGAGCTGCTTCGGCGAACCCAGATTGAATTCAGAGCCGGCAAGTGCATACGCGCGGGCCTGAGCGTCGGCGATTGCGACCTCCAGCGCCTTGCTAAATTCGCGCAGCCCGTCCCGATTCGCCTTGATTCCGAGCGTCTCCATTGCCGCAAGGATCGGGATCAACGGCATCTCGATCTCGCGGAGGACCCGCGTCTGCCCCTCCTTCTCCACCCGGTCCGTCAGCACCGGCCCGAGCATTCCCAGCGCCACCGCCATCTGCTCCGGTGTCGTCGGCGGGGCGACCTCCAGGTACCCCTGAACCGTGTCCCGCAAGGGATACGAGCCGCGCCCCGACTGCAGCACGAACGCGGCGAGCATCGTGTCCAGCCCCGGCGAGGCCACCCGCTCCGCCTGATACGCCCGGCGGTAGAGTGGCTTGGCGTCGTGCATCGTCGCCAGCTCGGGCGCCTGCTTGATCAACTCTGCCGCGACCGGTCCGGAAACCTCCCTCACGTCCTGCCCGATCGCGATGTAAGCGACCCTCTCCGGATCGTCGAAGAGGTTCGTGGGCGCGGCGGAAGCCGGGAAGTACGCCGCAAATGGCCGGCCCGCCACGAACCCCGAAACCGCTTCCAGCGACCCCGCCTTCTCCAGCCGCGCCTCGATCGCCTCGTCCTTCACTTCCGCGATCGGCGCCTCGACATTCGCTCCGTCGACATACGGCCCGAGAATCGCTGGCGCTCTCCGGGCATGGCTGCGCATCTCGTACGCCTCGAGAAATGCGACCGCCGACTCCACCTCGTGTGTGTGGAGCACGAACGGCTTGAAGTCGTACTCGACCGGCGCGTCGCAATCGATCGTGGCAAGCCGCTTCCACCGCAGCATCGCCTCCTCGTTGCCGTCGAGCTTTTTCTTGTACTTGGGGTCCAACTCGTCGTAGCGCTGCAGCAGCTCCTCGACCGTGTGGAACTTCTGGATCATCTCGGTCGCGCCCTTGTCCCCGATGCCGGCAACTCCGGGGATGTTGTCGCTCGTATCGCCCTTGAGCGCCTTGTAATCCGTGAGCTGTACCGGGTCGAAACCAAACCGCTCGCGAACCGCGGCCGGGTCGTAGATCACCGTGTCGGTCATCCCCATCTTGGGTGTCAGCACGCTAACGCAGTCGTCGACCAGTTGCAACGCATCCAGGTCGCCGGTGACGATCGTCGTGTTGTAACCGTTCGCCTCCGCCTTTCGGGAGACCGTTCCGACCACGTCGTCCGCCTCGTAGCCCACCTTCTCGAGGGTTGGGATTCCGAGCGCAGCGATGAATTCCCTCGCCGCCGTGAGCTGTACCCCCAGCTCTTGGGGGGTCTCGCGTCGCGTGCCCTTGTACTCGGCGTAGTCGGCATGCCGAAAGGTCTTGCCCGGGGCATCCAGCGCCACCAGCACCGCCGTCGGCCGGATCTTCTCCAGCAGGAGGAAAAGCATCGCGGTGAAGCCGAACAGGGCGTTCGTGGGGCGCCCGTCCGTCGTGCTCATGAACCGGGTCGCGTAGAACGCCCGGAACAGCAGGCTGAAACCGTCGATGATGACGAGGCGCTTCTCGCTCATGAGCCTCAATCGTACTCCCCAAGCAGCAGGAAGGGCCGCCCGGCGGTGCCGGGCGGCCCTTATGCGAAGGTTACTGGATGATCCAGTTCGCCAGATCGATCAGCGTGCCCCAGTGCGGGGTCGTGGTCGGCCCGGTCTGCTTGTACGAGATCCGCGCCTGAACGGCGCCGCCCGCACCGACGTAGTGGCTGAGCGTGCCGCTCGCGGTTACGGTGACGGTTAGGTTGCTCGTGCTGATCGAGCGTGTGTCGAGCACGTCGTACGCTCCCGTCGAGTAGTTCCAAAGGGAGATCGACTGCGAAGTCCCTGGTGAGTTCATCTTCGAAGTCGTCATGAGCTGGAAAGAGGTTGGCGTCGCCGTCGGCGAGGTACCCGTAATGACGACCTGGATCGGCGACTCGCTCGTGTTGAGCGTCGGGCCGACCAGCGCGTTCAGCGTGCTGCCGTCCGCGAAGAACAGGCTGCCGAGACCACCGCCGTTGGCCACACCCCTGAACAGCGAGTAGCCACTTGGAAGCACCACGTGCGGCGCCACAACGTTCACCGGCTGGGCCGCGGACGGGATCCCGTTAGCCACCACGTAGAGATAGCTCGGCCCGGTTTCCACCCCTACCGGGATGTCGAACTGAGTCGATACTACAGCGCTGCCGGTGGCGACCGCCATCGTGCTGTGGTTATGGGTCTTGCAGTAGGAGATGTGTCCGGTCACCACGTTCTGGATGCGCACGATCGGATAGTTCGTGAAGTTCGTCGAGTCGTCGCCGTAGGCCGAGCCCTGGCTGATGCCGTTGAGCTGGGTACCGGTCAACGGGTTGTTCGCGCTGCCCTGGTGCAGGGTGCTGGCGACAGAGCTGATCGTCGGCTGCCAGGCGGATTGATAGGTTCCGTCAGGGGTGTAGATGTACACCGTGTTGTTAGCCGCGTCCGAGTCGCCGCTGGCGGTGCAGAGAATCTGCCCCGTCGGCAGAACCAGGAAACGTCCGACGTAGGGAGGAGCACCTTGGAGGAGCGGCGGGGTCGTTCCGATCGCGTAATTGGTTCCGTCGAACTCCACGACGTTGGTATCGTTCCCGTAGCCTCCGGGGCTGTAAGGCGTCATCGCCATTAGCACCTTGCCGTTCGGCATCATCGCCGCCGGAGCGTCCGGCGCCGTGAGGACCGTAGGCGTGCCGTTCACCGAAACGGAGGGCGGCATTGGGCCATTTACCCAGGTGTTCGAGGACGGCGTGTAGATACACGTCCCCGGCGTCGCTCCGATAACGAATACCTTTCCGTTCGGCAGCAAGTTGGCGGCTCCCAACTCCAAGGAGCCCGGATCGACGAGGTCGGTTGGCAGGTTCCCCGCGTCGGTCCACGAGTCTGTCGTGTAATCGTAGTAGAGCGAATCCGGGTGGCCAAAGCAACTCACGACCAGCACCCTTCCGTTCGGCATCAGCGCCCAAGCCGACTCATCCTGGTTTTGATCGGCGCTCGGAATGCTCGCCGCGGGCGACCAAGAGTTCGACGAGGGGTCGAAGATCGCGTTGCTCGTGTTGAAATCGGAGCCGAGGAGGAACTTCTCGTTCGGCAGCACCATGCACGGCGCATCCCCAATGTTGTTCCAGCCGCTCGGCGGGCTGAGCTCGGTCCACGTGTTGGCCACCGGATCGTAGATCTCGCACTCGTTGGTCCAAACGCCGCCGGTGGTCTGCGTGCTGCCGTCCGCGTACTCGCCGCCGCAGACGATGAGCCTCCCGTCCGCGAGCACCGACGACCCGAAGTAGAGCCGGGAGTGGTTCATCGAGGCAACCTGCGACCAGGTGCCGTTCGCGTAGCTGCCGTTGATGTCGGGCGTCAACTTCCAAACTGACGGATCGGTGTACCAGGAGGCGGTTGAAAAATCGTAACTCGAGTCGGCGGCCATGCAAAGCACGCTGCCGTCGGTCATCAGGAACATCTCGGAAGCGGTGAAGTAGGTAGTTCCAGTCGTGTTGTTAGGCGGCTGGTTCGTCAAGGGAGCCCAGGTGCCGGACGGTGGCCGCGTACCCCCGATTCCCAAGCCGGATCCGCCTTTGAGCTGCTGACGCGCGGAAACGCCGAATTGAGGCGCCAAGAGCAAGGCGAGCCCGGCAACACCAAGGGCAAAGAAAGCAAAGCGTCTATTCATTCCTCTCCAAATCCCGAACCTTCGAGATAACTCCGACCTATATGGTAACGCAGGCTGCCGTGCGCTGGGGGCACGGGACCCGACCAAGAGCCCACAACAATTACCAGAATTTGTCTCAAGCACCTATCCCGCCGTATACTTTCTCGGAGAGGGGATATGCGATCAAGGCTGCCCAAGCACCTGCCTGTCTTTGCCTGCTCGGCGACGTTCTTGGCCGCGTTCTTCACGGCCCCGCCGTCACACCGACAGTCGATTCCGCCGGTTTCGCCTCCCACTTCGCCCAACGTCGCCGCCCTCGGCGAGCTCCTGTTCAACGACACCACGCTCTCGGAGCCGGGCGGCATGGCCTGCGTCTCGTGCCATGACCCGAGCACCGGCTTCAGCTACCC
>Ga0070734_10002428_pt1 | contig 22640 bp, 17 predicted proteins | sample Coa_R1_8_FD_66444 | JGI IMG/M metagenome (GOLD analysis project Ga0070734, IMG submission 66444) | Surface soil microbial communities from Centralia Pennsylvania, which are recovering from an underground coalmine fire - Coalmine... | ecosystem: Environmental > Terrestrial > Soil > Unclassified ...
GCTGTGAGGGCGTTGCTCTTATTGGCTGCGCTGGCGATTCAGTTGTTACTGGCGGGACCGGCAAGTTTGCGAACGCGACCGGAGGTGGGCATTTCATCGTGCGGAGCAGTACGCACGAACTAACAAAGTCCAATTTGACGCTGAACGATTTTGCCACCGGGGTCATATTCTGGCCCAAGTTGGACTACAAGACCCCGTGAGTGGGGGATGGACCGCCGCTCTCAAAATGGAACATTATGATGCGGTTATAGCGCAGGAAATGGCCAGCAGGGACACGGAAGTCCATGATAAGGCCTTCGGGCGGAACCGGGGCGGTGGGAGAGTCCTTATCTAGGCGCCTCGGTTGACAGTGTATCGGGGACGAGGCGCTGCGGGGTAGCCTGCGGCAGTGTCGTCCGGCCAACGACGCTACATTACGGCGTGAACCTGTGAATCTTGGGCCCCCGCAGCCCCACGCCGGCCATCGGTCCATTTTGATTGAAGATGAAAGCATAGATGTCGCTTTGCGTGGTCGTCGATGTCATCGAAGAGGCCATGCCCTGGTCGACGACCACGATGCTGGGGCCCACGCCGATCTCCCAGCCTCCGCTCTGCTCCAGGTAGCTGAGGCCCGTGTCGGTCATGAAAAGTAGTGCGTAGCCATAATACTGTGCGCCTGCCTGAAAACCATAGGACACAGCGGTTGTGTCGTAGCAGCCAACTGTCTTGCCAGCGACCCGAAGCGACCCCTCTCCGTAGTGACCAGTGAAGAAGAGCCCGGCCTTGTGTATACCCGGGGAAGCACGAGGACGCCTCTTGCCTTGTCGGCCAGGGCTTTTGCCTGCGGGGCTGTGGCATAGAGGTTTGCAAGCGCCACATCGATATCGCGGTCGATCTTTACGTCGCTGGCCGCTGCAAAATATCCGGGGGTGAACATCCCGGCCGAGACAACAATGGCCACTGCAATTGTGAGCACTATGCCGATCGCTTTGCTCATGACCATTCCCCCAGCTCGGTTTCTCGGATGATGATTGATGTTCCGGCAGAACCCTCAGCACCTCCAGGTTCAATTCAAGGCGAAGGCGCGGCGACGGACCCTGCCCTGGCGAGCTGCGCCTGATGCGCGGCGGCCAGCCGATACGCCACATAATATTTGTAGATGTTGGCCACGTAGGTCACCGTTTCCTGGCCGACGATCCGGGCCGCACCGACCTCGACGTTGAAGAACCAGACGTTGGGATCGAGACCTGATTTCTTGGCCCAGTTGCGGAAACGGACCAGATTTCCAGGCCCGGCATTGTAGGCCGCGAAGGCCATTAGCGTCCTGTTCGTTGGGTCGATTGCGGGATCATTGAGATATGTGTCAACCAGCAGACGGAGGTATTTCGTGCCCGCTTCGATGTTCCTTTCCGCGCTCTTGTCGACGCCATCGATGCCAATCTTGGGGCCGGCCGCCGTGCTCGGCAGCATCTGCATCACCCCGACGGCGCCCATGTGGCTGCGGGTAGATTGCTTCAGCTGCGATTCCTGATAGCCCTGCGCGGCTATCAGCAGATAGTCGAAGCTGTACCGACCCGCATATTTCCTGAAGTAATCGACCAGCTGGTGGAATTGAACCTGGTCTTCGGGGCCATAGGCGTTCTTGATGATCTTCGTGCTGCCGTAATATTTCCTCTTCACCTCCGCGCCGAAGCTGGTGGTCAAGCCGTGGGTGGCGACGAACTGATTGATCTCCGCCACCAGAAGGGGGCTGTTCTTGCGAACGGCCCAGGCGATCTGGCCGCCTTCGTTGATGGCCAGATCGGTTCGGACCTTCAGTTTGTCGAAGATCTTGGCCCAGATCAGCGCCTTGACGTCGTCGACAACGACCATGGGCAGCAGGCCGACATTGACCATCTCCATCAGGTCTTCGTCTTCGAGGGTTTCATCGGCAGCAACCAGCTTGATCTCCTGCAGCCCCTTTGCTTTCAGCGTCTCGTTCAGGGCGAGCAGGTGGGCGTAGTAGCTGCTGGACTTGCGGACCAGGATCTCCTGTCCCGCGAGATCGTCCAGCTTCGTCAAAGAGGGCGCGGTTGGCCCGGTTACCAGCACTTCCTTGATCGTCTTGGTCCAGGGATCGACGAAGTCGACGGTTTGAAGCCGCCCCGGCGTGATCGTCAGATTGGCCGCCACGATGTCCCCGCGGCCTTCGACCAATGCGGGGAGGAGCTTGTCACGCGCGGTGGGGACGAAGACCACCCGGATCTTCAGCGCTTTGGTCTGGTATTTCTTGTTCAGCCAGGCCTCGAATGCCCGACCTGCCTCGGGTGCGGTGCCCAGTTCGGCTCCCTTGTCTATGAAATAGATCGTCTTGCTGTAGGGGACCAGTATCCGCACGAGGCGGGCCTTTTTCATGCCGTCGAAATCCCCGGTAAACAGGGGGTAGATTGGCAGGGCCATGGCGGTTGTATCGGCCGGCAGGGTCGACTGCGCGCGGACGGCCGCCGGTGAGATCAGCAGGGCAAGTGCCAGAACAACAAGAACCGACGCTGCGACTCTGGCCGGGACCGCGAAAAACCTACCCCGCCCCGTTGGCTTTGCCCGTTGGAGGCGACCTTTGAGCCCACTCACCGTCGATGCCGATCCCCTAAGTGGCAACGCCGAGAATAGAGAGAAAGCATGCGGCGTTGCCTGTTCCCGCCCATTTCGCCGCGTAGTTGAGGCGGGAATATTGGGCCACAATGTATCATGATGACGACGGAACCGCGAATGCGCCACCCAGCCGGATGCCCTTGGCGAATGTCGAGCGTTCGGGTCTGCCGTTCACGCCATGCTGCTGGCGGGAATTCCGGATCAGTGAATCTCCTCGAGCCGATTGGTTTCCGCATACCCCAGGCGATGTGTTATGCTTTTTGCGATCCTCGGTCGTCTCGGAACGTCGGTTGACGGGAGATTGAACATGCAGTTTCGAAGGTGGTTGTCTGCCTCCGTGCTCTTGGTTGCCATTACGGGGCCCGCGTTGGCCCAGCAGATGTTTGTCTACCCGGCCAAGGGTCAATCGCCGGAACAGCAGCAAAAAGACCAGTACGAGTGCAGCGGCTGGGCGACCCAGCAGACCGGATTCAATCCCACGATGCCCCCTCCCGTGCCGCAACAGTCCGCCCCGCCCCCGCCCGGCGTGTTCGGGACCGCGGCGCGCGGCGCCGCGATCGGTGCGGTTGGCGGGGCCATCGGCGGCAATGCCGGAAAGGGTGCGGCCATAGGCGCCGGGACGGGCGCCGTCTTTGGCGCCATACGGCGTTCGAATTACAACAGTCAGCAGGCCTATGCCTCGAACCAGGCGACGGCGGCGTATTCCAATCAGCAAGCGTCGTACAATCGCGCCATGGGCGCATGTCTCAGCGGCCGGGGATATACCGTCGACTAGTCCTCTCGGCGTCACCTCTGTGGGGAGTTAAGCAATGCGCATCTTCGTACTTCTGTTCTCGGCCACTCTCGCACTGCTTCCAGCGTTGAACTGTCAGGCGCAAGGTTTCGATGGCAAGCGGCCGTTTCTGTGCGCAACCATCGACGTTGCGTCCTGCGTGCCCGGCCAGGATTGCGCTCGCGAATCGGCCGGCACGGTCAATGTGCCGCAGTTCTTCAGCGTCGACGTTCAACAGGGCCTGGTGACTGCGACGGACAACGGCGGCGGCAAGAGGACGAGCCGGATCGCCCGCGCGGAAGATCTGCCGAACCTTTTGCGGTTGAGCGGGGGTGACGGAGACGCGGGCTGGATGGCGACGATCGAGAAGGACACGGGAAGGATGAGCGCCACGGTCATCGGCGACCAGGTTGTATTTTCTATCTTCGGCGCTTGCATACTCAAGTAGCGTCGGGAGGCGTGGCCCTCATGCCCACTTGACCGGTCCGCCGTTCCTCAGCTGCTTTTGGTATTCCGCGCGATGCAGCGAAACCCGATATGGCTCATGCCGGTATCGATCATCTGGGGCTGGCGCGCGGCCGGCCGGTAGCGCAGGCAGTAGTTGGGCGCACAGAGATGCGAGCCGCCTTTGACGACCTTGCGCGGAATCTTGAACTGCGGCTGCTTCGGATTGTAGCTCTTGTCAGGAGAGACGATGCGCGGATTGACCGGCACGCAGCATGACTTGACGACCTCATCAGCGTGGCGCGGGAGGTACCAATCGCTGGTCCACTCCCAGACATTCCCTGCCATGTCGTGCAAGCCATAGCCGTTCGGCGGGAAGGTTCCGACCGGGGAGGTTCCGGCATAACCGTCGACGAGGAGGTTCTGCCAGGGAAACTCGCCCTGCCAGCTGTTGGCCATCGCCTTGCCGCCGGGGAAATCCTCGTCGCCCCAGGTGAACTTCTTGCCGTCCAGCCCGCCGCGGGCGGCGCATTCCCATTCCGCTTCGCTGGGCAGTTCCTTGCCTGCCCAATGCGCATAGTTCTCGGCATCCTCATAGGCGACATGAACTACCGGGTGCCGCTCGATTCCTTCGAGCGAGGTGCCCGGCCCATGCGGATGGCGCCAGCTCGTCCCGGGCGTCCAGACCCACCAGTTGGTGTAGTCGTGTAGGTCGACGGGGCCGGAAGTCTTCCGGAAGAGCAGGGCGCCCGGCACCAGGTTCTCCGGCGGCGCGCCAGGATAGTCCGCCGGGTTGAGCGGACGCTCCGCAACCGTGATGTAGCCGGTCGCGGCGACGAAGCGCGCAAACTCCTCGTTGGTGACGGTGTTGCGGTCCATCCAGAAGCCGTCGACCCTCACCGCATGCACCGGGCCTTCTTCTGGATAGAAGTCTTCCGAGCCCATGCGGAAACCGCCGCCTGGAATCCAAAGCATGTCGGCGTCCAGCGCGCTGCCAGATGGCTTGGATTTGGCGAGAGATGCGGATCGCCCGGGCTCTTGTTGCATGCGTTGCTTGCCGATCGTTGATGAGCCCCCTGACGACGAGCCGCGTTCCACGCGGCCCGTCGCCTCAGTCGTTGCGAGAAGATAGCCTAGTGTTGCCCACCGCCGCCGGCATCCTGGATCGTCCGCAGCACAGCGTCCAGGTTGAACGACGCCGACTTCTGGCGCGGCGGGAATTTCTTGAACTCCTCGATCTGCTGGGCCACGACGGCCTGCATCCCATAGATGATGTAAGCATGGGAGATGACCCAATCCCAGTACGTGTTCGAGTTTTCGTCGGCGCGCTCGAACGGGTCGCGGCGCAGATTGAACATTTTCGGAGCACGAAGCTTCACGAAGGGTTCGAACCAGCACATCAGCTGCTTGGCCCGCTGCTCCATCAGCACGACCTTCCAGTCGCCCATGCGGATGGCCAGGACGTCACCGTCGTCGCTGATGTAGAAGAAGAATTTCCGTGGGCTCTCCTTCGCCTCGCCGGTCAGATAGGGCAGCATGTTGTAGCCGTCGATATGCACCTTGAAGGTCTTGTCGCCCGCCTTGTGGCCCTTGAGAAGCTTCCCGACGATGTCCGGCTCACCCGCCGCGGCCAGGAGCGTGGGCAGCCAGTCCTGGTGAGTTACGATGTCGTTGAGGACCGTCCCCGGCTTGATCTTGCCAGGCCAGCGCACGAAGACCGGCACTCGCCAGCCCCCTTCCCAATTGGTGTTCTTCTCGCTGCGGAAGGGGGTGATCCCGGCATCCGGCCAGCTGTTGTAGTGCGGGCCGTTGTCGGTGGAATACATGACGATGGTGTTTTCGGCGATGCCCAGGTCATCGAGCTTCTTCAGCATCTTCCCGATGTTTTCATCATGGGCGACCATGACGTCGTTGTAGTCGCCCTGGCCGCTCTTGCCCTTGTGCTTCTGGGCGCAGTGGGTCCGGAAATGCATGGCCGTCGTGTTGTACCAGACAAAGAAGGGCTTCCCCTCCTTGTGGCTCTTGTCGATGAATTTGAGAGCATGCTCAGTCGTCTCGTCATCGATGGTTTCCATGCGTTTCTTGGTGAGGGGGCCGGTATCCGTGACCTTCTGTCCGCCTTTGCCGTCGGCCCAGCAATGCAGCACGCCTCGCGGCCCGAACCGCTTCTTGAACTCCGGGTTCTTCGGATAGTCCGGGTCCTCGGGCTCCTCCTCGGCATTGAGGTGATAGAGGTTTCCGAAGAACTCATCGAAGCCATGCATTGTGGGCAGGAACTCGTCCTTGTCCCCCAGATGGTTCTTGCCGAACTGTCCGGTGACGTAACCCAGCGGCTTCAGCAATTCCGCGATGGTCGGATCCTCGGCCTGAAGGCCTACATCGGCCCCCGGCATTCCCACTTTCGTCAAGCCCGTTCGAATCGGGTTCTGGCCGGTGATGAAGGCAGCGCGGCCGGCGGTGCAGCTCTGCTGGGCATAGTAGTCGGTGAATGTCACGCCTTCATGGCCGATGCGGTCGATGTTGGGCGTCCGGTAGCCCATCTGGCCCCGGCTGTTGTAGCTGATGTTCCACCAGCCGACGTCGTCGCCCCAGAGGATCAGGATGTTTGGTTTGTTCATCTTTGCCATGGCCAAGTCCTTCTCAGTTTAAATTTAACGTGGAAGCAACTTTCCTTGACGAGGTGCATCGGGCCTTATAGGGAGCCGGTTGGCGCCGAAGCGCAACTCTCAAAGCCCGAACCTGCCATCCTGCATGCAGCTCCATGTGTGGCATTTTGCTTATCGTCCGCCTCCCGTTTGGAGAGCGCCTAGGTCAGCCTCGCGAGTACGGCACCGAAGGCGAAAACGCCGATGAACAAGAGCAGGATCGCCACCCACAAGGATGCCGCCTTGTATGGCTCCGGGCCGTCCCCAGTGCCGGCGAGAACCGCGAAATTTTCGTTCCACATGTAGCGAACGAGCGACCGGTACTGCAGCGTGGAAATGCTCAGTGCCAAAATGCCTGCGAGTATCATAGCGAGGCCGAGGTAGCGCGGGGCATCAGGAAAGCGCGGCGGCGTGGTTCCCGGGACATTCTGGAAGCGTTCGAAGAACTGGACGATGGTGAATCCAAATCCGATCAGAGCCGTTGCCGTCCGGAGCCATGACATGAGGGTCCGCTCAAGGCTCAGTCTCGTACGCAGCCAGGCGAAGTGGCTGTCGGCCGTGGCCTTTACCGTGAAGCGCACGGCAGGGTTCTCGCTTTGATCGGTCATCGGCCCATCCTTGCCTGTCACAGTACGAGCTTCTAGCAGCCGGTCGTCAATTAACTGTCTTCGCGGCGAACAGCCGACGTTGGGGGCGAGCCGGCAACGGAAGCGACTAACCCTCAGCAGGTGTTCCTATTTGCCGGGCCCGATCCGGCCGGAAAGCCGACGTTGTTCACGCGAGGATGCGAAGCTGCGTTGCTGAGCGCCTGGAGCGATGAACATTCGGCCAAGCAATTCCCGGCATCGTCTCCTTCCTTGCCGCATGTGCCGGCGAGCCTCAGAACTTGATGCCGACGCCGAGCAGCGGTCCCTGCTGGCTGATGTCGAAACTGAGATTGTTGGCGTCATGATTGATGGAGAGATAGCGATATCCGACATAGGCCGAGACCGTCTGATTGAAGTCGTAGCCGAGGCCGCCGTAGAGCTGCCAGGTCAAATCGCCATCGGGACCGCCGCCGACATCGCCATAGGCATTGGCGAAGAATCCCGATCCGATGGGCAGGATCGCGCGCGCGCCGATGAGCGGATCCGCCCAGGTCTGGCTTGAACTGGAGGTCTGCGGTATGGCACTGAAACTCAGCGTATTGGCGATCGAAATGACGCGAACGCCGACCAGTCCGTCGAGTTTAAAGGCATCCGAATCGACGATCCGATAGCCGCCGTCGAGCGTGCCCAGGAATTCCTTGGTTTCGACGCTCGGCTGCCCGAGAATCGGGCCCGCGCGGCTGGCGTCGGTCGTCAGTCTCACATAGTCGAAATCGGCGAGCAGGTGCCAGCGCTGATAGCGCGCCTCGCCTAGCAGCATCACGCCGGCGTTCAGATTGTTGAAAATGTCGCTGAAGCTTTGGCTGAAGGAGGCCGAGCGTCCGCTGGCGGTCGTTATGGTGCCACCCATCCCAGCCAGCCAGAGATAGGGCGTGACCTGGAATCCCCAGTCGGAGGAGCTCTTTTCATCCTGGGCGCTGGCACCGCGCGCAACCGGCAGGAAGCAGAGAGCCGCGGCGATGACTTTCCAGCACAGCCCCCGAAATCCGCTTCGCATGTCGAAATCTCCCCCCTTGCGTGACGGCATTGCCGCCATTCTAGCCCCTCGAAGAGCAAGTTGGCTTGATCTTTCCGCTTGGCATTGCCTCAACTCGTGCGGGGTGCAGCGGGTGGGGATGCTGCGGATGGGGGCGCGGCGCGCGGGAGGGCGGCCGGAGCTGTCGCCTCGGTTGCCGGCACGCTGAACGGTGAAAAGGCGACTGCGGCGCTGGCGAACTCGATCCCAGCCTCGTCGCATGCCGCGATGAGCCGCTTGAATGCTTCGCGCTGAATTTAGGATGGCCTGATCGGAAGCACGGTGGTCTTGAAACGTATGATGTTGGCGTTGCCATCGATGTCGGCAACGCCTTGCAGCTTCAGCGGCTCGAGAAGGTCGTCCTTCAACCCGGGATCTGCGGCCATGGCGAGGCCGACTTTTTCGCCACCTTGCGCAGCTTCTCGATATCGGTGTTGCGCACGAAGCGCAGATTGAACTTCAGCGTCGACCAGTCGTGGCTGAAGTTGGTGATCTGCCCCAGTTGCCCGAACGGAATGGTGTGGGCCTGGCCGTTCTGAGGCCTGAGGCGGAGCGAGCGGAGGGTGAATCCTTCTACGGTTCCCTTCGCCTTGCCGCAGTATGGAGCATTACCCGGAAATACAGCCCTCTAAGCTGCCGGCGCCGGGACCGCTGGTCGGGATGGGCCCTGGCAAAAATTTTTCATTGTGAGTCAGCGCGATATCAACCTCCCTGTCCGCGAAGACATCGGCGTCACTTCAGTATAGCCCTCAATGACACCTCGCACTCGCCCACAAGACAGGGTGCGAAGCTATTCAGAAGGTGTCTTCGAATGGAATTGCACCTGTCTATGAATTGCGCCGACTTGCCGTGCCCGGACCACCCAGCGTTACAAGCTGTGAGTCCAAACGGCTATGAATTGTGCAAGTTCTTTGGAGTGCTTGGTCCACGTGGCGCAGGACGATGAATGGCATCGGCGGCGGCCCGTTCTGATGTAGAGTGAACACTGCAGCTGCACCTAGCGGCCAGAGACACGACGGGTTGTTGGGTGCGGCTCGCATCGTTCAAAAGGGGAATATGCTGCAGCATCGCGGCTTGGGTCTGAGCATCAAAGTGCTGGCCGGTGCCGTCCTGGTCATCGCCGGCACCGTGAGCTGGCTCACTTGGCGGCTTGCCAACGATCATCCTATCCATCTCGGCTTTCTTGTGCCGGCGCTGGAGCGCTCGCTAGCGACCGCGGATGAAAGGATTCGGTTCGAAGTCGACGATATTGTCCTGGCCTGGAAATCGGACCACGCAACACCGGGCCTGTGGGTCGTCGGATTGCGCGGCTATGGCAAGGATGGGCACTTGTTGGGTGAGATCGATGAGCTGGGGCTGCATATCAGCCTCGATGCCTTGGCACACGGCATGTTCGCACCGACATCGATTGAGGTCCTGGCGCCGGCGATCAATCTGCGGCGTGACGCGGATGGTAGGTTCGAAATTCTCGGTGCGGGTGACCGCTCTTCGACTGCAGACTCGGGACCGATAGAGCCCGGCGTAATAGACCGGCTTCTGGCACCACCGGATCCGAACCGGATAACTGGATACTTGCGTGAGGTGAAACTCACAGCCGGGTCGCTGCTATTCGATGACCGGGCGACCGGGCGGATCTGGCACGCCCCGGAAATCGACCTCGATATGATCCGCGATACCGGAGGGATCACGGGCCGCCTTTCCGCGCAGCTCCGTGACCTGGGCAACCCAGCCACCGTCAGCGTCGGCATGGACCTGCGCTCGGGCTCCCGAAAACTGGAACTCAGGGTGGCATTGTACGACGTGGAGGTTCCATCCGTTGCCCGACTTGATCCGATGCTGGCCAACTTGGCGGGGCTGCGCCTCAAGATTGATGGCCAAGTGGAGACGTTTGTAGCTGAAGACGGCAGTCTGGGCGATCTGCACTTCACGATTGAGGGCGGATCTGGCTCTTTGGATCTGCCTGAGACGTTGGCCGCACCATTGAAAATAGCCAAGCTATCTTTGGACGGTGAACTTCAGGCCGGTTTCGGCAGCATGACAATCGACTCCGCTGCCATTGAACTGGGGAGTACGAAGATTGAAGCTCGCGCTCAGGTCAGCGGCCTGAGGCCGTCGGGCGGTGGTTCCGACCAATTGCGGGCCAAAGGGGAAATCGGCGTTCGTAACCTAGCGGTCTCTGATGTTCTGCGCCTGTGGCCGCTTAGCGGCGGACAGAGCAGTGGGGCGCGCGATTGGTTTGCTGGGCAAATTGATCGTGGCGTGATCGGACACGCGCAAGCGTCATTAGATCTGGCATGGGGAGGCCCTGCCGCGCCACGGATTCTAGGCTTCAAGGGCAGCTTTGATGCAAGCGGGGTCCGCGTGAACTACCGGAAGACCCTTCCGCCAATCGAAAATGTGTCCCTGGCCGCGCATTTCGATACCAGCAGCCTGGTCATCAATGTTTTGTCCGGAGCAGTCGGCCAACTATCCATCGAAAGAGGGCAAGTGACGATCACAGGGCTGGATGGGGCGCAGCAGTCGGTCGACCTGGACGGCGACATCAGCGGCCCATTGCGCGACGCGCTTGTATTGCTGGATGCGCCGGGCCTTGGATATCTGCACGGGACCGGCATTAAACCCGAGCAAAGCGGGGGCAGACTGTCGGCACGCATGCGCGTGCGATTTCCGCTGGCACAAGATGTACCGCTTGCGGGCATCGACGCCTCGATGAAGCTCCATATCGAAGGGGCCAGCGTTGCCAATATTCTTGTCGGTCAAAGTCTTTCCAACGGCAATTTTGACGCGGATTTCGGCACCAAGGGCATTGTGGCGACCGGCCGGGCCGCAGTCGGTGGTGTCCCGTTCGAGCTGCGTTGGGAGGAGAAGTTTGCCGGCGAGGCTCCAAGAACCCAGATTTCGGTGCAAGCTCGGCCCGACTCTAAAGATCTTGCGCGATTTGGTTTGAATCTACGCGGGATGATTGCAGGGCCCATCCCCTGCGAGATCGACTATAGCAGATTCGCCAGGGGGGGCGCCGAACTGGGTGTGTACGCTGACCTCACACCTTCGACACTGGCTCTCGATTTTGCCCGCTGGCGGAAGGTGGCGGGCGTGCCGGGAAAGGCAAATGTGACCCTCGAGCTGGCCGGCATGCGGCCCATCGGAATTTCGGCCTTCAGCCTCGACGCCGGAGATGCCGGCGCCGAAGGCCGCGGTAGGTTCGGGGAAGATGGTCAGCTTGAGCAGGTCGCGTTTGATCGATTGTACCTGGGCAAGACCATGCTGGATCAGGTCGTCGTGAACATTGGCAAGAGTCGGATCAATGCCGCGATCGGCGGCGGAGAATTGGACGTCGAGCCTTATCTTGAAAGGGCGGAGTCCACCGGAATTGGCAACGATGCTAACGGCGCGGTGACGTCGGCAGGAAGCTCATCGGGTGGAACGCTTACCCTTGCTCTGTCACCCAGCCACCTAGACCGTGTGCTTTTCGGGGCGGGTCGCGAGATCGATTCTCTCCAATTCTCGTTCGTTCACGACAATGCTTTCTTCCTTTCAGCCGAAGCGAAGGGAACCCTACTGGGTGGCGGGAGTTTCTCTCTCGGCTGGTTGCCTGGCGACGCATCGACGCACCATCTAACTTTAACCGCAAGCGATGCCGGGGCTGCTTTAAGAGCACTCGGCATATTCGACGGTGCTGCTGGAGGTCGGCTGAATCTCGCGGGTACCTCTGACGATAGCGCCCCTGGCAGGCCACTTCGGGGTCATTTGGAGGTGTCCGAATATCGTCTGTTGCGGCAATCGGCCTTGTTGCGCCTGTTCACCATCGCCACGTTAACTGGCATCACTGACATGATGGGCGGCAGCGGAATGCAAATGCGCCGGTTCGTTGCCGACTTCACTCGGACAAAGGGCCGTGTCGATGTCCGGCTGGCGCGCACCTACGGGCCCTCGCTGGGGCTGACCGCTGAGGGCTACTTCGATGTAGACACTGACGGCATCGACATTCGTGGCACGGTTGTACCTGCAAGCGCGCTCAACAGATTCATCGGCAAGATCCCGCTTGTCGGCTTTCTGCTCAAGGGCGGGCAAAGCGGCGGCATAGGTTCCTTCACCTACGCAGCGACGGGCAAGCTCTCGCAGCCGGGCTTCTCAGTCAATCCGCTGTCGACCCTCGATCCCGGCTTCTTAAAGGCGATATTCGATCTGCCTGGCGGGGGCGGGAATCCATCGGATGCCTTTCCGCCCGGCACTAGCGCGCCCTGAGTGGGTCCCGCTTAAACTGAGAGGCTGATGTTCGCCGCAACCCACTGGTCCGTCTCAAGCAGGTCCTGCTGGGGAATCGGCGAAGGTAGAAGAGCGCGGCATCGAGGGCGAAGTAAACCGATACCAATGAGTGGCTTAACATCGAGTTGCTGTGGCTGTTCGGCTTCCTCCGCCACGCTCGCCTCGACAGCGATCCCGCCGGGGCCTAATGTGACATCGGATTCCCGAAGCAAAGCGATGATCCACGCTGGCCTATATATCTTTCGCCGCGTGAGTTCGCAGAATCCAACCGCCTCGCCGCATGGTCTATCGCACTCTGACTGGAGAGGCCCTGGAACACCCGACGTCATCGCGCTGTGATCCAAGGCTGACGTGAGTTCGCCGGGCTCACGGTACAGGGGGAACTCTAGCTTGCACTGCAGAAGGTCATGTCTGCCAGGTTTTGCCTTATCGCGGGCCGCGCATAGCCGTTGCTGCCGCACTTGGTCTCCTGGCATGCGAAGGAAATGGTCATCCAAATGGCGGTCGAGTCCGTCGACTATGCCGGCCGCGCGCGGACCCTGCGCGGCCCCCAGAACTTTGTCGTCCCCGTAGCCTGCGATCAAAGAGACAAAAGCATTGCTCAAATCTAAATCGGCGACAGTGTTCCAGAATCTCGAGGCGGTCGCCCATCGAGATCAGGAAGCCGAGGGACGTTTCCGCGCGAACTTCTGCGAGTTCGGGACGAGTGGAACCGCTGGGTCGGAAGCCCACTGCGGGGACAGGGAAGATGGAGGAGGATTCCGTCATCATCGGATTCGTCAACGAACCGAACCGCGTCTTGATGATTTGGATTCCGGGCGGCATGAAGGTGGCGGTCGACGCCAACCCCGCCATGGGGAGTCTCTCCAACGTCAAGCCGGGCGATCAACTCGTCATTCGTCGAAGCAGAGCGATTGCGATATCGGCTCACGAAAAGCCGTGCAGAGTTTGCCTTGCCTATGCCCTTGGGCCGCCTCGTGCTGATGGGAGAATTGCCAGTGGGCGCGTTGGCCAAACGACAGGTCCAGCGGTTGATGCTAATCCTGGTTGCAGCCATCCTATCGGCCAACTGGACGGTGACGTCGCCTGCGCCCGCCAGCGCACAGGACTTGCCTCAGGATGCGGTCGTTTCCGAGCTGCATGCGTTGGACGCCGCACAGGACATCGCCATCGAGGCGAAGCCGAGCGACGACCTCAACATCTATGCCATGCCGATCCCTATCGTCGATCCCACTATCGGCAATGGTTTGGCGCTCGCCAGCTTGATGACGTTCCGGCCGGACCCAACGGACAGGCTTTCACCTCGCGCTACTTTGGGCTTCGCCGCGGGCTATACGGACTCAAATAGTATGGCGGCGGGCAGTAGTCTCAGCATGTCTCTGGATCGGGATCGCTACCGCATCGATGCGCTTGGGGGCTATGGCAGCCTCAACGTGAAGTTCTACGGCATCGGTGAAGGCGGCGCTCTGCAAGACAATCCGCTGAATTTCCGCCTCAAGGGCGCATTCTTCAGCGGATCCCTTACCAGACGGATCGCCCCGCACTTTTATCTCGGGCCGACGTACAAGTTTCTCAACTCCACTTCCGGTTTCAATCCAGAGGCCCCCCCAGCCGGCGTGACGCTCCCGGAATTGCAAGCCAGCCTGTCAGGTATGGGTCTGACCGGGGAATATGATTCCCGTGACAGCCAGTTTTCTCCTCGTAAGGGCATCTATGCCACGGCGCAGCTGATCGACTTTGCCCAGGCGCTGGGAAGCGACTTCTCTTTTCTCAGCTTCGACGGCTCCGCATCCAGGTATCTGACGCTGTCGCCCAAACTGGTCTTGGCCTCGAGCCTCAGAATCGCGTCGGCCGGAGGCGGGGCCCCATTCTTCGCCCTGCCCTTCGTTTCGCTTCGCGGCTTCCCGGGCGGCAAATATCTAGGCGAGAACGTATGGCAGGGCCAGGCAGAGCTCCGCTGGAATGTCTACGGGCCGGTCGGGCTGGTCGGCTTCGTCGGTGCGGGCCAGGCAGCAGACAGCATAGGCGGCTTTGGGCAAGCGAAACTGTTATATGCCGGCGGTGTTGGAATACGCTACATGGCATCCGAGGCGGAACGATTGAATCTTGGCTTCGACTACGCCGTTGGCAGCGATGGCGGATCCGCGTTCTATTTCAGGATCGGCGAGGCTTTTTGATGTCTCCACACAGCGGCTTTCCGCTGCAAGCATTGTAGACAGCCAGGGGACCCAACCTATCCAAACTGAGCTGCGCCGCCGAAACGCAGGAGATTTGGGCGAAAACAATCGGCAGGGATGGCCGGAGGGTTGCCGTTACTCGCTGCTACCGAACCATTTCTCGTATAGCTGCTGATATGTGCCATGACCCGTGGATGGGGGTGCCGATGTGCGCTGTCGCTCAACACCTGCCGCCGCAGCCGAAGACGGTCCCAAATGCTCCCGGAATGTTCGCCTTCGCCGACCCGGAGCACGTCACCGAGGTTCTCATGGCAGCCGGTTGGGCACCGCTGCGCTTCGAGAAACTCGATATGAACCTCGATATAGCCGCGGGCCGCGGGCTGGAGGAGGCCGTTGTCCAGTCAACGCAGATCGGCATCGTGAACAGTTGGCTGCGGAACCAGCCGGCGGACGTCGTCTCGGCCGCCGTCGCCTCCCGCTGCGAGGCTCTGGCGCCCTATGCGGACGGTGCGAGAGTGCAATTGCCCGGAGCGATGTAGTTAATCAGCAGTGGGCGCAGCTGAACGTCTGCTGCTGGTAACCGGCTTTGCCGCTGTCGGCTCCCAAGCAGGCCGTGCCTAGCCGCCTAAGTCCCGGATTATGAGTTCACGCCCCAGGCAAAATCGTCAACGAAACAGAACTCTGGGAAACAGCGAGGTGTGCCGAGCATTTTGTTTGATCTATATCAAGGCGACTCCGCGACGAGGTGATACGTTGAAGAAGTCTCGTCCAGAGACAAAGCGAAAGTGTGCCGGAAAGGCCGAGAAGCCCTCAAACCCCCTTGAGGGCTTCTCATTGCTTGCATACCAGCGTCAGAGCGACGGCGCGTAAGAGGAGGGGCGGAGGAGCGTCGCGGCATTTCCTGACGGCAATGAGAGCCGGCCCGGGTAAACAGACTGACGGGCTCCGCCGCCGGCAAATATCAAAGGCCCACCTGCGATGGGGCTTTGGCGTCCAGGAAGCGAGGCGAGGCTCCTGCAGCGAAAGAGGAAAGAAGTTCGGCTTTTCCAGGACGGCAGCTGAAGTGCTGGCAATCGCGTGGCCCACGTCCGGCATGGCGGTGCTTGCCGCCGTGCGCCCCAAACCAGTGCCACCTGACGGAAGATTTCTGCGGTCAATTTACGATCTTGATCTGGGTCAGCGATATCTGATGCGATGGCACTATGGTTGATTTGGTAATCAGATGTGACAACAAGCCGAAGAGGCCGTCAGCCTATGTCGAGTAGCAAGGTTTCCCGTCGCGATATCCTGGCCACCTCGGTGGTGGTCAGCGCCGCAGTCTTTTCTCGAGCACTGCCGGCTGCAGGAGCGGAGAACGAAATGATGAAAACCTTCACGATCCTTCACACGAACGATATGCATTCGGCCTTCATCGGGATGGGCCCGTCCTCGGACTACAACGCGCTCAAGCTCAACGATGACCGGACCCGAGGCGGGTTCGCGCGTCTCGCCGGTTTGATTGCGCAGCGCGGGGAAGCGCGCAAGGTGCAAGGGCCCGTGCTGGTGCTCGACGCGGGCGACTACAGCATGGGCACCCCGTTCGGCGCCGCTACCCGGGAAACTGGCTGCGAACTGCAGCTCATGTCCCGGATGGGATACGACGCCGTCACCTTCGGCAACCATGATTTCGACTTCGGGCCCGACGGCCTGGGCAAGTCGATCGGCGTCGCCGCCAAGGCAGGCCGGATTCCCGCGGTAGTCGCCTCGAACACCGACTTCGCTGGGACCGACCCGACGCTGGCGGATCTCCAGCGCCTGGCCGAGGATGGCGTGATCCGGCGCCACCTCGTGATTGAGCGCGGCGGCATTCGCTTCGGCATCTTCGGCGTGCTCGGCAAGGAGGCCACTTTCTACACCACCGGGAGGGGGGCCGCCTCGTTCCGCGACGCCATCGAAGCCGCCAAGGAAATGGTGAGCCTTCTCCGCGAGACCGAGAAAGTGGACGTGGTCATCTGTCTCAGCCACGGCGGGGTGGAGAAGGGGCCGGATGGGCGTTTCACCGACGGCGATGACGTCCGCGTGGCCGAGGCAGTGCCGGGCATCGACGTCGTGATCGGCGGCCACAGCCACACCGAGTTGCACGAAGCCATCATCGTCAATGGCCGAACCCCAGTAGTTCAAACAGGGGTGTCGGGGCGAAACCTGGGGGAGCTTGTGATCTCATTGGACGGCGGCAGGCTTACGGTGGAGTCCTACCGCCTGCATCCGATCGACGACACGATTCTCGGCGATCGGGTTATTGCCGGCGAGATCGACAGGCTCAAGAAACCCGTCACCGAGGCCGTGTTCGCGTCGCGCGGCTACAGCATCGATCAACCGCTGGCCATCGTGCCGCAGGACATCCCCAATACCTTCACCGATATCGCCGCCGGCACCCCGCTCGCCAATCTCGTCACCGATGCGTTCAGAGACGCCACGAAGGCGGATATCGGATTCACCGCCAATGGGATGATCCGCGCCGCCCTGACGCGGGGAAAGTCCGGCGTGCAAACCGTCTACGATGTGTTCGCCGTGGCGCCTCTGGGCGCCGGCATCGTGGATCCGATCGCCGGCAGCGCGCTTGTGACCGCCTACTTCACCGGCCGGGAGTTGAAGCATCTGACCGAGTTCCTGCTCGTGGATCACCCGGCCCATCCCGGCGAATACTTCCCTCGCACATCCGGCATGAGATTCCGCTACGACCGGTCCCGCCCGATGTTCGACGTCGTGACGGCCATCGAGATCGGGGACATCGACCACGGCTACAGTCCGATCGACATTACCGGCAAGGACGAGCGGCTCTATAGCATCACCTGCCCGCTGTATCTCGGCATAATTCTCGTGGCCATTCCAAAATACACGAAGGGCAAGCTGCCGCTTGTGCCCAAGAACAAGGCGGGTCAGCCCCTCAAGTCGAGGGTCGAGGCACTCGAAGAACCTCGCGAAGATACGCCCTACTTATTGCCGCCGCCAGGCATGGTGGATCGGGCCAGCATCAACACCGGGGCGGGCAACGGTGCTGTCCGCGAAATCAAGGAATGGCAGGCCATCATGGATCATCTGCGCAGTTTGCCAGTCGGGGCCGGGCAAACACTCCCCACAATCCTGGTCGATGATCGCGCCAAGGAAATTCGGGCAATTCGAGTGAACTGATCGTGAGGCCGATCGCAATGTTAGAGAGTGAGTGAATGCTCTCAAGAGAGGTGGTTTGGCACTTCCGCCCTGTGCCGATAGTGGAAAAAATCCTGCATCGGTCAAGTCCGCATGCCCAGTGCCACGAGCGCTCTAACGCCACACGGCGAATACTTGATTTAGATGCGATTGCTCCGAACGGCATTGTGGCGCATCGAGGCTGGGGCCGAGCATTCGGCCGGCGAAGGCGATTGCGCCAGCTTCAAGCTGTAGGATGAGGCAAATGACCTGGAACCGATGGTACGCCATAAGAAGCTACCTTCAATCCACGATATGGCTCGCACCGATGGTCGCTCTCGTGCTTGAGCAGGTCACTGTTCGCACGTTCGTAGCGTTCCAGATCGATCCCGGCTGGATTCCCGGCTTCGTCTACGATCAGGCGGGATTGAGCGTGACAATGGACTACGCCGTCAATCTCTCGATTACCTGCATAGTCTTCACATTCAGCTCCCTGCTGGTGGCCATACAATTTGCTGGTGGCCAAACGACGCCGCGGATTATTGCGACGACCCTGCTGCGCGACAAAACGATTCGCCGGATTGTCGCATTGTTCACCTATACCCTGCTTCTTTCGGTGGCCGTGAAGAGCCGGGTGGGGACAATTCCTCATTTTCTCGGAAGCCTGGCTGTCGCTTTGGGTCTTTTCTCCGTGGTGGCCGTCCTGTTCCTGGTTGACTACTCCGCTCGGCTCCTTCGGCCCGTAGCCGTCATCTGGAGGGTGGGCGAGGAGGGACGCAAGGTCATCGAGCTTGTGTATCCCTTGCGCGCGGAGGGGTCTGACGCGCCTAGGCGAGAGCGCCAGAAGCTTGGGCCCGCAGAGCGAACGATCTTTCATCAGGGGATTTCAGCGATCGTGATTGCGATCAACTTGGACGCAATCATGAAGGCGGCAAAGAGAGCCGACTGCATCGTCGAAGTCGCGCCTCGGGTCGGTGATTTCGTGGCTGCAGGAGAACCACTGTTCCTGTTGCGTGGCAATGTCGAGCAAATCGATGAGCGCAAGCTGCGAGGGCAGGTGGCGTTCGGCCCCGAGCGTACGATCGAGCAGGACTCCACCTTTGCGTTCCGTGTCATCGTCGACATCGCGATCAAGGCGCTGTCCTCGGCGATCAACGATCCGACGACCGCCGTGCTCGCCATCGACCAGCTTCAGCGGTTGCTGCGCAATGTAGGCAACAGACGGCTGCGAGACGAAGATATATGCGACGAGGCTGGACAGTTGCGAATGATCTTTCAGACTCCGAACTGGGACGATTTCGTGCAGCTTGCCATCAGCGAAATTCGCTTCTATGGAGCCGAGAACTTCCAGGTCGCCCGGCGCCTGCGTGCCATGATCGAGGTCCTAGTCCAGGGTCTGCCGGAGTCGCGGCACCCCCCGCTGCTCCGTGAACTCGAACTACTCGACCGCAAGCTGATCGAAATACACAGGTTTCCGGAGGATCTGGCCCTGGCCCGCGTTTCGGATCCGCAGGGGCTGGGCGGAGCGTCGGGCGAGTAGGTAGTTGCAAACGACCACTTCTCCCTCGAGCTTCGACCGATTGACGCATGGTAGAGAAGGCGCCATCACCGCACCTCCGCATATGGACCACCACCGCCCCACGGGTAGCCTATCAGCATCGTTTCACTATTTCGGAAAAAGCAGCTGGATCTGAAGGCGAATTTGCCAATCAGCACCGCCATCGGGCCGCACGACATTGTAGTAACTCGTAAGCTGGGCGTTGATGGGCTGCGCATCGATTTTGAAAATTTTTCCTACGCCTCCGCCGATCGGGACAGTCCATCGATTGTCGCTGTCCGCTTCCCAGTTCGCGGTGATGATCGGAGAGGACGTCAAATACCACCCCTGTGGCAGGTTATAGTTGATGAATGGCTGGACAGTCAGAAGATTGACATTGGGGCGATCACCGTCACCCCCATATGACCAGATGTTGTTTGCTAAAGCGCCGACCACCCAATGACCTTTGATGACAAGTCCGACAGCGCCAGGTCCCGCGGCCCATTTGCCCGCACCCAGTGCCATGTCGGTCGCAGTGGGAAACTGCAACACGGGGCCCGCACCCCAGATAAAGGAGCCTGGCTTTGCGGGTGAAAGGTAGAGTTGCTCCTGTATATCGCCCAGGCCGAACACATTGCCCAATCCGGGTGCAACTGCCGGCTGGTAAATCAGCGGCAGGACGCTGCGTGAAATGAGATTCCAGTCCTTGTTTAGTTTGAAGGGTACGACCGGCAGGATATTGAGATTATTTTGGAGGGCATCATCGGGCCCCACGCCGAAATTGAAGTTGTTCTGGAACGGCAGCGAGACCATCGAGGCAACCGGATTCTGGGCCTGTTTGGCCAATGCCCCCTCGTCTTGCGCATAGGCAACATGTGCATGCAGCAAAGCCAAGAGCAGAGCTCCAGCCACGAAGCTTTTCACGTTCCTGACCTTCGTTCGGGGCCCCACTGCGCCAGCTGCGTCGATTGTCCCGGCGGCCGGACGACCAGCGAATAAGTCGACCATAGTTCTTCTCGTGGCTCTTTTCCTCATCGTGCCGTACCCCTTTCTATATCTGCCGGCGGAGATCGACCAGCCGCAAGCGACCGCGAACCTGTAGCCAGTCTTTTCCATGGCCCCCGAAAGCTCGCCACCGGCGCCGCTTCCATTTTTGACCTGCGCCACATTGAAAATGGATACCCAAAGTTCGCAAGTACAAACAGGATGCAGCGGCCTGTTCATTGACTTGGGTCAATGGGCCTTGCATGTCCGTAGCGTACATTTTTGTGGCGCCAATTTGTAGTCGCGGCAGCTCCAAGCGCCCCGAAGCACCAGCGGAGGGTTCTTGAGGCGATAGCGACTGGTGCTGCCGCAATGTACTTGATCTAAATCAAAGGGATAGATGATGATGCGTTGTAGCTTATTCTCTTCGAATTCGGAGCGGCCGCTTCCCCATGAGCAAAAGGCGGGAGTGCGGGCGCGCAGGATGGGCTAAATAGAATATCAATAGGGCGATTGATGATTGGCCGCGAGGACATCCAGTGAAAGAACTCGTCATAACTACCCTGAAAATCATCGCCCCGATCTCCGTGGCGCTGATCGTATTCGCCCAAGGTCTGAAAATCTCCCCTGGCCGGGTTGGGGACTATTTCAAGGATCGGCCTTGGCTGATCCTGCGTTCGCTCGTGGCAGTGCTGATTCTCGTTCCCGTAGTTGCGCTGGCGATCATTCTTCTGCTGAAGCCCGCGCCGGAGGTCGCCGTCGCTCTGGCGATCCTTGTGGCATGTCCGCCAGCGCCTATGATGCTGAAGGGCGCCCCTAATATTGGGCAGGGTGACGCGAACTTTATGGCCCTCTTGCATCTAAGCCTCGCGGCACTGGCGTTCATCACTGTGCCGATCTGCCTGTATCTGATCGCCATACCGCTGGGGTTCCAGGTCGATGTCGATCTGCTCAGCATGGCTATGATTCTGGGAAGGACCATTCTTATTCCAATCGGCCTGGGCATGGCTATCTGTTCCTTCTTCCCCGGATTTGCCGGCACGATGGGTCCCAAGCTGGACAAAGCCGGCGGCATCGGTTTGGTCGTGGTCGTGTTGTTTGCCTTGGTTTCGTTCTTTCCCGCCCTGCTGAAGATGGATCCATGGTCCTATCTGGTCATGGTGGTCGTCTGTGTCGCGGCACTCGCCATAGGGCATGGACTCGGTCCACGCGATCCCCATGAGCGGACGAGCCTGGCGGTGGAAAGTGCCGTTCGGCATCCCGCCCTGGCGATTATGATAGCAGCATCGAACTTCACGCCTGAGAGGGCGCTGCCGGTGCTCGTTCCCTGTATTCTCGCATTCATCGTCGTGGTGATCATGTATCTCCTGTGGCGGCGGCGATCGACCCCCAAGCCGTCACTTGCAACGGATGAGCGGTGAAGATTGGCGTTGCGGAAAGGGGACCCCAGGGCAAGGTGTTTGAGTAGCGGCACTTCGACAAATCGGCCGCTCTGCAAACGCGCCGTTAGACCTGGCCGTCCGGGGCAGACCCGGTCTCTTCGCTCGGGGATGGCCGCTCATAGGCGGCTAGGGCCGTGCCCAAATTGAAAAACATTCGCTGATGGCCCAGCCGATCGCCAAGCGGAGCGCGCTCAACGACTTTCAGCATCGCAGGATTGAGCGCAACCAGCCACAGGGTCGTGCCACCTTCCCGCAGCTTCTCCTCCGCTTCGGTCAGCATCTTCAGCGCCGTGTACTCGATGTCGGGAATGGCACTGCAATCGAGGATCAAAACTTTGGGCTTTGCCGCATGGACCAGCGGCCACATCTTGTCGCCGATCCGATGGGCATTGGCAAAATACATCCGGCCCTCTGTGCGCAAAATCAACAGCCCCGGAGGTATCTCATCGTCCGGGTGAGCGGCTGAAAGAGGACGAAAAACGTCCGTACCTGGCTTGCGGCGCATGGCGTAAAGGGGTGGTCGGTTCGCTTGGTGCATAAGACTCAGAAGTGAGATGACGATCGCCACCAGAATGCCCTTCAGCGTGCCCAGCGCAAGAACGCCGGCGATCGCAACCAAGGCCCACCTGTATTCCTGTTTGCGGATGCGTCTGATGGCATCCAGCTCGGGCAGATTGACCAGGCCCACGGATGTGGCGATCACCACGGCGGCGAGCGTCGCCTGGGGCATCAGGCGAATGACCGGCGCCAGAAAAAGCATCGTGGCGACGGCGAGCGCAGCAGTGGAAAGGGCGGCAATCTGCGACCGGGCTCCCGCGGCTTGATTGACCGCGGTCTGGGACGTGCCGCCGCCGGCCGGCAACGCGCGGAATATCGACCCCACGACATTGGCCAGTCCCAGCGCCAGCAGTTCCTGGTTAGCCTCAGGCCGCT
>Ga0070734_10002430_pt1 | contig 22615 bp, 19 predicted proteins | sample Coa_R1_8_FD_66444 | JGI IMG/M metagenome (GOLD analysis project Ga0070734, IMG submission 66444) | Surface soil microbial communities from Centralia Pennsylvania, which are recovering from an underground coalmine fire - Coalmine... | ecosystem: Environmental > Terrestrial > Soil > Unclassified ...
GTTCGCCGACTTGTCGGCGCCCTCCGCTATCGTGCGGGACTTGTGGCGAGGGTCGAAGGGGGGCATACCCTTCATTTTGGCGCGCGCTAAGCGGTCCGTTTGGTGCCCTCACTATGCGGCTTCGTCCGGCAGCTAAAAACTCAGGCTCGAACGGCTCCGCCGTCACCAAGGAACAACGTGAGCCCAGGGTTGGCGGAGACGTCGGTGAATGGATATCCCGCCTCGTCGAGAAATCCACCGAACTCGTTCTCGGCCTCCGGCGGGACCTGAAACCCGATTAACACACGCCCCACGTCGGAGCCGAGGTTTCGGTAATGGAACAGGCTGATATTGAAACGACATCCGACCCGGTCGAGGAAGGCTCCCAATGCCCCGGGCCGCTCCGGAAAGTCGAACGTGAAGAGGCGCTCGCTCGTCGTATCCCCCGCCCTTCCCCCGACCATGTGCCTGAGGTGCGTCGTGGCGAGTTCGTCGCCTGACAGATCGACGGTTTCGTAGCCGGCGGCCGTAAGCTCGTCGACCAACCGCCGGTGCTCGGCATCGTCCCGGGTTGAAACCCCCAAGAAGACGTGCGCCCTTGTGGGGTCTCCCATCCGATAGTTGAACTCGGTGATATTGCGCTCGCCCAGCGCCTGGCAGAACTTCCGAAAGCTTCCGGGACGTTCTTGGATCGTGACCGCCAGCATCGCTTCGCGCCCCTCGCCGACGGCCGCCCGCTCGGCCACATAGCGAAGGCGATCGAAATTCAGGTTCGCGCCGCTCGCGATCGCCACGAGGTTCCGGTCGTTAACGCTTTGGCGCTGGACGTAGCGTTTGAGACCCGCGAAGGCCAGAGCCCCGGATGGCTCTAAAACCGCGCGCCGATCCTCGAAGATCTCCTTCACCGCGCCGCAAATCTCGTCGTTTGAGACGACCACGACCTCGTCCACCCAGCGTCGGGCCAACTCGAATGTGAGGGCGCCCACCGTCCGCACGGCGACGCCGTCCGCCAAGCGCCCGACGCGATCCAGGGTCACCCGCTTCCCGATCGCCAGAGACCGATGCATCGCATCGCTGTCCTCCGGCTCGACGCCGATCACCTTGGTGTCGGGCAGGAGCTGTTTCACCGCGAGGGCAACCCCCGAGATCAAGCCTCCGCCACCGACCGGCACGAATACGGCATCCAACGCTCGTCCCGCCATCTGCTCGACGATTTCCAGTCCGATCGTTCCTTGCCCGGCGATGACCGCCGGTTGATCATACGGATGTACGAACGTGAGCTCTTGTTCTTTCGAAAGCTTGACCGCGTGCTCGTAGGCCTCGTCGTAGGTGTCGCCGTAAAGAATGAGCTCCGCGCCGAGCATCCGGATCGCGTCGGTCTTGATGCTTGGCGTCGTTCGAGGAACGACGATGGTCGCCCTGGTGCCAAGCCGCTTCGCCGAAAGCGCCACACCCTGGGCGTGGTTTCCAGCCGATGCGGCGATCACTCCGCGGGCCAGATGCTCCGGCGGCAGATTCGCCATCAGCGCATAGGCGCCGCGCAGCTTGAACGAATAGACCGGCTGCCGATCTTCCCGCTTGAGCCACACATGATTCGAGGTCAGTTGCGAGAGCATCGGGGCGTACTCGAGGGGCGACCGGATCGCGACATCGTAAACGGGAACCCGGCGCATGGCGTCTAGGTAGTCGCCGGCACTCACCGGAGCCTTCCACTCGCTGGCGGTCTCTTGGGGCGCGAACAGAGCGTCGATGTTCGCCTCCGCCAACACGTCCTCGCGCGGTCCGTCGTCAAACACCCGTCCGTCGCGCAAGAGGATCACGCGCTTGATCTCCGGAACGATCTCGTCGAATCGGTGGGTGACCACGACCAGCGTCACCCCCGATTGGGCGATCCGCCGAATCAACCAGATGAATTCGCCGACGATCTTCACGTCCAAGTTCGTCGTCGGTTCGTCGAGCACAAGCGCTTTCGGTTCCGGGGCGAGCGCCCTGGCGATCCATGCCCGCCGTCGCTCGCCGGTGGAAAGGGTGTCGAGCTTCCGATCCGCCAACCCCTGGATCTCCATCAGCTCCATCACCTGTTTCGCCCGACGTGTTTCCTTGAGCTCCACCGTGTGCCCGAAAAGCACGCCGAAGGTACCGAAGAAGCCGGACAAGACGAGTTCCCTAACCGTCGGGTTGCCGAGCACGTGCGATTCGAGCTCAGGCGTTACCGCCGCAAGCGCCAATCGAACCTTCCGGACGGGCGGCTTCTCCTCGCCGTCAATTCGGACGATTCCTCGGCCCGCATGCGGGTAGACCTCCCGCGTCATCACCTTGACGAGCGTGCTCTTACCCGCGCCGTTTGGCCCGACGATCGCAATATGCTCGCCCGCCTTCACGCTCAGCGACACCCGGTCGAGGATCGGAACTCCGTCTCGTACGACGGACACGTTCTTCAACTCGATCAGCGGGAACATAGAACCTAGAACTTCACTTGGCCTTAATGAACGGCATCATCGCCCTCAGTTCTTTGCCGACCGATTCCAGTTGGCTCCCCTGGCCATCTTCGCGGTACTTCGTCATTCGCGGGCGTCCGTTCTTGTTCTCCGCGATCCAATCCTTGGCAAACGTTCCGTCCTGGATGTCCTTGAGAAGCGCCTTCATGGCAGCCCGGCTCTGCTCGTTTATCACCTTCGGGCCGGCCGTGTAGTCGCCCCACTCGGCGGTGTCGCTGATCGAGTAGCGCATGTAGCTCAGACCGCCCTCATACAGGAGATCCACGATGAGCTTCGTTTCGTGCAGACACTCGAAGTAGGCTGCTTCCGGTTGATATCCCGCCTCGACCAGCGTGTCGAAGCCTGACTTGATTAGCGCGCTGAGCCCGCCGCACAGCACCGCCTGCTCGCCAAAGAGATCGGTTTCCGTTTCCTCCTTGAACGTGGTTTCGAGGATGCCGGCCTTTGCGCTGCCGATGCCCCAGGCGTAAGCGAGGGCGGTCTCCTTCGCCGACCCGGTCGCATCCTGGTGGACGGCAACGAGCGCGGGCATGCCCGCGCCGGCGACGTATTCGGCCCGAAGCCTGTGCCCCGGCCCCTTTGGCGCGACCATCGCCACGTTCACGTCCTTGGGTGGCTCGATGAGCTTGTAGTGGATGTTGAAGCCATGGGCAAAGAGCAGGGTCTGCCCGGCCCGAAGGTTGGGCGCGACGTCCTCGGCATAGATTTGCGCCATCGGCACGTCGGGTGTGCAGAACATGAGCACATCGGCCCACCGGGTGAGGTCCGAGACGGACATCACGGTCAATCCCGCCTCCTCTGCCTTCGCTTTCGACTTGCTTCCTGAGGCGAGGCCGACATGCACCTCGACCCCGCTGTCCTTCAGGTTGAGCGCATGGGCGTGGCCCTGGCTGCCGTAGCCGATGATGCCGACCTTGAGACCTTGGATCAGGGCCGGTTGAACGTCTTTTTCGTAGTAGATGGTTGCCATTTTTGGAGATAGGAGGATGGGGGATCAGGATCAGTCGCGGCGGGCTCCCCAGAGCATCAGCGCAATGCCCGCGATCGCGGCGACGATGCCCGTGGAGATGAAGAGCGCGATCGTGCGTCCCTGACCCGGAGCCCAGGTGATCTCGCCGTGAGGGCCGTGCGGGCCCTCGCTGAGCATCAGCAGGCCGCCCACACCGCAGGCGACCACCGCGCATACGAGGAGCATGATCGCGCCCCCGATCATCAACTCCCGCATCAGTCGGAAACCTTGACGGCGATCGTGCCCGTGCGAACGACCTCGGCCACGTTGTACGGCTTGAGCGCCTCGATGAACCGCTCGATCGTCTCGAGCTCGGCCGCGATCTCGGCGATGATGCCGGTGCCGGTGGCTTTGGGAACCTTCGCCATGAATTCGCTGACGATCCCGTAGACCGCTTCGCGGTCCGCGTCCTTCGGCTCGACCCGGATCAACGCGAGCTCGCGTGCCACGCACTCGTTGGGCTTCAAATCCGTCACCTCGACAACGTCGATGAGCTTGTCCAGTTGCCTGAGGCACTGGCGAAGCGCCTCGTCGTCGCCATTCACGACCAGCGTTAAGCGGCTGAAGCCGGGGATTTCACAATCTCCCGCGCTGAAGCACGCCAGCGAAAAGCCGCGCCGCCGGAACATCGAAACCAACCGGTTGATCGTTCCCGTCTCGTTTTGCACAAGAACTACGATCGTATGCTGCTGTACGGTGGCCGAGCTCACAACTTCACCGCCGCGTGGGTGGTTTCAAAGGCGCCCACCGCTTCCGGCTCGACGTGCGTCAGAGCCGGATCCATGACCACGCTGCTGTTGCCCGCGCCCGGCCCCACCATCGGGTACACGTTCTCTTCCATTTCGACCACGAACTCGACGAGCACCGGGCCGACATGGGCTCGGGCACTCTCGATAGTTTCGTCGAGCTCCTCAACCCGCGAGCATCGGAAGAACTCCACCCCGTACGCCTCGGCGAGTTTGCCGAAATCGGGAGAGCCCATAGCGACGTGGCTGTGCCGGTTGTCATAGAACAACTCCTGCCATTGCCGAACCATTCCGAGGAAGCCGTTGTTCAGCAGACAGATCTTGACGTTGCACCCGTACTCGACCGCGGTTTGCAACTCCTGCAGCGTCATTTGGAATCCGCCGTCACCGACCACCGCCCAAACTTCATCGTCCGGTCTTGCGAACTTCGCGCCCATCGCGGCCGGAAAGCCGTACCCCATCGTTCCCAATCCTCCGCTGGAGAGGAAGTTGTGGGGTTTGGTGATCTTGTAAAACTGCGCCGTCCACATCTGGTGCTGACCCACGTCGGTCGAGACGATTGCCTCGCCACGGGTGTGCTCATTGAGGGCTTTGAGCACCGTACGCGAAAGAAACTTGCCCTCCGGTACGACGAGCGGATAGGTCGATTGCCATTCGCGAATCTGCTTCCACCATGTGGGGTGCGCCCGCTTCTTGACGAGCTTGTTCAGTTCTATGAGGGAGGCCTTTATATCCCCGATCACAAAAGCGGTGTTCCGGACCGTCTTTCCGACCTCACTCGGATCGATATCGAAGTGCACCAGCTTCGCCTTCTCGGCGAATGCCGACGTGTTACCGGTGAGCCGGTCATCGTATCGAATGCCGATGCCGAGCACGAGGTCGGCATCCTGAACCGCCAAGGTGCCCGTGGCCTCGCCGTGCATACCCATCATTCCGAGGCTCAGCTCATGATTTCGCGGGATCGATCCCAATCCAAGGAGGGAGTTGATAACCGGCAGGTTGGCGGTCTCAGCCAGCTGGAGAAGCTCGGCCATTGCCTCGGAATGAAGCACGCCGGCTCCGGCGATGATCACCGGGCGATCCGCTTCGTTGATGAGTTTGGCGACCGTCGAAACCTGCTCGGCCGGGGCCGCGCCGGGAATGCGGTAGCCGCGACGCTCGATCTTCTCGGGGAATTCCGCGGCGGTTTTGGCGATGAAAATGTCCTTCGGAATGTCCACCAGGACCGGGCCCTTCCGGCCCGTGTTTGCCAAGTAGAACGCTTCCGCCAATACTCCCGGGAGATCTTCGACATCGGTCACGAGGTAGTTGTGCTTCGTGATCGGGATCGTGATTCCCTGGATGTCGGTTTCCTGGAACGCGTCCTTGCCGATCGCCCACGTGTTCACGTTGCCGGTGATGGCGACCATCGGAATCGAGTCCATGATCGCGGTGGCGATGCCGGTCACCAGGTTCGTCGCCCCCGGCCCGCTCGTGGCGAGGCAGACGCCCACCCGGCCGGTAGCCCGGGCATAGCCGTCAGCCATATGCGCCGCACACTGCTCATGCCGTACAAGCACGTGCCGAACCTGTGGCCAGTTCAACATTTCGTCGTACAGCGGCAGTACGACGCCTCCCGGGTATCCGAAGATCGTATCTACTCCCTCGCGAACGAGGGCTTCCATGACTATTGCTGCGCCAGATCGCAAAGCGATTCCTCCTCTGTTCCCCCATCTGCGGAGGTCGGGTGCCCACTGCGTTGTCGGCGCCGTCTCGGTCGTTCTCTTGTCGTTACAAACTAAGAAGGCCTCCCCTTTCGGGGAGGCCTTCAACACTTTCGTTCAGCCACCCCGTTAGGTACGCGAAATAAGAAGCGCTCCAAGGATGACAAACGAAAGCTCAGCAGCGTTCAGCGCGCTGCCGAAAGCCGAATAGCCCGGTGGCGTGGTCCGCTCCATATCCATATTGTAGCCCACCTTTTGAGAAAGCGCAGGTCAATGGTCAATTTGGCCTACCTCGCAACATTCGCAGGGGTAACGCGAGGCCTACGGGCGGTTCAAGGACGCGGCCACGAACATGACTATCACGATCACCGAGATCAGGGTCATGAAGCCGCCGAGCACGATCCCGGTGATCGCGTGCCCCTTGCCCGGAAGCACGGGGTTCAGGTTGCATTGCTTGAGTCCAAGGATTCCGAGGATCACCGCCGTCGGCCCCAGGATCGGCGAGAAGCACGGCACGAGCGAGAACACGGCGCAGTAGTACGCGGCGAGCGCCATCGGGTTCCTGACCGGAATCATCTTCTCGGTGAAGGTCGGAGGCGCATTGGGGTCTGAAATGAATTGAGGTGGGTTGCCGGGCCTGGGATAGGCCGCCGTCGGCGGGGCTTGGACCCCGGCCTGAAGCGGCCGTCCGCACGAACAAAAGACCGTCCCGGGCGCGTTGAACGCACCGCAAGTTTCGCACCGACTGCCCTCGATCCCGCTCATCTTAGGAATCAAGTGTAGTTCACTCGTCCAAACCAATCGAGGAACCTCCTGAAGTAAGCTTCCCGGCGGCATGAAGGTCGCCATCGGGGGAGATCACGCTGGATTCGAGCTCAAAGAGGCACTCCGCGAGTACATCGGCAAACTAGGCCACGAGACCCTCGACGAAGGCGCCTTCAAGTACGACGCGCTCGACGACTATCCGGACTTCGCCTACGCGGTGGCCCGGGCAGTTGTCGATGGGACAGTGGATCGCGGAGTCGTTGTCTGCGGCAGCGGCATCGGCGCCGGGATTGCGGCGAACAAGGTGCGAGGCATTCGGGCCGGAATTTGTGCCGAGCCGTACTCCGCCCACCAGGGCGTGGAGCACGACGACATGAACGTTGTCGTCGTGGGTTCGCGGGTGACGGGCATCGAGGTGGCCAAGGAGATCGTCGAGGCTTTCCTGCGCGCGCGGTTCTCGGGCGAGGAGCGGCATCTCCGGCGCCTCACAAAGGTTCTAGAAATCGAGGCTAACGCCGGCCGAGCGGCCGCAGAAGATTAGTCAGGAGAGTCAAATGAATTCTATTCAGCAGCTCGAGACCTTCGGTCAGTCCGTTTGGCTCGATTTCATCAGCCGCAAGGCGATCAACGACGGAACCCTGAAGGAATTGATCGAAAAGGGCATCGTCGGTATGACGAGCAATCCGGCGATCTTCGAGAAGTCGATGGCAGGCAATGAGTACGACGCCGAAATTGCCGCTCTTGCCCGGGAGGGGAAGAACGCGAACGCGATCTACGAAGCCCTCGCGATCGAAGACGTCCAGGCTGCCGCCGATCTCCTGCGGCCGGTATTCGACCGCACCAAGGGAGACGACGGCTACATCAGCCTGGAGGTCTCGCCCCTCTTGGCGAGAGACACCAAGGGAACGATTCGCGAGGCACAGGAGCTTTGGAAGCGGGTCGATCGCCCAAACTCCATGATAAAGATTCCCGCCACCGTCGAGGGGCTGCCGGCGATCGAGGAGAGCCTCGCGTCCGGGATCAACATCAACGTGACGCTGCTCTTCTCGGTGGAACGGTATGCCGCGGTCGCCGAAAAGTACATTCGCGGGCTTGACCGCCTCAACGCCTCGGGAGGCGATGTCTCCAAGATCCGAAGCGTCGCGAGCTTTTTCCTGAGCCGGATCGACACGATGGTCGACCCCACGCTCGCCCCCAAACATCCGGAGCTCGCCGGAAAGGCCGCCATCGCGTGCGCCAAACATGCCTACGAAGCGTATGGAGAGATCTTCGGTGGTTCGCGCTTCCAGCACCTCACGGCTCTCGGCGCGAAACCGCAGCGGCTGCTCTGGGCGAGCACCAGCACGAAGAACCCCTCTTACCCGGACACGATGTACGTTGAGCCGCTGATTGGATCCAGCACGGTGAATACAATGCCGCTGGAGACGATCGAGGCTTATCTTGACCATGGCAAGCCGGCGTCTCGCATTGCCGACGGAATGGCCGAGATCCACCAAACCCTCAAGGCCCTTGAATCCGCATCCGTCGATCTCGGCTTGGTTGCCGCCAAGCTCGAAGAGGAGGCGCTCGTCAAGTTCATCGATCCGTTCAACAAGCTGGTTGCGGGAATCCAATCCAAACTGTCCGGCGTCAGCGCCGGGAGCCCGGCGTGAGTCTTCCGCCCGACTTCGTTACGCGCTTTTGGGAGAGGGACGGGCGGCTGTGGTCGGGCGGTAAGTACGGCGCCGCTGTGACCGACTTCATGGGTTGGCTCGGTGTGGCCGACACCATGAAGACCCGGGTTGCCGAGCTAAAGGCGTTCGTCGAGGAGGCCAAAGCCGCCGGCGTCGAGCGGGTAGTGCTCGCCGGGATGGGCGGCTCATCCTTGGCGCCGCTCGTGTTGCAAAAGTGCCTGGCTCAGCCCGGCGGCTTGCCGCTCGCCGTGCTTGACAGCACCGATCCCGCCACCGTGCTCCGCATCCAACACTTGGGTCCGGTCGATAAGGCGCTCTTCGTCATCGCCAGCAAGTCGGGGAGCACTGCCGAGCCGAACGCGTTCAACGACTACTTCTACGACCGGGTCAAGGAGCTCAAAGGGGACAGGGCGGGCGAGAACTTCGCAGCCATAACCGACCCCGGCAGCCCCTTCGAGGCCCACGCCAAGAGCCTCGGCTTCCGCAAGATTTTCCTAAACTTTCCGGACATCGGCGGCCGCTACTCGGCGCTCAGCTACTTTGGGCTGGTTCCCGCCGCGCTCATGGGAATCGACGTCGACAAGCTCCTGGATCGGGCCCTCGTCGTGGTCGCCGAGAACAAGCAGCCTGACGGGACCGCGATCAAGCTGGGGGAGGCGCTCGGCGAGCATGCCAAGGCCGGGCGCGACAAGTTGACATTCATCCTTCCCGACAATTTGAAATACCTCGGGCTCTGGTTCGAGCAGCTCATAGCCGAAAGCACGGGGAAAGAGGGCCGGGGGGTGTTGCCGATCGCCTTGGAGGCGGCCGGATTGCCAAGCGCGTACGGCAAGGACCGGGTTTTCGCCTACATCCGACTCGGATCAGGCGATACGTCGGCCACCGATAGAAAGGTGGCGCCGTTGCGAGATGCGGGCTTCCCCGTGATCGACTCGGTGATGAGCGATATGTACGACATCGCCGCCGAGTTCATGCGATGGGAGATCGCCACCGCGGTCATCGGCGCCGTGATCGAGATCAATCCGTTCGATCAGCCGAACGTCCAAGAGAGCAAGGACATCACGAAGAAGTACGTCAAGCAACTCGAGGATTTCGGGTCGCTCCCCGCGGAGATGGCGACCGCCACTGAGGGCGACGTTTCCGTTTTCGGCGCATTCGGCTTGACGGTTGAGAAGGCGTTTGTAGGCTTTTTGGAGTCGGTCAAGCCAGGCGACTACGTCTGCCTCCAAGCGTATTTGACCGAGGAGCCCGACGTCGACGAGGAGCTTGCCGAGCTCCAGGCAGCCATTCGGGACAAGTACGGCGTTCCTTGTACGTGCGGCTACGGGCCGCGCTTCCTGCACAGCACCGGCCAGTTCCACAAGGGCGGGCCCAATAGCGGTCACTTCATCCAGCTCAGCCAGGGCGACGTTGAGGATGCCCTCTTGCCGGGCAAGAGCTACACGTTCGGGACGTTCCGGAACGCTCAGTACCGGGGTGATGGCGACGCTCTGCGCGCCCATGGGCGTCACGTGATGCGGCTTGATCTGGGGTACGCGGGGGCCGGAGCAATCGAGCGGCTCTGCGACGCAGTGTGCGCCCAGTGATTCGGGCGATCTTCACCGATCTCGGCGGCGTCATCCTGACCAACGGGTGGGACCACATCGGCCGCCAGAATGCGGTTGACCACTTCGGCATCGATCGGGGCGAGTTCTTTCAACGCCACGAAATGGTGTTCGGGGCCTACGAGGAGGGCCAGATGAGCTTGGACGAGTACCTCTCGTTCGCCGTCTTCTACTGCGCCCGCGAGTTCTCGAAGGCCGAGTTCACCTCGTATATCAAGCAGCAGTCCCAGCCACTGCCGGGGATGTTCGAGCTCATGTGCAGAGCCAAGAAGGAGTCGGGACTGCCCGTCTTTGCGCTGAGCAACGAGGGACGCGAAATCGCTCAGTATCGAATCGATACCTTTGGCCTTCGCGACATGGCCGACGCCTTCATCGTGTCGGGCTTCGTCGGGATGCGGAAGCCGGCGATGGGAATCTATCGGCTGACGCTGAATGTAGCCCAGGTCGCGCCGGACGAAGCCCTGTATCTTGACGATCGACAATCGCTGATCGAAGCCGGCTCCCTCGCCGGCCTCGTCACCCTATGGCATCAAGACATCGACACGACGACCGAGGCCCTCAAACGGCACGGCCTCCTCAACTGACAACCGGCAACTCACAACTGACAACTAACCATGAGCCTCGGACACGATTTCGGCATGATCGGCCTCGGAACTATGGGCCGCAATTTGGTGTGGAACCTCGCGGACCACGGCTACTCGGTGGCGGGCCTTGGCCGCAGCCAGGACCGGGTTAACCAGCTTCACGAGCAGAGCGGGGACAAGGATGTCCACGGGTACGTGGACCCGAAGGCCTTCGTCCACAACCTGCGGCGGCCCCGCGCGATCATGCTGCTCGTTCCCGCTGGCTCGCCGGTCGACGACGTCATCCAGGAGTTGCTCCCCCTCCTCGACCAAGGCGACCTCATCATCGACGGCGGCAACTCTTACTACAAAGACACCGAGCGACGCGTGAAGGACCTCGAAGCAAGGAAGATCGGATTCTTCGGCATGGGCGTGAGCGGTGGCGCCGAGGGCGCCCGGCACGGTCCCAGCATGATGCCGGGCGGGACCGAAGCGCTTTGGGAGCGGGTCCGCGAGATGCTCGAGTCGGTTGCCGCCAAGGCTGAGGAAGACGGTGGGCCGTGTGTGGCCCTTGTAGGCCCCGGCGGCTCCGGCCACTATGTGAAGACCGTTCACAACGGAATCGAGTACGGGATCATGCAGCAGATCGCCGAGGTCTACGACGTGCTCAAGCGCGGCATGGGCCAGAGCAATTCTCAGATCGCGGACACGTTTCAAGCCTGGGATGAAGGGGTTCTGCGAAGCTTTCTCGCCCACATCACGGTGGATGTGCTCCGACGCAAAGACCCGGACACCGGCAAGGACCTGGTCGACCTCATCAGCGACAAAGCCAAGCAGAAGGGAACCGGAAAGTGGACGAGCCAGGACGCAATGGACTTGGGCGTTCCGATCCCGACCATCGACGCGGCAGTGGCGGCTCGCGAGATGAGCGGGCTGAAGGACGAGCGCGTAAAGGCTGAGTTGATGTACAAGGTCGAGTCCCCGCAGTTGACCGCCGACTGGCTGCCCGCCGACCTTCTGCGCGACGCGCTCTTATGCGCCGTGATCCTGACCTATACGCAGGGGTTTGCCCAACTTGGCGCCGCGAGTCAGGAGTACGGTTACAACATAAAGCTCGACCTCGTCGCCCGCATCTGGCGTGCGGGCTGCATCATCCGGAGCACGTTCCTGCAACAAATCATGGACGCCTACGGGCGCGATGCGGCGCTTCCCAACCTCCTCCTCGATCCCAAAGTCTCGATCCAGGTATCCGGGCTCCAGGGTGCGCTCAGGAACGTGGTCTGCGCGGTACAAGGCGCCGGCCTACCGGTTCCCGCGCTTTCGGCGAGCCTGTCCTACTTCGACGGGTTCCGCAGCGGGCGGTTGCCGGCCAACCTCATTCAGGGCCAGCGAGACTACTTCGGTTCGCACACCTACGAGCGGGTGGACAAGCCCGGAGTCTTCCACTCCGATTGGGAGAGCAAGTGAGCGTCGGCACTCGCCTCGGACCCTCGGTCGTTACAATCTTCGGGGCCGGAGGCGACCTGTGTAAGCGCAAGCTGATTCCGGCGCTCTACAACCTCTTCAAGGACGGCGGCGTGCCCGAGCGCCTGCTCATCATCGGGGTGGCTCGCTCGGGCGATACCGCCTCCTTCTGCGCGAACATGAAGGCCGCGACGAAGGAGTTCTCGCGCTCAGGTCTGGACGACAAGATTTGGGACGCATTCGCCGCCAACTTGCGGTTTCACCCGGGGGTCTTCGAGGATCCTGCCGTGTATCAGGCTTTAGCCGAGGCCATCGCGCAGATCGAGAAGGAGTGGAATACCAAAACCAACCGTACCTATTACCTATCTGTTCCGCCTGCGGCCATCGAGACGATCTCATCTGGACTGGAAAAGGCCGGCCTGAGCCGTGAGGAGAAGCGCGACCGGCTGGTCGTCGAGAAGCCGTTCGGGCGCGACCTCGCCTCCGCCATCGAGCTGAACAACAAGCTGATGGAGGGCTGGCAGGAAGATCAAATCTTCCGGATCGACCACTACCTGGGTAAGGACACCGTTCAAAACCTCCTCGCATTTCGATTCGCCAATGCCTTGTATGAGCCTGTGTGGAATCGCCGCTACATCGACAATGTACAGATCACGGTTGCGGAGGAGGTCGGTGTCGAGTTGCGGGGCGGCTTCTACGAGTCGGCCGGCGCTCTGCGCGACATGATGCAAAACCACCTGCTTCAGCTCATGTGCATGGTGGCGATGGAACCGCCCGTTACCTTCGAGGGGAACGAGGTTCGGAACCGGAAAGTCGATGTCTTACGCGCGGTGCGCCCGCTTGGGACGGGCGAACTCTACAAGTGCGCGGCGCGCGGCCAGTACGCGCCGGGCTATTTCCAGGGCTCGCCCGTCGTCGGCTATCGCCAGGAGCCGGGCGTGTCGCCCGACAGCTCGACCGAAACCTTCGCGGCGCTTCGGTTGTACGTCGACAATTGGCGTTGGCAGGACGTGCCGTTCTACCTCCGCACGGGCAAGCGGTTGCCGACCAAGCTAAGCCAGATCGTCATCGAGTTCAGGCCCGTGCCGCATCAAATGTTTCCCCCCGCGGCGGTCGAGCACTTCGAGCCGAACCGCCTCGTAATCAACATCCAACCCAAGGAGGGAATCGTCCTGCGGTTCCAGGCCAAGCAGCCCGGGAAGGGAATGCGGCTGCAGACCGTGAACATGAATTTCGACTACGGCGACCAGTTTCGCCAGCAGCCCCCGGAGGCGTACGAGACGCTGCTGTACGACGTGATGGCCGGCGACAGCACGTTGTTTATGCGTGACGACCAGGAGCAAGCGGCTTGGACGGTGCTCGAGCCAATCTTGGACGTGTGGAGCGATACGCCGAGCGCAGACTTTCCTAACTACCCCGCCGGCACTTGGGGGCCGGAGGCCGCCGAGGCGCTTATCGCCCGGGACGGGCGGAGCTGGCACTCGCAGATCTACGCTCAGGACCGGAAAGGCTGACTGGGCTTATCTGACCCGCCTTGCAGCCGGCGGCGCGCTAGGTGTTGAACCGCCCCCCTGCTGGTTCATCAGCGACTGGATATCGATGATCATTCCCTGGCTCCCGCTCACGGTTGGAAGCTTGCCATCCCATTTCTCGATCCAAGCCTTCGCGAGCACCTTGGAGCCGCCCATCGCGTTCAGGGCGGCGGCTTCCAATTGGGCCGCCTGGGCCCGGCCTTTGGCGGCAGCCACTTCGGTCTCCGCTGCAAGCTGTGCCTTCTGAAGCTCGTATTTCTGCTGCTCGGCGGTCTGTTGAGCCACCTGCTTGAGCTCGATCGCGTGATTGAATTCGGTCGAGAAGTCGAAGTTCGTCAGAGAGACGCCACCCGGCTCGATCATCAAGTCGTACGCGGCAAGGCGCTGCGTAAGCGCTTCGTCGATCTGCTGCTTCACGCGACCCCGCTGGTTGATGAGTTCCTCAGCGGTGTAGTTCGCCACCACCGCCTTGACCGTCTCTTGGGTCGCGGGGTCGATAATGCGGGAGGCAAAGTCCGTCCCCACCGACTGATATAGCTTGCCAACCTTCGATGGATCGACGTGGAAGTTGATCGCCACTTTCGTCTGCACCGTCTGGAGGTCGCGCGACGCAGCGCTTGCGTCGGCGGTGTTCTTGAGCGTCCGAACTTCCATCAACACGACGGTTTGGATCCCGGGAACGATCAGGTGCGGCCCTTCCGATAGGTCTCCGTGCACCGCGCCGAATGTCAAGAGAACGCCCCGGAAACCGGCCGGTACCGCGATGAAGCTGGCGGTGACCAGCCCGACCACGACCAGGATACCGCCTGTCAGGCTGAGTCCGAACCGCACTCGCGGAGATTCGGCGGCAGCCTGCCCCTTGGGCATCACGAGGGCGACGACGAGGAGAATGATCCCCAGGACAACTAGGAACATGGGCTTACATCAAGGACGAGGCGGTGGCGCAGGAGGGAGCAGTCCGTTGATGAGCTCAAGTGGGTAGCCTCATCAGGTGGCCGTGGCTGCAGACAACCGCCTAAAGAATCGCTGGGGGTCGGGCGCACCGACCGATCCCGTCGACCTTCTCGTTTACGCCTCGAACCTTCTCGGCTCCGACCCCGCGATAACCAACTTTGGCGGCGGAAACACGAGCGTTAAGGCGACGGAGACAGACCCTCTGACCGGTGATCCCGTCGAGGTGCTGTGGGTTAAAGCAAGCGGTGGCGACTTGGGAACCGCCAAGCGGGGCAACTTCGCGTCGCTCTACCTGGCGAAGTTCCTCGGTTTGGAACGGCTCGCGGCGACGATTCCGGAAGACGAACTCGTCCCGCTCTTTCCCCAGTGCGCGTTCAACCTGAATCCGGCTGCGCCGTCGATCGACACTCCGCTTCACGCGTTCGTACCAAGTGCCTGCGTTAGCCACATGCACCCGGACGCGGTCATAGCGATCGCCGCAAGCAAGGATTGCCGCGACCTCACTGCGAAGATTTGGGGCGGCAAGTTGGGGTTTCTGGCGTGGAAGCGCCCCGGATTCGATCTTGGCCTCGCTCTCTGCGACCTCATTGCCGCAAACCCGGGTATCGAGGGCGCCATGATGGAGTCCCACGGCCTCATTTGCTGGGCCGACACCTGGGCCGATTGCTACGCGCTCACCCTTCGCCTGATCGATCAAGCTCAGGCGTATCTCGACAGCCACGGACGCAGCGATCCATTTGGAAAGCCGACCCGAGCCGCGCGCGACGCCGACCGGGATGCGAAGCTTGCCGCGTTGGTCCCCGTTCTGCGTGGCAAGGTCGCCTACGGGGGCGTGCGGCTGATCGGTCATGTCGATACCGCCGCTCCTGTGCTCGACTTTCTGGCGAGCCAAAGCATCGGTCGCCTTGCCGCGCTCGGCACGAGTTGCCCCGACCATTTTCTCCGCACCAAGATTCGTCCGTTTGTCCTGACGGACGGCGACGACGTCGATGCCAAGCTCACCGAGTTCCGTGACGGTTACGCCGCCTATTACGACCGGTGCAAGCACGTGGACTCGCCGGCGATGCGGAATCCCAATCCGAGCGTGATCCTCCTTCCCGGGCTGGGCATGGTTACGTTCGCGAAGAACGCGGCCGAGGCTCGGATCACGGGCGAGTTCTACACGAACGCGATCAACGTGATGCGGGGGGCCGAAGCCGTCAGCCAGTACGTTGCGCTGCCTGAGCAGGAGGCGTTCAACATCGAGTACTGGCTGCTCGAGGAGGCGAAGCTTAAGCGGCAACCCCCACCGAAGGAGCTAAGCGGCCGCATCGCAGTCATCTCCGGTGGAGCGCAGGGAATCGGCCGGGCGACAGCCCACAAGCTGGCTGGGCTCGGGGCGACCGTCGCCCTCCTGGACATCAACGAGGCGAAACTGGCTGAAGCGGTGGAAGACGTCGCTCGAACCGCCGGAAGCGCTGACTCGGTGAGAGCCTTCGCGTGCGATGTGACCTCGCCAACATCACTTCGGGCGGCGTTCGACGCGGTTGCCCTGGCGTTCGGCGGCGCCGATATTGTGGTCGTCAACGCCGGCAACGCCAGGCGCGGGACGGTTGCCGACACGTCTGAAGAGGATTACCGGTTCCTGAGCGACCTCCTCATGAAGGGGTATTTCGACACGATGGCGGAAGCCGTCCGCCTCTTCCAGCGCCAGGGAATGGGCGGAAATATCGTAGTCGTCGGCTCGAAGAACGGCGTAGCTGTCGGCTCAAACGCCGCGCTCTATAGCGCCGCAAAGGCGTTCGAGCTTCATCTCATGCGAACGGTCGCGCTCGACTTCGCCAAGCAAGGTATCCGTTGCAACGCGGTCAACCCGGATGGGGTCGTCACCGGTTCCGGAATTTGGTCCGACGCCTGGAAGGAGCAAACCGCCAAGTCGCTCGGAATCGATCCATCCGAGTTGGTCGAGTACTACAAGAACCGCTCGCTGTTGGGAGTCGCGGTGACGCCGGACGATTGCGCCGAAGCGATCGCCTGGCTTGTCAGCGACGCGCGCTCGAGCCGGACCACCGGCGCCGTAATTCCGGTGGACGGCGGCAACCGGGAGGGACTCCTCCGCTGAAGCAACCCTTCGGCGCCATCGCCGTCGACCTCGGGGCGACCAGCGGCCGCTTTGCCGCCGGCTGGCTGGAGGCCGGGCGTATCGTTTCGGAGGTCGTCGAGCAAATCCCCCACTCCGGAATCGATCGGAACGGCCTCGCCGTGTGGGATCTCGATGCGCTTCTCGGACTGTGCCACCGGGCCGTGCAGTACGGCCAGGCGCACTTCACCGAAACCTATGTGGGAATCGACTCGTGGGGGGTGGATCAGGGGTTCCTAAACGCACAGGGTCGTCTCATTCAGCCACCGGTTTGCTACCGGGATCCAAGCCACCAGGCCCAGTTCGAGCGATACAGAGAGCATCGGCCCCGAATCTTCCAGCTTACAGGAATCGCCCACCAACCGTTCAACACCATTTACCAGTTGGCGGCGCGCCGCCATGAGAACCCAGGCATCGTTTCAAACCGTTGGCTCAACATTCCAGATCTCCTGGGCCACCTCCTCGGCGGGCCCATGCACATGGAGCTGACGATGGCTTCCACGACCCAGCTGATGGGGCTGGACGGAAATTGGTGCGACGAGCTTTTCCGCCTCGTCGGTTGGCCGACACCGGACGTTTTGCCGTGCCGTCCCGGATTCCTTGCCGGCTCGATCGGACCCTCTGTGCACTTGACCAACATTGGCAGCCACGACACCGCCTCCGCCATCTTCGGATTCGGCGCGATCCCGGACAACACCATGTACTTGAACATGGGAACGTGGTCGCTAGCCGGAGTCTTGCTGGATCAACCCATCGCCTCGCCGGCCGCGGAAGCCGCCGGTTTCACGAACGAGCGCGCGGTCGATGGCCGCATTCGCTTTCTCAAGAACATTCCCGGCTTCTACGTTCTGAACCGCCTCCACGACGAGCTTGGCGTCTCCGTCCCGATACCGCAGTGGATCGAGGGAGCTGCCGACGTGGAGGAGCGGGTCGATCTCATGAGCCCGGACCTCTACAATCCGCCCTCGATGCCGGAGGCGGTGATGAAGCTGTGCGGCTGGGAGCAGGCGAGCGCCGAGGAGTGGGCCGGACTCGCCGTGCACAGCCTTACCGACACCATTGCCGCCCAGATCCCGCCTTTGCGGGAGATCACCGGTAGAAGGCTCGATACGATCCGGGTCGGGGGTGGCGGGAGCCGAAGCTCGGTCCTTTGCCGATCCCTTGCGAAGGCAACCGGGTGCTCGGTGGTCGCGGGGCCGGTCGAGGCAACGGTAGTTGGCAATCTGGCGATGAGCCTCCAAGCGCGTGCCATGCGAACCGTCGGTTCTTCGGCTTACTCCGACGATCTCGCCCTTGCGCTCATCCAGGCCGGGCGCATGCTCCCGAACGAATCGGCTCCGTCCCACGGTGCGCCGGTGCGGGAGCGCCGCCAAATAGAAGCTGCTGTCCTGGAAGCGGTCGGCGCGAGCGGGGACCTCAAGCGTTACGAGCCGGAGGTGGTCGCGTGAGGGTTCACCTCATGCTTACGTGCCTGTGCGATGCCTTCTTCGGGGAAGTCGGGATTGCCGCCGTGCGGATGCTGGAACACGTCGGCTGCACCGTGGAATTTAACAACGCCCAAACTTGCTGCGGTCAGCCTCCGTACAACGCGGGCGATTGGGATTCGGCGAGGAAGATCGCCGATCATGCGAAACGGGTGTTCGCCGGTTCCGATGCGCCGATCGTGTGCGCGAGCGCTTCGTGCACGGCGATGCTGCGTGAGGGATACGCTCTTCTTTACCCAGGTGAGCCACACGTTCAAGCCTACGAACTCAGTGAGTTCCTGCTGACGAAGATGAATGTCACCGAGTGGCCGTTACTCGATCCCGCTCCGAAAGTCGCCTTCCACCGCTCGTGTCACGGCCGTGGGATCCACCTTGGCGACAGCGCGGAGCGGCTGCTCCAAATGGCCGGCGTGCAGCTCATCGAATTCGGGGCCACGGACCAGTGCTGCGGCTTTGGCGGCGCGTTCAGTGTGACGCACCCCAAAGTCTCCGGCGAGATCGGTATGGAGAAGCTCAACCGGATTCGGGAGTCGGGAGCCACCGAGATCGTGAGCGGCGACATGGGTTGCCTCATGCATCTCGGCGGTCTGATCGAGAAGCAGAACCTGATGCTGAGAACTCGCCATTACGCCGAGCTCCTAGCGGAGGCAATTCCCGCGAAGGAGGCAAAGCTTGCCACGCCCGCCGGTTGAAGCGTTTGCGCGGAAGTTGGCGCAGTCCACCACCGACAGCGTACGCCGGGCAACAACCGGTGCGAGCAACGCCCGCGTCGCTACGCTGGACCGAACCTTTAAGGACCCTGGGTCGGCTCGCCACCACGCCGCGGCGATAAAGGACTACGTTCTGGATCACCTCGGCGAGCTTCTCCAGCAGCTCGAAGCCAACTGCACTTCCCACGGGATCCGGGTCCACTGGGCGGTTGATTCGGCCTCCGCCAACGAGATCATCGTCGGGATTTGCCGGTCGGCGGCGCCGGACGGCGCCATCGTCGCCAAGGCAAAGTCGATGGCTACCGAAGAGATCCACCTCAACCATCACCTCGAGGCGGCCGGCTTCACCCCGGTGGAGACGGACCTGGGCGAGTTCATCGTCCAAATCGATCACGACACCCCGAGCCATATCGTCGCGCCCATCATTCACAAGAACCGGTTCGACATCGCCAAGAGCTTTGAGCGTGAGAAACTTGGCCCGTACACCGAGGTGCCCGAGGAGCTCGCGATGCAGGCGCGGGGCCACCTTCGAGAGAGCTTCAAGAGTGCGACCATCGGCGTCTCGGGCGTGAACTTCGCCGTCGCCGAAACCGGTCGGCTCGTGATCGTAGAGAACGAGGGGAACAATCGCCTATCGACCACGGCCCCGCGTATTCATATCGCCGTCATGGGGATCGAGAAGGTGTTGCCTCGCGAAGCAGATTTGCCCTTGTTCTTGAGGCTCATCGCAGGCTCTGCCACTGGCCAGCGCGCCACCACGTACATGCACGGCGTGCTCGCCCCGCGTCGCTCCGACGAGCCGGATGGTCCGGACGAGGTGCACCTCGTGTTGCTCGACAACGGTCGGAGTGCGGTTCTGCACGGTGACTACCGAGAGATCCTGCGCTGCATCCGGTGTGGCGCATGTCAGAACACGTGTCCCGTCTACCGCCAAACGAGCGGCCACGCGTACGGGCACGTCTACAGCGGTCCAATCGGCGCGGTGCTGGCTCCGGCGCTCGAAGGAATCACCGCGATGGGCCATCTCGCCAAGTCCTCTTCGCTCTGCGGCGCGTGCGAAGAGGTATGCCCGGTTCAGATACCGATCCCGCGGATGTTGCTTCAGTTGAGGGACGAGGCCTTCCGAGCGGGGGTCGCCCGCGACTCCGCGCCTTGGTCGGTGTATGCCTTCGGCGCCACCCATCCGTCGACCTGGCGCGCGGGGTTGAAGATGCTGCCGCTGGCGGAAGCGACTCCGGTTCCGCACCCGCTGAAATCCGGATGGGGCGAGTTCCGCGAACTACCACACCGACGCGGTCGGCACTTTCGAGCCTGGTGGGCGGATCGGCCATGAGCGACCGCGAAAGAATCCTTTCGGTTATCGGCGGCTCGACCGGGGTTGCGCTGCCTTCCCCCTGGCCCGGCCCTTCGCTCGAAGGAGCCTTGGAAAACCGCTTCGAATCCGAGCTGAAGACACTGGGCGCGGAACTCGTGACCGCCGATCGGCTCAAAGAGCTTGCCGGCGCGAGCGTATTCGCCGATTCTGACGTTCCCGAGCCGCTTCTCCGAGGCTTGGTCCGCACCGAGGACGTCTGGTCGGCGGACCTCGGGATCACGCTCGCAGACTATGGAATCGCCGACACCGGCTCCCTGCTGCTCACTGCCGGGCCCGGCCGAAACCGGCTTGCGAGCCTAGCCCCACCTCATCACATCGCGGTGCTGAGCCGGACGCGAATCCTAGATACGGCCGAAGCGGCGATCGAGGTGCTTCCGTCGAGAACGGCCGTCATCGTGAGCGGCCCGAGCCGAACCGCCGACATTGAGGGCGTTATCGTGCGTGGAATCCACGGTCCGCGTCGGCTCTGGGTACTGCTTACCGACTAGCCCGGACGGACGAGCCCCGCACGATCAGCTTCGTCGGCAGGAGATCGGCGTGCTGAGGCGCCTTCGTAGGTTCATCGTCTCCCCGCTGGGCTTCAATCCGAGAGCGCAATACCTCCCACGCTCTGAGGTACATCTCGGCTCGAGGGTCGGCGATCGAGGTGGTCGTCGGCACCGTCAACTCGCATCGATCCGAACCGTCGAACACGACGAGAAGCACGTCACCAGGGATCGAGAATCCAGCGTCGGCCAGCGCCCGCTGCGCTACCATGCCCAACTCGAGGTTGTGAGCAAGGATCGCGTCGGGCTTCCCCGTCGCCGCGAGGTGCACGCGAATGGAGTCCACCACGGCGCGCGGGCCGGCATTCAGGGCGGTCGTCGCGTTGGGTTCGATCCCATTCGTCCTGCACTCGGCGGCGTAGGCTGCGTACTTCGGGTTATCGGGCCCGACTCCGTCCGGCGCGAAGTAGGCAACCCGCCGGCAACCTGCGTCGAACAGGTGAGCCATCGCCTCGGCAACCCCGCTCATCCAATTCACGCCGACGTGATCGCAGCCGGGATCGTAAAGCGTGCCTAGGGAGACCAACGGGATTCCCGGGTCCTTGGAGTAGCCCGCCCCCGCTGCCTGGAAACAGTCGAGCATCAGGACCCCGTCGACCGGCCAGTCGTCGACCTCCCACGGTGTCTCACTCGCCTGAGTATTCCTGTCGAACAGTCTGACCACGAGCTCGTATCCGTCAGTCGAAAGGAGGTCGGCGAAGCCGGCCTGAGCTCCCTCGGGGTGCTCCGATCCGGCACGGGGTTGCCAGAGGGTGATCGTGTTGGTCCGCCCCCGAACCAGTGCCTGCGCGGCGCGGTTTGGCCGGTAGCCCATTTCCCGTGCTGCCTGCAGCACGCGCTCGCGCGTCGCCGCCGGGATCGCGACGTCCATTCGCTCGTTCAGAACGAACGACACGGCGGCGTGGGAGAGATTAACCCGCTTGGCGATGTCTCGAAGCGTCACGCGCATTGGTATCTATCATGACTTTATTACCAATGGAATGTAAACCTTTTCTTGCACCAAGATTACAAGTATTAAGTTTAGAGTCTGATAGCTCGTTCCCGTGAGCATTCACTCAACGGAAATCAGCACGGCCCCATGCCGCGGAATCGTCGCCGAGAAGGTGTCGCGGGCCCGCCCCGCGTCGCGGTTCAGCCAGAGGTTACGAATCTTGTGGTTCCCTTCCAGACCCAGGTCGGCGAGCTTGAGCGAGACGCGGGTTGGTTCTTCGCCCCGGTTGAACAATGCCACCGCAAACCGCCCGTCGGCAAGCGGCCGGCTCCAAACCTCGGTCTGGCCGTCCTTGGATAGCCGGGTCGCCGGCTTGCCGAGCATGTCCTGATCCACCTCGATCACATCATGGTTTGTCAGTACATCGAGCGTGAACGAGTCCAGATGCGTGAGGTCGCAGCCGATTAAAAGCGGCGCAGCCTGCATCGCCCACATCGTGATGTGGGTGATCTGTTCGTTCGGGGTGAGCCGGGTTGGGTGCGGATGGTCGCCCCAGCCAAGCCGGCCGACAACGAGCATATCCGGATCGTTCCAGTGGCCGGGACCGCCGCCCTTGGCCCATTTGTCGCCCTGAAATCCTATACTGCTCATGCTCGACCACGTATCGGTGATGTCGCCCGTACAACGCCAGGCGTTGCCGCCCACGCTTGCTCCCCAGTTCCAAACGTCGCCCATCCCGTACTGGCAAAGCGAGAAGACGATGTCCCGGCCCGAGTTCGCAAGCATGCGGTGCATCAGCGAGTAGGGCTTCTCGAGCCCGGCCAGATCCGGGTGCGGTTCGATGCCGCCGTAGGAGCACCAGTCGTACTTCAGGTAGTCGACACCCCACTTCGCATAGGTGTCGGCATCTTGCTTTTCAAACTTGTAGCTGGCGGGAAATCCTGCGCAAGTCTCGGGCCCG